>Ga0326728_10001697_pt1 | contig 76618 bp, 52 predicted proteins | sample MB3enrmetagenome_FD_207602 | JGI IMG/M metagenome (GOLD analysis project Ga0326728, IMG submission 207602) | Lab enriched peat soil microbial communities from McLean, Ithaca, NY, United States - MB31MN | ecosystem: Environmental > Terrestrial > Soil > Wetlands > Peat | place: USA: New York...
ACGGCAACGCGGTGACGGAGACGTTCACGCTGGTGGTCGACCCTGCGCTGACGGCATCGCCGTCAGCGACGGTGAACCCGGTGGACGAGGGCCAGGCGACGACGATCTCGGCGGGTGCGTCGGGCGGATCCGGGACGTACACGAGCTACGTGTGGTCGGGGCTGCCGTCGGGTTGTGGGTCGCCGGGCAACAGGGCGTCGTTCAGCTGCACGCCGGCGGTGGGGCCCGCAAGGGGCTACCCGGTGTCGGTGACGGTGACGGACTCGAACGGCAACTGGGTAGCGACGGGGGAGTTCTCGCTGTGGACGTTCACGCTGGTGGTCGACCCTGCGTTGACGGTATCGCCGTCGGCGACGGTGAACCCGGTGGATGTGGGCCAGGCGACGACGATCTCGGCGGGTGCGTCGGGCGGGTCCGGGACGTATACGAGCTACGCGTGGAGCGGGTTGCCGTCGGGCTGCGGATCGCCGGGCAATGTGGTGTCGTTCAGTTGCACGCCGGCGGTGGGGTCCACGGGGACCTACACGGTGCGGGTGACGGTGACGGACACGAACGGCAACGCGGTGACGGAGCCGTTCACGCTGACGGTCAGGATCGCCCCTCCGAGCACGTATTCGGTGACGTTCACGGAGAAGGGGATTCCGGCGAACACGCTGGCGAAGTACGGCTGGACGGTAGTGCTAGACGGAATCGTGATGCACAGCACGACGGCGACGATCGGCTTCACGCTGTCGAACGGTACGTATCTGGCGCTGATCACGGGGCCGTCGGGGTACCGGATGGCGGGCGGCGGCGGAGGACTGGTGGCGGGAAGCACCCAGTCCGTGACGGTCTCGGGGGCCACGACGCGGACTCCCCTGTTCTTGAGGGGGCCGACGTTCACCCTGGCGTTTAGCGAGAAGGGGCTGCCGCAAGGACAGTCCTGGTGCGTGGAGGTCGACGACTACCAGCAGTGCTCCGCGAAGAGCAGCGTGGACTATCGGAACCTGACGCTGGCCGCCTACCGCTACGCGGTGGTGTCGCCGCTGGTCGGGCAGGGGATCACGGCGAAACTGGGGGCGAGGGGGGTTTCGCCGTCGGGGACCCTGATGCTGAGGTGGAGCGAGACGATGGCGCTGACGTTCGTGTATCGGTACGCGGTGACGTTCACGGAGACCGGGCTGCCGGGTGGGACGAACTGGTGCGTGAAGATCGGGAAGAGCACCGAATGTTCGACCGGCGTGTCGGTCATCTTCGACCTGCCGAACGGGACGTATGCGTTCAAGGTCACGACGGCGTCGGTCTACTCGTTGACTCCGATGTCCGGCACGGTGGTGGTGCACGGGGCGGCGTTGTTGGTGGGTCTGAGCGCGTACACCGTGACGTTTACGGAGACCGGGCTGCCGAGCGGGACGCACTGGTGCGTGCAGGTCGGGAAGAATACGGAGTGCTCGACCGGCGCGTCGATCGGCTTCGCCGACGGGAACGGGACGTATGCGTACAAGGTCGGGGCGGTGAGCGGGTACACGGTCTCTCCCTCGAAGGGAACGGTGACGGTCCTGGGCAGTCCGGTGACGGTGCCGGTGACGTACACGGCGACGAAGGGCGGGGTCCCGGCGACGGGAATCAGCATCGGGATGAGCGAGGCGGCGGGCCTGATGCCGACGACGAAGGCCTCGCCATCGGGGGAGATGGGCGCGGGCCTGTCAGTAACGACAGTGCTCGGGCTGCTCGGAGCGGCGCTGGTGCTGGGAAGGACGGGCCGCAAGCCCTGGGATGAGAACGAAGCGTAGCGCGCAGATCAAGATGGGGGGCTCGCCTCGGGGCCACGGTCCCGAGGCGGCCCAGGACAAAGGGTGCCTCTCGGCCCAGGCGCGGGCCCTGGGGGCCGGCTCTAGCGGACCTGCGAAAGCCATCGGGGCATCAACTCAGGAGTTCGGATCGGTCCCTTCCCGGGCCCACGGCAGCTGCGCCCACGGCCCGAAGCGGTGCAGTTGACCTTCGGTCCCGACGCATCGCTACGCATTTACGGTCTGGGGCGAGGCGTGGCTCCGGCGGAGATCCTTGGCCGCGACCAGCTCGAGGGAACTGCGTGAGGGGTTGACCACCGTCACCCGGGGCACCCTGCTCGTGGGCGTCTCGGCGTTCTGCCTCGTCCTGTTCACCTTCTTCGCGCGCGTTCTGCTCGTCCGAAGCCCCGACGCGGACTGGAACGCCTTCTCGCTGGAGCTTACCCTGGCGAGCATCCTGGGGACGGTGGGAACCCTCGGACTCCCCAATGCGGTCGCGCGGAGTCTCCCGCACGCTGCCTCCGACGCGGAGAGGCGCACGATCATCAGGACGTCCATCGCGGCCACGGTGGCTTCGGCCTTCGTCCTGGCCGTCGCGCTGTGGTTGGCGGCGCCCGCCATGGCGAAAGCCTTGGGGATCCCGGACCTCCACGTCGGGCTCGAGTTCTTCTCGATCATCATCGCCACGTCGCTGGTCTCCGGTCTGATCGCGTCGATCTTCCGGGGGTACTCGGACGCCGTTCCGAACGCCCTGTACCTCCAAGCCCTGAGCCCTGGACTGCTCCTCATCTTTCTCTTCGTCGCCTTTGAGCTTCCGTCGATAGGGCTCTCCTACACCGCCGCGCTCGCCGCCTACGCCCTTTCGAACACGATCACGTTGGGCTTGCTCGTCCTCTACGTGGTGCGTCGACTGCCACGCCACCTGCCGTCGGGGCCTCAGGCTCCCGAAGCCCGGGGCCGCCTGCTCAGGTTCACGACTCCGCTGTTCATCTCCGCCGTGATGCTCACCCTCGCCGGCACGGGAGATACCCTCGTCCTGGGCGTCTACCACTCGTCCGAGGTCGGGGTCTACACCGCCTCGCTGACCCTCGCCCGGTTGGTCGGCCTTGGGATCGGCTCCGCGTCGTACATCTTCCTGCCGGTCGCGACCGTCTTCCTGCGACGACAGAACCCCAAGGCGGTCCAGGTGATGTACGGCACGCTCACCAAGTGGTTGTTGGTGTTCTCGCTGCCGCTCTTCTTGCTGTTCGTCCTGCTTCCCGAGCGATCGCTCGACTTCGTCTACGGCTCGGGGTACTCCACCATCGTCCTGCCGCTCCAGCTCACCGTGGCCGGCGCCTTCGTCGCCACCATTCTCGGCCCGGCATCTACGGCCCAGATCGCCTACGGTCGGGTCCGCCTCGTGGCCATCAACTCGGTGGTCGCCGGCGCGGTCGATGTGGGGATCGCGCTCGCCCTCGTGCCGACGCAAGGCTACGTAGGTGCGGCGTTCGCCTGGGGGATCTCGACCATCCTCTTTACCGCCCTCTCCCTCGCCGAGCTGGCGATCTTGGACGGCGTGCATCCGTTCTGTAAGCACTTCGGCGTTCCGCTCATGGCGACCTCGATTCCGCTCGCGCTCCTGGTGCTCGTGCTCCGAGCCCGGATCCCCGAGTGGGCCCTTCCTCCGGTGGGCCTGGTGATGGCCGGCGCCTTCGTGCTCGTCGTGTTCGTCACCCGGAGCATCGACGAAGGCGATCGGTTGCTGCTGGGGTCCGTAGAGAGCTTGATTGGCCGGCCCGTTCCGTGGGTCCGGAGGCTCGCCCGACTGGCAGGGTGCCGCTGAGGATGCTGCCGGGGACCGCTCGCCGCCCCCTGCGGTGTCGGGATGGCGGAGGATGGCTGGCCTCACGCAGAGAAGCTCGATCGAGACCTGGGATCGACTCTGCCGTGCGGCATAAGTTGGACCCTCGCCCTTGCGGGAGAGGGGGTTCGATCCGGCTTGACGGCTTAGGGCAGCGCGCTCCTAGGGCGCCTGAGGAGGCGTGCCCGAACCCGGGAGGGGCGTTTCGGGCCCCTCAGGGAGGAGCCTTTCCCCGACCGCGCAGCAGAACCGCCGCGGCGGTGACCGCCGCAACGACGACCACCACCCCGACGATCGCGTAGTCCAGGATCGGAAGGCCCGACGAGGAAGAGGAACTCGACGTGCCGCTGGGGAACGCGATGATGGACACCGTGCCCGAGTTCTCGTTCGCGACGAAGACCTCTCCCGTCCCGCGGTCATACGCCAGAGCGTCAGGTCCGGAACCCACGGGGACCATCGCCACCACCGTGTTGTTGGAGTCGGAGATCACGCTCACGTTGTCGGGCCCATAGATCGCGACGAAGACCTCCCCCGTACCGCGGTCATACGCCACGGCCGCGGGTCCGTAACCCACGGTGACCGTCGCCACCACCTTGTCCGTCGCGTCCGAGATCACGCTCACGTTGTCGAGGCCCCCGTTCCCGACGAAGACCTCCCCCGTCCCGTTGTCATACGCCACGCCGCAGGGGCTGCTCCCCACCGCGACCGTCGCCACCACCTTGTTCTGGGCATGCGGGCCGCCACAGGAGGCGCTTCCGTCGCAGATCACGCTCACGTTGTCCGAGGCGTCGTTCACGACAAAGACCTCCCCCTTCCCACTATCGTAGGCAACGCCGCCAAACCACAGACTGCCTACCGCGACCGTCGCCACCACCTTGTTCTGGTCCGACGGGCCGCCACAGGAGGTGCTTCCATCGCAGATCACGCTCACGTTGTTCGACATGCCGTTCGCGACGAAGACCTCTCCCGTCCCGCCGTCATACGCCGCCGCCACCGGCGAGTTGCCCACGGGGACGGTCGCCACCACCGTGTTGTTGGAGTCCGAGATCACGCTCACATTGGTCCACCCCTCGTTCGCGACGAAGACCTCGCCCTTCCCGCTGTCGTAGACGACCGCCTGGGGAGCGCTTCCTACCGCCACGGTCGCGACGACCGTGTTGTTGAAGTCCGAGATCACGCTCACATTGTCCGTGAAATCGTTCGCGACGAAGACCTCTCCCTTCCCGCTGTCATACGCCATGGCCATCGGGACCGTGCCCACCGACACGTTGAGAATCACTTGGGGGGTCGCTCCCGAGCTGCCCGGGGTGACCGTTGCCGGGTGGGGCCGACCCGGGAGATAGGCTCCCGTGCCGATTCCGGCGCCGTGAGGACCACCGGGAACGAATCCGCCCGCGTTCAGCCCCGCCACCACGGTCGCACAGATGATCGCGATCGCGAAAGGTCCACGACCACCGCCGTCTCGGTCGAGAACCCCCAAGAACGGCCCCCTCGAGCGCGGCATATCGTCCCGCCGTATACGAATGCCGCACTGGCCAAGCTTACCGAGCCCGCCCGAGTTGGTTTTCGGGAGGGCCAAGTTCTGGCAACGCGCCTACCACGACGCGGCCTCACCACGAGGAGGGAGTCAGCGAACAGAGCCCCTGCTTCGCTACCCCACCCGTTTGGGGACCCGCCCGACCTCTCCCGTCACGATTCCGCATCCTTCAAGTCGCACGGAGGCTGGCCTCGGCATGGTCCGGCTCGTCCCGATGGTGGCTACCGAGTTCGGTCCGTTCCTGGACCAGTTGATACGGTCTTACGCGGAAGAGAACATCCGGGCAGGTCTCTGGAGTGAAGAGGAGGGGTTGGTCGAGGCACGGAAGCAGATTCAGGCGCTCCTACCGGCCGGCCGCGAGACGCCCAACCACTTCTTCCTCACCATCCTCTCGGACGCCGCCGAAGAGAAGGTCGGTGCGATCTGGTTTGCCGTTGAGCCGCGAGGTGGTTTCGTCTACGACCTCCTGATCCTTGAACCGTTCCGACGGCGAGGCTACGCCGAGCAGGCCATGGTTCTCCTCGAGCGAATTGCGCGAGAGAAGGGAGCGAGGAAACTCCTGCTTCAGGTCTTTGGCGACAACGAAGGAGCGCGGAAGCTCTACTCTAAGCTAGGATATGCGGAAAGGGCCATCGCGATGTCGAAAACGTTGGCTCCCTGAATCGTGCCACGGGGCAGGAAGCCCACACGATCCCCACGCTTTCCGGGGCGCTCGACCTGGGCTCGACAGAGCCTGCCCCGTTGCTAGCGATCCGACCTAGATCGAGCGGCGTCCAAGAGGATCGAGCCGTGGGTACCGGCGCTTGCGTCGGTGCCTAAGGGACGGCGAAGAGCGAGGCTGAGGATGAGCGCAAATTGGCGACCCGAGCCGCTCTGAAGAGGATGCACGACGGCTGGGAGATCGCTCGGTAGCCCGTGAGCACGCGCTGTGGGGGCGGACGCGGCTCTCGTCGTCCAGCCCAGGGGGTAGTGCTAGCTGTCGCCGCTGGGCTCGCCCGCGGTCCGGGCGGGGCTCGCCCGGGCGAGTACCCGTGTCACTCCCCAGACCCCGAACCCGACGAGGAGCCAGCCGGTCCCCCACACGAGCACGTCGCGCCACCCCGCGGTGCCCGGAAGCACCTGCAGCACGAGGAGGGCGCTCGTGATGCCGAGCGAGGCCACGGGGACCCCCAGACGCCAGGGGGCGGAGCCCGCGACCCCCTCGCGCACGAGGGCCACGAGGTACGCCAGGCTCAGGAGCGCGTACGCCACGAGGGCCCCGAAGACGAGCAGTTCGGGCAGCAGGACCAGGAGGAGCGTCGGCGGGGCGGAGAGGACCCCCAGCGGCACGGTCGACCACCAGACGAGGCCGAAGGTAACCCCCGCGGAGACGGCGAGCGCGGGCCAGGGTGCCTTCTCGCGGCCGAACAATCGGGCCATCGGATAGGGCAGGACCCGGTCCCGTCCCATGGCGAACAGCACGCGGGCGCAGGCGTTCTGCACGCAGATCATGGCGCCGAGGGAGCTCACGATGATCACGGCCGTGACGAGCCTCCCTCCGTCCGCGCCCAGTACGCTCGCGACGGCCCCCGGCAGGGAGGCCCCCGAGGCGCTCCACTGCGAGGCCGGAATCGCGTGCAGGAAGGCGAGGGCGCAGACGACGTAGACGACGGCCGTAGCCAGGATCGTCGCCCCCGTGCCCCAGGCGATATCTCGCGCGGGCACCCGGGCCTCCTCCGCGTAGGTGGAGACCGATTCGAACCCCAGGAACAGGAAGACGGCGGCCCCGCCGCTCCCCCCGAGGGCGATCAACGTGTCGAGGGGGCTCGCAGGGGGCGCGGGGGGCGGGGCGGCGGGCGCGAGGAACAGGGCCGCGGCGACCCCCAGGAGGATTGCCGCTTCGGCGACAAAGACGGCGAGCGCGACACGGGTCGATGGGCGGAGTCCGAGCGCGTTCAGCGCGAACACCCCGACCGCCACCGCCCCGGCGATGGGGACCAGGGCGCCGGCGGTCTGAGGCACGAACACCTCGAGGAGCGTGACGAAGAGGAGCAGCGGGATCGCCGGCCCGAGCAGGTAGAGAAGGCAGAGCGCCCATCCGGCGATGAAGCCCACCGGCAGCGAGAGCTCGGCGCCGACCAGCGCGTACGCGCCGCCCGCCTTCGGGTGGCGAGCGGTCATGCGAGCGAAGCAGGCTCCGGTCAGCAGGACCGCAAGCGTGCCGAGCACGACGCCGACCCAGGCGTACCGGCCTCCCTTGAGGGCGAGGAGCGCAAAGATCGCCGCGAGGCTGAACGCCGGCGCGACGAACGCCGCTCCGCCTCCGAGGAGCTCGGCCTTTCCGAGGCGACGGAGGGGAACATCAGAGGCCGGACGCCGCGGGCGCGGCTCGGAGGCAGCGGCCGGGAGGGCGGTGGGGCTGCTCGGCATCGACCTTCCTTCGTGTCGGACCCGCAGGGTACGTCCTTCGGTCTTTAGGGCATCCTCCCGCGTCCCGCGAACGGGTCGGCCCATCCTCGGAGAGCTGGGCACTCCGATACACCTCCTGCCCTTTCTATCCGCAGAGTCGACCGCGCCCTCGGGATTATGGATCGTGCCCCATGCGTTCGAAGCGTCCCTGGGCGACGTCCCTGCTCTTCCTGTCGGGCCTGGGGGGAGGCATTACCCCAGACCAGCCACGCCCCCGCGGCCCCCGTTCCGGGGCTAAAGGCCGAACGCCAGGCAGACGACGAGGACAGTGATCGTGATCGCTGCTAGGGGAACGCCGTGGCGTACGAATTCGGAAAGGCGGATGCGGACGCCCAGCTTCTCCGCGGCATCGACAAGGATGAGATTGCTCGCGGCTCCAAGGAATGTGATATTGCCGGCGAGCGTGCTGCTCGCCGCGAGCGCCATCCAGATGATCGGGGTCCCTGTGCCGTACCCGAGGCCGGTCAGGACCGGGATCTGGAGCGCGACCCAGGGGACGTTGCTAACGACCTGGCTCGCTCCGATCGACGTGCCCACGACGGAGAGAAGCGCTTCAGTCGGATGGCCGGGGCCGGGAACGGGGAACACGCTGTCCAGCGACGCGATCACACCGCCCTCGACCGCGCCCGCGACGACCACGAAGAGGCCGGCAAAGAGCAGCAGGATCGACCAGTTGACCCGCGTTATCGCTTGCGTTCGGCCCGGGCTTACGAGGAGGAGGAGGACCGCACCGGCGAGCGCGGTCTCCCAGACCGGGACTTGCGGTCCGTGGGTGAGCGCCGAAGTGATGTCCAGTGTGACCAGCACGACCATCGTACCGGGGAAGATCACGAGCACGGGGTAGGACCGAAGGCGTTGGGCCCACCCGTGCTCGGGGAGCAGCTGAATCCGTTCCCCCATGGGGGGGGTCGGGGATTCGGTCGAACTGGGCTTCGACCCGTAGGCCCAACGGACGTACCAGCCTCCAAGGAGGAGGTTGATTGCCGTGGGGATCGCGAGGTACCGCAGGAACGTCGTGACCGGCGACGCAACCCCGCTCGCGACCGCGACCAGTAGGTTCTGCGGGTTTCCGAAGGGCGTCAACGTGCTGCCGACCGTAACCGCGAAGGCGAGGATCAAGAGGAGAGGCTTCGGATCCGCCCTCAGCCGGGAGGCTACCCCGATCAGGAGCGGCACCCCGATGATGACGAGCGCGTCATTCACCATTACCGCCGAGACGAGCCCAATCCCGACGAAGAGGTCGAACGGGAGATTGGAGGACTTTCGGGACCGGCTTAGAATCCACCTCGCCAGGTAGTCGAGCGCTCCCGCTCCGTCCAGGGCGCCAGCGAAGAGAAAGAGAGCGAAGAGAAAGACCAACGTCGGTGCGGAGGCCGTGATGGAGGCCTCGGCCCCGCCCACCGGCAGGACCCCTACGGCGACGGTGGCGAACGCTCCGGCGACTAGGAGGGCCCAGATGGGAGGGCCCCGGTGCGTGACCTGCCGGAGGATTACCGCACCGAACACAGCCGCGAGAAGGATCGCGGCGAACGCGTTCGTGGGCGGGAGCCTCCAGTCGGAGGCAAACTCTTCCGTTACTTAGAGGCAGGGAGCTAGCGGGGCGGCCCCGAGCTCCTTGCCCCCCGTCAGGTCGGCAGGGGGTGCACCTTCCCGAGTCGCCGCACAACGGAATCGTCCAAGTCCCAGCTATGACGGTCGTCAGGTCCCGACCCCTCCCCCACGGGAAACCTACTCCCTGGCTAACGGGGGACCACTTCGGTTCAACAGGTCCAGTGCCCACGCGACCTGGGTTCAACGCCTATTGTGCGTTAAGGCACCAACGGCAGGATGTCTAGAGCAGGTTGTGCCCTCCAGCCTAACGACGCGACTTGGACACTGATGTGCTCAAGGTCATTGAGCATCGAGGGATGCGCGGCAGGGTGTCTAGCGCGAGTAGAACACGCCGATCGGTTCGGTCGACCCCGGGGGAGCGTGCTGTTAGACCCCCCATAGAGGAATCCCTGCTTCGAAGAGGGTCAGTGTTGCGGAAGAACGGGGAGGGGGCCCAGTAAGGCGCCCGATTCGGTCGGGCGCCCTTAGCGGCCTACGGATCTGGGGCTCAATCTGATCGAGCGTCCCTCATCCCGGGGGCATGGGATTTCGTTAATTCTCTCGCGCATTATCTCCTCACGCAGACTCATGGCTCACCTCCGAGAGTTTCGGAAGGGCGATCGTAGATTTGCGTTGGAACTCATTGCCGCAGAGGGATGGGAGACCAATCCGGTCTTGTGGGACCTCCTTGTGGCCGGAAAGGGGAGGGGCGGTTATGTGGCTGAGGAATCGAACCATCGGGTCGGGTTGGCATTCGTCCTGAGATTCCAAAGGACCGGATGGATTCACGACGTCATCGTAGCCCCACCCTGGAGACGAAGAGGACTGGGTGCGGAGCTGATGGACCGAGCGATCAACGACCTACATGCCGCCGGCATCGAGACCATCCATCTGGATGCCACCACTGGAGGCGAACCCCTGTACCGCAAGATAGGGTTTCGAGATGACTTCCAAGCCCTCCGATTTGGAGGCATACCTCAGTGGAGTCTCCCCGCGGCTGACCCTCGCGAGGTGGGTCCGGTGTCGCGCAAGGACCTGGTCTCGCTCCTCGAACTGGACTCTCAATTCTTTGGCGATGACCGTAGCGACTTGCTGGTGGGACTTTGGCAGGGATATCCGAAACTTTCCGCGGCGCTCCGTGGTCGAGGAGGCAAAGTCGAGGGCTTTGCGCTAGCGCGGCCCTTCGCCGGTGGACATGTCATAGGTCCGGTCGTCGCGGGACCGCAAGACATCGACGGCGTTCGGACGTTGATTCGAAACATGGAGGAATTCTTAGGTGGAGCCAGTGTCAAGTTGTATGTACCGGGGGTGGACCCTCTTCCAGTGCGGTTCGCGAAGGAGGCCAAACTCGCGAGCTTGGCGAGCTCGAATCGAATGACTCTCGGTCCTGCCGCTTCCCAAATGGGAATCTGGGCCGAGCTCTCTGGAGAGTGTGGGTAGAAATGCCAAACGCGATCCGAGAATCCGGACGCTGTCGAGGAAGAAGAACCTCGGCTGGCGTGGTTCGACCCGATTAGTGCCCTACTTCCGAACAGCACGCGATCCCTACCCTGCCTCGACCCGTGATCGTTGCCTAATCCCGAGGCAACGCCCCGGCCGTTTCGCGGGATGACCTAGGGAAGTGAAGGGAAAGGATTGGGAGATCACGACGGACGGAGAGTCTTCCCCTAGACTGATGTAGCTCAAGCACCTTGGCCACTCGCAGTGTCTCGGGCTACGACGGCACCCATCACCCGGTATTGGGCTAGGTTCTATCGCGCGACCGCCGGTCTCCCTCCTCGGGAGCTACTCCTCCGCACACTGGAACGAATCGAGTCGGAGGGGAAGCTCCACCGGACGAAGACGGCAATCGACCTCGGTTGTGGGGCGGGCACCGACACCCTGGAACTGCTCCGTCGAGGGTGGAAGGTGCTGGCAATCGACCAGCAGGTCTCCGCCTTGGAGTTCCTGTCTCACCGAGTCCCGCCTCGCCAGCGAGGTTCCCTTTCGCTCTTGGCCTCTCCGATGGAGGGCCTCTCACTTCCCAAGGCGGACCTGATCTACGCGAGCTTCTCCCTCCCCTTCTGCACCCCGACGGGGTTCTCCAAGCTCTGGAAGAACATCCGTCAGGGCCTCGTCCCCGGGGGGCATTTTGCGGGGCAGCTGTTCGGGGTTCGCGACGAATGGTCTGGGAAGCGGCCCCTCGTCTTCCATACGATCCGTCAAGTCCGCTCGCTCACGCGGAGGTACCGGGTCGAACTTCTGCGGGAGACGGAAGAAGAAGGTCAATCGTTCGAAGGGCCCAAACATTGGCACCTCTTCGACCTCATCCTTGAGAAACCCAGAACGGCCTGAACGCGAGGCCTTCCGACCGATACCTTCCCGATGGTCATCGGAGCTTGCCGGCGGTCGGGTTTACGAAACCCACCCCCTGTCAATGATCCGTTGATCCCGAAGTGGCTGGCGCAGCGTGCGAGAGATGCGTTCCTAGTAGGGATGAGCCAGGGCTAGGCAAACGCGATTGCACAAACTCGGTGCTGGCTCGCCCATGGTGAACGATGTGCATGGCGACTCGCCGCAGCGACGGGGAATCTCTGCGACGTGACCTGATTTCCCCGGTCCGTGCGGAAAACAGGGAGGTGGCTACTGCATGGGCAGGAGGGAGTAGCGACCTTCTCGGTCCGTCCATTCCAACATGTACCCGGGCGTCTCGGGGCGAGCGCCGAAGATAAGCGTGCGCCCGAACCGGTGCTGAAACTTGAGATGGGTCTTCGCCGAGAGAAGGGAGGCTTGCATAAAGGGGTCCCCGGTCCGCCCGAAACCGAGACTGTGAAACTTTGGCAATTGCATATAGGTCGCAAGCGTGACCGGGATTAGCTCGGGTCGAAGGTGCAGGCCACTCACCGCCGCCACGGCGTTGAGGCCGTCGAGGGACACCACGAACAGGGAGGGTCGGTCGGGCCGCCCCTGTTGTAGGAAATGGTAGACATCTAGGAGCGACGGGGGCGTCGGAGCCGCAGTCGCCCCATGAAGGTCATTGCCCTCCCCGACCTCCATGCGAACCGGAAGTACGACTCCTTTCAAGTCCCCGAGCGCGGGGTCGGACCCGGTGGCAGAGAGGATTCGGAAGCGGTCACGAACCCCGTCCCGGGGAACGAACCGTACGAGTTCATCGCAGACAAAGGAGGGTGAGATCTGCGGCGACGGTATCCACATGACCCTACCCCCCGACAGGAGGGCGTGTGCGGCGACGGGCAAGGCGATGACATCCATGTACTCTTGCGAAAGTGCAGCGGGCATCTCGAAGGCCGTGACCGAGTGATCGCGCAGGCGTCCGAATGCTTGGGCGAAGTCTACAGAACCCGGCCATAGGGTTCCTTCAGCGGGTTCGGGATCTGGGGCCGGTGGTCCGATGGGAGGGAAGAAGGCCGACGATGTCCGGGGAGGACAGTAGAACTCGCCGTTGCTAAAGGTAAAGCCGAAACGTGATTCGCCCAGCGATGTCCATTTCAGGTTAGGGATCGAGGCCACGCGGATCCGACATCCGTCTTGGTCCTCCCAGCCGAGTTCAACCACGCCGTCCGCGAGCGATTGGAGTTCGGGTTCGAGTGGGTACGGAGCGCAGAAGATCACGTGTAGCTGCAGCATGCTGAGTAGATTGCGGAGCATGCGGGTGGTCGCGACGAACTCGACGACTCCCCCCTGTCCGGGGTGGACATCAAACGTCGTCTCAATGTGTCGGTCCCAAACGTCCACGAACATGTAGGCTCGCCCTTGGGCCGTCAAGCGCTCGAGTGCGGCGAGGACCACAGGGGGTGCTGAGTCATCGGAGGCTTGAGTTGCAGAAGGGGAGAAGGCTAACGAAAACGACCGTGTCGCCCCGCCCGGAGGTGCGTCCGATGGAGTGGATCCTTTCGGATCTATCATCAGGAGGGAAACAGGGGGCCCCGTGTTTTCGGAGAGGGCTGGACCCGTGGCGGCCTTGGGATTGAGCCTGTAGGCCATGAGGATCCATGGGCCTTTGAGGCGGCGCCGTAGGGCCGTGAGGAGGCTTGTCTTTCCAATTCCAGGGGGACCTGCGACCACGAGCAGATGGGGTGTGGGGGTTGAAAGAAAGTCTGCGAGGTGGGCCGACAAGTCCATCTCACCCGCGGACCGGACACCGCTAGTGGATCCAGCCGCCGGGGGTGGTTGCGTCATCCACAATCGCCTCCCACCGAGGGACGAACGAGTAGATGCATGTTGCGTGTACCTATAGCAGGATCAAGATTCCCTAGAGAATCATCTCCTGAGTAGGCAGCGGTCCGGCCTCGGAATCGATTGCTCCGGATAGCTTCCCCCTCTGAAAACGATTCCCTTCTGAGGGGACCTACGGACTGCCCGACCAATGGCCCGACCCAGACCACCCAGTAGCGGGTGAAAGCCGAGTTGCGCGACTACGCCCACGGCCAGCGGGGCGCCTGACGTAGAAGCCCGCAACTGAAGCGGATGCTCTCATTCAGGCAGGCATAAAGAAGGGAGCGCGCGAAACGATCCCTGCATCCAGCCGGTCTCATCGGAGCGATTTCGGAGGCCCGCTGCATCAGGAGCTCCACGATACGAAGAGCACAGGTCTTCTACGTTCTTGTCGACTGTCGACCCTGACGTTACGGAAATTGCCCCTTTACAACACCGATTTCACCGGTGGTATCTTCATGAACCGAACCGCGATACGTTTCGCCGAGGACCGGTCATGAAGTGGGTGACTCGAGAGAGGGCAAGAGTGGACCGAATCGCATGTCCATGGCTGGTCCGGAAGTTCATCGACCCCACCGCGGAGTTCCTCTACGTTCCGAAGGAGAAGGTGATGGAGGTGGCTACGAAGGAGGGAGCAACCCCGTTCGACACTCCCGGGGCGGAACTTCACCACTATGAGGAGGGGGGAATGGAGTACGTGAGCTTTGACGCCATCATACGGAAGTACAAGCTGAAGGACCCGGCACTGCTCGAGCTCGCGAAGATCGTGCGCGTAGCTGACGGGGGCTCCGGTCGGGAAGCGGAAGCGGCAGGGCTCGAGGCCGCCGCGACCGGATTCCGGATTCTGGCCCGGGATGACCTCGAAAACCAACGGCTCCAGTTCCCTCTCTACGACGCGTTGTACGCTTACTGCCAGTGGAAGGTCGAACAGGGAGGCAGGCTGGAACACACCGGCGGCGGGTCTCGATAGGGATAGGGACCTGGGCCGTAGCGATCCGGCGACCGCTCATCCAGACCGAGGAACGGACTCGCAAGTCCGGTCGGGAGAGACGATGACGGCGGACGTCTTGTCAGGTTCCGTCGCGCCGCAGGTGCGCCGCGACCGCATCCTGTTGATGGGGACCCGAACCGCTCGGGGGTTCGGCGCCGGCGCCCTCTCGATCGTCATCGCTCTCGACCTCGCCAGAGTGGGTTACTCCTCGTTCGCCATCGGCATCCTTCTCGGCCTCGCCCTCGGTGGAGCGGCAGTTTGGGCCATCGCGGTGCCTCGCATCGAGTTGCGTTGGCGTCGTCGATCGGTGTTCGTGCTGTCGGCGGCAGCGCTCGCCGTCGGTGGCATGCTCCTCTGGGTCGATGTCGCGAACCCGGGATTTCTGCTCGGGGCTCTCCTCCTGGGCGGAATCGTCGCCGGAGGGGCTGACGTGAGTCCTCTCGGTGCGCTCGAGCAGGCGGCCCTCGCAGGCACGACGGCGGATCGGCAGAGAACGGAGACCTACGCGGTCTACAATCTCCTGGGGTACGTGGGGGTCGCCTTGGGTGCCCTCGCCGCAGGTCCGCTCAACGCCGTGAGCGGCCCGGCGTTCGCGGGCTTTCCTTCGGGCCCTCACGACGCGACGCTCCTCTTCTACGGTCTCCTCGGTCTCGCTCTGGTCCCCGCGTACCAAAGTCTCTCGAGGGAGGTCGACCGACATGCGGCCGGCGAGAAACCCTCCCCGCTCTCCCCGCCGAGCCGACCGGTCGTCTACTCCCTTTCGGCGCTGTTCTCGGTCGACGCCTTCGCCGGCGGGCTGATTGTGAACAGCCTCGTCGTTTACTACTTCTCGACCCGGTTCCATCCCGGGATCGACGCTCTCGGCCTCGTCTTCTTCCTCAGCAACCTGGCCGCCGGGCTCTCCCTCGTCCTCGCCGCGCCGCTGGCCCGAAGGTTTGGCCTCATCAATACGATGGTCTTCAGCCACATACCTTCCAATGTCTTCCTCATCCTCGTGGTATTCGCTCCATCCTTCCTGATTGCGTCGGTCCTCTGGGTCGCGCGGGCCACACTCTCCCAGATGGATGTCCCCACGCGCCAGTCGTACACGCAGTCCGTGGTGCCGGCCGAGGACCGCGCCGCCGCGGCGGGCTACACGACCGCGGCCCGAAGCTGCCAGGCGTTCGGCGCGCCCGTCACGGGGTCCTTGATCGCGGCAGGCGGGCCTTGGGTTACTGCCCCCTTTGCGCTCGCCGGGTGCGTGAAGATCGGCTACGATGTGGCCATCTATTCTCGGTTCCGGAGGCTGCATCCGCCCGAGGAACAGGGGTAATGGGTAGTTGCTAGAATCACGCCGCCCAATTCCACCGAACGCGGAGTAGAGTCGACCGCGGCGCCTTACCCTCGATTCTGGTACTTAGGCAAACCACCCTTGGCTACCGGGGAGACCATTTCGGTTCAACAGGTCCAGTGCCCGTGCGATTTGGGTTCAACACCTATTGTGCGTTGAGGGACCAACGGCCGGATGGCTAACGCCCATTGCGTGCTTAGAGTAGCGCGCGTCCCGAGAGGGAAAAGGTGCCTTCCGGGTCGACATCCGACTTTTCTCCCATCGGAATCCTAGCCTACCCAGACATCGGATGATCCTCGACGACGAGCGATGGTCGCTCCTCCGGGGCAGGCGATGGCCTGTCCACTCATCGGAGCACGGTGTCGTTTCGGGTTCTCGAATCTCGTTTCCTCACCTCGCCGAGGGTTAGTTTCCTATCGCGTGGGTCTCCGACCTCGGCTCAGCACTACGGATCGAACCCCACCGCGGCGATTCCATAGCTGACCGCTTTCGTGGAAAAGTAGAATGCGTCGGAGAGTTGAGCGCCGATGAAGTCGGTCTCTCCTCCCACCTGGGAGGGGGTTTCCGCGTCGATTCGGAGCAACGAGGGATTGGTCTCATTGACCGCTCCCCCGTTCTCCAGAACCCCGAGGTACACGAGGTCACCGGCGGCGAGGGTCCAAGATGTCTTCTGCGGTTCGAATGCCTTCGTCAACGTGAAGTTGGAGTCGTTGGCCACCCCATAGACCACCATGGTGAGGGTGTTGACCCAGCCACCGTTGTAGTTCACCTTCACGGAGTAGTTGCCGGCGGCGAGGGTCCCCCACGCGATTCCGGTGGAGTTGCCGAACGGCTGGCTCAGGTTCGTCAGTCCATTGGGAATCTGGACCGTGGGAGGAACGCTGTCGCTTAAGGTCCACATCAGCAGCTCATGCGTGAGCCCGGACGGTACCGTGAAAGAGAGGGTCTGGCTTGAGCCATGTCCGTTCGGGGTGACTGCCAAGTGTTGAAGGGGGTGAATCGTGAGCCCCGCGTAGATGCCCACGGCCGCGATTCCGTACGTCACAGCGGACGGTGAGACCTGGAAGGAGAGCGTGCCCGAGTTCTGGCATCCGATCAAGTCGGTTTCCCCGCCCCTCGTCGAGGGGGTTTCCTCGCTTATCGTCGTCAGGGAAGGGTTCGTCACGGGGTAACCACCGCCTGTCATCAGGATCCCTAGATACATGGCCGCCCCGCCGGTGAAACCCAGGCTCGTGCTTTGGTTCGCGTCCTTGAACTGGTAGTAATAAGCGGTATCGTTCAGAACTCCGTAGACGGCCATCGACAGTGCCGTCGTCGTGCCGCTGTTCTGATTTATCGATGCCGAGTAAGATCCCGCGGGTAGGGTACCGTAGGCCAAGCCTGCAGACGAGGCGAACTTCTCCTCGGTCGTCATTCCGGTGGGCACCGTGACCTTGGGGTAAGCCGTGTCGCCATCCGCCCAAACGAAGATGCCGTGTCCGTATCCTGCCGGCACAGCGAAGTCGAGCGTATCGCTACCGCCTGCGCCGCCGTTCGGCTCAGCCGCGAACCCGGCCAGGAATCGAACCGTTGCGGTGGGTAGCGAGGTGAGGTTCACCTGCGCTTTGGTTCCGGTGTTTGCGACGGAAGTGTACGATGCCGGGATCGTCATGAACCGGGTCGGCAAGCCACCGGCAGGCGCGACCGTGTAGGTGTAGGTCGCGCCGGGCTCGGCGAAGAAGTGCCAAGAGCCCGTCGCGTTCGTCGGGACGGTGTAGAGCGTGGACATCCCGTTATAGGTCTGGTTCAGCGTCACCGTCGCTCCCGCGACGGGGATATCGATCGAGCTGGTGACCGTTCCGCCGAGGGACACCGCAGGTTTCACAGAGTACTGAAGCGGGGCAGGAGGGGTGGCTCCAGTGTACTCGCAAGGGATGCCGATTTGCTGAACCTGTGAGCCGCCTAGGCAGGCCTGCGCGAAGTTGTCGTACTCCCCGCCGGTGCTGGTATAGTAACCCCACCACTCCCACATCAGGTTCGAGGCGGCGATCGACAGGGACGCAGGCTTGAGGGTCGGGAGGTCAGCGCCGGGGATCTCTGTCTCCATGACGGTCCCGGACGTGAACGTGTCGTTGCCGCAGTAGGCGATCGGTTCCAGGTTGGAGGGGAGGTAGGGGTTGTAGAGACAGTTCCAGAGCGTGCGGTTGGTCACCCCATTGTACCACGGATTGTCTCCCGTCCCAGGGGGGTCCGCCTGATTGACAGAGGTGTTCACCCAGTCGTTCACAACGCCATTACCCGTACGATTCGTCACCGACGTGAGACCGATACCGTTCCAGGGTGTCAGTTGGGACTTGAGGAAGGTTTGGGGGAGCCAGCCGGGAAGGTTGTTGAGCACACCGGTCTGGAAGAGCCCCCAGGCGCAATCGACCGGATCCCAGAGACAGCTTTCCGTGATGGCTTGCGGGCCGGCGACATCGAAGAGCTGGAATTCACCATCGAGCTTATTGAGAACGTTGCCGGTATTCCACATGTACATTGCGGCCGTGGAAGATGTCTCCTCCGTGAATTCCCTGAGGTCCGAGCTCAACAGGCCAGGCATGTCCGTAGGAATGAACAATGATGCCAGGAGGTAGGAGTCATCGACCCCTGCCTCTATCGCCTGGCCCAACGTCACGCGCCAGGTGAAGGGCATTTGAGGGAGCACACCGGCACAGTTGGTGGCATACGTGTCGTTGTAGTTGCCGTTCGGTGGGCAGGTCGACACGTTGTTGCCGAATTGCTCTGTGATGTTGGTGAAGGCGTTCGACGGAAAGCTCGAGAGAGTCTGATTCGCGTTCACGAAGGCGACCGGATAGCACTCGTAAACCCCCGGCGTTCCCGGAATGGAGTCGCCCAGTCCTCCGTAGCCATCACCGTAGGTGGCGTAATTGCAGGGGGTGTTCTCGGAGGAAAGGACGGAGGTTACGGTCCAGAGGTTGAACTCGCCCGTAGAGGCGTTGTACTCGTAGGCCGGGGCCGTCTCAATGCCGATGGTGTTGTTCGTGAAACGGGTGATGGCCGAGGGCGGGCCGGTCGTAACCGTCTGAACCCCCGCCGTAAACTCGGCTTGCGCCGAGAACGGTTCGGGATCCTTGGTGGGGTAGATCGAGAGATTCCCCGCGTACCCAAGCCAACCCAGACGGACACTGGGCCGTCCTGAGTTGCTGTAGAGGGCCGAGGTCTCCGCGGTCCCTGAGACTGTGACCTCGATTTCGCTGTTCTGCATCGACTGGCCGCTAACCGCCACGGCTTTGCCTGATAGGGACCACTTCACGAAGGTGAGGGGGACTCCCGAGTACGCCCCTGCGGTGGCGTTCCAGGTGAGCTGGTAGCAGGTGGTGTTGGCCTCGAAGTACGCCGCCGTGCCGTTGGGTACGGCAACAGTCGCCCCGGTCGAGGCGAACTCAAAGGGCGCGGCCGAGGTCCCAGCCCAGGCTCCGCAGGGGGAGGGTGACGACGATAGCAGGACTCCGACGTCTCCGGACGGTACGCCGGTAACGTTAGCCGACATGGCGAGGAGACCCCAGGCCGTGGGGTAGTTCCCGCTCCCCCCCACACCAAAGTAGTACGACCCGCTGGGGCTGTACGCCGGCGAGAAGCTCAAGCTGTTGCTGAGGTTGGCTGTGAACGAATAGGCAGTCGAGGTCGTGTTGAGGTCGATTAGAGCCCCCTCGAGAAGCGAGGTTTCCACGGAATAGTTCACCGTGAAGTACAGCGGGTCCCCCGGCTGGGGCAGCGACGTCGGGCCGCTCCCGTAATCCTTCGTGAGGTTCGCGATGTTGGTACGGATGACCGTGCCCCCGCTCCCGGGCTTGACCACATAGACATTGAAGTCCCCCGGCTGAGGCCCCGACAGCGGCGAACAACCCCCGAAAACGGGATCACACTGGTACGCCGGGTCCCACTGGACCTCGATGTAAGGGGTCGTGGAATAGGGGAAGATGACGGAACCCTGAGATGGCATGAAGGTGCCGTTCTGGTCGCCGGTCGCGTAGTACTTCAGGGTGTCATTGGCGGTCCCCACCGGCGTCATGTAGAGGTACATCTCCACGCCGTCCCCGAGACCTCCGGTTCGAGTGTCCGAGTAATTGAACGCGTAGTTGACCTCCGTCTGCACGGAGACAGTGAGGCCGGCCACCACGGGGAACATGTCGAGACCGGCCGAGTGGTAGTAGGTTCCGTGAGGTTCATCGGGAGCGAGCTCGAGAAGGTGTGGATAACCGGACCATTGCGGGTAGTTGTTAGCCAGGTCTCCCTTGATGAGTCTTGGGAACACCTTGGATGTCGACTGGAAGTAGCCATCAAAAACCTGGTTACGAGCGTTGACCGAATTGTAACCAATCAGGTCGAATTCCTTCACGATGGAGGGGTTGACCACGGACACCAAAGCCGAAGAGGCGGGTACTACCCCGGAGGGCGATCCCAATCCCACTCCCCGAGTTCCCGAGGACCTCGAAAGCTCCGAGAGACTGACCGTGGTCGACAGCACCAGGACCATGCAGCAAAGAATGACACCTGCGAGCGTAACCCCGCTCAATGGGTCACTCATAGGGCCCCGGTAGACTCCTGATTTCCTCGCGCGAAGTCCATAGCCTCCTTCCGTTCGCTGCGAGCGTTGGCAAGACATCCCAACCCAATCAGACGGTTTCGATGGACTCGAAGCCAACGCTAGCTTCGCCTCTCCTTCTTCAGTGATTGGCTTCATTGTTCTCGGGCATTGAGTCAATGTAGTTATTCCTTCCCGTCGAACGCGTCGGGACGGGATTCCTTTTCAGTCGCACGGACGGCACGGGAGCGCAGACCGCCGTGGGAATCACCGTTCCCGAGGAGAAAACCCTCCGTGATTATACTAGACCTTGTGACCTTCGAACCGAGTCTCAGTAGACGTTCACTGACATGCAATCCTGCTCGAGTCAACCATCGGGGGACCGCCCATGGAAAATGCCGGGAACGGTAACCCACCCGGCTTACGCGCTCTTGGTGACCCCGAGTTGGCCGCGGTTTTCCATTTCTTTAGTCACTGAAGTCAGAATGGTCTGTGACCTGCGTCAGCATTCGGCCCGGCTCACTATCCCTCGTGGCATGCCCGAGGCTAACGCCGCGAATAGGCCTACGTCACCACTTGCCAAGGTGCAACCTACGCTACGTGTCTAGTATGGCGCGCTCTTCGAGCGGAAAAAGGTGCCCTTCGGGTCCTCCGGAGTCCCATTTCACGTCAGTGGACGTGAAAGCGCCCATGAACTGCGACCTCCTTCGGTGGTCGTGAACCCGGGCCCGGGCGGCCGACTGTCTCTACGTGCCTCGAGCACGGCCGTCAGTGTGGCCGCCCTTACGACTGGTCCATCTGGGCCTCGGACCGACTCGGTCGGTGTGCCCGTACGGGAGACGGTTGAGACACGGGGCCGGGTTCACCCATCTAAGGAGGCGAAACAGAACGTGAACGACGGAGCCACGCACTTCGAGCGACCGTGCCTGGGGCTCGATGTACACAAGGGAACGACTACGGCGACCTACCTCGAGGCCGGGGGAAGAACCATGAAGAAGTGGATCTTCCCCACCACGCGGCCTCATCTGCTCGACCTGGCGAAACAGATGGGGATCTCGGTCCCCATCGTGCTCGAGGCGAGCACGGCGGGGAAGGCGGTGGCAACTACCCTCAAGGAGGTGGGCTCGGAACTCCACATGGCGGCCCCCAACAAGATCGCCCTCATTGCCAAGGCCCCGGTGAAGACCGACGATCGGGACAGCGCGACCCTCGCCCACCTTTACCAGGTGGGGTTCTTCCCGGATTGTTATGTTCCGCCGCCGGAAATCGGCCGACAACGGACTCTGGTTCGAGCTCGTCAGGACCTCGGGTTCAAGGCGACCCTGGTGAAGAACCAAGTGCACGCGCTGGTGACCCGAAACCTTCTCGATTCCGAGATGAAGGGAATCTCCGACTGGTTCGGAGTCGGGGGAATCCGCAAGCTTACCCGTCTCCCCATCCCCGCCGGAGAACGCACGCACCCGGCCCGCTCCCTCGAGCAACTCCAGTTGCTCGCCGAGCACGAGGAGTCCCTCCAGGCCGAGCTCGCAAAGGCGGCGACGGAGAGCCCGGACGTCCAGCTCCTGATGACCATCCCGGGAGTGGATTACTACACGGCCGTGGCGATCGTGGCGGAGATCGGCGACATCCGTCGGTTTGCCAACAAAAAGCAGGTCTGTTCGCACGCGGGAGTTGTCCCGAGGGCGGATAACTCGGGAGAGAAGGTGAGTTCCCATCGGTCGGTGAAGATGGGGGACATGGTGCTGAAGCGGTTCCTCTGCATCGCCGTGCAAGGGATGTTGCGGGCAAACCGGGGGACGTCGATCAACAGGTTCTACGAGAAGAAGGCGAAGAGCATCGGGTCGGCGAAGGCCCAAGTGGCCGCGGCCCGGAAGCTGGCGTGCGCGATCTGGTGGATGCTGACCCACGGAGAGCCGTTCCGTGACGAGGATGAGGATCTGATGGCACGGAAGACTCGACGCATGGAGGCGCGCTCTCAAGAGGCGATGGGAGAGATGACCGAATCGGAGCTCGATCGGATCGGCCAGAAACTAGAGGCCAAGGCGTCACTCCTCGAACGCTTGGCGCGGGAGGCCGGGAATGCCGGCTAAGAGATCACGGGGCTCGGTGCGCTTTCACGGGAGAGAAAAGTGGTTCGTCCGAGAGAGGGGGTCGGATGGGGCGCGCCAGGTCCACTTCCATGCGCGACCTCGGCGCGGGGGGCGTCCGCTTATGTCATAGCCATGCCGAACCGGGATCCCCGGCGATTGCGCGAGCGAAAGGTCGGACGTCGGTCGGGAAGACACCCCTTCTCTCTCGAAACACGCTCCACCCGAAACCAACCGTCGGAGGTGCACCTTCGGTCGGCGGGTCTACGGGCGCCAGCGGCGTGGCGCACGGTAGGGATTCATCGAGTTCGTCGCCATCAACTGCCCCAGAAGGGTGGTTGCGGCCTGGGATTGGCCCCCCGAACGCTCGAGGATGCCTTCCAAGGCGAACCTGAGGTCGCGTTCCTCCGAAGGGGCAAGAGAGCCGTCCCGGAGCCTGCCGACGAGCGTTCGGAACTTCTCCGGGGTCGGTAGGTGGGGCGGACCCCACGCGCTGCGACAGAGAGTGCACAGGAGTCGCTGGCCCCCGTTCTGGACCGGTAGGAGGTCCACCTCCCCGAGCCCTCCGCAGCCTGAGCAGTGGCCTATCATGCGAGACCGACCTATCTCGATGGTCCTGTCGCGTCGAAGAACGGAGCCTCCCTAAGCTTGTCGGTCCCACCGGTCGGCCGTGCCCGTCGGCCACTCGACCGTGCCCTCCGACGTGGAGATCTCGCCCTGGGTCGTCAATCGGTGAAAAGGGTAGTACGGCCGATGGCACGGACCGCTCCTCAAGGAGGAACCTCTGCTCGGGAAGAGCCGTGGGCCGTCGCCTCGGGAATCCCGGCGAGGCGGGTGAATGGAAGGCTCCCAAACTGTTTGAAACCCCCGGCTCTGAGCCGTACCGAAGAGCCGAAGCCGGCGCACGTTAGCTCGACGTTCTCGGCCCGGTCCGCATGCTCGGGAGACGTGCTGGCCCGACGTCGGCCGTGGCACAAGCGTGAGGCCCTCGTCTACCGGCTCAGCCCACCTAGCGCCCGACGGTCCTACGCGGGACGGAGGCTAGCAGCGGCCCCTGCGCGGGAGCGTACAGCACCGGTGCGGCGTGCTCTGCGATGTACTGCACGGCTACGACCACGGCCGCGCCGTGGACCCGCGCCCGAGAGGGGGAGCCCTGGTTGTGGAAATACCCGTGGACGCTACCGACCCGGAACCTGTAGGTGCCGTTCATCTCGGTGAAGACGATCGACGGATTGGTGGCGCAATGCTCGCCCGTCCCCGGCACCGTCATGCACCAGAAGGCGCCCGGTGGCAGCCCGGTCTCGTTGAACGTCACGTTGAACAGGACGGGGATGACGACCACTTCCATCGCGACCGGGAAGCCGGAGACCCGAACCGTCCACAGCTTAGCTCCGGGGGTCCTCGGCAGGGCGTACCCGGGCGGAATCACGGGGGTGATGTTGTAGGTCCCGTTCGGGAGCTCTAGCGTTAGGAATCGCTCGGTGGTCGAGAAGACCTGCGGCGTGCCTTCCAGGCGCACGCTCCAACGGGTCCCCGGCCGGAGCCCGACTTCGGCGAGGGTCACTCGGTAGGTCGACGGGGTGAAGGTGACCTTGACGACGGTTCCGTGGGTCGAGAGGTCGACGAGCCCGCTCGAGGACGCCGAAACGTACCCGGGAACGGCGAGGAGACGGTAGCTGTACTGGCCGCCGGTGAGGTTCTCGAACGTGACCGAGGTGGAGGTCGAACACTGGCCAGTAGCCCCTTCCAAGAACGCGCACCACCAGGTACCGACCGGAAGACCGGTCTCGTGGAACGTCAGCGGCGGGGTCGGTCCCGTCTCGAGCGCGAAGGTGAACGAGACCGGGCGGCCGCCGATGGTGAACTCACCGGCCGGAGGGATGCCGACGACGATCGTCCCGGCGGCTAGCCCTTGGACCACGTAGGCGTAGGTCCCGTTCGTCCCGCAGAGGGAGGAGCAGGGAGGGATCGGCCATCCGCCGGGGGAGGGGGCAATCTGGCGGACAGCAAGGATCCAGTTCTCGGAAACGGAGCCCGGGGCCAGCTTGAACGTGATCGGGTAGGTCGTGGCCGAGTAGTTCGCCAGCGTCTCCACCAAGGAGCCACCCATCACCCGGACCATCCCGGTAGCTGGGATCGAGCTCTCGTGGAAACCCGGAACGACCGCGATGGAGTAGGGGTACGTCCCGTTCGGGAGGAAGAACGAGAGGTTACCGTCACCGGTCTCGGAGTGCCCGGCCACGGTCACGGTCCAGTTCGTGGAGGACGGCAGCCCGGACTTAGGAAACGCGACGGGGTAGGCCCGTGGACCGGGTCCCGGGACGAAGGTGAGCGTCCCGGCCTCCTGGTACCAGACGACCGCGGTCCCGGTCGTGGGATCGACCACGAGGCCCCCCTGCCCGAACCCGAACGGGCCGAAGGGGGACGTCGGGGTGGTCGGGGTGGAACTGATGACGGCGCCGGTGGTCCCGTTGATCTCCGTGAGGTTCGCACCCAGGGCATAGACGACCTCGTTCACGGGGTCGTAGGCCGCGGCGTCGTCCGGGAGGGCGAAGAGGCCGGTGGGGGCCGCCGTCGAGGCGTTCAGGGTGAGGACGGTGACACCGTTCGCCCAGAGCACCGTATTGTTCGCCGCGTCGAACGCCAAGCTCTCGGTGGTCTGGGGAGGCGGCCCGATGTCACCCTGAACGGGGAGCGCCTGGAACGAGAGCTGGGCAAAGGTGGTCCCGTTGAAGCCCCAAAGGCAGTTCGCGAAGTTCGTGGACCTGGGAAAATAGCAGACCGCGTTCACGTAGACGATGTTGCTCACCGGGTCGTAGAGGAGCGAGCCGGCGATGGGGCCTGGGCCGGTCACTTGCTCGCTGAAGACCTTCTCCAAGGTGCTCGCGTTGAGGACCGTCAGATTGAGACCGCGGTCGTAGAGCGTGAGGACGACGAGGTCCCCCGCGGCGGTGTCGAGGGCCATTCCTTGGCGCAAGACGCTTGCGCTCCATTCATGGACCAGGGTCTCCCCCAGCCATCGGCCGGTGACCGAGTACGCCGAGACCGCCGCGCCTACCCCCGAGAGACAGGACGGATTCGCTTCGGCCATTGCCCCGCACTCCGAAAGCACGTACACCCGTTGGTTCTGGGGATCGAACAGCATAGACCCCACGCCGCCCAGGGTGACGGGCCATGCAGCGGACCGAAGCTCCGTGACCGGCGAGAGAACCCCTACGGAGGTGTTCGCGCAAAAGCCGTACACCATTGGGGATCCGCATATCGCGCCCTGACTGAAGAATACCGTACCGGTGGCCGGATCGACCGCCGCGGCCGTGGTCGACAATCCGAGCGGTATCACCTGGGCGACCTCCGCGGGGGCCCCGGCGATGGTGAGGACCCGGGCGTTCTCCGCATCGAGCATGTACAGCGGGGTGCCCCCCGTGCCGCTCACCATGGGCCCCGGGTCGGCCGTGGAGATGTTGGCGAGGAGGGCGCCGGTCGTGACGTTGTACACGAGGACTAACCCTAACGCCTGGGGGTAGGGGGGAGGGTACCCCCAACAACGCGGAGACCGTGACGTTCGACCCTTCTCCTGGGCCCACGGCCAGCGCGGAGGGCAACACGGGCATGAAGGGACCGTACTTGCCGAGCACCGGCGCCGGCCAGCTCACGAGGCACTTGGTGCCGGAGGAGGAAGTAGGGTCGAGCAGGAACAGCTGGAGTCCCCGGAGACACCGAGAAGCGTTGAGAAAATTGTAGCCCACCGTGATGATCCCCTGCTCGGCGGGATCGTAGACGAGCGGGAACGGGCCCCCCGTGATCGGCAGCGCGTCGACCGATAGGTTGGCGACGACGCGTTCGGTCAACGGGTCAAGGACGCTCACGATCGCCGCCAGCCCGGTCTCGTTCCAGGCGATGTAGAGCTGGCCGGACGCCTCGTCGTAGGCGATCGGGCTCGTTCCCCAGGGCTCGAGGCCGTAGTAGACAGTTGGCCCCAAGGTCAGGTTCCCGACCACGGAGTCGGTCCGGTCATCGATGATGTCGACCGAGACCGCCCAGGGCGACCATGCCACCGGCTTGGAGGAGTTGTAGCAGTCCACCATGAGGACGAAGACCTCGTCGAGCGGGGCCGCGACCGCGAGGGCCATCGGCGTAGGGGCGTAGAATTCGCAGTCTTCCCCGTAGCTGAAGCCGGGGAGGGCGATCGTTGCGACGAGCGTCCCATTCGCGGGGTCGATCGCGACCACCGTCGAGGAGCACGGCACGTACAGCAACCCGTTGTTCGGGTCGAGGACCGGCCCTGAGGAGACGAGAGTCTCGACGCCGGTGCAGCCGGAGAAGTTGTACGTTCCGATGACCAGTCCGCTCCCAGGGTCTACCACCAGGACGACCCCAGGTCCCACCGCGAGCAATCGGTCGAGGAAGGGATCGAAGATCAAGTGCAACCCATTCCCGCTCAGCGCCTGCACCGGCGTGTAGAGCCCAGGGTGCAGGGAGTTGTTCAGGAGGGCGAGCGTCGAGACGTTGCTCCCGGGATCCGACGCGGGATCCGCTTCAGCGGTCTCTGGGGCTCGAACCGAGAGGGTCGGTCGAGGGCCCACGACCGTGCTCCGAGGGGGGACCCCCGCCACGTCGGCCCCCGGATGGACCCCCGTCGCTGGAGCCAACCCTGGGGCGGGGCCGGCCGCGAGGGACGAATCGGCGGATGCTCCACGCGGACCCACCGCGGGAACCACCAACACCAACAAGCTCGCGACGAGGCACGTGGCTGCCGCGCGGATGCACGCACGCTGCATGCCCACCTTGCCATGGTGTCTTTTCCGATAACCCTTGTGTTCCGGTGGGAGGAGGGCCACCCCAGACCCTGCTTCGGCTCGTCCGAGATTGCCCAAGAGGCCCAGCCCCCGCGAGGGCTGATTTCAGGATCGCCGAAGCGGTCCCGGCTGAGGAGGTCGGTCCACCGGAGGAACGCGCCCCGCTCTGCTGGTGGGAGATTGGCTGCGGATCCATACAGCCGTCACCGGCCGAGGTCGTGGGTATCGTGGACCCTAGGAATGGGGACTCGACAGGGTGTAACGTGTAATACGTGTATAGAGTAGCACGCCTACCCTCAAGGAAGAACCCCGTCCCGGGCGGCCTAGAGCCCGGTTTCCCGTCGGGGAGGCGTGGGTCGGTCGGGTCATCAAGGACTTCAATCGAATAGGGCGCGACGCCCTCTATCCCGAGCGGGCGGGCAGCCGCCCGCTCACCTTCCCTCCTCCGATACGACAGGTGCTGGTCGACATCGCCCTATCCCGTCTCGCCGACCACGGGTACGCCGTCGGTCCCTGGACCCTCGACCGACTGCGCGACACCGCGTCTCGTACGGAGACCGCCCCCTACCGGAGGGCATCGAGTATCTCGTCCGTCTTTCGTACCCGGCCGATTCGCTTGAACGCGATGTTAATCGCGGCATTGTGCATCTCCGCGGACGTGGAGGTCATCGCATCTTCCGCGAAGATCTGCTGGAAACCGTACTCATAGGCGAATCTGGCCGTGCTTTCAACACCATAATTGGTCGATATACCGCAAAGCACGATCGTCTCCATCCCTCTTCGTCTTAGCTGCAGCTCTAGTTCGGTGCCGTAGAAAGCCCCCCACTGCCTCTTCGTGATGGTGATGTCGCCCTCCTTGGGTCCGATCTCCGGCACAAAATCCGACGCGTCGGCCGGCGGAGGAGCACTCGGGCGCCAACCTGGGTCGTCGGCGTTCACATGGAGCCGCTCCGCCGGCGACGAGACCACATGGACGAGGAGGACCGGCATACCATTCTTTCGGAATGCCTCCGCAAGCTTGGCCGCGTTCCGAACGACGACCTCCGCACCGTGAGGTCCGAGCGGTCTCCCGGCCGACGCGATGCCCTTCTGGAGATCGATTACCACCAACGCCGTGCTCTTCTTGTCGATGTCCAGCGCCATGGCAGCCGCTCCCATCCTCGGGAACCCGATAAGTCTCTACCTTCGCGATCGACCCGCTGAATTCAGAGCCGAGCCCGAGAACCCTTCCACTCGTGGTCCACGGTCGAGGCCGTCGTGGCCTTCGGTACCGCTTTCGGATACTGGAGATACACAATCAGCCCCATGGCCCTGGGCACCCGTTCCAGTCACCACCGACGTAGCCAAAGAACCCTTTCCCACATGGTCTCTCCGGGGGGCGCCTTCGGGGCCTATTAGCTAGGTCGATTGTCATGCACCAGGCGCTTGCCCATACTAACAACGTCGTCGGTGGTGTAGCCGATTCGACGGTAGACCTCCAGTGCGCCTTGGTTGGAGGTTCGAACCTGCAAGTTGATCTTCGGGCACCCCGACTCGCGCAGCAGACACTCCACCGCCACTATGATGGCTCGTGCCAGGCCCTTCCGTCGATGCTGAGGATCGACCGCCAAATAGTTGAGCCACCCTCGATGTCCTTCGTACCCCGCCATCACGGTCGCGACGATCTGCCCGTCGACTAGGCCTACTAAGAACAGGTCTGGCCGGACCTCCAACTTGCGTCGAATGTCTTCGTGAGGATCGTTCTGCGGTCGGACCAAACCGCATCGATCCCATAGCGCGACGACTGGTTCCTCGTCCTTTGGTTCAAACGGGCGAATGTGCATCGACACGTGAACGGGCTTGTCCGCGCCAGCCACGCTGCCGCGAGCCGTCTCCATTCATGACAGTTCCTAAGTGTTACACAAGGGACAGGTTTCGTGAAGCCCAGGAGGATCCGAGGCCGTCCCGTCACAGAACGTGCCCGATTCGAACCCGTAAACGGGGGCGGACCGCGGACGGGGGGCTTAATCTGACGGAGCGGTTTTCGGGACGTGGCCTCAACCCGGCGACTCGCCGCCATCATGTTCACCGACATGGTCGGCTCGACGGCCTCGGCTCAGGTCAATGAAGCGGAGGCCCTCAAGCTCCGGGACGAACAGGAAGGGCTCGTTCGTCCCCTCTTCGCGGTTCACCAGGGCCGCGAGATTAAGTCGATGGGCGACGGGTTCCTGGCCGAGTTCGACAGCGCCCTTCGGGCCGTTCAGTGTGCGATCGACATCCATCAGCATCTGCACGATCGCAATTCGCAGCCAGGGGTTACGCCCATCCAGCTCCGCATCGGGATTCACCTCGGGGACGTAGAGCAGCGCGGGACCGACATCTTCGGAGACGCGGTCAACGTCGCCTCGCGGATCGAGCCGGTCGCCTCCCCCGGAGGACTCTGCATCTCGGGTCAGGTCTTCGACCAGGTCCGAAACAAGATTCCGAATCGGCTCGAGAAGCTCCCACCGACCGCGCTCAAGGGCGTTAGAGGGCCGCTGGACATCTACCGCGTGGTGCTTCCGTGGGCCGTCGAGGAACCCATGGCCGGGGCTCCGACCCTTCCCCGCCTTGCCGTGCTCCCGCTGGCCAACATCAGCCCGGACGCGGAGAACGAGTACTTCGCCGATGGCCTGACGGAGGAGCTGATCACGGTCCTTTCGCAGATCAAGGGCCTTAGGGTCATCTCGCGGACCTCGGTGAACCAGTACAAGGGGACGACCAAGCCGGTGGCCCAGATCGGCTCCGAGCTTGGAGTCGATTCCGTCCTCGAGGGAAGCGTACGGAAAGCCGGCGACCAGCTTCGGATCGCGGTCCAACTGATCACCACCCGGACCGACGAGCACCGGTGGGCGCAGACCTACAATCGCAAGCTCGAGAATGTCTTCGCCATCCAAGCGGACGTCGCCGAGCGCACGGCCGCCGCCCTGAAGGTGGAGCTCCTCAGCTCCGAGCGGGAGGCCGTCCAGGCGAGACCGACCTCGAGCCTGGAAGCCTATGAGGCGTACCTGCGCGGCGTCCAAGCCAGCCAGCAGTTCTTTGGGCGGGTTTCCGAGGAACTGGAGCGGGATGCGGTCGCGTACTTTGAGGAGGCGATACGGTACGACCCCCGATTCTCGGCAGCCTACGCGCGCCTCGCGGACCACCTCATCATGGTCGGGGGGGAGACCCGCCCGTCGAGCGACGTCTTCCCAAGAGCCCGCGAGCTTGTAGCCAAGGCGCTCGAGCTGAATCCTAACTCGTCCGAGGCGCACGCCGCCCAGGCCAACCTTCTGATGCAGCTGGACCATGCCTGGGATCGCGCTGAAGCGGAGTACCAGCAGGCGATCGCCCTGAACCCGAGCAACTCGATTGCTCGGTTCTGGTACGGGTCGCTGCTGAGTATCCTTCAGCGATTCGCGGAAGCCAAGAAGCAACTCAGAGCGGCAATCGAGCAAGACCCTCTCAACGTCGTGCCCTGGTTTTCCCTCGCAGCGGTCCTGGCGCACGAGGGCGACCTGGGGTCTGCGGTCGCCTTGGCGGAGAAGTCGGTCCAGATCGCTCCCGACAATCCAGGGGCTCGCGCCGGTCTCGCCTCCCTTTACGTAGACGCTGGCCGGGCCGACGACGCGCTCCAGGCGGTGCAGCCGCTGGCGGGGGAGGCGGACCCGTTCTACCGGGCGAATCGTGCGGCGATCCTGGCGCTCGGGGGCAGACCCCAAGAGGCGCGGGCGTTCCTGTCCGATTGGGAGGCGGGCCGGTTCCCCAGATGGTTCGCGCTCCGCTACGTCGCGGCCGTGAGCGCGGCGGTGGGAGACCACGATCGGGCGCTCGCGCTCCTAGAGCGGGACGAACGGGAGGGCGAGAAGGCTCTCTGGAACGTCTATCTGAATCCCGTCTTCGATCCCATTCGCGACGATCCGCGGTTCGTGGCAATCCTCCGAGCGGAGAACCTCCCGACCACGTTCGTGGGCCGCCGCCTCCGTCCGGGAGGCCGCCGTCCCGCGGCCACAACCGGCCCTCGCCTGGCTGGGGATTAGCCCTGGCGGCAGCCGATAGGCGCCGGGTCAACGCGTAGGATCCGTAACCCAGCGGGTGAGGCCGACTCCGGGGATAGACAACCCATGGGCAGACTAACCACCCCTCGGCTAACGGGGGGCAACTTCGGTTCGACAGGTCCCGTGCCCACGCGATCTGGGTTCAACGCCCATTGAGCGTTGCGAGCCTTCCCACGGGCTCGACCCTCGCGGACGTACCGTGCTGCTCTGATGTGGAGGCGTGCACCGAGAAGCGGAACGGCGCACCCCTCGGGACGAACCAACTTTCTCTGACGTGAAAGCGCACCGAGCCCCGGATGGCTCCGGAGGGGGGTCTTTCCTCGAGGGTAGGCGCGCCATTCTAAGCGCTCAACAGTGGTTGAACCCAGTCCTGGTCTTACCGCCCGCGCGGAGGGAAGGAAGCGCGTTGAGTGATGGAACGACGGCGCCCGCTCCCGATCGTCTGCCTTCTGGGGTCCGACTCTCCCCCGGGGGCTTGTCCTCCCCGAGACCCGCACAGAACCCGAACCCTGGGCTCGAGGGGAACGATCACAGAATCCGGATCCCCTCGCGATCCAGAAGACCGTCCCTGAGGCCTGCCATGAGGGCACGAAGGACCGCCCACCGCGCGGTCTCGGACGCCGAGACGGTCACGGCTTGTCCCAGAAATGAGAGGGCGTAAAACGGGAGAGCGATGGCGAAGGTCGCGGTCTTCGACGGCTCATCGTAGTACCGCTCCAACAGAATTCGCGACCGCATCATGTAGTAGGCTCGCAGAGGGGAGACGAGCGCTCTCGTCTGACGGGCGGTCGGGGGGAGATCGTGCCACACTCGGATCGACGGGTCCAGGACGATCCGCAGGCCTGCCTGGCGAGCTCGGAATTGGATGCTGGTCGTCTCATGGTAGAACGGGAGGCGACGGGCGTCGACCATCCCGGTCGTGGCGAAGACCGACCGGCGCATGCCGATGCATCCGTCCACAATCTCCACATCGTACGGTGCGCGGAACTGACCCCGATCGATTTCATTCTCTCCGAGCGTGATCAACCGCCGCGTGAACCGGGTCACCCGGGCCCCCGCTGTGTGGATGCGGTCTGGTGGGTCGAGGTAGTGAACGAGGGCACCCACGAACGCAATCCTCGGATCCCTACCGAACGCACGGACGAATCCCGCGATCGCGTCGGAATGCAGAATGTTGTCATCGCCCATCACGACGAGGATATCGCCCCGGGAGGCCCGGATCCCGTCGTTCATCGATTGGGCCGTCAAAGACCGGATCTCGTGTCGGAGATACTTCAGGCCCGGTCGGGCCCGGGCGTCTACGACGTCGCGGGTTGCATCGTCGGCCGCATCGTCCACGACGATGATCTCCAGATTCCGGTAGGTCTGGGCCAGGAGGGAGTCGAGGCACCGACCGAGGGGTCCGGGTCGCAGGTATGCCGGGATCACTGCGGAGACCAGCGGTTCGGAGGTGGGTTCGATCATCGACTCAATGAGCGTCTTGGAGGCACCGGCTCCGCGACGCCGGCGGCCGTTCCCGACCCGCGTATCGCTGTGATTCGGGCGACGACCGTGGTGGGGTGCTGCCGGACCGAGACGCCTCGCCGAAGAACGGCCGCCACGTCCCCTCCGCACCTGCGTATTCTTATGTAGCTACGGGTGCCCTCCATCGACAGCACAAGATGACCTCCCGGACGGCGGTTCGAGCGGCGACCCTCGTGAGCGAGTGCCGGCGAATCAAGCTCAAGACAGTATCCGACCCCCGGGGTCACTTGACCATTGCGGAGTCGGGGAAGGAGATACCCTTCTCGTTTGCGCGCCTGTTCTATGTGTATGGGGCCGCCCCCGGAACCCGCCGTGGAGGCCATGCGCATCGCACCCTGAGCGAGTTCATTGTCTGCCTCGCCGGTTCGGTGGAAGTCACGGTCTTCGATGGCCGGCGACGAAAGAGGGTCACGCTGCACGATCCCTCCGTCGGTATTCACATCCCGCCGATGATATGGATTGACGTGGCAATTCGATCCAGGGGCTCCGTGTACCTCGTCATCGCCTCCGCGAAGTACGACGAGGCCGACTACATCCGCGACCCCGCCGAGTTCCGGGCGATCGTGGGAAGGTCCCTTGCGCGTTAAGTGGTTCAACTTCGCGTCGGAGCGCGGGGAGATCGGCCCGTTGCTTCTCGAGGCCTACTCGAGGGTCATGGACCGCGGAGAGTTCATCCGGGGACCGGAGGTCCAAGCCTTCGAGCACGAGTACGCCGCGTTCTGTGGGGCCTGCCACTGCGTCGGCGTGGGCAATGGGCTGGATGCGCTCCACCTCGCCCTGAGGGCAGTGGGAGTAGGGCCGGGCGACGAGGTGATCGTACCAGCGCACACGTTCGTGGCCACCTGGCTCGCGGTCACCTACGCGGGCGCCACCCCGGTCCCGGTGGACGTGGGAGCCGAAACGGCGAACTTGGACCCTGAGCGACTCCAGCAAGCAATTACTCCCCGGACGAAGGCAGTGGTACCCGTCGACCTGTACGGTCGCCCGGCGGAACTGGACCCGGTGCGCGAGGTGGCTGCGGCCCACGGACTCCGGGTCGTCGAGGATGCGGCGCAATCCCACGGCGCAGTTTATCACGGCAAGAGGGTCGGCTCGATAGCGGACGTGACCGCCTTCAGTTTCTATCCCGTCAAGAACCTCGGAGCCCTGGGCGACGGCGGAGCGGTGACGACGAACGACGCCGACATCGCCGAGACCGTCCGACGGCTCGGCAACTATGGATCCTCGCAGAAGTACATGCACGAGGTCCGGGGATTCAACTCGCGTCTGGACGAGCTCCAGGCCGCGTTCCTGCGGGTGAAGCTTTCACGTCTCGAGGAATGGAACGCCCGGCGTCGCCGGATGGCGGCGACCTACCTGCGGGAACTCGCGGGGAAGGGACTCTCCCTGCCGGTCGATGATCCGTCCCATGTGTGGCATCTCTTCGCGATTAGTCACGATTCTCGGGACCGGATCCGAGAGGCCCTCTCCCGAGCCGGCATCGACACCATCGTCCATTACCCGGTGCCGCCGCATCGTCAGCCCGCCTATGTCTCCCTGGGATTCGGAGCCGGCTCCTTCCCGGTCGCGGAAACCTGGGCGCGGACCGAGCTGAGCCTGCCGATCTCCGCGTTCCACACCGACGCAGAGCAAGCCTATGTGATCGAGGAGCTGACCCGGGTGGTGCCCGGGCTCTCATGACCCCTCCCCCTCGGACACCAACATCGACACGGTCCGGTCCGGTCTCCGGCGGATCTAGGGAACGGCGCCGTCCGATCCTGGATCCGTCGGTGATTCTCCATGATCCCGTAACCCTCTACCCCGGCGTCCGCATCGGCGCACGGACCGAGGTTTTCGAAGGAGCGGTCCTTGGTCACCCTCCGAGCGCCGCGCGACCAATCGCCCGGCCGATCGGCACGCGGCATGGCGCGACGACCATCGCAGCCGATTGTGTCATCTCGCCTCACGTCGTCCTCTACATGAACGTTCACATCGGTCGGGGCTGCCTCATCGGGGATTCGTCCTCGATCAGGGAAGGGAGCCGCATCGGCGACGAGTGCTTGATCGGTCGGAACGTGACGATCAACTACAACGCTCAAGTCGGGTCCCGAACGCGGATCATGGATGGCACTCACTTGACCGGGAACATCCGGATCGGGTCCGACGTCTTCCTCGGACCCTTGGTCATCACGGTCAACGACGACCAGATGGGCGCTCGAGGGTACTCCCGCCAGGCGATCCGGGGACCCCGGGTCGACGATAAGGCCCGGGTCGGTGCGGGGGCCATCCTCTTCCCTGGAATCACCGTGGGTAGGAACGCGGTGATCGGCGCCGGCTCGGTGGTGACCCATTCTGTCCCCCCAGGAAAACTGGTCATGGGTGTCCCGGCGCGGGTGGTCGGCAACGCGCCGTAGCTCGAATTTGTGTTCGGTCCGCGATGCGCGGCCGGTAGGCCATGACCTTTCGTTTAGGGCAAACCCCTCGAAGGTGCGAGTGGGGCCGAACGAACTGGACTCTCCGGGAGCGGCCTAGGGAACCATCTGCAGCTCGATGTAGTTCAGTCCGACGAGGCCGACCAGCGTAGTGTTCGCACCCTCGGCGTACCCCCGGATCTCCATCAACGGGTATGGCTCGACGAGGGACAGATTGAACTCAAAGCTGCTCCAGCCATGGGTTCCGATGTCCCCCACGTCGAGGGTCTGCTGATAGAGGGGACGAAGATATTGTGGGCCGACGTTGACCACCAGTACCGGCGTGTTGTTGGTGTATCCGCCTCCGACCATGTGCAGCGACAGGTTCAGCGTGACGCGGTAAGTCCCGGCCGGGTACGTGTCGCCCGGTCCGTACCAGATCGCCGGATCGCCCGGCTCGAACGGGTCGAGCGGGTTCGTCGCGATCACCTGGCCGAATCGGCTCGTGGCGTTCGACTCGATCAACGCCTCCGGACCGACCGATAGATTGGTCGCCCCTAGGTAGTACGTGGGCGCCACCGCCGTAGCGTTCGTGGTCGTCGCGCTCCCGTGGTAGCCGAACTCGAAAAGGTAGACCGTCCCTGGATATGCCGTGGAGTAGATGTCCCCCAGAAGACCGTAGATCGAGGTGTTCCAAAGGAGCGGTTGAAGGAAGTCCGGGACAAGGGTGAACTCGCTCGAGTCCACCAGGACGAACTCTGGTAGGTTCGAGGCGGTGAACGGGAAGAATGGGAATCCACTCGACCAATCGTCGAACCATGGGAGCGGCACCGCGTTGGGGTCGTTCGCCACGTACGGGAAGAGGAAGTCTGAGGCAAGGAGGGGCGCATTCCCGGGGATCTGCGATGTGAGCCTCCCCATGCAGGGCGTCACGGGGCTCGTAGAGTAGGCGAAACGGTAGCCGGGGTAGTTCGCGTAGTTGACTGTGTTCATCGGGCCCATGACCAGGTTGAACCCCACCAGTACGATCACGGCAACCATCAGCACCGAACGAGGATGGGCGGAAATGGCCCGAGCAGCGCGCGCGGGAAGTTTGACCGCGACGGATTCGACGCGGCCATTCGACCCCGAGTAGCACGCCACCCGGAACCGCCACGCCACGAGCCCGGAGACGATGAGTAGTGGGAGGAATACCCCGAGGACAAAGATCGCTGCCGCGTCGGACCTCGTGAGGAATCCCGCGGACCCGGGAACCACCGAGAGCACGGTCATCGCCGCAATCGACGCAACGATGACAAGCAGGGGGATCGTCGAAGCGCTCGGTGCTTCCCGGAACGACGCGCATATCCGGGCTAGACCATAGACCGCGGTCACGATCATGGGTCCAATGACGAGCAGCGAGTACTGATCGCCGAAGGAGGGCCTGGGCGCGTTGGCATTGAACGTGACGAAGAGGAACCAGGGGAGGAGCAGAAGGAGGTACTTCGGTCGGAGCAGGGGAAGGAATCCGACGGCGGCCAGGAACAGGACCCAGTAGGCCCCCGCCGTGAGCACGGTTAACGGGGAAGTCCCGAAGGCCACGAGCACGGCGAATCCACCCCCGACCACCCCGGGCGTCGTCGTGCCCGCGGGGGCCCCGGCGAGGTACGGCACGAGGTACACCTCAGCCGCCCGAAGGACTCCGTAAGCCAGCAGGCAGGCGAGGATGAACGAGAGACCGATCCGACCTTCCCGGCGCTTCACGGCCCGGGACACCGCCCCACGGATCGCCCGGGGCACCTCCGAGAGCACGGGCCACCGAATCCACCGCCGACGGTCCAGGGAGACCACGATCGGGACCATCACCGCGAAGAACGGGAAGACCTCGAGCGTACAGCACCCCACCGCAAGCATGACGAACGAGGGCAGTATCCGGCCGTGCGTGTAGAAGTACCACAACCACAGAAACTCGAGCGGAACGAACGCCTCCCAGTGGAAGTCGTAGAGCAATCCGGAGGTAGTCGCGAAGCTGAAGAGATAGAGGCCAATCACTGCGAAGACCAAGCGCCGCGACTCGAGCAGCTCGATCGAAATGAGATACAGAGGTACGATGGCCGCTGCGAGGACCAGGGACTGAAGGGCGAACAGGGTCGTGGGGAACGGGAACGCCTGGTAGAGGGGGACGACCGCGAGCGCGATGTACGTTGAATGCACTGCCAGGAAAGAATGCGTACCGTACACCGAGTAGTCCGCCGCCTCGTAGAGGAGACGGCCGTGGCCGGTCGACCACAGCATCTGTTGGTTGATGCCGAGGTCCCAGGCTCCCGTGAAGAAGTTCTCGTAGCGAAGAAGCGACAGGTACGAGAAAACAATCGTGTAGGCGAGGATGATCGTCCCAAGGACCATGAGGTCGCCACGGAGGATGCTAGGGCCCCGGCGCGGCGCCAGCTGTCCGACAGAGTTTGCAGAGGTCGGAATGGGTTCCATCTAGGGTGCCTCAATCGGACGGACTGCGAGGGTCTCCGGGAAGGCGCACGGAGCCACTGGCTCCACCTCTCTGGAACACCGGCTCGACCTTGACAATCCATCCGTGGACCCGTTTGGCGGTGCTCGGGAAGTTGGGGATCTGCCATCCCAACCGGACCCCTTCCCGCCGGCGCCGCCAAGAAGTGACATCCACCTCCACCGGATGCTCCCCCTCCAGCGCCGGATGCCCCACCCGTTCGACAGGGTAACCTTTGCAGTCGACGTTCGGTCGGTTGGGGAAGTGCGGTTGGGCCTGAGCTGAATGCGAGCCTCTGCGCAAGCGATCCGTGATCGGAGCGCCGTTCACCGTGGTCCCGCGCGACGCCTTGGAGGTCATTCGTCGTCCGCCGGGCCCACCCTACCGGGCGTCCAGTGCCTCACGGCAAACCCCGCAGCGCCTCTTCCAGCGCCGCCTGGAACCGCTCGGGGAGGAAGTCGCGTCCCCGCTCGAGCGACCTCGTTGCCACCCTCGACAACCGATCAGTGTCGGCTAGCGAGAGGAGCGCGTCCACCCACGGGTCTAGGGTCCCGGCATCGAGCAGGAAGCCGGCGCCCCCCAGGACCTCAGCGACGGTCGGCGTTCCCACCGCGAGCACGGGAAGGCCGAATGCCATCGCTTCGACGATCTGTCGGCCAAAGCCTTCGTAGAGGCTGGGATGCACGAGAACGTCGGCCTCGGCGTACACGGAGGTCATATCGTCCACGCTGTCGATCACGCGCAGAGCCCCGGGACCCAGCGCGGCCACACGAAGTCGGGTCGGCTCGCGGAGCGTGGAGACCAGGGTGAATTCGAACCGCTCGGGAGGGGCCCGCTTCTGCATCGCTTGAATCAATCGCAGGTACAGCTCGAGGTTCTTGTACGGTCGGTCCGTCGAGACGCACAGTACTCGGACCTTTCCCGTAGAGCTGACGCGTTCGACGGACGTCGGGACATGTTCGGGATGCAGCCCGAGGCTATGGGTATCGGGAACAACTCGGACACGGTGGGGAGCCACCCCCCACGACCCGAGAGTCCGGGCCATGGTCTCGGTCGTGACGAGGATTCGGGGGACCCGGCGCAGGTGCGGCATGGCGTACCGGAACATCCAGCGGGTGGTCGTCCGGTCGGCGTACGGGGAAAGGGGACGGAGGTCGTGTACCTTCACGACCGTCGTGGGATGATCCCGCGCGATCCGCACCAGGGTCGGGTCGGACAGGAGCACAATATCCGATCGAACCTCCCGCAACCCTCGGGGGAAGGTCCAGAGTCGGTTGAGTCCCATCGCGACTCCGCGCCACGGGAAGTTCGATCCCGGGACCGTTCGAGCCCCTGGAGGTAGGAACGGATCGACCCCCCGGTCGACGCACTGGTACCACGTGACCGAGAAACCCAGGTCCTGGAGAGCTTCCAGGATCGGTCGGGAGCCGAAGGTGATGCCATCGAGTCGGCCCGACGCGTTGACCAAGGCGACGGAGGTCATCAGCCGGGAGATAATCGCTCGATGCGATTCGTGAGCTCGTTCACAGAGCGATGTACCGAGAAGTCCTTGGCTCGCCGAACGCACTCCTCGGGCGATATGCCCGTACTGCCACGGGACCAAAGTTCCGTCGCCTTTCGCACCATCTCGTCGCAGGTATGAACCAACCAGCCGGTCCGGCCGTTCACCACGGTGTCCCCAGGGCCCTGTCGGTCGAACGTGAGGACGGGCGTCCCACAGGCCATCGACTCGATCGGGACGTATCCGAACGGCTCCATGCTGAACGGGAAGAGCGTGAACATCGCGTTGGAGTAGAGGTCGACCAGCTCATGGTCCGGGACAAACCCTCGGAAGTCGATGCAATCCGTTATCCCCCGCATCCGTGCCGCGGCCGGGATCTTGCCACCGAACCCCACGACGGGGACGCCCGCCTCCCGTAGCGCATGGAAGTCGATTCGCTCGGTCTCCTTTCCCACGTACGTCAGCACGTAATCCCGGGACGGCTTGGAGTCGGGCGGGCGGAACTGGGCGAAGTCCTTGGCCGAGTAGATCACGCCACTCACGGGGACCTGGCGGGCACGGAACAGCTCCATCAGGAACGGGGAGTTCGCGACGATCTGTCGCGACACACGCTTCATCTCACGGACAAACCGGCCGTCGAGCCAGGCGACGACGGGCCGGGCCAGCATGTCGGCCATCCGGGCCGCCAGGTTCGTGCTGGCCATGCCGGCGATCGTCAGCTCCAGGGGGGTACCCTGGATCCACCACAGGTCGCAGGGGTAGATCACGGTCGAGGACATGTTGAGGACGCGATCGAAGCGTCGCCCGTCCAGAGCCTCCTCGGCTGCCCGCTGGTTCGATCGAAGTAGGATCTCCCGCATCCAACTCTCAGCCCAGAGCATCGATTCGTTGCTCTGTTCGAACTTGCGCAAAATGAAGTTCATCCCGAACGTGCTTCGGGAAGGAACGAGGAACTCGATGTTCGCCGCGCGAAGCAGTTCGGCACTGTCCGGACTGCAATGCGGAGTGAAAACGGAGAGAGAGTACTGCTCTCGGAGGCTCTTTCCCAGCGATAGCAAGAGCTCGAGCTGGACGCACATCGAGCCGCCGAGTGGGTCGCAAACGAACAACAACCGCTTCATCGACCCGGGAATTACACCGGTTGCCACGTCGGGGGGGTGGTTGGCTGCAACCTCTTTACCTTTGGGACGACTCGAAATGCCGTTCCGAAGTCCCTTTGCATGCCCGGTCATTGGGAACCGTGATTCACCGCGGGTCGGTCTCTCGGTGGACGTATAATCCCAGAGACGCGCCGGCACGCCGGCCCGGTCACCCTCCCGTACGGGCCAGTGAAGATGGATCGTCCGTGCGGCCGGCCGGACGCGACGCTTTCGTGTCGGACGATCCTCCTCGATCGGCGGGTCCGAGCGACCCAGTCCGAATCCCAGCGGACCTACGGCGGCCGGCCGGTCGCCGATGAACTCATAATAGGTAGTCAGAGTAGGTGGCCGCCGTGAAGGTCGTCATCACGGGAGGGGCAGGGTTCATCGGTTCCAACCTCGCCCGGTACTGGGTCCGGACCGCGCCCCAGGATCGGGTCGTCGTGTTCGATGCACTGACCTACGCGGGTCATCGAGAGTCGCTGACCGAACTCGAGGGACGGCCAGGGTTTGAGTTCGTGCGGGGAGATGTTCGCAACCTGCAGGAAGTGATGTCGGTCGTTCGGGGGGCGGACGTGGTAATCCACCTCGCCGCGGAATCGCATAACGACCGGGCCATAGCCGAACCGACGACGTTCGTGAGCTCCAACGTGATGGGGACGGCCGTCTTGCTCGAAGCCTGCCGGAAGGCGGACACGGGACGGCTGCACCACGTTTCCACCGACGAAGTATTCGGTTCGCTGGACCTCGACACCTCGCAGAAGTTCACCGCAGATTCCCCCTACGACCCCCGGGGCCCCTACTCGGCCAGTAAGGCGGGGTCCGACCACCTCGTTCGGGCGTGGCAGAAGACCTACGGCCTTCCCACGACGGTCTCCAACTGCGGGAACAACTTCGGGCCGTTCCAGCACCCCGAGAAGCTGATCCCGTTGTCGATCATCCGGCTCCTCGAGGGCCAGAAGGCCCGGCTCTACGGGGACGGTCACAACGTGCGGGACTGGATCTACGTGGAGGATCACTGCGCCGCGCTCCGTCTGATCACGCAGAGGGGCCGTCCGGGAGAGACCTACCTCGTATCTGCCCAGAACGAACGCTCCAACCGGGAGATCGTTTCCACGCTCGCTGAGATCCTCGGGCTTCCCGGATCGATGGTCGAATGGGTGGCGGATCGACCCGGTCATGATCGGCGATACGCCCTGGCACCGAGCGCGTCGTTGCTCGAATGGGGCTGGAAGCCAGCCCAATCGTTCGAAACCGCTCTCCGAACTACGGTCGCGTGGTACCAGTCGCATGCCGACTGGTGGCGCCCTCTGATGCATTCCGTGAGTTGAACGGAATCCGGGAGTCCTGAGGATCCGGCGAGGCAGGGAGAGAGAGACCAGTGAAGGGACTTCTTCTCGCGGGCGGATACGGAACGCGGCTTCGTCCGTTCACGTTCTGCCGGAACAAGCACATGATCCCGGTAGCGAACCGTCCGATGGTCTTCCACGCCCTCGACAGATTCGCGCGGGCCGGGATCACGGAAGTGGGCGTTGTGCTCGGGCCCATGGGGGAGGGGATCCGGACGGCGGTCGGTGACGGTCGATCGTTCGGCCTTCGGGTGTCCTACGTGGAGCAGGGCGAGCCGAAGGGCCTCGCGCATGCGGTACTCATCGCTCGGGACTTCCTCGGCAAGGAGCCGTTCGTGATGCACTTGGGAGATAACTTCCTCCAGGAGGGCCTCGCTCCCTTCGTCTCGGAGTTCCGGGCGAGCCACCCGGCGGCGGTGATCGGCGCCGTCCAGGTGGATCATCCGTCCTATTACGGGGTCGTCGAGTTCGACGGCGCCGACCGGATCGCCCGTCTCCGCGAGAAACCCGCTAATCCCACGAGCCGCTGGGCCCTGACGGGGATCTACCTGTTCACGAACGCCATCCACGACGTGATCGATTCGCTCCCGCCCTCCGAGCGCGGCGAGCTCGAGATTACCGACGCGATCGAGGAGCTCCGGCGGAGGACGGACGACGTTCGGGCGGTGCGACTGAAGGGGTGGTGGTTGGACGCCGGACGACCTTCCGACCTGCTCCTGGCCAATGAGCACCTGCTGACGGACCTCGGAGCTGCGGCACGGGCGCGCGGGGCGGCGAGCAGCGTGCTCCTCGGCACCGATTGCTCCGTGGCGGATTCTGTGGCCCTGCGGGGGCCGGTGCTGATCGGCAACGGGGTCCGGCTGGAGGGGCGGTCCGTCATCGGACCCAACGTCTCCATCGGGGATCGTTCCGTTGTCCGGGACTCGTCCCTCTCGGGGAGCATGGTCTTCGACGAGTGTCAGCTGACCGGTCCCCTGCAACTGACCGCCAGCATCCTGGGAAGCCGGAGTCGCGTCACGGGCATCGCATCTTCGGCGGCGCGCCTCGACTCGCTGCTCCTGGGCGATGACAGCGTCGTCCGGCTCGACCGGCGATTGGACTCACCCTGAACTTGCGTTAGGCCGGGGAGAGAGATCTCGAACCGTGGGGAGACAGGTCCCGGTGAACCAGTGGCCCATGGTCCTTCGCTCGGCGGACCGACGGACTCCCGAGGCGAATCTCGTCAATGGCGAGGCGAGGGGCGTCGGGCGTCCGCCCTACGTAGGAAGGCTCCGCGCACCGATGCCATCGGGAGGAGGCCGCCAGCAGTCCACACCTGCCAGAGAGAACGACGGAGGGTGGCCCTTGGGCTGACGAGCCCGCGGAGTCTGTACGAGCTGTCCGCCCGCCCCACGCGTGGGCCTAATGGGTCTATCAGTCAGACGTGGGGACAGCGCCCGGGGGCCTTGCACCCATTGACCCCGTTACGTAGTCGCGGCGGAGGCCCGTCAGAGGCCCCCAACCCGGGTCTGATCGACTGGGGGTGGCTACGTTACGCGCACGTTCAAGGTTCTCTGAAAGTTGTGACGGCCTCCCGTCCACCCTCACGGGGCCAAAGAGCCCGTGCGCCGCTAGTAGTAAGCCGACCGGCGCGAATGCCCCCCTCCCAGTTGGGCGCACGTCAGCCGTGGCTCGGCGAAGTGCATCGGCTAGGACGGCTTGAATGCTCGCGCGGGCATTCACCCGAAGCAGTCTACACCTCCCATCGTCCGCTCGCCTGCCAACTCGTAAGGCTTTAGCTGAGGGCTGCGCGTCGAGCTGGCGGCCGCTAGGGTAGGAGACCGTGACCAGACGGAGGGACGGTGGCGATTGACTGCTACACACTTGGGGTTCGGATCTGAAGGCGAAACGTGGCGGTCATGACCTACTACGATTTGGAGATGTTTCGCGTCGTTCCATGGGTTCGTTTCATCCGGTACCTTCGCATCGGTTCCGCGATATTCGCTGTCGTAGCCTTGTCACTCTCGGCATACAGTGTCTTTAGGCAGGCTGTCGGCCCAGGTCTCGACTCCCTAGATATCCAAGGGGCGTCTCTCATCTTTCTGATTCTCGGGCTCATGCTCCTCTACGCCTTCCTGATGAGACCTGGTGCGCGATCGCTAACAATCGATGAAACGGGGATTCGGCTAGAGTTCCGACGAGGTCCGCCAGACGTCCGACCCTGGAGCAACCCTCGGTTCAGAATTCGGGGGCGCTGGACGAACGGCGTTCGAGACGGCGTGTCGAGAGGAAGACCCCTGTGGTCGATTTATGGTCCCTACGGGGGGTTTTCGGAATCCTTTGTGCCTCAAACCGCGTACAACGATCTTGTGTTGGAGGCGGGGCGTCACGGTCTTCGTGTAATCGAGCGATCGGGCCGGCCCGGATGGACCTTGTACACGATCAAGCGAGACACAGCGGTCCAGCTTCCTGCAACGCCTAACGGAATGTCGAACTCGGGGTAACCCTCCCCTCGCGTTCCTTCCCCCAAGACCCCGAGGAGGCTCAGCCAGACGATCCGACCTGACTTCGCCCTAATCCGCGAATTGCTGACGTGAAACCCGGCCCCGGGACGGCCGCAGGGCACCTTTTCTCCCTCGGAGTGCGCGCTATACTAGACACTCAACGTCCGTTGAGCCTGTTCGACCTTCGCCTGTCCTAGGCCGCTTCGAGCGCGATCCGGTCTGCCCTGGTCGGAGGGGGAGGGCGAGACTGTGCGGCGGGGAGGGATCGCTCCATCAACCATAGGGCGTGAACCGGGCCACGAGCTTCCAGTGCGTGTCCAACTGTGTAGGCCGAGGATGTGGCGGGCGACCCGGGACCGGGGTGGGGCGGTCAGGGGGGTCGCTGTCTACAGGGCGTGAGCAACAGGATCGAGCGTTTCGGTTCGGCGTCGCCCCCGGGCTAGCTGGCCTGCCTCCCCATGGCCTATCGACTCGAGGGATGGACGCGGAGGGAGCCGCAGGCTATGGTTTATACACCCCCATTCATAATCCATAAGTCATGCCCCTCGTCCAGACCGAGGTCCCTCAGGGCGAGTACGATCTCCTCCGTCGGCGTGCGCACGCCGAGGGGAAGCCCCTCAAGACCGTCATCCGCGAAGCCCTCCGAGCGCATCTTCTCCCCGACACCGTGGACGCCGAGGACCCGATCTTTCACATCTTCCCCCTGCAGAAGGCCAAGGGGAAGGCTCACTGGGCGTCGCGTGACCACGACGAGTTCCTCTACCCGGCGGACCGATGATCTTCGTGGACACGAGTGCGTGGCTAGCCGTCTCGGATGTGAGAGACGGCAACCACGCACGGGCCATAGGGGTTCAGAAGGAACTCGTCACCGGAAGGATTGGCCGCCTCATCACCACGGACTACATCCTCGATGAGACGCTGACATTGATGCGCAAGCGGACGGGATTGGACGGGGCGCGCCGCTTCCTCGAGAGTTTGGAGGCGAGCCGGAGTGTCCAGGTGATTTGGGTCGGCCAAGACCAGTTTCAGTCGGCCAAGGCCGCCTTCCTGTCTCAGGGGACGAGGTCGTGGAGCTTCACAGACTGCACTAGCTTCGTGATCATGCGGGAGCTTGGGATCACTACAGCCTTCGCTTTTGACTCAGACTTCGAGCAGGCGGGGTTCGAGGTGCGACCCGGCGACCACTAGCGGTTCCACGTAACCTCTGTCCGGTCTGTCTCTGCATTGCCGGGCAGTGCCGCGGACCCTGCTTCTCGGCCCGTAGCCGCTGGCGGGCGCATGCACAATCGTCATTGCACGCACGGTTCGCGTGCCCCCTGGACTCGAGCGCATCAGGCCCGCCTAGGGCCCGGCCGAACGTCGGTTTCGACAAGGGAGCGCGAAGCGCCCCGACCGGCCGGCAGTCACCGAAGAGGCTTCCCTGACCCTCCTTCCTCACGGCGACTAGCAACTACGGGCTTCATGCGGAGCTTCTCCGCGACCGCCCAGCCCTCGGCGTACGTGCCCAAGTGCAGCCGTGCGATGCGCAGGACGTGTTTCGACCGGGCCGGGTCCTCAGCTTCATGACCCCTAACGTGACGCCGTCCGTCCGGCTCGGGCGGAGATAATTCCTGCCCTAAGTTACGGCCCTTCTAGCCGCTGCCTGCTGAGGGCGGCGGGCCCGTAGTTTCGGGCCGGAACCCCTCCGTCCGCGCTCCCGTGGGGACGGGTCCGGCGGTCGACGTGCCGTGGGCGGTGCGCCGGCGCAGTCGGTCAGAGTACGCCTGAAGGAAGTCGGTCTCCTGCTTCTGGGAGATCCAGCCGTCGCGCCGGAGCTCGCCGAGACCCACCTGGAGCCTCTGGAGGACGTCCGGGTCGACGAGCACGTCCGCCGCCCGGGTTAGCTCCTGCGTCACCGTTGAGAGCCACGGGTCGCGTGCGAGCGCCTCCTCCATCGTCGGCCGCAGGACCTTGTCGAACTGGGCGGTCCGGGGCTCGAGCGGCAGGACGATCCCGCCGAAGAGGCGCTTGAGCGTCCCTCCGATGCCCATGGCGGCGCGCACCTGCATCGGCGGGAAGACGATCTGGCGCACGCCCCTCGAGCTCCGGAGCGTCGCCATCCAGATCGGGAACCAGACGACCCGCACCGAGGCGAGAGACGGGAGCGGCAGGAAGTAGCCGGCGAGGAGGTTCTTCTGCATCGACCGGGCGGCGAGCTGGCCGTCGATCGACTGGAGGAGGTCCAACGACGCGGCGGCGTAGTCGTCCCGGAACAGCTCGTGGTCGCCGAGGAGCTTGGCGTTCTCTTTCTCGACCTCGAGGACCTTGGAAACCGCCTGCTCGAGCGCGGCCCGCTGCCGCTCGTGGATCCGCTCGATCGCCCTCCGGCTCTCCCCGATCTGGCGGTTCGCCGCGCGGATCGCCCCCTGGGCCTGTCGGGACCGCGCCTGGTGAGGGCTCGCATCGGCCCGGCGGTGACCGGCGCGGAACGCCAGGGTATCGGAGGTGGAGATGGCGACCTCGCTGTGCGCGACGGCGGCCTGGGCCTTCCGCATCGCCTCCAGGTTCCGGGCGACCTCGGCGTGGTGACTCTGAGAGATTGCGGCGACCTCCTCGTCCGAGTGCGACGCCGCGTTCTCGGCCCGGGCACGGGCCTGTTCCTCGAGCTTGCGGTACTCCTCCTCGAGGCGGGTCTGGTTCTCCTTGACAATCGCCTCGATCTTGCCCCGAATCTCGGCGAGGGCCTTCAGGTCGTTCTCGAACCGTTCGAGCCATTGACGCATCTGGCCGACCTCGTCGTGGTACCACTCGATCTTGTGCCGAGCGGGAAGGAACCCCGCGTGGGGCGACTGGGGATCCGAGCGGAACTGGCTCTGGGAGAGGACGTCGAACAGCAGCGGCGGGTCGAGCGGGAGGAACCCCTCGACCGTAAGGACCTCCCCCCCGGCGTCGCGTCCGAAGTGCGGCGCGAGGGCGCGCATCCGAGTAAGGTAGTCGCTCGGGAGACGCGTGCGGTCGAGGAGCGGCTGGACCCCCTCCATCGACGGCATCCGAGTGTAGCGGAACGTCCTCTTCCAGACCCCCGTGCCGTCGAAGATTGCCGTGCCGCCGCCCGGCCCTCCCTGGACGATCACGAACGGCCAGAAGAGGTTCGCGACCGCATCGACCTCCTCCTCGAAGCTAGCCGCCATCCGGTTGAGGATCCTCCGCCGGTCGGTCTCGACCGCGATGAGGATCGTCGCGAGGAGCGTCGGCTCGGAGAGCTCGTGAACCTCTCCAGATTTCTCGCTGATGACCGCGAAACCGAGGGTCACTTCGTCCGGCTCCCACGCCGGCGGCGGCTGAACGATCGACCCGCGCCGGGGTTCGGCGCGTGCAACCCGCTTCGCGAGCTCGTCGAACGACTCCTTGGTCGTAGGGTGGGTCGTCGACGGGTCCGCCGGCGGGGGTCCGCCTTCCCGGGGTGCCGGCCGGGGTCCGGCCGCCGGCAGCTCCTGGGCGGTGTCCTTCGGCGAAGAAGTTGGCGTGCTTGCTTTGCGCCGGGAGCCGGGACGCGCCGCGGGCGGTCCGGTTCCCTCCAACCCCTCAGGAGAGGGCTTCGCTTCCTCGTCCGGCTCGGACGGCGGACTCTCTCCGGAGCTTTCCTCGACGGGTCGCCTGGGCTGGGGCACTACATGTAAGGAGTCGTTCCACGTGTTTAAAACCGCGGCTCAGGGGTTCTGTTCAAAGTGGTTCTGTGCAGCCATCGGGTGTTGGACGCCACGCCGACGAGGAAGCGTGAGGGGTTAACCACCCGACTTTGAACAGAACCGGACGGAGCCGGCCGGGCCAACCCCTGCCGCCTCCCCTCCCGAGCAAGCCGTTTTGAACGGTGACCTTAACTCGGGCCTTGGTCCTGCCACAGCACGGTGGCCGACCAGGGGGAAGAGGATCTACAGCAGCTCGCCGCTCTTCTCCGGCGGTCCCACGCCCTCCAGTCGCAGCTGCAACGAGCGGACAACTCCCCGGCCGCTAGGGAACGCCTCCTCGCGGAGCTGGAAAGGGCTTACACGCAGGCTCGCGGGCCTGTCGTCCGCCTCCTGGGCGTCGAGCTCGCCGACTACTCTCCCTTGGTCGACCTGGCCCTCGAGGTCGCGCGCATCGAGGCGAGGGTCAAGGCTGGGCGGACCCCGTAGCCTAAGCTCGAGCACGGCCGCCGAGGGGCGACATAGGACGGTCTACATTGGGATGCATTCCGCCATCGGGTGTTGGACGCCGCGCCCCCGATGCGTAAGGGGTTAACCACCCGACTTTGAAAAGAACCGCGGCCGCGGGCTCCTTGCGGAGCTGCTCCGCAACCACCCGGGCCTCAGCATACGAGCCGAGGTGAAGCCGCGCGATGCGCAGGACGCGCTTCGATCGGGCCGGGTCCTCGGCCTCGTGGACTTCAAGCGTAACGCTCCACGCCCCCCGCCCGGGGTCCTCCGGCACGTCTCTCCGGAGCCTTGGGGTGGCTCCGGGGCGGTCCCGGACGCCCCGGAAGGGCCTCTGGCGGCCCCCTAGGGCGAGCCAGCAGGCTTGGGCGAGGAGGTCTCTCGAAGTTCGGCGCAGGAGGGCGTACGGTGCGCCCAGGCCCGCTCGCCGCGGTCCCAGGTGAGGCCCGAGAGGGGCGTGCCCGACGGGATCTCGACCCTGCAGCGGCGGCACGACTTCGGCTTCGAGAGGGTCTCGGGAGGGTTCATGCGCCGCACCCGTCAGAGGGGTCGTGGGACCCGAAGTGCAGGTCGTCTTCTCGTTCCGACACCTCGTTGGCGGCGGCGTCGGCGTTCTCCTGGCCGTCCCGGAAGCCGTCCGCGTAGGCGCGGGAGTCCAGCGCCTCGAGGATGTCCCGAATCTCGTTCAGTCCTACCTTCGCCTCGTGCTCGACCAGGAGCGAGGCGATCGCTCCCAGCGCCTCTGTCTTTCGGGAACTGTCGCTCATCGACCTGAGGAGCCAGGGCTTACGGTCGGACCGTCAGACGGAGGCGGACCTTCCCTACCGGAAGTGGGTCTCTACACCGATTCGGGACCTTGAGCGCAGATGTGCACAACGGTCATTGTGCCCAGACGGGCCTACGACTATGTGTTCGGCGAGCTGAATGTGCTCGTCCGTCGAGCGTGAACCCGACAGACCCCTGAGCCTCAGCCGCGCACCGGCATGGCCGGTTACAAGAGATCATCGGACAAGTCCCCGATTGGAGCACGGTCCGGGATACCTCTGTGGTCGTGCCCTCCGCTCATCGGTTCGCTTTGAGCCGCTGACAGAAGGTCTGGTTCTCGTGGCTCACAATAGAGGTGACCGAGGCGCGACTCCAGTGGATTGTGCCGTCCACACGAGGGAGGTTACGAGGTTGGCGGCACTATTCCGAATGGCTCAGCGAGGAATCCCATGGACCGCCATGTGGCGTTATAGGTAGTCCCACGGGGGTGCACGGTTTCGTGAGGGCCCAAACGCCCACCGGTCTCACATCACCGTCGCATGGTCGGGAAGGCGATGAGCTATCCCGGGAGAAACCTGAAAGCATGCGGAACAATGAGGACTCTCGAGGAAGACCGAACCCACCTCGCGAAGGCGTGAAGATGGACTCAATTCAATCGCGTGCCGACGTGGGACCATACGAGGGTTTCACCCTGAACCCCAGAGATTCGACCGATAGCTTCAGGGCCTGCGTTCTCCGGGTCCAAGCAGTCTATAGGGGAGGTCACCCGCGCGATCTCGGCCTGCGTGCGGTTCACCTTCCGAATCAGGCGGAGGCAGGGTGCGTACCAGTCGGTGTCGCGCAATGTGAGGGAGCGGGCCGCACTCGACCACCCGATGCGTCTCGGCAACCGAGGCGGCGAAGAGGTGAACTTCGTCCATCTCTTCTGCACGTCGGGCTGAGGGGGACGAAGCCCGTATGAGGTCCGTCAAGAAGCCTTGGGGCCGGTTCGATGAGTTCGCGAAGAACGAGCGGGTTACCGTCAAGCTAATCCACGTCGAGAAGGGCTCCCGAATCAGCTACCAGTACCACCGCCACCGCAGGGAATTCTGGTGGGTCGTAAGGGGCAGGGTCGTCGCCACGGTCGACGGGGTGAACACGACCCTGCGGGAAGGAGCGTCCGTCGAAATCCCCGCCCGGAGGAAGCACCGGGTCGCTGCACTGGTGGATTCCGTGCTGCTCGAGGTCGCCAGGGGCCGGTTCGACGAGGGTGACATCGTCCGGATCGAAGACGACTACGGCCGCGGTGCCCGAACAAGATCGTCAAACCCATCGAGGCCGAGGGGAACTGGCTAGGCAAGCCGCACTCCCCGGTAGAGCCGAGGCAAGCGGGATGAGCGCCAGTCCTAGGTAGCAACAGTTGAGGCGATCAAGCAGGGGGTAACCGCGCCATCTGGGCGCGCGTGGACCGACTCGTCGTCACCATGGGTGAGGTGCTTACCGCGAGGAGTCCTCTGAGGGGAAGGTCGTCCCCTCGCATCCAACTTGGCGACCTTGCTGCTGATGGTATTCAAGGGCGTTGAACCCAGATCGCGTGGGCCCGGGACCTCTCGGACCGGAGTGGTTCCCCGTTAGCCAAGGGTCCTTTAGGTGAACGGCTGCGCGTTGGGTTCGCTGCGCCCCAACTAGAGATGGTCCTGAAGATAGGCCGAGTTGGCAGACAATCGATCACTGGTCTGGCGAGAGCAGCTTTCCTGACCTGATGACGTAGAGAATGTTCTCCGGAGCCAGCGCTTCTATGTCCGCGACAGGGTTCCCTTTGACGACGACCGCGTCAGCCCTGAAGCCCTCCTTCAGCATGCCGCTGTTCTCTAGGCCCAGGCACTCGGCCGCCCTGGACGTGGCGGCGATCAGCGCCTCCCTGTTCCCCAGGAACTTCGCCTCCGCCGCGATCTCCTCGTAGTTCCTCCCGTGAGGTCTGGCCGCGTCCCCGACGATGTCCGAGCCCATCACCACCTTCACCCCATGTTCATTCGCGATCACCATGTCTTCGGAGAGATGGCGCTTCACCATCTCGTGGTACCTGTTCTCGTAGGCAGGATTGCTGTAGGTCACCAGGGTCGGGACGTAGTAGATCCCCTTCTTCGCCACCGCGCTGGCTATCCTCGACGTGAGGCCCAGCCCGTGCTCGATGGAGTCCACCCCGGCGTCGACGACGCTGCCGAGCGCCTCCTCCCCGTAGGCGTGAGCCGCCACCTTCAGGTCTAGGCGCCTCGACTCGTCGACGATCGCTCCGATCTCTTCCTTCGTGAAGTTGGGTTTGATCCTCCCTCCTCGAGAGAAGGCCCCCGAGGCGTAGAACTTCACCACCTTCCCGCCGTCTCTCGCCACCTTCCTGACCGCCTTTCGGCACTCCCAGGGGCCGTCGCAGAAGTAGGTGTAGGAGGCAAGCTGCTGCGCCAGCTCGAGGGGGAAGGCCGGAGGGTCGTCGTCCTCCCCTGTCTGGGCGAGCGCCCTGGAGCAGGAGACGACTTCAGGGCCCTCTATGGAACCCTCGGCGACCGCCTGGGCGAGGTGCGCTCCCCCCTTGGTCCCGAGCTCCCTGACGGCGGTGAACCCTGAGCGGAGAAGTCGCCTCAGGTCCCCAGCCCCTCGGAGCACGGCTAGTGTGTCAGGGACCGACGCCCAGGCTGTTACCCCTTGGCCCTGGGCGGAGTAGAAGTGGACGTGGGCGTCTATGAGCCCGGGGAGTATGGTGGCGTCTTCGAGCTCGAGCCTCTTGGCCCCCTCGGGCTCCTCCACCTCTCCTCTCTCGCCAAAGCCTTGGATGACCCCCTTGTCGGTGTCGATCTTCACGATCGCAGACTTGTGGAAGTTCCTTCCGTCAAAGGCCATGCCCCTGAGGATCAGCATGGACATCGCGTTCACCAGCCGATGGGCAGGCCGCGGTTCGTATTTGTCTATAGGCTCGCTCTAACCCGTGCGAGCAGCACGACGATCTCGGGTCCGAAATCGGCACTTCGGTCACCCTCCCACGGTTCCAGGCGATAACGACGTGAGGATTCAGAAGGATGATCTCGCTCACAAAAGGCGCCTTACTGGGCCCCCTACGCGCAAAGAGCCCTTCCACGATGCTCCCGCGTTTTCACGTCGGTCCTGGGGGAGAGACGCGACTCGAGCTCACCCTCTCCCTCCCGGCCTCCCTCCACGGGCTAAAGACCGAGCGCGAGGCAGACGACGAGCACCGCGATGGTGATCGCGGCTAACGGAACGCCGTGGCGTACGAATTCGGAAAGGCGAATGCGGACGCCCAGCTTCTGCGCGGCGTCCACGAGAATGAGATTGCTGGCGGCTCCGAGGAATGTGATGTTGCCGGCGAGCGTGCTGCTCGCCGCGAGCGCCATCCAGATGATGGGGGTTCCCGCACCGTAGCCGAGGCCGGTGAGAACGGGGATCTGGAGCGCGACCCAGGGGACATTGCTGACGACCTGTGCCGCTCCGGCCGACGTGCCCACGACGGCGAGGAGCGCCGCGGTCGGATGGCCGGGGCCGGGAACAGGGAACACGCTGTCAAGCGACGCGATTACACCGCCCTCGACCGCGCCCGCGACAACGACGAAGAGGCCGGCAAAGAGTAGCAGGATCGACCAGTTGACCCGCTGGACCGTCTGCGCCCGGCCCGGACTCAAGAGCAAGAGAACGACCGCGCCGGCGAGCGCGGTCTCCCAGACCGGGACCTGGGGTCCGTGCGTGAGCGCCGACGTGATGTCGAGCGTGACCAGCACGATCATCGTGCCAGGGAAGATTACGAGCACCGGGTACGACCGAAGGCGTTGGGCCCACCCGTGCTCGGGGAACAACCGAATCCGTTCCCCTGTGGGAGGGGTCGAGGATTCGGTGGAACGGAGCTTCGACCCGTAGGCCCAACGGACGTACCAGGCTCCCAGGAGGAGATTGATCGCCGTCGGGATTGCAAGGTACCGCAGGAACGTCGTGACCGGCGACGCAACCCCGCTCGCGACCGCCACCAGGAGGTTCTGCGGGTTTCCGAACGGCGTCAACGTGCTGCCGACCGTCACCGCGAAGGCGAGGACCAGGAGGAGCGGCTTCGGGTCCGCCCTCAACCGGGAGGCAACCCCGATGAGCAGCGGAACTCCGATGACGACGAGCGCGTCGTTCACCATCACCGCCGAGACGAGCCCAATACCCACGAAGAGGTCGAACGGGAGGTTGGAAGGCTTGTGGGAGCGGCTCAGGATCCACCGCGCCAGGTGGTCGAGCGCCCCCGCTCCGTCCAGGGCACCCGCAAAGAGAAAGAGAGAGAAGAGGAAGATCAACGTCGGTGCCGACGCCGCGATCGAAGCCTCGGCGCCGCCCACGGACAGGATCCCCACGGCGACGGTCGCGAACGCTCCCGCGACCAGGAGGGCCCATATGGCAGGACCCCGACCGGTGACCTGCCGGACGATCACCGCACCGAACACAGCCGCGAGGAGGATCGCGGCGAGTGCGTTCGTGGGCGGCAACCTCCGGTCCGATGTAGACTCCTCCTCTACTTAGAGGAAGGGAGCGAGCGAGGCTGCCCCGGTCCCTCGCACGGTGCCGGTTCAGCTGGGGCAGACCATGCGGAGGGGGCATGACCGAATGGTCCGGATCCCTCGGATGACGGTCCTAGAACACCCGCCCCCCGGTGGGTAACCCACCCCTTGGCTAACGGGGAGGCCACTTCGGCACATCGGGTCCAGTGCCCGCGCGATCTGGGTTCAATGCCTGTTGAGTGTTTAGAGTAGCGCGCTCTTCGAGGGGGAGAAACTCCCTCCGAACGGTTCCCCCGACCTTTCTCATGTCAGAAGACGCGCGTTCGTCCGAGAGAGGGGGTCGGATGGGGCGCGCCAGCGGACGCGCCAGGTCCACTTCTATGCGCGACCTCGGTGGGGGGGAGCGTCCGCTTATGTCATGGCAATGCCGAACCGGGATTCCGGTCGATTGCGCGAGCGAAAGGTCGGACGTCGCCCGGGAAGACACCCTTTCTCCCTCGAAACACGCACCATCCGAAACCCACCGCTGGAGGTGCACTTTCGGTCGGCGGGTCTACGGGCGCCAGCGGCGTAGCGCACGGTAGGGATTCATCGAGTACGTCGCCATCAGCTGCCCCAGAAGGGTGGTTGCGGCCTGGGACTCGCCCCCCGAACGTTCGAGGATACCCTCCAGGGCGAACCTGAGGTCGCGTTCCTCCGAAGGGGCAAGAGAGCCGTCCCGGAGCCTGCCGACGAGCGTTCGGAACTTCTCCGGGGTCGGCAGGTGGGGCGGACCCCACCCGTTGCGACAGAGAGCGCATACGAGTCGTTGGCCTCCGTTCTGGACCGGTAGGAGGTCCACCTCCCCTAGCCCTCCGCAACCTGAGCAGTGGCCTATCATACGAGACTGGCCTATCTCGAAGGTCCTGTCGCGTCGAAGAACGGAGCCTCCCTAAGCTTGTCGGTTCCACCGGACGGCCGTGCGCGTCGGCCCCTCGACCGTGCCCGCCGACGTGGTGATCCCGTGCCAGGTCGTCGATCGGTGAAACGGGTAGTACGGCCGATGGCACGAACCGCTCCTCAAGGAGGAACCTCCGCTCGGGAAAAGCAGCGGACCGTCGCCTCGGGAATCATGGCGAGGCGGGTGAATGGAAGGCTCCCAAGCTGTTTGGAAGCCCCGGCTCCGCGCCGTACCGACGAGCCAAAGCCGGCGCACATGAGCTCAACGTTCTCGGTCCGGTCAGCATGCTCGGGAGACGTGCTGGCCCGACGTCCCCCTTGGAACGGACGTGAGGCCCTCGCCGAATGGCGGAGCCTGCCAAGCGTCCGCCGGTCCTACGCGGGAGGGGACCAGAAGCGGCCCGTACGCTTAACCCTCCTTGCACGCACGAATCGCGTGCCCCCTGGATTCGAGGGCATCAGGCCCGCCTCGGGCCCGGCCGAAGGTCGGCGTCGGCACGGCCGAGAAGCGGCCCGACCGGCCGGCAGTCATCGAAGAGGCTTCCCTTGCCCTCCTTCCTTACGGCCACGAGCAACTACGGGCTTCATGCGAAGCTGCTCCGCTACCACCCGGGCCTTGACATGCGTGCCCAGGTGAAGCTGAGCGATGCGCAGGACGCGCTTCGATCGGGCCGGGTCCTCGGCGTCGTGAAGCTCCAGTGTAACGCTCGGTGCGCCCCGTGCGAGGTCATGTGGGACGCCGACGGTGCCTTGCCCTGACCCTTCAACTGGGGCGACGCCCTCAGCGCGGGGTCCCTCACGCGTCCGCAACCGTCCCGGAAACCCCACCCGGCGAACGGTGCCTCGTCCCCGTGTCGCTCGGTCCGGGACGCGATGGGCCTTTCGTCGTGGTATCTAGGTCTGCGCGGGGTCTCGCCTTCTCCTATGGGCTCCGACCGCCAGCAGGGCGAGGCCGACCGTGACAAGTCCCCCCACTACGATGAGACCGACCGGAAAGTAGGTGGACCACAACGGGTAAAGCAGGGCGAAGAGGGCGGCCGCGCCGAGGAACGAACCGCCGAGGGCGGTCAAGATGGTCCATGGAACGGGGCCAAACCGACCCCCGAGGAGGAGGAATCGGATCATGACGCGACGCCTAGTTATGGGCCCTCGTACCTAATCATCCTCTCGATTCGCAGGGAACCCTCGACGTCCGGTCGCAGCGGTCGCGGACTCGCGGACCGCGCCACCGACGGCCAGTTCGGTTCCTCGGAGAGTTCCGACCGTGCCGTTCACTCGGGAGGCCGGTCCGCGCGGCAAGCCTTGCACAGCCGGGCCCACCTCGAGTTGGCGGTCGCGCAGTTCGGGCAGGTCCATGGGCTCACGGCGATATTGAACCCCGGATGCGTGGCATCGACGGGAGGCCGCGTCCAGATGACCCCCGTGGGCGGGTACGCCGATGGGCTGCCAGCGGCCCCGGTCGTCGGCGCGGGCGTATCGGAAGGGGCAGGGGAACCGGTGGGGATCGATCCGTGCGCCCTTTGGCTGGCGAACCACGCGCGCTGCTCCTCGAGGGTGAAAGGTCGCTTCCGCCGCGTCCACAACAGCCAGACGGTCACCGCATCGACTACGACGGCGATGAGGGCCTCGTAGTAGGCGTAGCCCGCTCCCCAGAGCACGTGGTCGTCGCAGGTGAGGCAGGTGTTGTTGACCGTGGGGAACGCGATCGACGAACCCCAGAAGCCTGGACAGGTCGTGAGGTTCCCGGAGAAGGCAGAGCAGAACGCGCTGCCCAGCGGGCCGTGGCCGATGAAGGTGGTGACCACGAGCAGGCTGCTGGCGACCAGGAGGAGGGTGAAGGCGAGGCCGATCATCAACATGAGATGGACCCTGCCGAACCGAACCCCGAAGTTCGCGAGCAGGGTGAACGCGCTCGCGAGGGCGCCGAGGCCGACCAGCGCGATCAGCCCGTCGTTCAAGCCGGCGTACCAGGCCCCTTGGCCGTCGTTCAGCTGGCCGGAGACGTTGTCGCACGGAGTAAAGTCGGGCGTCGTCAGGCTGAAACTCGAGCACTCGACCGTCCCGCCCGCAAGGTAGGTGACCACGACGTACTGGTACTGCTCCTGGTTGGCCCCGAGAAAGGCCGCGGAAGAGTTGGAGACGTACTGCACCTCCCACCACTGTCCGTGGACCGCAAGGAGCAGGACGACCGTCACGATCGGTAACGTCACGCTGGCGACCACCCGGCCGCGCTCGACGTAGTGGGTGGAGATCTCTGGCCGTGGGCGTTCTCTCCGCCTCCTCCGGGCCGTCCCCGGGGGAGCCGCCCAGCTCGACGCCGCTGCCACGGTCTGCCTCAACCCTCGCCCGGTCCGCGGGCACGAATCGACGACCCTACTGGGTAGGGCGTTTTAGTCCTTCGTCGAGGATGAGCCCGCAGTCCGGTGGCCGAGGCAGGGCCCGCGAGGTTGGCCTCTCACCCTGTAACCAGGGACCCGAAGTGGTACGTGAGATGGCCCGGGAACTGTGGCTGGGCCTCAGAGGAAGAAGAGATAGCCGTTGCCGGGAAGAGGCGCCCACGATTGAGGATCCTCGCCGACCACGATCCTGCCTCCCGGGCCGATCGCAACCGCGGAGCCAAAGCCCGCGCCGTAGGTCGGCGTCGGACTGTTGTATCGGTCGATCAGGGCACCGGAGCCTGCGTTGAAGAGTTAGACCTTGCCGGCAACGGTTACGCCGAACGCGGTTTCGAGCTCCGCGCCTATGACTATGGTGCCGCCATTATCGGCCACCGAGTAGCCGAACACGCCAAAATAGATGGGATTGGCGCTCTCAAGGGTCGCCCTCAGGGCTCCGGTCTGCGCGTTGAACGTAGAGGCGAGACCGGCTCATACGACTCCGGACGCGTTGTATAGGGGGGCCCCGACCAGGGCCTGCCCGCCTGCGAGGGCCACCGAGTTGCCGAAATGACCCTCTTGACCGGTCGGATCCGTCAAGGTCGCGATGGGTTGTGAGAATCACTAGGCCCGCCTCCCCCGACCGCCTTCCTCACGCCGCAGGACAACCACGGGTTCCATCCGGAGCCGCTCGGCGACCGCCTGGGCCTCGGCGTACGTACTTGAGAGCAGCCGCGCGACACGCAGGACGCGCTTCGATCGGGCCGGGTCCTCGGCGTCGTCGAGCTCGAGCGCAACGCTCCATGCGCCCCGGCCGGGGTCGTCCGGAACGCTTACGGAGTCCCCGGGCCCGGGACCGCCCACGCTCCACGCATGACGAGAACACGGTGGAATCGGGCCATTTCTCAAGCCGCGTCTTGTCTCGCCGTCGGCGAGGGTAGCTTTTTGTCTGCTACAGTCCCTCGTGTTACCCATGGCCGTGAATGACTCGCCTGCGCCGTCCTGTCCATGGTGCAAACACCAGTTGGATCCGCAGACCGACATCCTTTGGGATCACACCCCCTTGAGTAAGTGGGGTGGGGTCTCAATCGTCTACTGCGGTTGGTGCGGAGCCGTCCTCGGGGGTGCCCCGATTCAGATGACCGCCAAGAGGATGAGGGGTTGAGTTGGCCTTTCTCGGACAACCCCATCAAACCCGTTCCCCGTTGGCGTCCTCAAGAGCTTTGCGTCTGGCGTAGGCGGCGCGGGTCGCCCGAAGGTGAAGCGTTGGGCTCAACGGTGTCTGGGTGTTGAGAGTAGTGCGCTCTCCGAGGGGAAAAGGTGGCCTCCGGACCATCCTAAGCCAGGTCTCACATCCGTGGACGTGAAAGCGCCCATGAACTGCGGCCTCCTTCGGTGGTCGTGAACCCGGGCCCAGCCGCCGACGTTCTCTACGTGCCCCGAGCACGTCCGTCAGTATGGCCGCCCTTACGACGGGTGCATCTGGGCCTCGGCCGGCTTGGGATGGGCCTCGCCCCGACGGCGCAGCAGAGCCGCCCCAGCGGCAGGTTTAAGGGACCTCTCACCGTCGCCGCGGTCGATGACTCTTCGGAGGCGATCGCGGAGGGGAACTCTCGGCCGGACGGCTCTACCGCTCGGGGCACCCGCCCTCGCGGTCGTCGCGGTGACGGTGGTCGTGGCCTCGCTCTCTCTGGGTCTTGTCGAGGCGGCTTTCGGCGGGACGGCGGCGGTCCACGCGCCGGCCCCCTCGGTCGCCACGGTGCTGCGGGCGGCCGCGGCCGAGCCGAACCCCTACTCCACCGGCATGCCCGCGCAGCTGGCGATCGGCCAGGATAATCTCACGTGGGGCGTTGCCGGCTCCGGGGCTACCGGGCTAGACTTCCCCGTCGAGCCGGTCCTCGACGCGTCGGGCGACCTCTGGCTGACCGATACGGGCCATAATCGCGTGCTCGAGTTCGTGCCGCCGTTCACGACGGGGATGGCCGCATCGGTCGTGCTCGGGCAGTCGTCGTTCTCCGGGACCGCCGCGGCCACGTCCCAGACCGGACTCAATTGGCCGACTTCGGTGGCGTTCAACGGGGCCGGCGACCTCTGGGTCTCCGACAGCGACAACAATCGGGTCCTCGAGTATGCTCCTCCGTTCTCCACCGGCGAGGCCGCAACCCTCGTCCTAGGCCAGGCGACGTTCACCACATCGAACGCCGCCACGTCCGCTTCCAATCTCAGCTATCCGGCGCTGCTCGCGATCACCTCGAGCGGGGACCTCCTCGTCACCGACTCTAACAACAACCGCGTCGTCGAGTACGCGCCCCCGTTCACGGACGGGATGAGCGCCAGCGTCGTGCTGGGCCAGGCGAGCCTCACGACGAGCGCGGCGGGCACGTCGGCGACGAACATGTCCAATCCCCAGGCCGTGACCGTCAACGCGGCCGGCGATGTGTTCGTGGCCGATGTAGAGAACAACCGTGTGCTCGAGTTCACCCCGCCGCTCTCCAACGGCATGGCCGCCTCGGTCGTCCTCGGCCAGGCGACGTTCGCTGCCAGGGGGGCCGCTGCCACTGCGGTGGGCATGAGCGATCCGGTCGGGGTCGCGGTGGACGCGCGAGGTGACCTCTGGGTGGCGGACGCCAGCAACAACCGAGTCCTCGAGTACGTTCCTCCGTTCGCGACCGGCATGGCCGCGAGCCTCGTCCTCGGTCAGGTGAATCTCACCCAATCGGTCCGAGCGGCCACGGCGACCGGCCTGGACTACCCGCTGGGGGTCTCGCTCGACACCCACGGCGACCTCTGGGTGGCCGACTCTGACAACAACCGGGTCGTGGAGTACGTCCCGGTGGAGTTCCCGGTGCAGTTCGCGGAGGGCGGTCTCGCGTACAAGACGAACTGGTCGGTGACGTTCGGCGGGACAACGCACTCGAGCACGACCGGCTGGATCACCTTCCCGCAGGTCAACGGCTCGTATGCGTGGTCGGTCGGGTCGGTCGGGGGCTACGCCGTGGCACCCGCGTCGGGGACGGCCTTCGTGAACGGAACGACCACCACGGTCGTGATCGTGTTCACGTCGACGAGCACCGGGGCGGCCGCGTCGTGGTTCTGGCCGGTCGTCACGAGCGTGCTTCTCGTCGTGTTCGTCATCGACACGGCGCTGGCCGTGATGCTGTTCCTGCGCGGGCGTCGGCCGACCGCACGGCCGCCGCCGCAGGTCGTCGAGCCCGCCTCGTCACCCCCGGCGGGCGGAGGGCCCCCACCTCCGGTAAGCTAGGCGGACCGGACGGCGCGGCGTGGGCGGGTCCTCTCGGCGCCCGACGCCGGGGCAGCGCTGAAGGAGGCGGGCCGAGGCGCTCTAACGGCTCGGGACACGTTGCGGTCGGCCTCCAACGAAGGGGCCGCGTGACCTGGCGGTTCCCGGAGGTTCGAACAGGTGGGCCTCATGATCCTGACCGGGGCGCGGCAATCTGCTCGCGTTCGTTCCCCCGGGGTCCACTGCCGTCCGTCCGTTCTTGCGCGAGGAGATCGCGGCTCCCCTTGGCTGGGTGGCGGAGACGGTCGAAGTCGTTGCCTGTGCCTTAGGCGAGAGGCGCCGGGGTGGAGCGCCCCCCATCTTCAGGGCGAAGCGCCAACGGCCTCCGCCCGGAGCCGGTCGGCGACCGCCCAGGCTTCGGCGTAGGTGCCGAGGTGGAGTCGCGCGATGCGCACGACGCGCTTCGATCGGGCCGGGCCCTCGGCGTCGTGGAGCTCGAGCGTGACGCTCCAAGCCCCCAGCCCGGGGTCGTCAGGGACGTCTCCCCGCGGTCGCACGGAGACCCCGGGTCGCCCCGGGACGCCCCAGAAGGGCCGTTCGCGGGCGCCTGAGGCAACGCGGGCGCTTGGTCGAGGGCGTCGCTCGCAGCTCGGCGCCCCTCTCTCCCCACACCACGTAAACGTGGCCTGAGAAAGTTCCCCCAGAATAACCCGCAGGAGCAGGTGTGGCGCCACCTCAGCCGGGTCGAGCTGAGGAACCTCTGTCCCACGAGCGCCGACGAGCTGATCGCGGAGACCCGGGCCGCCATGGAACGGATCCGCCAGCAGCCCGAATTGTTCCCGGCGTTCTTCGAGCACGCCGGCTGGCCATGGTCACCGAGCGGTGTTGATTTCACTCGACCAGTGTCATGAGGAGGGCGGCGGGGGGTTCCCGCTCGCCGGAGGCGAGGCGGGGACCTCCACGGCCGCCGGTGGCGGTCGGGGCCTTGGCCGGCGGCCGCGAGCGAGCAGCGCCACGACCAGCGCCAGGGAAACCACCGCGAGGAGAGCGGCCACGCTCGTGAGCAGCTCCCATCCCCAGGAGAACGCCCCGCTGGACGAGGTAAACACCACGACGACGGGGGTCGCCGTGCCGTTCACGAGGGTAACACCCGAGGCGGGGTTCTCCGAGTAACCGCCCACGGCGGTGACGGTCCAGGAGTACGAGCCGTTCGGCTCCGAGAAGGCGATCGTGCCGGTGGTGCTCGAGAGGGTCGTGCCGTCGAACGTCACGGACCAGTTGGTGGCGTTGGATAAGCCGCCCTCGAGGAACTGGACCGTGAAGTGCGTCGGAACGTACTCGAGGACCCGGTCGTTGAAATATTCGGCCTCAAAGAGGTCGCCCTGGGCGTCGAACGCGATCCCGCGCGGGCCCGATTCGCCGGTCGCCGAGGTGCCGGACGTGGAGGAACCGAACGCCGGCTGGCCCAGGACCACCGACGCATTCATGTCGTCCGAGAGGGGAGGCACGTACTCCACGAGCCGATTGTTGTCGAAGTCGGCGGCCCAGACATCGCCTCGCCGGTCAACGGCGACCCCGCCCATCCCATTCGAGGAGGGGCCGGAGAACCACAGGTTCGCCGCGCCATTCTTCCCGGAGATATCGGAGGTAAAGTTCGTCTGGCCGAGGACGAGCGAGGCGGACTCATTCGTCACGAACGGCGGGGCGAACTCGAGGAGACGGTCGTGCCTTGTGTCGGTCACCCATAGGTTTCCCGACGACGAGACGGCAAGCCCCACGGGATGTTCGAGGCCGTAGGGCTCGAGCCGGGGAGCGGTCGTCGTGGAGTTGAACTGGCCGAGGAAAACGCTTCCCTTCTCGCCATCGGTGAAGGGTGGCGTGAACTCGACGACCCGATTGCTATCGTAATCCGACACGAAGAGGTCTCCGCTGGGAGAGAACACCGGCAATTCCGGGAAGTCCAGCGTGGAGGCGTTGGCCGTGCTGAACGCGCTCGTGTTGAAGTTGGGCTCCCCGATGACGAGGCTTGCGTTCATCCCGTTGTGGAACGGGGGAACGTACTCCACCACCCGGTCGTTGGCCGAGTCGGCCACCCAGAGGTCACCCGCGGGATCGAACGCGACGCCCGAGGGCTGGTCGAACCCGGATCGGTTGGTGGCGCCGGCAGAGGAGGTGAACGACGATTGACCGAGCACGAGGGAGGCGCTCATGTTGGTCCGGAACGGTGGCACGTACTCGAGCACACGGTTGTTCGCGCGGTCGGCCACCCAGACGTCCCCGTGGAGGTCGACGGCAACGCCGGTCGACTGGCAGGCCGTGTTCGCTTGGACCGAGCTCGGGCAGCCGTCCGCATCCAAGGAGGTCTGGCCGAGGGCGACCGTCGCCGGCATGCCGTTCGCGTACGGGTTCGGCGGCGTGGACCCGGTGATCGTCAATGGAGTCGCAGCGACCCGAAGAAGGGCGGGGGAGGCGGATCCGACCGCCACGGTGACGGGCGCGGCGAACAGGAGGGCGACCACGATCGCGAGCAATCCCGTCGGAACGACGACGCCCAGGAGGCGCACTGCTCTCACGCCATGCGTAACCATGCACGATTCATGGTCATCGGGGAGATAACCTCCCGGTTCCGGTTCCCTGGGGTAATCCCTCAAGGCCCGGGGAGGCGGTCGTCGGCGTCGTGCAGAGGTATTCGCTGGAGGGATTCGTCCGAGGAGCGGCGCCTCGGCTGCGCGAGCCGCGCTCTTTCCCTGCGTCTTGCGGGACGACCAGGCTGTGAACCTGAGGAGTTAGGTCGAGGACCGCGTTAGTAAGCCCTGGCTAAGCGAAAACACCCTTGAGGTGCAAGAACCTCACAACGTAGCTGTCAGCGTCGGTGATCATAGACGCGGTGCCGTAGGGACGCTCGGAAAGCGGAGAGTCGATGGGCGCCTTCGCCTTCTTGGCCCGACGGTGGACCTTCTCGGCCTGCTGGAACTCAACAGTCACCATGACTCCGGCTCCCAGTGGGGGTGCTAACCCAGCGGGCGTAGTCTTTGTCGGGCCCCGTCGGTCCGTAGGAATTCGCCTTAGTGCGATGACGGCATCACCAGTTCCAACTCCGGCGTAGCCGAGACTCTTGCCATCGCTCTTCCACTTCCAGCGGGTCTCGAACCCCAGCGACTTGTAGATCCTCGGCGCCCGTTCCCGGGCGAATCGTGGCACTTTAGGACGGAGGGTCGATCCGCACGTCCAAGATGGTCGAGCGATTCCTCGGTCGGCACCAGGACCGTCTCGAGACACACTTCTTCCCCGCGTATGCCCCCGATGTTAACCCGCAGGAACAGGTGTGGCTCCCCCTCAGGCGGGTCGAGCTGAGAAAGCTCTGTCCCACGAGCGCCGACGAGCTGTTCGCGGAGACCCGGGCCGCCGTGGAACGGATCCGCCAGCAGCCCGAATTGTTCCCGGCGTTCTTCGAGCACGCCGGCTTGCCATGGCCACCGAGCGGTTGTTGATTTCACTCGACCAGTGTCATGAGGTCGATCAGACCTCTGAAGGCGCACCCTCTCCCGTCAGCCCAGGACACGAGCGGCTCCCGCGAGACCGCTCGTCCAAGGCGGAGGTGGTCCTACGGCTACGCCGGCCTGTCCGGGCCGCCTTCCTCACGACCGAACATAACGGCGTGGATCCTCCGGACCTGTTCGGCGACCGCGCAGGCCCCCGCGTACGTGCCGAGATGGAGCCGGGCGAGGCGCAGCACCCGCTTCGATCCCGGGTCCGCAGCGTCGTGAATCTCCAGCGTGACGCTCCATGCCCCCCGCCCCGGGGTCGTCCGGGACGCCTCCCCGGTCGCACGGAGGATCCAGGTTGCCCCCGGAAGCTACAGAAGGGACGTTCGCGGGCGCCTGAGGCGAGGCGGGCGCCTGGCCGAGGGCGTCGCTCGCAGCTCGGCGCCCCTCTCTCTACACCACGTAAACGTGGCCGGAGAAGATTCCCCCAAAGGCCGTCTCATAGTCGGCACCGATGTATAGGGAGGAGCCGCCGAACGCCAGCGACCAGCCGAAGTTCCCGCTCATCATCGCGTTCGGGCTCGAAAGGGCATCCGCGGCCTGGCCCGTCTGGGTGTTGAAAACGTAGACGTTCCCGGCGTCCGCGATGTTTCCGTTCAGGGAGGCTTCGTCGGGCGCACCGACCACGGCCGAGATCCCGCTGATAGCCACGGAATTCCCGAATTCGCCGTAATTCACGCCGTTCGGGCTGAAGTAGTATCCCAGCAGGGATCCCGAGGGTACGCTGAACAGATACGCCGCTCCGCCGGCCGCCAGATCATATCCGAACCCAAAAGGGTCCCCGACAAGCGCTTCCGAGCCGTCGATCGCGACCGCAGACCCGAAGCCGCCGTAGTTGCCCGTGGAGTACGGGAGAGAGAGCTGAACCGTAGCTCCGGTCGTCACGTTGAACAGGTAGGCGGCGCCGGGCTCCCCCGCGCCTTGCTCGGGCGCTCCGACGACAGCCTCCGTTCCGCTGAGCGCGATGGCCCGACCGAAACCCGCATTGGCGGTCGCAGCGGACTGGTAGTAGCAATCCTTGAGAAGGACCGTCGTGCTGAGAATGTTGTAAACGCAGACGTAGCCGGTCGCCGATATGCCATCGCCGGGCGCGCCGACCACGATGTAGGAGCCGTTGATCGCCACCGCGGTCCCGAACCCTCCGTAGTTTGCGGGGAACGGATTGGCGAGGCTGTAGAGCAACGCACCGGTCAGGGCGCTGAACACGTACACGCTCCCTGAGTCCGAGTACGCCGGGCTGGTCGATGCCGAGTACGGTTGTCCCACGACCACCATCCCATCCCCGATGGCGACGGAGAGGCCGAAGGCATTTCCATCGGCCGGGGCCGGGCTCGTGAGCTTGAAGGAGTAGCCGAGGGTCTGGTTAAAGACCCAGACGGCGCCCTCCGCGACGTCCCAACCGGGCGCGCCGACGACGATGGTCTGACCACTCACCGCGACCGAAGTGCCGAATTGCTGGCTACCCTCACCCACGCCGCTGGTGAGGCCGGACAGCGTGACCTCGGGGTCCCGGAAGACGTACGCGTGGCCGCTGTCGGTCGCCGCGGAGCCACCTTCTCCCCAAGCCCCGGAGACCACGGTCGCTCCGTTGCCGGTCACGGCCACCGACCAGCCAAAGAGGCCGCTGACCTGTGGATTGGTGCTGGAAAAAGAGCTGAGCATCGAGTCTCCCAGACCGAAGTTGAATGAGTAGGCGTTCCCGGCATACGCTACCCCCTGCGAGGTTTCTTCGGGGGCGCCCACCACGGCCGTGGGGCCGCTTACCGCCACGGACAAGCCGAAGTATCCGTGCAGCTGGGGGGATTCAGAGGTGAGGGTCGTCACGGACCCCCCTAACGCGGTATTGAACACGTAGGCTTCGCCGCTCTCGACCGGGTCCACGTCACCGGGCCCCTGGTCGTACGGGGCTCCGACGACGATGAGGCCACCGCTGATCGCCACCGAGAAGCCGAAGTTTCCGACGTCGCCTAGGTTGGTAGGCGATTCAGGATAGGGTGAGCCAAGGGCTCGAACGATATGACCGGTGACCGCATCGAACTCGTAGGCCATCCCTGCGCTCGGGGTCGAGTCAAAGGTCTGATTCGGTGCCCCCACCACGATCATGCTGTTGCTGATGGCGACGGAATAGCCGAACCTACCCTGAAACGTCGGTGCTGGGTCCGAGAGGGTACCGATGAACCCGGTCGACAGGCTACCGACGTAAGCGTTGCCTGCGCCTTGTACGCCCGACGAGTTCTCGCTGGGTGCTCCGACGACCACGGTGGGGTTCTGGGTGGCGACGGAGCTCCCGAACGCCCCGTCGGTCTGAGCGTTCGGACTCGTGAAGGTATCCAGCAACGCGCCGCTGACAGGATTGAAGACATAGACGTGACCCGCCTCGGTGAGGGTCCCGACCGAGTCGCCGGGTGCCCCCACCGCCAGAACGCCTCCGCCAGGTCCGAGCGAGACGGACCAGCCGAATAGAGCTCCGCCGACCGTCTCGGGGTCCTTCAGGGTTAGGGTCGAGCCCGTGAGAGTGTTGACCACGAACGCCTCGCCGAGGCCGGGAGCGCCGACGGCCAGGAGGTTGCCCCCAGCAGAGACCGAGAAGCCGAAGAGGGCACCTGAGGTGGCGTTAGGGGCGCTGAGAACGATAGGAAGAGGCGGGGAGAGCAGGACCGAGGGGTTCCCACCCGACCCGGAGGAGCCGGACGAGATCCCGGCAGCGACGGCCGATGCCATGCGGTCGGCAGCGAACGCGAAGGTTACGCCGCCGATGACCATGGAGACGGCGATCCCGATCGATGCGGCTACCATTCCTTTGGCTTGACGGTTTCGGAAACCTTGTTTCGACATCGACAGCTGTCCTGCGGTGGGCGGGGCAGCGGTCTGAGGTATAATAGGTGGCCTTGCTAAACCATAGCACGGTAGAGCCGTCACCGTACCGGTACGGTCGAGGCGCAACCCGGCGCTCTTTGACGTAAAGGTTACCAATTATCTACTTGAATTCACAAGTGGCATCCCGCTGCCCGGGAAGCAGCGATCGAGGACGTCATGGCAGCTTTGTTAGCGACGGGATGGCGTTGGAACCCAGGTGTCACGGCCGTAGCACTGGTCGCCGCGATGGTGGCGGGAGGACTCGCAGCCGCCGTGCCGGGGTCGTTCAGCGCCGCGGCGGCGCACGCCCCTACGAGCCCGTCGGCCGTGCCTTCGGTCTGGGTCGGCCTTGCCTCGGAAAGCCCGTCGTGGAGCCCGGCCGAGCTGCAGGCCGCCGCAACGGTGCCGGCCCCCTATACCGAGCCGGGCCTGGGCCTCGCCGGCGCGACCCACCTCGGGGCGCCGTCGCTCGCTACTGCAGCGGATCCCACCGGCTCGATCAACATCCTCATCACCCTCGCCTTCTCCAATGGGTCCGAGCTGAACACGCTGCTCCAGGAGCTCTCCAACCCCGCGTCACCCCAGTACCACCACTACCTCACAGCCGCTGAGTTCGACTCTGAGTTCGGCGCGACTCCTTCTGTCTACAACTCCCTGGTCGGGTACCTTACCTCCTTCGGGGTCACGGGCCTGACCACGTACCCGGATCGCGTGACGGTCTCCTTCGAGGCGACCCCGCCCGAGGTGACCGCGATGTTCCACACCTCGCTCGGCTCGTACGTGACGTCGGCCGGAGATGGATACTACGCCCCGACCTCCGCACCCCTCATCCCGGCCCCCCTCGCCCCGTACGTGGTCGACGTCGAGGGGCTGAGCGACTACTCGGGGTATCTCATCCATCTGGCCCCACTCGCCTCGGTCGACGTGCCGGCCTCCGCCCTCGCGGCCGACGCGGCGAGGGGAGGCGCCACGCTGGCGGGCGCACGCCCCGCTGCCTCGCCGGAGGCATCCCATCCGAGCCCCGGGGCAACCAACAATCCGTTCGCGAGCACGACCGTGACCTCGAACGGGTTCACGGCAACCTACGACCAACCGGTGAACCTCAACCTCAGCAGCCAGTCGGGCAAGACCTGCGACACGACCACCTGCGGCGACATGATCCAGGCCCCCGACCTCCAGGTCGCCTACAACGAGACCGGCTTACTCCAGAAGTATGGCTACCCGGTCAACGCAAGCGTGGCGGCGATCCTCTGGTCGGACACGATCTGCCACGCGGACACCGGCACCTGCAAAAGCGACGGCTACTACAACTACAACTGTTCGACGCTGACGAGCGGGAGTGCGGCATGGGATTTCTTCATGCCGGACGTCACGTCGACCTGGAACTACACGATACCGGCCGGCGAGCCGATGCCCACCGCCTACTCGATGGCGGAGACCGGCTACACGTACGCCTACCCTTCCGGCTCGCAGGGCCATTCCGCGTCCTGCGACGATGCCGCGGCGGAGGACGAAAGCACGCTCGATGTCAGCATGCTGGGTTCCATGGCCCCGGGCGCGAACGTTTTCCAAGTGTTCGGCGGCTCGAATTCCAACACGGCGATCGATACGGCCTTCGCGGACATCCTGAGCCCTTCGACCACCGAGTTCAGCCCCGACGGTGGGTTCGACACGGCCGCGGCGGTCGCGAAGCTCGAGAACGTCAGCGTGATCACCAACTCCTGGACCTCCTCGGGCGCGCTCCCTGCCGCGTGGACGACGGACCTGGAGACCGCGGCGGCGCGAGGGATCACGGTGCTCGGAGCGACGGGCGACTCCGGCACGACGCTGGCGCCGCCGGCCGAGATCGCGAACAACGCCTACGGGACGGTCGCGGTCGGAGGAACGACCGCGGCGATCAACCGGACCACCCTCCTACGGGGGCCCCCGCACCTCGCGGCGTACGCCTCTCCCTACTATGGGGTGGGCACCGGGGAGATCGGGTGGTACGAGCCCGCCGGAACGGTCGACGGCTTCACGACCACCTACGGTGGGACGGGTGGGGTCGCGACCAGCACGACCTACTACCGGGCGACGTGGTTCAACGCGTCGACCGATGCGGTCGGCGTGGCGAACCTCGTGAGGAACGGCAACTACCGGGCCGCACCGGATGTCGCGGCGATCTCGAACGACACGATGATCGACCTCGACCAGGGGCCGACCTCCCTCAACATGACTTGCTGGGTGACCACCAGTTGCACCAAGATCTCGACGTTATCGGTCGGTACCACGTCGGGCTCCGCTCCCACGGTCGAGGCCACCTACTTCATCGGGACCAGCATCGCCGTGCAGGTCACGGGCGGGCTGGTCGCCGTGATGGACTACGCCCTGCATTCCCAGCACCAGGATTGGCTCGGCTTCCTTGACCCGGCAGCCTACGCGATGGGCCAGAAGCAGGACGCAGGTCAGCTGACGCTCCAGCCGTTCTACGACGTCACGACGTACACCGACGCCGGTGGCCTCGTCGCGAACTACGAGGCGAAGGCCGGCTACGACCTTGCCACGGGTTGGGGGGTCCTCGACGCCGGGAATTACACCCAGAACACGATGACCTACAACGTGACGTTCACCGAGACGGGGCTACCGTCCGGGACCTCATGGTCGGTGGCGGTGACCCCCACGCTCGGGGATGCGAATTGCACGGTTAGCGGGAGCTCCTGCTCGAACAGAGCTACGGGGAGCGCGACCGGCACGACGATCGTCTTCCCCGAGTCGTACGGACTGTTCACGTACACGGTCGCTAGCTCGAATCATCAGTACTTGGCCCCCGTGGGGTCCTTCAAGGTGTGCGGGAAACCCGTCGCGGTGTCCGTCACGTTCAGCTTGGTGACCTACGCGGCAACCTTCACGGAAACGGAGCTGCCGTCGGGGACGGAGTGGTGGGTGAACGTCACGAGTGAGCCGTCGCTGCACTCCACTGGCATGACAATCTCGACGTCGCTACCGAACGGGAGCTACACGTACACGGTGGCCTCAGCGAACAAGGAGTATTCGGCGTCGGGCGGATCGTTCGTGGTGAACGGGGTGGCGGTCCAGAAGACGGCGGCCTTTGCTCTGGTGACGTACGAGGTGACGTTCATCGAGACGGGCCTACCGTTGGGAACGGAGTGGTGGGTGAACGTCACGGGCGGCGCATCGTACGTTTCGACGACTAGTATGATTAGTATCAGTGAGCCGAACGGGAGCTATGCGTACACCGTCGGGTCGGTGGTGGACTACACCGTGAGGCCGAACTCAGGGACGATGACAATTGATGGAGGGCCCGCGTTCGTGACAATCACGTACGCCTTGCCGGCGATTGCCGTCACTCCAGGGCAGGGCCCGGTGGGGTCGGCTGTTACGGTGACCGGGACTAACTTCTCGTCCGCAAGCGCTATTGGTATAGTTTTCGACTCGACGGCGATCGTTTCGTCGAGTTGCACCAGCGGGTCCCTCGTGACGAACAGCACTGGGGCGTTCAGTTGCACGATCCAGGTCCCGGGCGGGACGGTGGGGACGGCGGTGACGGCGACGGATGTGACAGGGGCCTACGCGAGCGCGTGGTTCTCGGTGACGATTCCCACACTAGCGGCCTCGCCGAGTCAAGGTCCCGTGGGGGCTACGGTGACGGTGATAGGTCACGGATTCTCAGTAGACGCGCCACTGGTATCGCTAGTCTTTGACAGTGTGACGATCACGAGCTGCCTGAGTGGTTCGTTGACGACGGGGACGGTAGGGCCGGGGGCGTTCAGTTGCACGATCCAGGTCCCGGGCGGGACGGTGGGGACGGCGGTGACGGCGACGGATGTGACAGGGGCCTACGCGAGCGCGTGGTTCTCGGTGACGATTCCCACACTAGCGGCCTCGCCGAGTCAAGGTCCCGTGGGGGCTACGGTGACGGTGATAGGTCACGGATTCTCAGTAGACGCGCCACTGGTATCGCTAGTCTTTGACAGTGTGACGATCACGAGCTGCCTGAGTGGTTCGTTGACGACGGGGACGGTAGGGCCGGGGGCGTTCAGTTGCACGATCCAGGTCCCGGGCGGGACGGTGGGGACTACGGTGACGGCGACGGATGTGACAGGGACCTACGCGACGACAATGTTCACGGTGACAGCACGTACGCTGGCAACCTCACCCAATCAACGTTCTGTGGTGACTCAGGGCTTTGAGGTCGCGATGGTTGCCACGGGTACGGTGTTCCCGGGCCCGACAAGTGTGGATCGCTCGCGCTCCACGAATCCTTAGAGAGACCGCGGTGCCGGCCTCTGCAGATGGGCCGTACGCTGTTCTTGTCCGGGACGCTACCGATTCGCCTGACCATCCCTTTGTCCGCGTCGCCCGAGCGCGCGCAGCTCAAGCGGGGTATCACTTTCCCGATCTCGATTCGCCTGCAGTTCACCTTACATTCAGTCGGGGATAGGTGCGTACCTGTCGGTGTCGCTCCACGGAGGGAGCGGGCTCCACTCAAACGTCCCACGCATCTCGGTGAATCGGACAGTGAAGGAGCAAAAGCCATTCATGACTTCTGCGCGTAAGAGTGGGGGGGGCCGCGTTCGGTTGACGTCCGTCAAGAAGCCCTGGGGCCGGTTCGAGGAGCTCGCGAAGAACGAGCGGGTTACGGTCAAGCTCCTCCACATCAAGGGCGGCTGTCGGCTCAGCTACCAGTACCACCACTATCGACGGGAGGTCTGGTGGGTCGTAAAGGGCAGGGTCGTCGCCACGGTCGATGGCGTGAACACTGTCCTGCGGGAAGGGGAATCCGTCGAAATCAAGGTCCGGGAAAGGCACCGCGCCGCGGCTTCGGTGGACTCCGTGCTGCTCGAGGTTGCCAGAGGCCGCTTCGACGAGGGTGATATCGTCCGCGTAGAAGACGACTACGGGCGGGGTGCCCGAACAGACTCATCAAACTCATTGAAGCCAAGACCGCGTGGCTAGGGAGCCAGAACGCGGATGAGTTCCAGTTTCCAGGTTTGGAGACTGAGTCCAAGCTCGTCCTCAGTCTCGCAAGCTCTCGGACGCTTCGCGCAACATCCCGGACCCTCCCCAGGGTCTTATGGACTTGAGGAGGGGCCGTGCAGGGTTATAGGCGTAAGCCCCATCGCGTTCCCGGACCAGTTAGTGGCGGTGGGCGATGGGTCTTCGCCCGTCGGGCAGACCCAAAGCTGCATGCGTCTGGTGCCGATTGTGTTTAGTATTGTGACCAAGCTACACGCCCTGCGTCGAGCCAATCAGCTCGGGCGCATGCACCGGTCGAATGACGGGTCGAACCGATTGGAACATTAGACTGCGCTGGGCGCTTCGTTGTCCCGGATACTTTGCGCTGAGACTGTTTGTCAGACCCAATTCCGGGATTGAGATTCGCTATCACGCAAGACGGAGAGCGCCAAGCATCGCGGAGGCAACGGGGCTTCCTCCGGCTTCAATTGCCGCTTTCCTGACTGAGGTTGACAAAAGTGAGGCGATTGGTGAGCTGTTTAGTCGGCTCAGCTCCTTACTCAAGATGGATTCGAGAAAGCTCCCCGTCCAGGAAAGGCTTAGAGTGGCACCATTCTTGGGATCGTTTCGGGCTGGACCCGAGCTCTACGCTCTGATCCGTGCGCTGAGACCACGGACTGTGGTCGAGACCGGAGTGGGGTCTGGCTATTCATCGACGTTCATCCTGGAGGCATTGCGCCGAAACGACGAGGGTAGACTGGTATCCATCGATCTTCCGAACTGCGAAGCGGGATGGAGCCTTACCGAAGACGAAAAGCCCGGGTTCTTAGTGCCTGACGTGCTTCGATCACGGTGGGATCTTCGTCTTGGCCGGACGGTGGACCTTCTTCCTGATGTTCTCACGCGGCTCGGCCACATCGACTTGTTCTTCCATGACAGCGAGCACACGTACGATGTCATGTCATTTGAGTATTCTGCCGCCTACGAGCACTTGACTCCAAGCGGAGTCATTATTTCCGACGACTCCATGTGGAATACTGCTATGATCGACTTTGCAAAAACGGTTGGCCAAAGGATTCACTTCGTCTATCATGCCGGCGGGAGTGCGCCAATTACCTTCATTCGCAAGCCGGCGTTTTCATAAACCCAAGCCGATTCGCAGGGGAGGGCCTCACTCCTATCGATCACGTCACGGCAATCGTGGCTTTGCAGGGAAATCTAGTGGAGTTTGGCGCTCGGTACCATTCCGGGGTTCCAGGTCTTAAGTGGCTTGGGTCCTGTTGCCCCCACGACACCCAGGGACGCCGGTATTGGGACATGAACCTAAGGGCAAAGACCGGCGCGCTGACCGAGGCACCACCCTCACTCCTTCCGGCTCGATGAGGGTGGCGCTGTTGCATCCATCCAATGGGGTTCCTGTTCGCAAGCGTAAGGAACAGCAGTTCCCGTGCCCACCCTCCGACCGTGACCTCGTCGGGACCCGATAACGTGACGATTTCGTGGCTTGCTGGCAGTCTGTCTCTTAAGAGAATCTGTGAGATTAGGGCACTGTCTCCGTTGATTTCGGGAGAAGCGGCCTACTCGCCGCAGAAAGGGTCTTGGCGCCGGGGCCGTCCACGTCTGTCGGACCCTCTTCTACTGACCCAAAAGCACGGTCTTGGTACACGGATTACGACCGAGCGGCCTAACCCATGTTGCTCTGCAGGGCTGCGCGGTCAGCGAGACGCGGTTGTGGCTCCGGGATCTCCGGCGAGAACCAGCCACTGCACCAGCTCTTCGTCGTGACCTCGGCGAGAGTGGCGCCTGACCTCCTAAGCAGCCTGTTGTTGACATGGCCATCTCATTCTCGCAGTCGTAGGGCTCCGGAGGGCTTATCAACCCGGAGGGCTGAAACTGTCTTCACACGGGTAGTGATGGTGCGAGGCGAGTCGACGGTGATGCAAGGGACCGCGTCCGTCACCTCGGAAGGGAGGATTGTAGATAGACCCCCTCAACTACCAGCCTCGTCAAATGAACCTACTAGAGAAATTCGTCCTGGCCTTACCATCCTTCTTGCGACCTTGAACGAGAGGTCCGCGTTGCCGGACCTCATGAAAGGAATCCGAGCGCTGAATCTCCCGAGCCTCGAGCTGATCTTCATAGACGACGGGAGCACCGACGGAACCCGAGATTTCCTCACCGATCTTGCGAGGGAGGATCATCAAATCCGAGTCATCTTCCACGATGGCCGACGCACGCTCACTAGGGCCCAATGCGAGGGATTGGAGGCCGCTAACGGCGAATTGGTTCTCGTGATGGACTCTGACCTTCAACATCCCATCGACGTGATTCCGAAGATTCTTGAACAACTGAGGTCTCGAGCCGACCTCGTTGTAGCGAGCCGCTACGTTCCGGGAGGGTCGCCGGGTAGCCGACCCGTCTTACGAGCAGTGACATCGCGAGTCGCCGAGCTGATTGCGAAGCTTCTCCTTCCGGAAGCTCGGCCTGTGCGCGACCCTCTTTCGGGCTTCTTTGCCTTCCGTCGAGATGTATTTCCGCCCACGTTCCATCTCATACGCGGGTACAAACTGCTCTTGCTTCTCCTTGCGACGTCTCCGCCGGGGCGGGTAGTGGAAGTGCCGTATTACTTTCAGCCGCGAGTCAACGGTTCCAGCAAAATCTTTCGCGGGGTAAGATTTGTGCCTATTTTCTTCTCCGAAGTTCTCATCGCCCGTCGTCTGTCGTCCGGCTATCGGCGCGGGCTTGTGAGGGAAGACGGCCGCATGTCAGTCCCGGCCGCCATTGATCATAATCATCCGTAGGGGAATGACGGGAGTGGCGCCGGCATGGTCCGGCATCGCTTTGGGGTTCGTCCAGGAAGTCATCACATGTGGACGACTTCTTCGAATGATGGGTCCATCTGGTCCGACCTAGAGCGCCCGTCAAGGTCATAACCCGGTGACGAGGGGCCTACGTCAAGCTATTGTGGGACCCGACCGACGAGGATTCGATGTCTTCACCGTTGGGACGGACCATTCCGTTAGGGGTCCGATGAGAGTTCTGCACATTGCCCGGAGCGGGTTGCCATTCCCCGATCCTCCAGGAGGGTCGGACATGGCCGCCCTGCGACAAGCAGTCGGACTTGCGAAAGCGGGGGTTAAGGTTGATATCGTGGGTCAAGGGACCCTTCCGGCAACTTCTCGTGGGGATTCAATCACCCTGTGGGATGCGGGGCTAGGCAAGACGATTACATCGAGCTCTCGCCGAGCGTTCTATTTCAAGGTGCTCGCGTTCGCCGTGATGGCTGGGATTCGCGGGGCAGGAGTTGTCAAGAAGCACCCTGACATCCAAGTAATCCATTGTCACCACGCCTCGACGGTAATCGCGGTACGTTTGCTTGGACCGCGCAGGCCTCTCGTCTTAACCATTCCTGACCTTCCATTTCGAAAGACTGATCCAGTTGGCGCGGCCTTCGAGCGAGGGATGCGACTCGTGAACAATCTTATTATGGAGCGATGGGGTGTCGCTTGGGTAAACCACATTGTCGCGGTCTCTCCTGAGATTGGCCGTAGGCTTGCGGAATGGGGTGTTGAGCCGAGTCGCTTGTCTGTCATTATGCCTATTTCTACCGATTCGTTCGGAGCTCTCGATGAGGTGGCGGCGACCCGCCTCTTGGCTAAAGTGGGGGTGTCGGGGGAGTTTATTCTCAGTGTCGGTGACCTCATGGGGCGAAAACGAATGGACCTTCTTGTCCGGTCGATGCCCGAGGTCGAGTTGGGAACTACTCTGGTAATCGTCGGTAGAGGGCCTCTCCGCCTTTCCCTAGTCGACGAAATCGCCAAAAACAAACTTGAAGGGCGCGTTGTGCTCCTGGACCACGTAGACACCGAGACTCTGGCAGCGCTTCAACAGAAAGCTAGAGTTTCAGTTTTGGTATCCGAGCGCGAGGGACTCCCCGCAGTACTTCTCGAGTCGGTTCGCGCCGGGACTCCAGCACTCTACTGCACGACTAGCCCTGTTCAGGTTCCGTCGACCGATACTTACCTCAGGCATGTTGTGACCACATCGACGGCCACAATTGCCAGAGAGATCAATACTCTGATTGCGTCTGAGTCGGCGACCTCTTGGAGTCGTCAAGGAGTGAGAGAGTGGGCTCAGCGAACCTTCCCAAGCACAGAAGACGCATGCCGTCGCCTGAAGAGCATCTATGCGGGACTTATTGAAGGAACAACGGGGAGGACTCGCGTAGGCTAATTGTAGAAGGCCACACGACACACCTATGGACCTGACCCCGCTGTGAGACCGGAACTCTTCAGTCACTTGAATGGTGATGCATTTCTAACTGCGGATGCAGGGTCCAATCATTTAACGTGAATGTCTTATGAAAACGCTAGCTACCATTGAACACTGAGCAGACGCGGACGGCGACACCTTACGGGAAATTGCCAGGATCCTCTGGGTGCGCCGATTTCCTTTATCTCTTAGCCGCCTTACTGGGTGGACTCTCGCCGCACTCTGCCCATGAGTTTTATGATTGGTCAACAGAACCATCGAAGTGTCAGTTACCCGACGGGCGTCTGCGGTAGACGATACCCCACCCCACGACGACCAGCAGTGGGATGGCCGACACCTGTACCAGCATGGCGCCATCGACATCCGAAGCGCTTCTCGTCTCTGCAGAGACCGCCCTGCCGGCCGTGAAGTTGACAAGCCAACCGTTCAACCCTATGTTGACCGGGAAATGTAGGCTGGAGGAGGTAGATCCATCGAGGATCCACGGGGCCGAGTAGGTCTGGGCGACCTGCAGGATTCCCCATCCACTTGATGTGGGTATAATCGAAAGGGCCATTGGTGACGACCGAGCGGCATAATCCGACTGGACACCAAACGATCGGGTAGATTCGGTCGATTCGCCTGCAATCAATGAAACCGTGTCGAAAGTGCATGCCGTATTCGCCTCGAGCGTTAGCGGGTACCCCGTGCCGAGGGGGACACCGGCCAATGCCAACTCAGAAAAGCTTACTCGGGCGGGTGTGACAAAACTAGTGAGGTTGCTCAGCTCGAGGGTGTCGAATGCTCCGGTCGAGGTCAATCCGATCACGAACCTCGTAATGTTTCCCGGATTGGATAGAAGGTCCTTGGCTCCCGGCCCGGTCGCCATGGGAAAGTAGAGCGAG
>Ga0326728_10001701_pt1 | contig 76511 bp, 50 predicted proteins | sample MB3enrmetagenome_FD_207602 | JGI IMG/M metagenome (GOLD analysis project Ga0326728, IMG submission 207602) | Lab enriched peat soil microbial communities from McLean, Ithaca, NY, United States - MB31MN | ecosystem: Environmental > Terrestrial > Soil > Wetlands > Peat | place: USA: New York...
GGGGCACGAAGGCTTTCGACAGCGTCTGGCCATTCATCAGCGCGAGTTTGGACCCGCCGGGGGCGTACACGATCTGAGTATAACTCCCGCTGCGGTTCTGTTCCACCATCCGCCCCAGGGCGTCGTAGGTGAGGCCGATGGAGCTGACCGCGACCGGCTTCCCCGCAGAGTCCCAGCTATAGGTGTGGTACGTGTCGTACGTGAGGTTGCCGTTAGCGTCGTAGGTTGGGGTCAGCCCGCCCAGCGACGTCATGCGGTTCGTGGTCGAGGAGTAGTTGGGCAGGAAGCTGGTCCCGCCGTTGTTGCCTGTTTTCTGCACGTTACCGAACACATCGAACGCGAACGCCTGCGTCCAGATGGGCTGGCTCTGTGAGTTCAGGCAGTTCACATTGCCGATGCGGGCCAAGTCATCGTAGGAGTAGCTGCACGTCTGGGTATTGCTCGCGTTGAAGGGATCGGTGACAGCGAGCTTCTCCAACGTCCCGTTGGCATTCCAAGTCACGTTGCCGACCACGGAAGAACCATTCACCGTAAACCCGTATTGCGTCATCCGGCCCGTGTTCGGATCATAGCTGAAGGCGTCCGAGTCGAGCGAGCCAAATGCCACCGCCGTGGGTTCTCCGAAGGTATTGTAGCTCACCGGCGTGCTGCTGGGGATGGGATTCTGGCCGCTGGCCGCCGTAACGTACGATATCCGCCCCTCGCCGTCCGGGGTATAGGTGATCTGCGGGATAAAGCTCACTGTTCCCCCGCCGTTCTTCAGGTTGAGAAGGTTTATCAGTCCATTCGCCCAGTACGTTGCCGAGGCATGGTAGTAGCCGCCTGAATTCGGCGTGGACTCGTAAACGTCCGTCACCTCGCCGCGCGCCGAATAGCTGAAGCCCAGGTCCGTGAGCTTCGAGCTGCACGCGCCCGTGCAGGTGTAAGCCTCCGCCAGCCGGCCTGCGGTGTCGCTCATGGCGACGCCGTTGACCGTCGCGGCCTCGTAGACAAAATGCTTCGCGGGTGTGACGCTGGCGTAGCTGCCGCTGGGATAGGTGGCCGCGGTCAGCCGGTGCACGAGGTCGTAAGCAAAGCAGGTGACGTTCCCCACCGCATCCACCTTTTTCACCAGGTCCCCGTCGTAGGTCCCGCAGGTCGAGTCGGTGTCATACGTGTAGGTGGTAGTGCCAGATTCAGGGTTAGCTTCTGAGATCAATCGCCGCATCCCGTCGTACTGGTAAGTGCGCGTTTGGCCGCTCTGTGAGACGCTGGTTAGATCGCCCAGGGCGTCGTAGGTGTAGCTGGTGAAGTAGCCCGTGGCAGAGGTGTTCTGGCTACAGGCGACGCTGCCGGACGCGCTCGTGATCTCACACACCGAGGTCACCCGGCCCAGCCCGTCGTACTGGTACTGAGCCGCCTTGGGATTCTCTCCCGTGGGCGCGTTCATGGTCCGGACCACGTCATTCTCAGGGTAGCCGAAGGTCAGTTGGCCGCCGCCCGCATCCGTGAGTGTTTTGGGGCGTCCGAGAGCATCATAGTTGGAGGTGTTCCAGGCGCTCCCGCCGTAAGGTGTGCCTATGCTGGCGCTGTAAGGAGGAGAGGTCTGGTACGGCCGCCCTAAGGAATCGTAGATCGTTTCAACCGAGTCGTAGGTGCTGGATGACTGCGACTGTCTTCGCTGCGAAAACCGTACCCTCCCCAGCCCGTCCACAGTCGTGAGGAGGTCCACAGTAGATGCCGTTGTGAAATTCAGAACGCTCTCGGCAGTGGTGGGCGAATAGTAGTAATAGGTGGTCGCCCCCGTGGGATCCTTAACCTCGGTCACGCGCGAGAAGGGATCGTTGTAGCTGTAAGACGTCGCTCCATTCCCGTTGTTCATTGCGACCACAACCCCGGCGTAACAGCTCGAGTCGTACGTCAACTGCTCGGCAGGCCCCGCCGGGGGTGTGATAGTGGTTGGGAAGGAATTCCCGCAGGCGCCGTACGCGTACTGCGTCGCGGCGTTGTTCACGTCTGTGGCCACTTGCACGTTCCCGGTGTCGTAGTAGGTGTAGGTGCGCGTGAGCGTGCCCATGTTTTGACCCGAGGCGCTGACGGTAGTTGGGTTGCCCCGCGAACCGGAGACGGCGATGTGCTGGGGCGTGCCGCTAGTGGTGGTGACGCCTGTCTGGTCATAACTGATGGAGGTCTGGGCGACGGTTGTGCCGCCGGCGTTTTCCACGGTAATGCTGGACGGCCGGTCGTAGATGTTGTTTCCGAGCGAGGCGTAAGCAGTGAGGGTCTTGCGTACCAGCGTGGGGCCGTAATCGTATTCGTCAGTTTCTGTCGGCAGGCTGTAGCTGTTATAGGTCGTGTAGGTTTTGGACGGGGCAAGACTCGGAAGCGTTACCTGCACCGTGAGGTTGATGATGGGGAGTGAAACTGCCGTCCCGGTGCAGGGCACAGCCGCGCCGTTGTAACAGGTGTCCACCGTCTCGAGCAGGCTGCCACCGTTTGTCGAGTAGACTTTGCGCTCGGTCTCATAAATTCCCTGAAAGGAGATCGTGGTGTAAGCTTGGTTCCCTTGGGGGTCAGCGGGCGCGGTGATGTCCGTCGTCCAGGTGCCGCCGTTTTCCGTGTGGGCGTAAGTCCAAACCGAGGAATTGCCCTCCCCGTCGTATACGGTGCGGGTCAGCGTGGCTGTGCTTCCGTCCGCGCACGTGATGCCGTTTGATCCACCTGAATAGGAATACGTGATGTAGCCGCCGGCGGGCAGGGTAACTTTGGCCAGGCGCCCCGTGACGTAGTGAGGGTTGTGCGCGTCGCCGGGGGTGGTTTCGTACGTGAAGGTATATTCCGTGTTGTCCGGAAGGTCGATTTCGGTGACCAAGCCCAAGACCGTCGGCCCGTACTCGGAGACTCCGCTGCACCCGAAGTTGGTCTGAACGGTGAAAGGCTCCATCTTCGTGACGACGGACTCCGGCTGACCCGCGGCGTTAGTGTAACCGTAGGTGGTGGTGACAGGGGGATTGGTCAAGGAGCCCGAGACGGAAATGGAGAGGGCCGTGATGCCCAGTGTGTCGATCGTCCCGGAGATCTCGTTTCCGTTGCTGTCCGTGACGGTCGCCGCCGGCATGTTAAACGTATGCCCATCGATATCCTGTGCGGTGGTCGCCTCCGGCGTTGCGTTCACGGTCATGGTGTAGAGCTCGTCCGTGGACGTGCCCGAGGCGCTCCAGCTTCCGGTCCCGTAGGGGCAAGAGATGCTGGAGTCATTTACCCTTACGCTCGCCGGAAGGTCATGCTCGGTCCCTGAGCTGTCAAAGTACTCCCAGTTGCTGTATAGATTGTAGTATGTGCCGCTGCCTAGGGCGCACTTCTGGCCCGGGCAGCATAATTGGCTCGCGCTGTAGCTGTAGCGTCCCGTCTCAGCTTGCGACTGCGTAGTCCAGCCGGCGAGGGGGTTCCACGCGTAGCCTCCGGAGGGGCTGACGGGAATCCAGACGGAGCTGTCGTAATTGAGCACATAGGAGTAGGCCATGCCGCGCCCTGGCTTTGAAAGTACGGGGATTGAGAGGTGGACGTTCAGGTTGGCGTTGTCGATGGTCTCAAAAGATCCGCCGCTGGAACTGCTGAAGGGCGGGAACCCTACGGCCACTTGGGCGGAGGCCGCCTGAGCAGCCAGAAAGATCCCCATGAGTAACAATGCGAGTCGCAGTGGATTCCCGCTTGCGCGGGAATGACCTGGTATCGCGCGGGAATGACGGCTGGATGTGCAGCGCGAGTCCACTGGTGTCACCCCCGCGAAAGCGGGGGTCCATGTGAGTCCGGAAGAGGGAGGGTTCCCGCTTGCGCGGGAATGACCTAGTATTGCGCGGGAACGACCGGTGAATGTGTGCGTCATGACTCACCTCCTGTAGTGGGCGGGATGGCAAATTCGCTCTGCGGCACGCCGGAGTTGATGGCAACCTTGGTGACCACCAAGTCGAGCGTCAGGGTTCCCTGGAGATACTTCTGGATGTGGAAGGGAACCAGTGCTCCGCTGGTGTTTTGGAAATTACCGAACTGGATTTCCACGGGAAGGTTCGTGCCCGCATCGCTGTCGGGGTGGGTGTTGAAGTCGAGGACGAGAGGCAGGAACGACTGCGGGTCGAAGTAAATGTCCATCGTGCTGAGGCGCAGAATCGCGGCGGCGACGCTCGCCGATTGGCCCGGCAGGACGCGCGCCACCTGCAAGTGGAGCAAGGGTCTGCCCTTCGTTGCGTCGGGGCCAAGATAGGCGACAGCCAGTTGGGGATCGGCCAGAACGGCTTCCAGCGTCAAGGTGGGAAGGAACCAGCTTCCGGCGGTCCAGCAATTGTGGATGGCCATGGAATGAGCCGTGCCGTCCGGCCCGCTCCAGGCCCCGGCAGGCCCGTTGCGAATCTCCTGGCGCGACCCGCCGTCCAAATTGAGCTGGACCAAGCTTTGTTGGTTGCCGCGCGCGGTGAGCGTGGCGGCGCCGCTTTCCTCATCGGAGCCTGCCACGTATGTCGCGGTGGTTTGCAGGATGACGTCGTTGACGGCTACTCCACCGGTCAGGGCGTTAAGCGACGAGGCAATCAAAGTGAGCGCCTGGGGGTCACGCACAACGGTCTGCGGGGCGGCTATTGCTTGCCTGGCGACCAGCGAGCAAAACAACAGCACTGAGGCGAACACGAAAATGAGCGCTTGACAGAGCACGGACACGAGCGATGGACGGGTAGGTTTCCACATGGCGTTATCTCCTGGAGGGGGATTGGCGGACTCGAAGGGAGCGAGCGTATCAGCCGCGTCAGAGTATGCACGGCGCTATGTCCCGAACCTAAACTGTTGCCAGGATAGCTCCCCCCCCCCCGTGTTTTGTCAAGAGACATTGTGGTGTAATACATTATTTTTATGAGATACGACGTCTAGCGACAACATGTCAGTATTTCCTTGCGGAGCGCTTCCAGGTGCGGGGGCGCATGACCTGCCGCGACCGGTGACGAGCGGGGAAGAACCCGGGATTCAGGAGCCAGGCGGGCGCCCGGCGGCGATTTGAGATTGCAGATTGCAGATTTCAAATTGCAGATTCCAGATTTCAGATTTGAGAGATAGAAGGCGGCGATTCGAGATCGCAGATTTCACATTGCAGACTCCAGATTTCAGAACAAGGGCAGTGACAAGAGGGGCGACCGGTGACGAGGGACCCGCCGTGGGGCGGGCTCTATTTTGTGTGATTCGGTGAGAACCTTAGACAAGCAAATGGTAGAACGCGTAGCCGAGGCCGGCGCCAATTAAAGACCCGACAATCACATCGCTGAGGAAGTGCAAGCCCAGAATGATTCGGGAGATCGCGACGCTGAGGGCGCAGAAGAGCAGACCAAACATCAGGGACGGCTCAAACAGGCCGATCGAGACGGCGAAGGCGAAAGCACTAATCGAGTGGCCGGAGGGAAAAGAAAACTGGTCGGGCGGCAAGAGCGTGGCCCAGCAGTGCGGAGCAACCGCGCAGGGCCGCTTACGTCCGGTCAGCCTTTTGAGGGCGAGGAAAAGAACCGTCCCTAGGCCGCAGGAGAAGCCGGCCGCCGTCACCGCGGCAAATCGCGACGGCCCCCCGAAAAGCAGAACCAACGTCCCCAGGGCGTACCATAGCCAGCCGTCGCCGGCCCGCGTTGCCAGGATCATCCAGAGCCTGATCCAGCGTGGCGGTTTCCAGCGGTTCACGCGCCGCATCAGGCGCTGATCGCGGCTGGAAATGAAGTTGAACATGGTGGCGGAGAAGGTCATGCCGTCGCCTCCCTGGCCGCGGCAGGGATGGGCCGGACTGCCGCGCCGCCATCCAGACCACGCATGCGAGCCCACGCCTGTCCCCACTTGCGGGCGAACCGCCTCTCCACAAGGTGATTGATTAGGGTAACGGCGGGGATCCCGACCAGCAGTGGGGCAAGAAGGAGCGTGAAGGGGTTCTCCCGGAACATCTCGCAACTGACCGCCAGAATATCGCTGGTCAGTTTCCAGTAATTCCCCGACTCCCCGCGCACATGAGCGCGACCTGCGCGCAGCGCCTCAAGGAACTCGGCTTTGTTCCGCGCCTCACGAACTTCCGTCCAGACGCTGCCCGCCGAACGCAAGGCATGTGCGTCGCTGCCCCCCACCGTGATCCTCCGAGCGTGGGATGCCAGCCGGGAGGCAAGGTGATTGTTGCGGGCGAGCAGGTGTCCGTTCAAGACTTCGACAGCGGGGAAACAGGCTTCGAACCAGTCGAAGTCTTCGGCCGCGCGGCGTCCGGTTAGAGCCGAGAAGATGTGGTTGACGCTGAAGAACACTTGCTGCTCCTCGAGATAGGCCACCAAACGAGGAAGGTCATTGCGCCGGCGCTGAATCTCCACGTGCTGGCTTTCAGTAATGTCGTAAACCCCCACGTGGACTTCGTTCCCACTGGGCGCCCGACAGGTAACCTCCTCGCTAAGGAAAAAGTCCGGATGCCGCCGAAGACTCTCCCCCGCCTCGATCGAATCGTGGTCGGTAACCGTGACCAAATCCAGCCCCAGGCGCTTGAGCTTCTCGTAGAGGGCTTCGGGCGGGTTATAGGACTCGCGGCAAAAACGTCTCAGCACCGGCACGGTAGCCATGCCGGAGTGGACAGTGTGGACGTGTAAGTCACATCGCACATTCCAGTTTGCGTTTCATATGTTACAAATCCGTAGCTTGAATATGAAGAGTTGGTTAAGGGCATACTTTTTGCTTCTTTATACCCTCAGGGCTATGCGAGAATGCCTGCAGATGGGAAGGGTTGAGTTCGTCTATTTTGACGCTGGAGGTGGGCATCGCGCCGCAGCAACTGCCCTTCGCCTCGTCACAGAGCAACAGCTCCAATGGGACGTCCACCCCATGAACCTTCAGGAGCTGCTCGATTCCATCGATCCCGTTCTCAAGCTGTCCGGTCTGCGTTTGCAGGACCTCTACAATTGGTTGTTGAAAAGGGGCTGGACCTGGGGTACCGGATTTGGATTACGTGTGCTCCAAGCCGCCATCCGGCTATACCATCAGGATCAAGTGCGGCTGCTGGAGGAATACTGGCGGAAGAGCCGGCCCGCCCTGGTTGTTTCCCTCGTTCCACATTTCAACCGGGCCATCTTTGAGAGCCTGCGGCGGGTGACGCCCGTTACGCCGCTCGTGACTGTGCTGACGGACCTCGCCGATTACCCTCCTCATTTTTGGCTCGAACGGCAGGAGCAGTTTTTCATCTGCGGCTCCGAGCGCGCGGCCGCGCAAGCCTGCTCTTTGGGTCTTCGCGAAGACCAGATTTACAAAACCTCTGGAATGATTCTTCACCCCAAGTTCTACCAGGGGATCGCCGTGGACCGCTCTGCGGAACGGCGGCGCCTGGGCCTCGATCCGGATTTGCCCACCGGGCTGGTAATGTTTGGCGGGCATGGCTCCGACGTTATGGTGAAAATCGCCAGGAGGCTCGAAGCCTCCAGACTGAACCTCCAGTTGATTCTCATTTGCGGCCACAATCAACGGCTCGCCGCGGAACTACGCGGAATCCAGGGACACCATCGGAAGTATGTCGAGGGCTTTACCACGGAGGTCCCCTACTACATGCGCCTCTCTGACTTTTTCATTGGCAAGCCTGGTCCCGGCAGCATCAGCGAAGCCCTGGCCATGAAACTGCCTGTGATTGTGGAGCGCAATGCCAGGACCCTGCCCCAGGAACGCTACAATGCGGACTGGGTCCTCGCGAAGCAGGTGGGGTTAGTGGTGCGCAATTTTCGGCCGATCACCCACACGGTCGAGGAGCTTCTCGATCCCGCCAATTTCGCCCGCTACCGTAGCAACGCCGCAGCAATGAACAACCAGGCCGTCTTTGAGATCCCTGGCATGTTGCGCGAAATCCTGGGGAAGGCCGCCCCGTAATGCGGGCAGCCTGAGTCGGAAATACAGCCCTCTCCCTTTACCCAAACAGCGCACTTAAGCTTTCCGTGTAAGGGTCGCGGGCAACCCCTCGCTCCGTGATGATGGCGGTAATGTAGCGGTGCGGCGTGACGTCAAAAGCCGGATGGCGTGCCGGAACTGATGGGGGTGCGATTTGCACTCCGCCGAGCTGAGTGACCTCCGTCGGGGACCGTTCCTCGATAGGAATCCCCTCCCCGCTGGGCAGGCTCCTGTCAATCGTCGAAAGCGGAGCCGCAACATAAAAGGGGACGCGGTTCTCATGGGCGAGAACGGCCACGCTGTACGTCCCGATCTTATTCGCAGTGTCACCGTTCGCCGCGATGCGGTCCGCGCCCACAATCACGGCCTTAATCTGGCCCTGCTTCATGAAGTGTCCAGCCATGTTATCGGTGATGAGGGTCACCGGGATACCGTCCTTGGCGAGTTCCCAGGCCGTGAGGCGTGCCCCCTGAAGGAAGGGGCGGGTCTCATCCGCAAACACCTGGATATTTTTCCCTTGTGATACGGCAGCACGGATGACGCCCAGGGCCGTGCCGTATCCCCCTGTGGCCAGCGCGCCCGCGTTGCAGTGCGTGAGGACCGTTCCCGAATCCGGCAGCAGGGAAGCGCCGTGGCGGCCCATTGCTTCGTTAGTGGCGATATCTTCGGCAAGAATCCGCTTCGCTTCTTCCTCGAGGTTGACCCTGACCGCTTGCACAACCTGCGCCTCGGTATCGTGACAGGAGAGGGAAGTCTCAAACACCCTGCGCATTCTCGCGATGGCCCAAAAGAGATTGACCGCGGTGGGCCGCGTGCTGGAAAGCGTCTGAGCAATCCGGTCAAAATCGGTGCGTAGCGCAGGAATGGTGCGGGCGCCGGAATTCTTAATCCCCAGGGCGACGCCCATCGCTGCGGCCACACCGATGGCCGGCGCCCCGCGGATCACCATGGAGCGAATGGCTTCCGCCACTTCATCATAATCGCGAAACGTGCGGTAGATTTCCTCCGCGGGCAGCCGCGTTTGGTCGATCATGCGCACGCCTTCGTCAGTCCACTCAATGGTTTTGAACATTGTTATTGAATGGCAATCTCCGCCTTCACAATGCCCTGATCGGTAACTTTCTCAAGGTGAAAGCCCAGCTTCTCGCACAACCGCCGGGTAACAAAGTTATCAATGAGGAATTCGACCTTCAAGTGCCGGATCTTTTCCTCCTTTGCAATTGCGATCATGCGGCGTAACAATTCTTGGCCCAGACCGCGGCGTTGGAATGTGTCGGCGACCAGGATGGCAAACTGCGCGTCCTCGGTGCCGGAGACCTTGGTCATTCTACCTACAGCCATGATTTCGGGCTGGCCGGTGTAAGGGTCCACGTGGTCCGCCACCAGGGCCAGTTCTCGGTCGTAATCATTGAAGCAAATACGAACCAGCCGGTCGTGCGCGACGCGCTCGCTGAGTGCGATCTGGTAGGTGTAGCGCATCATCACGCTACGCTCAGAGAGCATGTTGTGGAACTTGACCATGAGCGGCTCGTCTTCGGGCCGAATGGGCCGGATGTTGGCCGTCGTGCCATCCTTCATCGTGAAAGGCGCCACGTATTGCGCCGGGTACGGACGTATGGCGAGCTTGGGGAGTTTGTCTTCCGTTACCTCAGGCCCGTGCACGACGACCCGCGCGTCCAGAGCCACCAGCCGCTCGGATGAAGCCAGGAGCGGATTAATGTCAATCTCCTTGATCCAGCGTTGCTCAACGACCAGGTAGCTGAACTGAACCATGAGCTTTTCGAGGGCTTCCATATCTACCGCCTGACGCCCGCGGACGCCCTGGAGAGCTCTGTAAATGCGCGTTTGTTCCATCGTGCGGCGCGCCAGGGTGGTGTTCAGCGGGGGAAGCGCCAGCGCGCTGTCCTTATAAACTTCCACCAACTGCCCGCCGGTTCCAAACAGCAGAACGGGGCCGAACTGTGAATCCAAGCTGCTGCCGATGATCAACTCGTAGCCATCCAAACGGATCATGGGCTGGACCGCCACGCCCTGGAAGTGCTTTGCGCCCACCTTCTCCGCCACCGAGGACTGAATCTTGGCGAAGGCATCCTTGACGGCTTGGGGGTCAGCCAAGTTGAGGCGCACCCCGCCCACGTCGGTCTTGTGAGTGATGGTCTCCGAGTAGAGTTTGAGCACTACCGGATAGCCGAATTTTTCTGCAAGTTGGACTGCCTCTTCGGCAGTCGTGGCCACCTCCGTGGGGACGGTGGGAATTCCGTAAGCACTCAGGAGCCGCTTGGATTCAATTTCAGTGAGGATGCTCCGTCCTGACTTGCGAACTTCCTCAATAATCTTTGTAGCTTCTGCCGCCCCTGAGCCGTGGCCGTTAACCTCACCGGGCAGCACCGGGGTTTGGTATAGACCCTGCAAGTTGTAACTGTACTGCCACATGTAATGGAAGATCCTGGCGGCAGTGTCGGGAAATGGGAAAACGGGGATTCCAGCACGATTCAGGATGTCAATCCCGGCCGACACCTCAGCGCCCCCCATCCAACTGGCCAGGAGGGGCTTTCCTTGCAGCTTGGCGTAAGGCTTGAGCTGCTCAGCAATCTGCGTGGGGTCAGTCATGGACTGCGGAGTAAGGACCGCCAGGAGGCCGTCGGTGTTGGGGTCTTTCGCGACAATCTCCACCGCCTTGGCGTACCGCTCCGGGGTGGCGTCTCCAAGGATGTCGATGGGGTTGTTGTGACTCCACTCCTTGGGAAGGATGCCGTTCAGTGAATCCATCGTTTGCGGAGACAATTGGGCCAGTTCGCCGCCTTCTGCGATCAGCGCGTCTGTGGCCAGCACCCCAGGCCCCCCAGCGTTGGTGAGGATGGCCAGGCGCGGACCCGTGGGGCGCGACTGCTTGGCCAGCACATCTGCCATGTGGAACAGCTCCCCGATGCTTTGCACGCGTAACACGCCCGTGTGCCGGAAAGCTGCGTCCAGCACTTCATCGCTTCCGGCCAGAGAGCCTGTGTGCGAGGCGGCGGCTTTGGCGGCTGCCGCACTGCGGCCCGCCTTAATCACAATGATGGGCTTGGAAAGCCCAACTTCCCGGGCCGCAGAAAGGAAGGCGCGCGCGTCGCCGATGGTCTCCATGTAGATGATGATGCTCCGCGTGCGCGGGTCATCGCCGAGATAATCAATCAGGTCGCCCCAGCCCACATCCGCCATCGAGCCGATGGAGCTGAAAATACTGAAGCCGACCAGTTCACGGAAGCTCCAGTCCAGAACCGCCGTACACAGAGCGCCGCTTTGGCTGAGGAAGCCAATGCTTCCCGGGCGAGCCATGCCGCTGGCAAAAGTGGCATTAAGGCCGGTGTTGGGACTCATGATGCCCAAACAGTTGGGGCCGACGATGCGGATCTTGGCCGCCCGGGCTTTGGCAACAATCTCATTTTCCAGTCTCGCGCCTTCCGAACCGAGTTCCTTGAACCCTGCCGAAATAATGATGACGCCCTTTACGCCCGCTGCGGCGCAATCGTCCATGACCCTGGATACAGTGGAGGCGGGAGTGACGATCACAGCCAGATCGACCTGCTCTGGCACCTCGAGCACATTGGGATAGGCTTTCACTCCCAGAACCTGTGGCCGCTTGGGATTTACCGGGAAGACGGTCCCTCCGAAAGGATTACTGATCAGGTTCCAAAACGTGGTCCGGCCGACGCTGCCAGGATTCTCCGTGGCCCCAATCACCGCAACCGCTTCCGGCGAAAAGAACACATCCAGCGGGTGCTTGCGCCGGTGCAGGATGTCGTGGGCAGATTCAAATTTCGGTAACGCAGTTGGTTTCATTACAAATTTCTCCTTTATGATTAAATGACATGAACACAAGATCGAAGCGTATTCACTATAATACTCGGAATGGGCCACGAAGTTCAAAGCTCCGCAATAGAGATGGCCGGCCGGTGGCGGTCGATCCAGTAAAACCAGGGGACGAACAGCCAACCACAAAGAGCCCCGATCTTCAGCGCGTTCAGGCTGGGGGGCGGAGGGCCAAAGATGTTTGCAAGGTAGAAAATGACGAAAACAATTATCAAAGCCCAAAAGGCGATAACTCCGGTCCTGTCCCTGGCACGCGTGCTCCTGAGGTAGATCACCACGCCCGCAGCAAACATCCCACTTTCAATAAGCAGCGTCCCGGGAAGTGAATTCCATAAACCTAAGCCGATGAAGACGTGCCCACCGGGATAGAGCGGCATGTCGGGCCGGTGGGAAATTGCGTCGAGAACCCAATGGCTCATCACACAGGCCCAGAGCACGAAAGCGCCTTTCGGGGAGTGTCTGAGAATCAAGTAGAGCCCGGCAAACAATGACGCCCACCCAAGATCCGCAAGGAGACTGTGCGAGATGGGATAGGAAACAAAATCCAGTGGCGTGACCACCGTCATGCCGGGCACGATTCGGACCTGCTCCCATCCCAGGAGCAAGAAGATCGGCCATAACAGGTCATTGAATTCGACGGCCACCGCCAAGGTGCCTAAGGAAGTCCTGGGGGTTGCCCTCTTCGCCGCCAACGCAACCGCGATGTGACCAATAAACATTCTCGTGCCCGGAGAGCTTGAAACATGTAATTGTACATGAGTATAGAGGGACGCAGTAGGGCAGCGGGTGTTGGGTCAGTTTGACGTAGAGGCGGCTTTGCGCCGCCACGTGGCGAGGTAAACTCGCCGCTACAACCCCAAACCGACCCACTAGCGGGCGATGATGTACGCAGCTGCAGTTTTTGGAAGCGGCCGGGAGGCGAACATGGCGGATGTTATTTGCGTTTCAAACTACGAGCTCATTGCTGGTGGTATCATGTCTTAGGGGTTGGAGTTCCACGCTGACATTAAGAACTTAAGAACGGGAAGAAGCGCTTTCCATAAGGGAGAACAAAAACTATGGGCATTCGCACCAGCATCGACCTGAAGCTCGAACCGTCTTCTGCCTTCGACGCCCTGGTCGGGGAATTATCAACGGCTCTATCAGAGCTCGGAATGCAGTTTGAACCAGGAGTTCACGGCCGCGTCCTGGAGGGCGCGAGGGAAGTGGGCCGTGTAGTCTGTTGGCAACCGCACGAAAAGGTCGCACTGGAGTGGCATGGGGCTGATTGGCACCCGGATGAAGTAACCACTGTTGAGCTGCGATTCGAACCCCTCGAGAGTGGCACTCGCGTGACGCTGGAGCAGCCGGAGTGGAGCAGTGTCTTGGGAGACCAAGGGGATGAGCTTGCAGGCTGGTTTGCCGGCGAGGTTGTGGCCCCCCTGCTTCACTCCATGGCGCCAAAGCGTTTGGGCGATTGGATCACCGATCGCAGGGCGCGGCGCCCGTCAGGGCCTCAGGCCCGCGCATATTATCGCGACCCTCTTTACCACCGTCCTAATTTCATGGCCATTCTGAACGTACTTGGGTTAACTCAGGACGACTATTTACTCGAGGTCGGCTGCGGAGGCGGGGCATTCCTCCAGGATGCACTGCGAAGCGGCTGCAAGGCGGCGGCCGTCGATCACAGTTCAGAAATGGTCAGGCTGGCTCGCGAGGCCAACCGCGAGGCCATCAACCGGAACAGGCTTGAAATTCGCGAGGGGAAAGCAGATTCACTCCCATACGCCGACGGAACTTTCACCTGCGCGGTGATGACCGGCGTTTTTGGTTTCATACCGGATCCCTTGAAGGCGCTCTCCGAGGTCCGACGAGTACTTGCGGGCGGGGGTCGCTTCGTGCTCTTTACCGGCTCGAAAGAGTTACGCGGGACGCCGGCGGCGCCGGAGCCGATGGCATCGCGTTTATCTTTTTATGAGGACCAGGAATTGGAAGAACTCGCGCGAAAGGCAGGCTTCGATGAGGCAGTCCTGGACCGGCCCGACTTCGAGCCGTTCGCGCTCCAGGCAGGAATACCGGAAGAACACATCGGACTTTTCAAGGGAAACGGTGGCGGCCAGCTACTGGTCGCGCGTAGAACCTGCTAAACCTGAAACTCGCGCTTGACCTTCTCCGATTTCTCAGCGACCGAGCGCGCCAGCTCTTCCTTGTAGGAGCCGAGCTTCTGGGCGAGCTCGGCATCCGAGGTGGCAATAATCTCGATGGCGTAAATGGCGGCGTTGATGGCGCCGGGTTTGCCGATGGCCGTGCAAGCCACCGGGACGCCGGCGGGCATCTGTACGGTGGAGAGCAGCGCGTCGAGTCCTGCGAGCGTGGTGGTGGCCATAGGAACTCCGATGACGGGCAGCGTAGTCTCTGCCGCGATCACGCCCGCCAGATGGGATGCTCCTCCCGCCCCCACAATGATAACCTTGAGGCCGCGCTGGATGGCCGTCCGGGCATACTCCGAAGTGCGCAAAGGGGAGCGATGCGCGGAGGTGATTTCAATCTCGAAGGGCACGCCGAACTTCTTCAGCATGCGCGCGGTTTCCGTCATGATGGGCAAGTCCGTGTCACTGCCCATGACGATGCCCACGAGTGGCTTCTCAGACATCCAAGTCCTCCCGCTTTTGCTCACCTCTTGAGGTTTGAAGACCCCCGGTCAGCTTGCGTCTCGCGGGGCCGGGGCTTTTTTTGCGCGCCCGCGGGGAAGTTCGATTTGAGAGCTAGGGGGGAGTCGCCTCAAGGCCTTTGCGCCGATGTCGTGCCGGTAATGCATCCCCGCAAAGTTGATCTTGCTGACCGCCGCGTATGAGCAGGCGATGGCGGAAGACAGGTCTTCGGCTGTCGCCGTCACCCCCAGCACCCGCCCGCCCGTCGAAAGCAATTGAAAGTTTTCGAACTTCGTCCCAGCGTGAAACACCTTGACGCCGCCACGAGCTTCAGCCGCATCGATACCGGTGATGATTTTCCCGACCTCTGGCTTGCCGGGGTAACCTTTGGAGGCAAGTACCACGCACACCGAAGGGTTCGGGCTCCAATGGGGTTCGAGGGCCACGAGGCGATCCTCGCTCAATGCCACAAGAAGCTCCACCAAGTCAGAACGCAGGCGCATGACGATGGGCTGAGCCTCGGGGTCACCCATACGCACGTTGTACTCCAGAAGCTTTGGCCCTTCCGCAGTGAGCATCAGGCCACAATAGAGGAAGCCTTGGTAAGGCGTGCCCTCGGTCGCCATTCCGACAAGGGTAGGAGCAACGATGTTCCTGATGATTTCGGTACGAAGGGATTCATCCAGAATCGAATCCTCACTGTAAGCGCCCATGCCCCCGGTGTTCGGGCCTTGGTCGTTGTCAAAGACGGCCTTGTGGTCCTGGGTCGGGACCAGGGGCAAAATCGCGCGGCCATCGGTCAGAACAATAAAGGAGAGCTCTTCACCTACCAGCGTTTCTTCCAGAACAACCCTCGCGCCTGCCGAACCCAGGCTCCGCTGGCGCATGAACTCATCCAGAGTCTTTTCCGCTTCTTCGCGCGTGTGAGCGATCACCACACCTTTCCCCGCTGCCAATCCATCCGCTTTAATCACTACCGGGGAGCCAAACTCCACGAGGGCCTTGACGGCCTGGTCGAAACTCTCGGCCACCTTGAACCTTGCCGTGGGGATCGAGTGCCGCTGCATGAACTGCTTGGAGAAAATCTTGCTCCCCTCGAGCCGGGCCGCCGCCTGGGTGGGGCCGACAATCAAACGGCCGGCCCGCCTGAACTCATCCACCACACCGGCCACTAGCGGAGCTTCCGGCCCCACCACCGTGAGGTCAGCCTTGATCTCGTTCGCCAGTTCGAGGAGCTGCGCGGGATTCGAGACGTCCACGGGCCGGCACTCCGCCTCCTGGGCAATGCCAGCGTTACCCGGCGCGCAGTAGATTTCATCCATGAGCGGGCTCTCCCGCAGCTTCCAGGTCAGCGCGTGCTCTCGTCCTCCGGAACCAATCACCAGTATCTTCATAGAGTGGCGTACACTAACGAGAACTTTTGACTTTGTCAATCCCTGAATTGATCCCTGAATTGCCCCCCTGAATTGACCCTCCAGAACCACACGGCAGGCAAAGGATAGTCACCCACCTGCACAATTCCGGCACACCTCTTATCTATGATGCCGAATACTGGAAGTACGCTGGCGGCGAAAGGGTCTGGTTGAGGTATATAATGAAAGCATGGGAGCCGAAGTTATCCCCAAGTTGACCTACGAAGAGTTCCGCCAGCTTCCTGGCGACGGGAAGCGCTATGAGCTGATACACGGAGAAGTCCACTTGTCCCCATCCCCCAGCACCCGACACCAATTGATTCTCTGGAATCTTTCCCTGAGCCTCGGAACTTATATGAAGAACGCTCGGCTCGGTCTGCTGGCTTTTGCGCCGCTCGATGTTTGCTTGAATCCAGACACGGCTCTTCAACCCGATCTGATTTTCATCTCCGCAGAACGGGGCGGGATCGTTCACGAGAATTTCGTTGCCGGTGCGCCCGATCTCGCCGTCGAAATCCTTTCGCGTTCGACCGCCGCGCATGACCGCGCCACCAAACTCCCTCTGTACGCGGAGGCGGGCGTGCTGGAGATTTGGCTGATCGATCCTCAAGTGAAGACGGTCGAAGTCCTGAGGCTGCAAGGCAGGAAGTACGTGGTGGATTCCACACTGGCGGGCGACCAAACGCTCAGGTCTGCTGCCTTCCTAGGCTGGGAACTTTCTCTCCCCGAACTCTTTTCCTCTTCGCCGCTCCGTTGAACGCCCTAGTGAGTGTGCCATACCTCTGGTTGCGCCCTTGGTTTGCCGGTGCGGGGCGGCGTTGGTGCTGCTAAAATGGAAGTTTCTCGTGAGGGCGTAGTCTCAACCATGCTGCCAGACTTCACCGAAAAATACGATGTGGTGGTGGTAGGCGCGGGGCACGCGGGCTGCGAAGCCGCAATGGCTGCGGCGCGCATGGGCCTGAAGACTGCGCTTTACACGATCAACCTCGACCTTATCGCGCAGATGTCCTGCAATCCTGCCGTAGGTGGCATCGCCAAGGGCCACCTGGTGCGCGAGATCGACGCGCTGGGCGGCGTCATGGGAGAGGTGATTGACGCTGTCGGCATCCAGTTCCGCTTGCTCAATACCAGCCGCGGGCCGGCCGTCTGGTCGCCTCGCGCGCAGGCTGATAAGAGGCAATACCGGGCGAAGATGCGCCAGGTGCTCGAATCCGAGCCCAGCCTGCGCATCAAGCAGGCTGAAGTGGTGGATTTGGTCTTGGTAGGGGAGGGCTCAGCCCTCCCTCAGGAGCACGAAGAGTTCCCCCACCGGCGCGTACCCGACGGCAATGCCGGCCAGAGGCCGGCGCTACGAGTGCTTGGCATCCGGCTGCTGGACGGGCGCAGGGTGGAGGCCGGTGCGGTGATCGTCACCACGGGCACCTTCCTGAACGGCCTCATCCACTGCGGGGAAAACAAGTATCCTGCCGGGCGTTCGGGCGAGCCCCCCTCCGTCATGCTGGGGGAGGCGCTGCGCCGGCTGGGCTTCGAGATCGGCCGCCTCAAGACCGGCACGCCTCCGCGTCTCGACGCGCGCACCATCGACTTTTCCGGGTTCCAGGTGCAGGCGGGCGACCCCATTCCCACACCCTTCAGTTTTCGCACCAGGGCCATCACGCAGCCGCAGACGGTCTGTTGGATCGGCTACACCAACGCCGAGACACACCGGATCATCCGTGAGAACATCCACCGCGCGCCGCTCTATTCCGGCCAGATCAAAGGCATCGGCCCTCGCTACTGTCCTTCCATCGAAGACAAGATCGTCAAGTTCCCGGACAAGCTACAGCACCAGCTTTTCCTCGAACCCGAGGGAATGGATACGAACGAGATTTACGTCAACGGCATGTCCACTTCGATGCCTATCGATGTCCAGGTCGCCATGGTGAAGTCCATCCCGGGCCTCGAGAAGGCAGAGATGATCCGCCCCGGCTACGCCATCGAATACGACATGGTGCAGCCGACGGAGCTTTACCCGTGGCTCGAGTGCAAGAAGATCCAGAACCTCTTCCTGGCCGGCCAGATCAACGGCACCACGGGCTACGAGGAAGCTGGGTGCCAGGGAATCATGGCGGGAATCAACGCCGGGCTGCGCCTCCAGGGCAAAAACCCGGTGAGCATCGAGCGCACTCAAGGATACACAGGCATCCTGATCGACGACCTGGTGAGCAAGGGCGTGGATGAGCCCTACCGCATGTTCACCTCGCGCGCCGAATTCCGGCTGCACCTGCGTATCGACAACGCCGACGAGCGCCTGATGCCGCTCGGCTTCCAGGTGGGCACCATCCGGCAAACGGATTATCAAGCTTTCCTCGAAAAGCAGGCGCGAATCTCCGCCGCCACCAAGTTCCTCCTCGAAACCCGCCTGGACCCCGATTCGCGCCTGGGACGCGAGATTTACGCCAAGCTCGGGCTCATGGCCGGCGGACAATTTACAGCCGCCTCGCCGCTTACCGGCGCGCAGGTCCTTAAGCGCCCCGAGCTCAAGATCGATGACTTGATGGAATGGATCGGTGAAGGGCTGCGTTCTGTGGCGGCGGGTTTACCCCGCCAAGCCACGAATGGCGATGTAAAATCGCCGCTACTTTCCCGCGAGGAAGCTCGCCGCATCGAAACCGATTTCAAGTATGAAGGTTATCTCCAGCAGCAGGAAAAGCAGATGGACCGGATGAAGCGCGCCGAGTCGCGGCGCATCCCGGATTGGTTCGATTATAGGAAGGTCTCCGGCCTTTCACGCGAGGTGGTGGAAAAGCTCACCCGCGTCCGGCCGCTCACCCTCGGCCAAGCCTCCCGCATCCCGGGCATCACCCCCGCCGCCGTGTCTCTGGTCAACTGCTACATCGAGATCTTCCAGCGCCGGGCGGCGGAACAAGCCGCTGTCTAGCCCGTGGCTCGTCCATAATGTCACCCCTGCGGGGACCTCTAATTTGTCCCCCGTCAGCTCCTCAGCGGGCAAATCCCCGCCAAGCGCCAAAGGCTTGGATTGCTTTAACTGCGACATTTAGTCACTAGCTACGCACCGCGTGTGACGACTATCTATCTTATTTTTCAATTACATTCCCGCTGCATAAAGATAAGTTGCTTATTTTCAATAACATTCCAGCATCGTTCCGGCTTGTGGGAAACCGACCCTTTGTTTTCATAGACATTCCCGCATCGTTCCTTCACTTTTAAAGTCCCCACTCCCTCTGGGGGGGAATAATAAATTGCCCCATTGGGGCTGACAGATCGCACTGGAGCAGTGGCCTCCGCAGCGGCAAGAGGAGGGATCAGACCAGAGCACAGTACGCCAGATAAATTGTTCACCACGATAGGCTACTAAAGTTCCCTGGCCCTGTCAAGAGACAATCTGTCCGATAGGATGGCAATCTTTGCACTGGATCGGTCGGCCAAGTGTGCAGGCGGTTCCGCCGCGCCGTTGAAAGAAGCCTGCATACAGCGCGCGGACGGGTGGGGGCGGCGGCAAAGTGCGCTGCCCGGAGCGGGAGACTGTGCCTGCGCCACTCTTCCATGATTCCCCTCCAGATTCAACACGGGGAGTTGACAGTTACATGGCTCATCTCGCCTCTCCGTAGCTCGAACTAGCTCCCTTGGCAGCCCTTTCTCCTTCGTGAGACTAGAAGTTCAAGCCCGCCACACGCAACGGAATCCCCGTGCCGGTTCGCGTGATGGTCGAGATCCACTTCCGACTGTATCATTAAGGGCGGCGAGATGAGCTGGCGCCTCGCAAGACAGCAAAGGCCAACAAGGGCGCCGCTCTCAGACGGGGACACCCTGTGCGAATAGACCCCGTGCCTCCGCGCCACGTTAAACATCCGGAGTACACTCTTGACGGGGATTCCGTCTTCCGACAGCTAACCTTCGTCACTTTTTCCTGTCCAAATGAATGCGGACTCCGGAACCTTTGGAGTCTGGCTTGCGTTCACTCTGATGAGGATTCGTGGGAGGCTTCGCAATGGGAACCTTTCGGCAGGATTTGTACTTCGGTCTACGGACGCTGGCGAAGTCACCGAGCTTTGCGGCCATCGCCATTCTCACTCTGGCGCTCGGTATCGGCGCGAACACGGCCATTTTTAGTATGATCAATGCTGTTCTGCTGCGCCCGCTTCCTTTCCGTGATCCCGGTCGGCTCGTGCAGCTCTGGGAAACCGAAGCGGCGCCGGGGCATTACCCGCTCACTGGCGCCGATTATCTGGATTGGCAGGCGCAAAACCAGTCTCTCGAAGGAACGAGTCTTTATAGCTGGCCGCGAAGCTTCAACGCGAGCGGCGCAGGTGAAGCCGAGCGGGCCGCAGTTGTCCCAACCCAGGCGAACTTTTTCTCACTCCTCGGCGTTGAACCACTCTTGGGACGGACTTTCCTGAAGGGTGAAGATCAAGCCGGGCAGAACCACGTCGCGGTCCTCAGCTACGGCTTTTGGGAGCGGCATTTCGGCGGCCGGAAAGACGCGGTTGGCGCCAGCCTCGAGCTGAACGAGGAAAAATTCACGGTGCTGGGCGTCATGCCGGCCTGGTTTCGTTTTCTGGCCTTGGCTGACATTTGGGTTCCGATGGACATGAGCCCGAAGGCCCTGGGCCCGCGCGGCGAGCATCAATATCGTGCTCTGGGCCGGCTAAAGCCCGGCGTCGCCGTGGCGAAAGCACAGGCTGAATTGCATACAATTGCCCAGCGTCTTGAGAAGCAATATCCCGACTCAAACGAGAAAGTCGGGGCCATCGTGATCCCCCTGAAGGACCAACTGGTCGGGGACTCGCGGCCGCAGCTTCTGATCTTGCTGGGGGCCGTGGGCTTCGTTCTTCTGATCGCCTGTGCCAATGTGGCCAACCTTTTGCTGGTGCGAGCGACGGGCCGCCATCGGGAGATTGCGGTTCGCAGGGCACTGGGCGCCGACCGCGGGCGCATCGTACGGCAATTGTTGACGGAGAGCGTGCTGCTCTCTCTGCTGGGGGCTGTCTTCGGGCTGGCGCTCGCCTGGGGGTGCGTGCGAGTTTTGGCCAGCGCCGAGAGCGTGCCGATCCCACGGCCGAATCCCATCGGCTTGGACGGCACAGTGCTTCTATTCACCTTCGCGATCGGCCTCCTGGTAGGGGTGCTGTTTGGGTTGGCGCCCGCGCTGCAAGTCTCGCAGCTCCAGCTCAGCGAAGAACTCAAGACCAGCGGGCAGGCGGTTCTCACCCCCTCCGGCCGGCGCCGCCTTCTGCGCGACGGGTTGGTGGTTGGGGAAATCGCCATTTCGCTGGCGTTGCTGGTGGGCGCTGGGCTTCTCTTGCGCAGCTTGGCCAAGCTCCGCGAAGTCAAGGTCGGGGTTCGCCCGGAAGGCGTGCTGACGACACAGATCGTGTTGCCGCCCAAGAAATACGCCAAGTTCGAACAGGCCAGTGCTTTCTTCGAGCAGTTGCTCGACGGTTTGAAGAATGCTCCCGGAGTGCAGGCCGCCGCCATCGGCAGTCAGCTCCCACTCCAAGGCGGAAGCAACGGATATGTCACCGTCGAAGGGCAGGAAAAGTCGGCCTATGAGGGAATCCTCGTGGAATGGAACTATATCAGCTCGGACTATTTCCGGGCCTTCGGCATTCCTTTCCTCAAAGGCCGAAACTTCAGCGATCAGGATTCCCAGGACACCGCAGACGCCATGCGAAAAATTGAGGCCATGGTGCAATCCGGCAAGATGCAGACGCCGGCCGACTTCAAAGCGGTGGCGATAATCAACCAAGCGATGGCTCGCCAATTCTGGCCCCAGCAGGACCCAGTGGGAAGGGTCTTCAAGCTCGGTGGGATGTTTCCGGTCGCCGTGGTCGGCATCGTAGGTGACGTGAAAGAGTGGGGAATCCGCCAGCCCGTCATTCCACAAGCCTACTTTCCCCTTTCCGCCGCCCTAGTTGAATCATCGGGCAGGTCCCTGAACATCGTGGTCAAAAGCGCTGGCGGCCCGAGGGGTATGCTGGCCACGGTTCGCGACAAAGTCCATTCGCTCGACAGCAGCTTGGCCCTTTTCCGCGTCCAGACGATGGATGAAGTCATCTCTGAATCCATGGCCGGCACGAGCTACCAGGCGCTCCTGCTCGGCGTTTTTGCCCTGCTCGCCCTGCTGCTCACAGCGGTCGGGATTTATGGAGTAATGGCCTACGCGGTCACGCAGCGGACACACGAGATGGGCATTCGCATGGCGCTGGGCGCACAGCCAGGCGCGGTCCTGGGGCTTGTCATTGGCCAAGGGGCAAAGCTCGCCCTGGCCGGTGTGGCCCTCGGCCTTGCGGGCGCGTTTCCCGTGACGCGGCTGATGTCCAGTTTGCTGTTTGGGGTCAGCGTCAGTGACCCGCTGACTTTCGGCGCCGTGGCAGGGTTGCTGACGGCGGTGGCGCTCGTGGCGTGCTACATCCCTGCGCGCCGGGCGATGAAGGTGGACCCGATGGTGGCGCTGCGATACGAATGACCCCATTGTATATTTGGATTTGAACTGCGCATGAGTCCCTCATCCGCTCCCGCGCTCAGCCAGGCTTCCGAGAAGCGGCTGGCATTCTCCGCCAGCGCGCTGGTGCTCTGCATCTCGGCGTGCAAGCTGCTGGTGCATTTGTATGCCGGCCGACACTACGGTTACTTCGTCGACGAACTTTATTACCTGGCTTGCAGCCGGCACCTGGATTGGGGTTACGTCGACCAACCTCCGCTGATCGCGGTGCTCACTTGGCTGGCGCGCTCGCTGCTCGGTGATTCCCTCCCTGCCATCCGGTTCTTTCCGGCCGTTGCGGGCGCCGCCGAAGTTGCTCTCACGGCTCTGATCGCCCGCGAGTTGGGCGGGCAGCGCTTTGCCCAGGGCTTGGCTGCCCTTGCGTCCCTGGTGGCGCCGGGTTTCCTTGCGGCTGACAGCCTGCTGACCATGAACGCCTTCGAGCCGCTGTTCTGGCTGGGTTGTGCCTACCTGCTCATCCGCATCATCAAAACCGGCAACCCGAAGCTCTGGATCTGGTTCGGCATCCTGTCGGGAGTCGGGCTCGAAAACAAGTACTCCATGCTGATCTTCGGGGCCGGCATCATGCTTGGCCTGGTGTTGACTGCGCAGCGTCGCGCGCTCTCGAGTCCCTGGCTCTGGGCCGGCGGGGCACTCGCTTTCCTCATCTTCCTGCCCAATCTGCTGTGGAATTTTCAGCACCATTTCCCGTTTCTGGAAATACACGCTAACATCCAGCGTAGCGGGCGCGATGTGCCTCTTGGGCCGTTGGCATTCTTCGCCCAGGAAATCCTGACGCTGCTTCCCCTGACTCTGCCCATCTGGCTCGCCGGCCTCTGGTTTTACTTCTTCTCGAGACTGGGCAAACCGTTTCGCGCACTGGGCTGGGCATGGGTTTTCACGGCGGCTGTCATCGTGAAGCTGAGCCCGCGGATCTACTACCTCTATCCCGCCTTTCCGGTTTTGTTCGCCGCCGGCAGCGTGATGTGGGAAGCGTGGCTGGAGCAGTCGCGACAGCAATGGCTGAAACTCGCCTATCCCGCCCTGATGGTCGGGGCCGGCGCTGTGTTCTCGCCGCTCGTCATTCCGGTTCTACCTCCCGAAATGTACATTCAATATACGCAGGCGCTGCATCTCCAGCCGCCCAGGATTGAGACTCACCGGCTGGGCCCGCTGCCTCAGCTCTACGCCGACCAGTTCGGTTGGGAGGAGATGACGGCCACGGTCGCGCGAGTCTACAACAGCCTGCCGCCGGAGGTTCGCGCCAAGACCGCGATCTTCGGCCAGAATTACGGTCAGGCCGGTGCCATCGATCTCTTTGGTCCGAAATACGGTCTGCCGCCCGCCATCAGTGGGCACCAAAACTACTTCTATTGGGGACCCCGAGACTACACCGGCGAGAGCGTCATCGTAATGCAGGGGCAGCAGCAGGACCTGGAGCGGCGCTTCGCCAGCGTGCAGAAGGTCGCTACCGTCTATCACCCCTACTCCATGCCCTACGAGCACTTTGACGTCTTCTACTGTCGCGGTCTCAAACAGCCCCTGAAGGAAATCTGGCCGCAAGTGAAAAACTGGGACTGAAGTAGTCCTCCACGGTCAAAAACTTATATGGCGGGGATGGCACCCTTTAGTGCCATGCGCACAGTTCGTATGTCGAGAAACATCCGCTGTGGACCACTCGGGGCGCCGCCCTCGAGCGCCACGAAGCCATAACGCGCATACCAATCGATCCGGTCGCGATAGACGTCCGCGATGATGCACCGGCATCCCACGTCGTCCGCGACTCGTAGAGCAATCTTGAAGGCTTCGGAAATAAGAGCATGCCCGAGTCCTTTGCCGGAGAATCGTCGGTCCACCGCCAGCCGTGCCAGCAGAATCAGGGGCAGGTCGTAAGGCGGAAGTCCGCGCACGTATTTCTTGGGGAAAGCTTCGCGGGGCACGCTCGCTGTGGCGAGAGTGAAGTATCCAAGCACGGTGCGCGGAGCTCCTTCGTCGATCGCCACATAAGTCACACCGATGGAGCTTTTCTGCTGATTCGCCCAGGCATGTCGCCGGAGATAATTGTTGAGCGGCTCATCGCCACAGTCGAAAAGCTCGACCTGGTCGTGCTCTTCAAGACGGCGGATGAGAACTGCCATTCAGCCTCGCATCGCCCGAAGGAGGGCTTCGGTAGGATCGGCGGGTTCTCTCGAGGCAAGAGTGGCAAGGCTCTCCAGCTCGCGCGCGGTCCAGGGAATCTCGACACGCGGGAGCGCGAGTTCCGGGGCAACGCGTTCCAGCCGCGGCAGCACCAGTTCCTTCCGTTCGCCCGTTTCAGTTTCACTGAATATGTGATGGCCGCGCTTTCTTTCCCTTACCGCCCAGTGGAACAACGCCAGGGCGTCGGAAAGAAAATCCGTATTGCTGTTAAGCTGTAACTCTTGTTTTAGGCCCCGCACCATCCGGTCCTCGGCAGCAGCCAGATCAGCCTGAAACTTGGACTTGCGCGAGCGCTTGGGTGGCTGGGGCGGTTTCTTATCTTGCCGCGTCTTCAAGGCCATAGTCGAATCACCCTTTGCAGTTCAAATGAACTCCAATCTTACTATATATAGGATGATATTTCGAGTCCTTCCGAATATAGGATTAAGAGCTATTCCCGCACTTCCGCTTCCTGCTCCTCGACGATCTTCGCCGTATCTTCCCACTCGCGCATCAGCCGGGCGACCTCTTCGCGTCCCTGCTCGATCAACTTGGCCAGCCGCACGGAATCCGCCGCGCTCCTGAAATGCGTCAACTCCTGCGCAGAGCCTTCGATCTCGGCCTCCCGCCGCGCCACCTGCTCTTCGATCTCGTGGCAGCGATCCTTCATCTGCCGGAGGCGAATCGGATTGAGCCGCTTCGATTTGACGGCGGCGGGAGTTGCCGGCGCCTTTGGCGGTGGGCCGGTGTCGTGTCTTTGGCGCGAAAGGGCACGCTCTGCAACGAGATCCGGCAGCCCTGGCAGGGTGAGATCGATTTCCTTCCCCTCTTTGCGCCACAAGTAATCTTCGTAGTTGCCCGGAAAGACATTCACTTCGCCGCCGGCGATCTCGAACACTCGCGTGGCCAGCTTGTCGATGAAATAGCGGTCGTGGGAGACGAACACCACCGTGCCGGCGTACTCCGCCAGGGCTTCCAGCAGCACGTCCTTAGCGCGCAGGTCGAGGTGGTTGGTCGGCTCGTCGAGCAGCAGGAAATTTGAGGGGCGCACCAACATTCGCGCCAGCGCATAGCGGTTGCGCTCGCCGCCCGAAAGCACGCCGATGCGCTTGAACACCTCATCTTCGCTGAACAGGAAGCTGCCCAGGAGACTGCGCAGCTCCGTCTGGGTGCTGAGCGACATGGGCGCCGCGCGCGCCAGGTCGTCGAGCAGACGCGCGTCCGCGTCAAGCGCCTTGTACTGGTCCTGGGCGAAATAATCCACCTCCACCTGGTAGCCCTGCTTGTACTCTCCCCCGCTTAGCGGCTCGATGCCGGCCAGCAGCTTGATCAGGGTCGACTTCCCCGCGCCGTTCACGCCCACCAGGGCCACGCGATCGCCTCGCTGGATGGTGAAGCTCACCTCCCGGAACACCCGCTTGGCGCCGTAGCTCTTGGCCACCTGTTTGAATTCCGCCACCATCCGGCCGCTGGGCTTAGGCTGGGGGAAGCTGAAGTGGATGGCCTTTTCTTCCAGCGGGATCTCGACACGCGCCATGCGGTCGAGTTCCTTGATGCGGCTCTGCACCTGCTTGGCCTTGGTAGCCGTGTAGCGGAAGCGGTTGATGAACACTTCGAGTTGCTGGATACGCTCCTGCTGGTTCTTGTAAGTCGCTTCAATTTGGGTTCGCCGCGCGGTCTTCTCCGCCAGGTACTTCTCGTAATTGCCGCTGTAAAAGTGGACGCGCTGGTTCCAGATCTCGACCATCTTATGCACCGTGACGTCGAGGAAAAAGCGGTCGTGCGAGACCAGCAGGTAAGCGTGCGGATAATCGTTCAGGTACTCTTCCAGCCAGTTGCGGGCTTCGAGATCAAGATGATTGGTGGGCTCGTCGAGCAGCAGCAGGTTGGGCTTTTCCAACAACAGCTTGGCCAAGGCAATTCGCATCTGCCAGCCGCCTGAGAATTCTTCCGTGCGACGGTGCCAATCGGATTGTGGGAATCCCAGACCGGCCAGCACCATCCCGGCCTGTGCCTCGAGCGAATACCCGTCGCGGTGCCGGAACTCGGTGTCGAGAGCATGGAAGCGCTCGCTCACCTGCTGGTACTCGTCGCCTTCGGGATCCAGTTCGGCAATCTTCTCCATGAGACGCTCCATCTCCTGCTCCATGGAGAGCAGATCGCCGAACACAGACATGCACTCGGCGAGCACGGTGCGCCCCGAGAGTGTCAGGCCGTCCTGCGGCAGGTAACTGGAGGTGATCCCCTTGGCGAAGGTGATTTCGCCGTAATCGACGGGCTCGAGGCGCGCCAGCACCTTGAGCAGGGTGGTCTTGCCTGTGCCGTTCGCGCCCACCAGGCCCACGCGATCGCGCGGCGTAATGAGCCAATCAAGATTCTCAAACAACAACTTGGGGCCGAAACGCTTTCCGGCCGAAGAAAGTTGAATCATACCGGTTTGGGCACCTCACGCGCCCTGCCCCTGGTACCGGGCTTCAGCGCGGGACTTGGCGTACCCTGCGACCAGTGGTGCTGGGGGGAGAAACGTTAAATCGCAGGCTGAGCACCACCCACCAGTTTAGCAAATTCGGCGAATCGAGCGGGGAAAGGGCAGGCAGCAAGAAAAACTCGATGCGCATGTTGAGGACCGACCAGCCTGGCCGGGAGCGATCAGCGCATTTAGTGGTCGCACGGGAAAAGGCGGACGGCATGCGGTCACCGTCGTTACAGACTCGCTTTGCGGGCAGGAACACTCCTTTATTTCTGAATAGGTCCTCAAAGCAGCAACTTTATCGCGAGATGGTTCGTCAAAAGATATGTAAGCTGGGTGTAAAATCCCCGCCGGAGGCCTACCGTGAGATACGATCATTTACGACGTGTACTCGTGGTTGTGGTCGCGGGGCTGCTCTTCCTACCAGCAGCTCTCTTTAGCCAACAAGAGAACCCTTCCCAGGTGCGCTCGGTGCGGCTGAGTTCCGTCAGCGGCAAAGTGACGGTGAAGCGCCCCGGCGCAGCCGCAGGAGTCCAGGCGCAGGTGAATGCCGCAATCGAGGAAGGCTTTGTGGTGTCGACATCGGCTGGCGGTTCTGCGAACGTGCAGCTCGAGAACGGCTCCACGATTCGACTGAGTGAACACACCAAAGCCGACTTCACGCAATTAAACACGGATGCGGATGGAAACAAACTGAACGTCATTACGTTGGAACGGGGATTGGCTGGTTCTTACTTCATCCCTGAGCGACAGGACGTTTCCAAGGTGAAGGTTGCTGACGCCACCTTGACTCCCCATGGCAAGACCGAATTCGAAACGGAGTTCAGCTCGGGGACGGTGCAACTGCACGTGTTGGCGGGCTCCGTCACGATCTCGGCACACGCCAGCTCCCTGACCATGGGTAAAGGGAAGACTATGGTGTACAACCCGTTGACGGCTGCTGAGGCGGGGGCGAAATCGCACGCGCGGGTGGTTCGCCTGAGCTACGTGAGTGGCACAGTGATGGTCAAGCGGCCGGCTTCGGCGGAAGAGGAACCGGCGATGGTGAACGTGCCCATCCAGGAGGGTTTCGAACTCTCCACTTCCGGCGGCAGTTATGCCGAAGTGGAATTTGAAAACGGTTCCACCGCCCGCATAGGCGAGCTCTCCAAATTGCTTTTCGATCAACTGGCGTTGGACGCCCACGGCAACAAGCTGAACGGCATGACGTTTGAGCAAGGATATGCCACCTTCCACTTTCTGCCCGAGCCCCACGCTCCGCGCTCGGCAAAACAGGATGGCATTGTCCACTTTCAGCCCACGTATGGCGATCTCTATCGCGTCAAGATTGCCGACGCGACAGTGACGGCAGATGGCAAGTGCGAATTTCGCACGGACCTGGACCAGGATCGCTTGCGCGTGGAAGTTTTCAATGGCTCGGTAGATGTCGCCACTTCTGCCCTGTCTTCCAAACTCGGCGAAGGCAAGATCCTGGAACATAAGTCCGACGGCGCGGAGTTGGCTTCCAGCACCCAGAAAGGAATTATCAAGGACGCTTGGGATCAGTGGACGGAGGCACGCGATAAGCAGGTGCAGCTTACGGAAAAAGACGAGCCCGTCCATCCAACTGGACCGCGCTACGGCTGGAGTGAGCTTGACACCTACGGCGAATGGATTGCGCTTCCCGGTGGCAGATTGGGCTGGTCGCCCTACGCGCCGGCAGGTTGGTCGCCCTACACCTATGGCCGGTGGGGATGGTACCCGGGATTCGGCTGGACGTGGATTTCCGGCGAACCCTGGGGCTGGCTGCCTTACCACTGCGGTCTATGGGACTTTGACTCTAGCTTTGGCTGGTATTGGATTGACCCGATGTTCGGTTGCGGACTCTGGGGGGCTTCGCTGGTCAATTGGTATTCCGGACCAGGATGGATCGGCTGGGCGCCGACGGGGGGGCCCGGTCGTCCGAGGCCCCGTCCACCAGGGGGTGGCCATCCACGGCCTGTTCCTGTCCTAGGGCATTTCCCAAGGGGAATTGTGACGGTTCCGACCAGTGTGGTCCAGAATCGGCAGTCGATTACGCCCCAGACCGTGAACCACATCCCGCTCACGGTGGCAAACATGATTGAGCCCCCGCCCTTCGAGCCGGCCCCGCGGCCCACGAGCGCGGCAAGCTCGCCGGCGCTGAGCGCGGAAACCACATCCAAAAGCAATACCACGACCGCGGCGGCGCCGCCCGCACCCGCGCCGATCAGTGGGCCGGGGCCAGGCTTCGCATCGCACCACGCTTCCGCGCCCTCGACCATCCTGATGGGAGGCGATGCGGCAAAGGAGAGTGCCCTGCTTGCGGAGCATCATTTCCATTCCGGCCGTGAACCCTTGCGCGCCATTGAAGGCACAACCCTTGGGGGACGTTATCCCGTGCGCGGGTCAACGGGTGAGTTCCGCGGGAATGCTTTCGGAGGTGGGGAAAAGAATGGGGGCGCCAGCGGCAAGAACGGTCCCTTGGTCGGCTCCACCGTGTCGCATGGAGGGGGCGGGTCAGGCGCCATCGTCATGGCCCACGGACAAGGTGAAGGCGGCTCGCGCGGTGGGGGCTATTCCGGCGGCGGACGAGTCGGCTCGAGTAGCGGTGGAGGGAGCTCCGGCGGAGTTGGTGGAAGCGTCTCTGGCGGCGGCGCGGCACACTCTGGCGGTGGTGGAAGCGTCTCCAGCGGTGGGGGCGGTGGCGGACACCACTAATCCGCTGTCGCATTGCAGTTGTTGATTCATTATCGCGCCTTTAGCCCCAATTCTGTTCACTTAAGGTTCTTCGATGAGGCTGTTCACTGTTTGATGTGCACGGCGCCTGTCATCTGACCCCTGGGGCCTGATACGTTCTCTTCTGCCTGGGGAATTAACCTCACGCCTTTGGGTGGGTTTTGTCGTAGACCTCGATTAACTGTTTGATCGAGACCTGCGTGTATTTCTGCGTAGTTGACAGGCTGGCGTGCCCTAGCATTTCCTGAATAGCCCTCAGGTCAGCTCCCTCGGTGAGGAGATGAGAGGCAAAAGCATGGCGGAGCGAATGTGGGCTGGCCTTTACCGCCGGCCCGTAGTGCCACACGTATTTTTTCACCAGCCGGTCCACGGAGCGTGTCGTGAGCCGCTCCCCCCGCACATTCAAAAACAGGGCCTGCTGGCCCGACTTCTTCCTTTCCTGGAGGATTCTTTGCCGGACGGGGAGGTAATCCTCGATGGACTGCTTGGCCTTTGAGCCAAACGGTACGATTCTCTCCTTTCGTCCCTTGCCGCGGACGAGCACCATGCCTTCTCCGAAGTTGACGTGGCGGAGGTCCAGGCCCACCAATTCGCTCACGCGCAGACCTGAGGCGTAGAGCAATTCCAGCATCGCGCGGTCGCGCCGCATCGCGGGGTCTCCGGTCCTGGTGGCTTCGGCGACACGGTCGAGGAAAGTGTTCATCTCTTCCTCAGTCATGATCCTGGGAAGGGTCTTGTCCTGCTTGGGAGTCGAGACAATCGTGGAAGGATTCTCGGCCAGCACTCCCTCGCGCCTCAAGAACTTAAAGAATGCCCTCACCGCCGAAAGTTTCCGGGCGATGGAGGATTTCTTTTCCTGCTTCTCGAAGAGCACACCGAGGAAGCCGCGGATGCGCAAGGCGTCGACCGATCTGACATCGAACCCGGCTGTGGCGCGGCCCTCCGCCAGGTAATCACGGAACTGTAGAAGGTCGCTGCGGTAGTTGCGCACCGTGTGCGGCGAGGCGTTCCGCTCGTACTGGAGGTAGTTGACGTACCGCTCGATGAGTTCATCCATGCCAGGCATCCGTAGCCCAAGGTTCCTGTAATCCTGGAATTCTATTATAAGTACAGAGTTTTTGAATCCACTCCTGGAGGTCGGCAAGAGCCCTCTCACATTGTCGCGCGCGCCGGGCGCGACGGTCGCGCGCGATGGCCCTGGGCAAGTTCTCCAGGGGCGGAAGCAAATCGAAAGCAATGTTGGCAGGCTGATAATTGTCGGGGTCGGCGTGCGAAGCATAGTGGATCAACGACCCGAGCGCCGTCGTGCGCGGGGGCGGCGTGAAGCCGGCCCCTGCCACCTGCTGAGCCAACGCCACTCCCGCAAGGAACCCGGCAGCGATGCACTCCACATATCCTTCCACACCGCAAAGCTGGCCGGCGATAAAGACGTTGGGCGCGGCACGAAGGCTGAGGTCGGCCCGGAGCAGCCTTGGCGCATTGATATAAGTGTTGCGATGAATCTGCCCGAAGCGCAAGAAGTCGGCATTTTCGAGCCCGGGAATCTTCCGCAGGACTTGCTTCTGTTCGGGAAACTTGAGGTGGTTTTGGAACCCCACCAGGTTGTAGCTTGAAGAGCGCAGGTTTTCGGCCCGGAGCTGCACCACGGCGAAGGGCTGCTTACCGGTCCGCGGATCGACCAAGCCCACGGGCTTCATAGGGCCGAAGCGAAGCGTGTCATACCCTCGCCGCGCCAATTCTTCGATGGGCAAGCAGGCCTCAAAGTAATTCAGGTCTTCGAATTCATGCGCTTGCACTGTCCCCGCGCCTTGCAGTGCGTCATAGAATTCGCGGTATTCCGCTTCGTTCAGCGGGCAGTTCAGGTAGTCATCACCACCGCCTTTTCCGTAGCGTGAGGCAAGGAAGAGGCGGTCATGATCCAGCGTCTCGGCATCCACGATGGGACTGATGGCATCGTAGAACGCCAGGTTTTCGGAGCCGGTGAGCGACTGAATGCAGCGAGCCATGGCGTCCGAGGTGAGGGGGCCCGTGGCGATCAACACAAGGCCGTCCGAGGGAATTTCCCCCAGTTCCTCCCGGCGCATTGTGACAAGTGGATGCTCGCCCAGCGCCTGGGTGACGGACTCCGAGAATCGCTCTCGGTCCACCGCCAGCGCCGCGCCCCCTGGAACTGCGCACTCACCAGCAAGCCTTAACAGGAGCGACCCGGAGCGGCGCAACTCTTCCTTCAGGAGCCACGAGGCGGCGCCCGGCGTGTTCGACTTCAGCGAGTTGCTGCAAACCAGCTCCGCCAAGTGGTCCGTCTTGTGGGCGGGCGTCCACCGCACCGGGCGCATCTCGTACAGCGTTACGGGAATGCCCCGGACAGCAACTTGCCACGCGGCTTCACTGCCTGCCAGCCCACCCCCCGCGATCGTGACCAGTTTCATCAAAAGCCCTTCCGTGGCGCTGGTTGCTATCTTCTTCGCGCGCCGCGCAAATTTCTCTTTGTGTCACCGGCGTCTCCGTGCCCTCCGTAGCCGGTAGAGTTCCAACACGGAGGTCGCCGAGGCGCTCCGTGTGCGCAGTGTTAAAGCTCGCGAGGCACGGATGACACGGAGAGCGGCGAGTCGGTTGCGTCCAACAGCCGCGCTGTGAGTGATTATAGCAGGGACTTTCGACCTTCAACTCTCGACTCTCGACTTGCCTTCACGCCACCGCCTGCTGGTATTTACAGCTTTCATTCGGACAGTAGCGGAGGGGCGGGCCGTCCTTCTTGTACTTCTCGAGCAGGAGGGGGTTGCCGCAATTGGGGCAGGGTTCGTTGACGGGTTTGTCCCAGGCGGTGAACTTGCAGTCGGGGTAGCGGCTACAGCCGTAAAATGTTTTGCCTTTGCGGGTGCGGCGAGCCACCAGCTCACCCGTACACCCTTTTTCCGGACAGGGAATTCCCAGGGTCTGTCGCTTCACGTATTTGCACCGGGGATAGTTGCTGCACGCAGTAAACTGCCCGTAGCGGCCGTGCTTGAGCACCAGGTTGCTGCCGCACTCGGGACACTTCTCCTCCAGCACTGTGTCGCTGACGGCCGTCGCTGCCCCTTCCTTCATCACGATTTTCTTGGTGTTCCGGCATTCGGGATAACCGGTGCAAGCCAGGAAGAATCCAAAGCGGCCGCGCTTGACGGCCATTGGCTTGCCGCATTTTTCGCAGGTCTGTTCCGGGAGTTCAGGCGCCGGTGGCCCCGCGCTGCTGTATTTCGCAGCCAGTTCCGGCGGCAGGTCGCTCGTGCCATCGCAATCGGGATAGCCCGTGCAGGACAGGAATTGGCCATTGCGCCCCAGCCGGATCACCATGGGCTTACCGCACTTCTCACACTTCACTTCGGTCGGGATGCCTTCTCCCTTGATGTCCGCCATCTCGCGTTCGGCTACCAGCAAATCTTTCTTGAACTTCTTGTAGAACTCCTTGAGAGCTTGCGTCCAGGTGAGTTTCCCTTCCTCCACTTCGTCCAACTCTTCTTCCATGCGTGCGGTGTAGGCCACCTCGAAGATGTCGCTGAAATTCTTCACCAACAGATCGCTCACCACCATGCCGAGTTCTGTGGGATAAAAGCGGCCCTGAAGCTTCTCCACGTACTCGCGGTTCTGAATGATGGAAAGGATGGTGGCGTAGGTGGAGGGCCTGCCGATACCTTTTTCCTCCAACGCTTTCACTAACGTGGCTTCGTTGAATCGTGGGGGAGGTTCGGTGAAGTGCTGTTCCGGCAGAATCTTCCGCAGCTTGAGCCTTTCCCCCTGCTCAACCTGCGGCAGGCGGAGTTTCAGTTCCTCATCTTCCTCCATTTCCGCCTTTTCATCCTTGCCCTCTTCATAAACGGCGCGGAAGCCTTTGAACTTCTCCACCGAGCCGGTAGCACGCAGCAAGTAGTCGCCGGCAGAGATGTCGATTGTGGTTTGGTCGAAGACCGCTGGAGTCATTTGCGAGGCCACAAAACGCTGCCAGATGAGCTTATACAATTTGAACTCGTCTGGGCTGAGGTACCTCTGGATGGAGTCGGGCGTCAGGGTCACGTCGGTTGGCCGGATGGCTTCGTGGGCGTCCTGGGCGTCCTTCTTGCTCTTATAGCGTATGGGTGCAGGGGGAAGGTAATCTTTCCCGAAGGTCTTAAGGATGTGCTCGCGCACCGCGGTCAGGGCGCCTTCCGCCACACGCGTCGAGTCGGTGCGCATGTAGGTGATGAGGCCGACCGAGCCTTCGTCGCCGATCTCGAGGCCCTCGTAAAGGCGCTGGGCCAGCAGCATAGTTTTCTTGGCGGGGAAGCGGAGCTTGCGGACGGCTTCCTGCTGTAGCTTGCTGGTGATGAACGGCGGCACCGGATACTTCCGCTTCTCCGTGGTGCTCACCGAGTCCACCAACAGATTCGCAGCCTTAATCGCGCCGACGATTCGGTCGGCTGTCGCCTGGTCGGGAATCTCCAGGTCTTTGCCCTGGAACTTCACCAAGCGCGCGTCGAATGCCGGAGGGTTCTTGCCCTCGACGTGGGCGCAGATGGTCCAGTATTCCTTCTTCTGGAAAGCTTGGATTTCCCGCTCGCGCTCGACGATCAGGCGCAAGGCTACGGTCTGGACGCGCCCCGCCGAGATTCCACGCTTCACCTTGTCCCAGAGCAGCGGGCTTACCTGGTAGCCCACCAGACGGTCCAGAATGCGCCGAGCCTGTTGCGCGTCCACCAGCTTTGAGTCGATCTCGCCCGGCATCTTGAAAGCTTCGTGAATGGCGTCGCGAGTGATCTCGTTGAAGAGTACGCGAAAGAACTTTCGCTTCTTGCCGTTCAGCAACTCGCGCAAGTGCGCGCAGATGGCTTCACCTTCCCGGTCCGGGTCGGCCGCCAGGTAAATGGCATCGGATTTTGCCGCCGCGGACTTCAACTCCGCGATAAGAGCCTTCCTGCCCGGAATCGTAATGTAGGTTGGTTTGAAATCCCGGGCGAGATCCACGCCAAGGTCCTTCTTGGGCAGGTCCAACACGTGCCCCATGGAGGCCTTCACGACGTAATTTGGTCCAAGGTATTTGTTGATGGTTCTTGCCTTGGCCGGCGATTCGACAATGACCAGCGATTTGCCCATATAAGAACTTTCCTAAAGTTTACGGATAAAATTCTTTCCCGGCAACTGCCGGATCAGTCCCGCCATTTCAAGCTCCAGGAGCGCCGTCATCATCCGCGGCTGTGGGATCGTTATGGAAGTGAGTATCGCATCTACAAACAAGGGCTCGTCGGCGCGCAACACATCAAACACCGCTTTCTGGTCCGGCGTGAAAGACTGTTCAAAAAGCGACACCGTCTGAGATTGAGCCGCAGTCTCATCCGATGCGTCAGCCGGCGGAAGAAGTTGCATTCGGATTTCCGCAGGGAACTCTTCAAGAACATCCATCCATTCATCCACGAGCTTGGCGCCTTGCTTTATCAGATGATTTGGGCCGAAGCTTTGCGCTGAAGTTATGTTGCCCGGCACAGCGAACACTTCGCGATTCTGCTCGACGGCCAGGCGCGCGGTGATCAGAGAGCCGCTGTATTCCGCCGCCTCGACAACCACCACGCCCAGCGAAAGTCCGCTGATGGTGCGGTTACGAATGGGAAAGTTCTCGGGAGCGGGAGAAGTGCCGGGCGGAAATTCCGAAATCAATGCGCCAGACTCGACCACTTGTTCGGCCAGCCGCTTATTCTCGCGGGGATAGATGACATCAATCCCCGACCCGAGAACCGCCACCGTCTTTCCCTTTGCTTCGATGGCGCCGCGATGCGCCGCAGAATCGATACCCCGAGCCAACCCGCTCACGATAACCAACTGCCTCTGCGCGAGGTCGCGAGCCAACCGCTGCGCCACCTGGCCGCCATAAGCCGTCGGCCGCCGCGTGCCGACGATGGCCACAGCATAACGCGAAAGCACCTTGGCATCCCCACGAACGTAGAGAACCAAGGGGGGATCAGGGATTTGTTTGAGCAGCGGAGGATAATCGTCGCTCGAGTACGCCACAACCTGGCATCCGGCTTTGGCGGAGGCTTCGAGGTCCCTGGCGGCTTCCTTCAATCCCGCCTGAGCAAAAATCGATTGCGCCACTCGCGCCGGAATGCCGCAGCTTTCAAGCTCCGTCAACGAGGCCATGTAGGCGGCCTGCGGCGAACCGAAATGCTCCACCACCCTGTGCGCGCCGCGTACGCCCAGGCCTTCGAGCTTCGTCAGCCCCAGCCAGAATTCTGTGTTCTCGTCGCTCAAGTTTCCTTACCGCCTCGCACGGAGTTCTTTTCCAAGCTCGCGCCTTCTCTTCAGACACGCAACGGCTTCGGACCGCCGACGCCACCCTTCGCCGTCCGTGCCGACGCCCCTCTAAAATCGCAGAACATGAGATGCAGAGGCAAGAAGAAAGTTATGGCCCTCTCGCGTGGAGTTTGACAGAACCGCACGTTGGGATACAATTCTGAGTTCCAATTGGCTGGAATCAACATGTCTATACTCAGAATCTCCGTTGTCCAGTACCTTAACAGTGTGCCGCTGATTTGGGGCATGCTCCATGGCCGGCAGCAGGGCAAGCATGAACTCCACTTCGCCACTCCGGCCAATTGTGCGGACGCGGTGAGAGACGGGAAGGCAGATGTCGGCATCATCCCCGTCATCGAGTACCACCGCATGGACCACATGCAGATTATCGCCGGCATCTCCATCGCTTCGAAATCGCGCGTCCGCAGTGTGCTTCTTTTGAGCAAGGTCCCTATCGAAAAAATCCAAAGCGTTGCCGTGGACACCTCCTCGCGAACCTCCGCAGCCTTTCTTCGCATTCTGCTGGGCAAGTTTTATTCACGCACGGTCAACCTCATTCCCTCCGCCCCGCGCCCGGACGAGATGTTGAAGCGCGCTGATTCGGCGCTCGTGATCGGCGATCCGGCATTGACTTATCGCGGCTCGGCGGAGGTTTATGACCTTGCCGCGGAATGGAAAAAGTTTACCGGATTGCCCTTTGTCTTCGCCTTCTGGGCGGGCCGTGCGGACAAGAACCTCTCCAAGCGCCGGAAAGACTTCGAAGAGTCGCGGGAGTTCGGCCTTGCTCACGTTGACGACATCGCCGCTGAATACGCGCTGAAGCTCAATATGGAACCCGCTGACGTGAAGGTTTACCTGACGGAGAATATCGATTATTCTCTGGATGAGGAGAACTGTAGGGGGTTGCGCCTCTTCTTTAAGCTGGCGCACGAGGCGGGCATCATACCTGTCGAGAAGGAAATGTGCTTTGTCTGAGGCATTAGGCTCAAACTCCCTCGTTTATCGCTCCTCCGAGGGTGGATGAAATTGCCGATTGCCGATTGAGAGCGGAGGACTATCGCAATGGCTCTAACTCCCGCGCAGGCTCTCGACATGCTGAAGTCCGATGATTTGCTTGGCCTCGGCTTTGAGGCTGACGCCGTGCGCAAGCGGCTCCATCCCGAAGGCGTGGTCACCTACATCGTTGACCGCAACATTAACTACACTAACGTTTGCACGGAGTACTGCTCGTTTTGCGCCTTTTATCGCCCCGTGGGTTCGCCCGAGGGATACATCCAACCACTCGAGTCGATCTTCGAGAAGATCGATGAAACGCTCGCGCTCGGGGGCACGGGAATCCTCATGCAAGGCGGCCTTCACCCTGACCTCAAGATCGCTTATTACGAGAACCTGCTCTCGAGCATCAAGCAACGCTACCCCTCCCTCCATTTGCATTGCTTTTCCGCCCCGGAAGTTCTGAACATCGCTGAAGTCTCGGGCATGAATGTTCGCGACGCGATTATGCGTCTCATGGATGCCGGGCTCGATTCCATCCCCGGCGGCGGAGCGGAAATCCTGGACGATGAGGTGCGGCGGCGCATCGCGCGGTTGAAGTGCACCACGGAGGAGTGGTTCCTGGTGCATCGCACCGCGCACCAACTCGGCCTGCGCACCACCGCCACCATGATGTTCGGCTGCGGAGAGACCCTCCAGCATCGCATCAACCACTTTGCGCGCGTCCGTCAACTGCAAGAGGAGACCGGCGGGTTCACCGCCTTCATCCCCTGGCTCTTCCAGCGCGAAAACACCTCGCTCGGCAACTTCGTGAAGGAAGAGGCCACTGCCGTCGATTACCTGAAAACGCTTGCCGTCTGCCGCATCTACTTGGACAACATCCTCAACGTCCAGGCCTCGTGGCTTACCCCGGGCCACAAGATCTGCCAGATCGCCCTGCGCTTCGGCGGCAACGATGTGGGTAGCATCCTCATCGAGGAGAACGTGGTTCGCGCCGCCGGCGTCACCCGCACTTCCAGCGAGGAACAGCTCCGCCGCCTCATCGAAGAGGCGGGCTTCCGTCCCGTCAAACGGGACACTCTCTACCGCACCTACTTCCTGAACTAATTATGGGATTGTGTTTTGGAGTGCGGTAGCTTGCTGCCGCTTTGTAGCGCCGATCTTTAGGTCGGCATTCTCTTGCTTTCACATGGTGCTGACCTAAAGGTCAGCGCTACAGCAGGCCCTCGAGCAAGCTCGATCCGCAAAAGCGGCAGTCCGTCAGTTGACGGACCGCACTCCAAAGCGCTGCGCGCCAATACCGATGACTCGTCGGTCTGAGCCAATGCCTTTTTAGTCGTCGGGCAATTGATCGTCAAGGCGTTCCATCTCGGTTTGCAGATCAGGGGCTAAGCCCTTTGCCCAGGTCATCAGCGTGTAGATCTCGGAGAGATGGTCTCTGACTATTCCTCTTGACAATAGTCGTTATAACGTATATTGTTGAACCATGGCAAGGGGAGAAAAGGCGACCAAGCCACGCAAGGCTTCGCGCAGCGTGGAGCAGGAAGCGTATCTCAGCATCCATCGGACGGCGGACCTTTTGGCGCGCGCGGCGGAGGAGGCGGTCGAGCCTTCCGGGCTTTCCGGCACGCAGTACAACGTTCTGCGGATTCTTCGCGGCGCCGGACCGAGCGGCCTATGCTGCGGAGAGGTGGCGGGGCGCATGATCACTCACGATCCGGATATCACTCGCCTGCTGGACCGCCTGGAAAAGCGCGGCCTTATCGTGCGGGCGCGCGAGAGCACGGACCGGCGCGTTATCACGGTGCGGATCACGCCGGAAGGTCTGCGAATCCTTGCGGAACTCGATGGCCCCATCGAGGAGTTCCACCGCCGGCAGTTGGGCCACCTCGGGCAGCAGCGCCTCAAGCGGCTGATCGACCTGCTGAATTCCGCCCGTGTAACCTCAGGGTAGTTTTTGCATCCAATATGTGTTTTAACGAATATCGTGATACGCTATAACGTCTCCCGCAAGCCCAAATTAAAGGGCCGGCGGCAATGAGCTGAGACTGAGGAGGAAGCCGTGCAAGCGACGGAATTGGAACAAGCGATCGGCAATATCCCGACGGTCATCCATGAACTCCTGGAGAAGCGCTTCAGCCCGTACGCTTTTTCACCGCGTTCTGTTGAACCGGAAAAGCTGCGCAAGCTATTTGAGGCCGCCCGCTCCGCGCCTTCGAGCTACAACGAGCAGCCCTGGCGGTTCGTGGTGGCCACACGCCAGGATCCCGAAGCGTTCGAGCGCCTGCTGGAAACGCTCGGGGAACGGAACCGCCAGTGGGCTCGTCACGCGCCGGTGCTGGTCCTTTCGGTGGCCAAGCTCGATTTCAGTCACAATGGCCAGCCCAACCGTCATGCCCTTCACGATGTCGGCCAAGCAGCGGCTTACCTCACCCTCCAGGCCACGGCGCTTGGTCTTTACGTTCACCAGATGGCCGGATTCGATGCGGAAGAAGCGCGCCAACTGCTCAAAGTCCCAGAGGGTTACGAGCCGGCGGCGATGATGGCCGTGGGATACCTGGGCGATCCCGAGTCCATGCTGGAGCAGCCACCCCAACGCGGCAGGCCTCCGCGTGTGCGCAAACCGCTTAATTCACTCTTCTTCGAAGGGATCTGGGGCGAGCCGTGGTCCCTGGCAGCGGACGGCAAATCGACAACGAGAACCCAATGATCAAGGTTATCAACAAATCTTTTAAGGAGGCTTTTCCGATGCTGAGTAAATTATTTGAGACCGACGCGAATTGGGTATTCACGATATTGAGGGTTGTATTGGGAGTTGTCATCTTCGCTCACGGAGCGCAGAAGATGCTGGGCTGGTTTGGCGGCTATGGCTTCAGCGGCACGATGGGCTTCTTCACCAAGACGCTGGGCGTCCCCGCTCCGCTCGCCTTCCTGGCGATTTGTGCTGAGTTCTTCGGTGGCCTGGGCCTGATTCTCGGGCTCCTCAGCCGCATTGCCGCGTTTGGCATTGGCGTAAACATGCTTGTCGCGATTGCGATGCTTCACAGGCACTTTGGACTGTTCGCGAACTGGTCAGGAACCCAGAAAGGCGAGGGGTACGAATTCCACCTCCTGGTCATCGCGATCGCCGTGGCTATCATCGTCCGGGGCGCCGGCGCCCTCTCCTTGGACCGAGCGATTCACCGCTTGCTGGCTTGAGGCACTCAATCCGCCGATAACGCACTCGGTCCGAACAACATAGCTTTGTAGCCACCCACCCCGATGTCCGGTCCGCCACCGGCACGTATTATCTATCCAGTCTCGGGCGACAACGAAGCGGGACGTCGCCCGCAGGGACCGTAGTCTGTGCCCGCGCCGATCCAGTCGATCCAGCCAACCCAGTGTTGTGTCGTCGCGAACAATCTGCTATGGTTCGCCAGGAGATCTGTATTTCCGTAAGGTTCAACCCGGAGGGATACAACCTCATGACAGAAGAATCAAAGCAATCGACCGTCTTCCCGCGACGGAGAACGCTGGACCGTCGAGAGTTCATAGCGGGCACCGGAGCAGCAGTCATCTCCTTCTCAATAATGAGGCCGGAAGTTGCGCGCGGGTCGCAAGCTAACTCGAAAATCGCCCTCGGCGTGATTGGCTGCGGCAGCCGAGGGACTTGGATTGCCGATCTTTTTCAGCAGCACGGTGGGTATGAAATCGTGGCCGCGATGGATTACTTCCCAGATAAAGTGACCGCCTTTGGCACGAAGTATAACGTGGCGCCTGAGCGCCGTTATTCCGGCCTGCTGGGATACCGCAGAATGCTGGAAGGGGAAATTGATGCCGTAGCCATCGAAAGCCCGCCCTATTTCCATCCTGAACAAGCCGCCGCTGCCGTGGACGCCGGGGCCCACGTGTATCTCGCCAAGCCCGTGGCCGTGGACGTGCCTGGTTGTCGAAGCATCGAGGAAAGCAGCCGCAAAGCTTCGGCCAAGAACCGATGCTTCCTGGTGGATTTTCAAACGCGCACCGACCCTTTTTATCAAGAGGCGATCAAGCGCGTCCACAACGGTGATATTGGCCCAATTCTCTGCGGCGAAGCCGCTTACTGGGCGGGGTCCCCGTTTGCACGCTTGATCGAGCAATTGCAGATCAACCCTGCGGACCCGGAGCGCCGCTTGCGCGCCTGGGGGGTGGACCGGGCTCTTTCGGGGGATATTATCACTGAGCAGAACATTCACGCCATCGATGTCGCCACCTGGATAATGGACAACCATCCTATTCGCGCCACCGGGAAAGGTGGCTTGAAGTCGCGCACCGAGGGTAACTGCTGGGACCATTTCTCCGTAATCTTCACCTTCCCCGAAGAAGTGATTGTGACCTTTGCCTCCAAGCAATTTGGAGAGGGCTACGACGACATCATCTGCCGCATGTGCGGCGCCAAGGGCACCATTGACACCCATTACGAAGGAACCGTGGCCATCCGAGGAAAAGTCCCTTACGAAGGCGGAACCTCAGAGCACTTGTACAAGGAGGGGGCGGCTCGCAATATTGCCACCTTCTATGATAACGTCACCCAGAGTCGTTTCTCGAACCCCACCACGGCGCCGAGCGTGAGGAGCAACCTTACCACGATCCTGGGTCGCACGGCTGCCTATAAACACGCCGAGGTTACCTGGGAGCAGTTGATGAAATCCCAGGAAAGGTTGGACCCGAGGCTTCATGGCCTAAAGGAATAATTACAATGAATCTTTCAAGACAGACCCGGCGTGAGATGATGAAGTCCGGCGCTCGTTTCGGTCTCGCTGGGCTCTGGATGGGTGCGGGATTCCTGAGTTCGTCATCCCTCTGGTCCGAACCAAGCCCGCACTCCGGGCAGCGTTTCAAGATCGGAATGTGTGGTTGGATATTGGAGAAGAAGAGCGGCCCGGAAGTACTGGAAATTGCCAAGCGATTGGGGCTCGATGGCATTCAATTGGTCATGGAAGACTCCCAAAACGGCTGTCCCCTGCTGAAGCCGGAACTTCAGCAGAAGTATCTGACGACGGCCAAGGAACTCAAAATCGGGATTGCAGGCATGGCCCTGGTTGCCCTGGGTCGAATTCCTTATAAGAGTGACCCTCGCGCCCAACAGTGGGTGGCGGACAGCATCGCAGTATCGCGGGCTTTGAGGACGCGGGTTGTGCTGGTGCCTTTCTTTGGCCAGGCCGCCGATTTGAAGAACGATCAGAAAGGGACGGAAGTAGTCATTCAACGGTTCAAAGGGATAGCTCCCCAGGCGGAAAAAGCGGGCGTGGTTTTGGGTATCGAGAGCTGGCTCAGCGCTGAGGAGCACATGGCTATCTTGGACAAGGTGGGCTCGAGCGCTGTCCAGGTTTATTACGATATGGGGAACTCCCACAAAATGGGTTATGACATCTGCAAGGAGATTCGCTTCCTCGGCCAGCATATCTGTGAGTTTCATGCCAAGGACTATGACGGCCTTTTTGGAAAGGGGACGATCAATTTCCCCGAAGTCCGCCGGGCTATGGATGATATCCACTACTGTGGATGGATCCACATCGAATCGGGCGCAACACGTCTAAGCGAACAAGACATCGGTTACAACGGACGGTACTTGCGGACCATATTTCCAAAAAACGCATAGTACGCAGCGCGGCCTTCGGCCGCCGCCTGTCTACGCGGCTTGCCGGATCCCCAAAGATGGGTCTGGCATTGGATTCTAATTGACGATTGGAAGTGGGACTTATGAGTGCAAACGAGAATTTGGCAAGGCGGACTTTCCTGAAGGGCGTGGCGGCAACCGGAGCCAGTTTAGCTGCCGGACTGCGCACGGGACCGGCGTTACTTGCTGAGAAGTCACCGAACGAAGTAATTGGAGTAGCCAGCATTGGCGTCGGCACGCAGGGGCATAATCTGTTGCAACTCGCCCAGGCAGTTCCCAATGCCGAAATCCGTATTATTTGCGATCTGTATACAGGCAATGTCGCACGCGCGCAGACACTCTGCAAGAACCCGAAAGTCCGCGTCGTGCACGAGTGGGAAAAGGTAGTGCAGGATCCGGACATTGATGCGGTGATCATTGCGACTCCGGATTTCTGGCATGCGCCCATGGTGGTCGCTGCCGCTCAGGCCAAGAAGGACATCTACGTTGAAAAAGGCTGGTGTACCAAGCTTGCGGACGCCAAGAGAATGCGTCAGGCGGTCAAGGACAACAAAGTGGTGATGCAGTTGGGTCACAATTACAACAGCGCGCCCGCTTACCACAAGGCGCGGGAAATCTCACGCTCCGGCGCGCTGGGAAGACTACCGCTGGTCCGAACCTACATCGACCGTGCCGGAACCCGTTCCATGTGGAAATTCTACACCGATTACGCCATTACCGAAATGCCGCTTGACGCCGGACCCAACACCATCGACTGGGATCGCTTCATCGCCAATGCCCCGAAACGACCGTTCGACGCGGAACGTTTTTTCACCTGGCGGTGCTGTTGGGATTACGGGACCGGCATTGCCGGCGACCTGCTCAGCCACCTCTGGGACGGCGTCAACATGATCGTGGGTATGGGAATTCCGGACAGTGCGGTCACCCATGGCGGCACCTACTTCTGGACGACGGATCGCGAGGTCCCGGACCAGTGGACCGTGATGTTTGATTATCCCAAACTCAACATGGGACTGAGCTTCGCCTGCAATTTCCATAACAGCCATGTGGGCGAGATTACGCAGCTTCTGGGACGGGAAATGACCGTCGAGGTCAACCACTCTGTCTGCCGAACTTACAGCCCCGAATGGAAGCCCGAGTATGACGAAAAAGCCAAGCGAGCCCGCGCCACGGCCTGGCAACTCGGCCTGAACCCGCAAGATGCGGTTGTGCCACCGGATTACTCCTTCAGGCCGGATGAGATTCAGGTCACCTCGCACATGCAGGATTTCCTGGATTGCGTACGATCCCGCGCCGTGCCGCGTTGCGGAGTCGACCGGGCCTTCGAAGAAGCCGTTGCGATCCTGATGTCCGTGGAGGCATTCAAGCAAGGCCGCAAGGTTCGATGGGACCCCCTCAAAGAGGAGATTGTTTAGGCGGCGCGCTCTTTGCCGCTTCATCCCTGCTTTCTGTACAGATAGCTCCAAAGGAGTCAAGCAATTTGAACAGCCGAGAACGCGTCAAGTGTGCAATAACCTTTAATAATCCTGATCGGGTACCTATCTCTCATGCCGTACTTCCGGCGGCACAGATGAAGTACAGGCAAAGCCTGGACGAAGTCTTGACGAAATTCCGCGATGACTTCGGCTGGGACTATATGCAAGACATGACCCTCGAAGATTTCCCCGCGGTGTATAAGAAAGGGAGAAACACAGACGACTTTGGCACGGTATGGTTTTCGGAATGGCTAGGGGTATGCGGAATTCCCGTGGAATGGCCCCTCCGCGAGTTGAGTCGCTACGAGGAGTTCAAGTGGCCGGAAGATTTCAGCGTCGGGCCTCCTGGAGGAAGACTTTACAGCGGACACATGATGGGCTACGACGACCGCTGGTACGCTCGCGGAGCGTGGGTTACCTACTTCGAGCAACTCCAGCAGTTGCGCGGCATGGAAAACTTCCTCATGGACATTGCCACCGAGTCCAAGGAGTTTTATCGTCTGCTGGACGACTTGCTGGGTTTCAACCTGCGATGGATTGACAAGTGGACGCAGCTCGAATATGACGGCCTGCACTTCGCCGACGACTGGGGCGGCCAGACCGGTTTGATCATCAAACCGGAAACGTGGCGGCGGATATTCAAGCCCCGCTACGCGCAGATGTTCAAGCGGGTGCGCGAGCGAGGCATGGACGTCTGGTATCACACGGACGGTCAGATAAGAGATATTTTCGGCGACTTGATCGAGATCGGCGTGCAGGTGATCAATTGCCAGGTTCCGGTAGTGGGCCACGACTGGATTGCCAAGAATGTCCGGGGGCGAGTGGCGATTCGCACCGACATTGATCGGCAGCGCGTCATGCCTTTGGGTTCAACGACGGAAGTGAAAGAAGAAGTCCACCGGACCTTCGAGGCTTGTGGCTGCTCTCAAGGCGGCATTATTGCTTGTGGCGAGGTTGGCCCGGATGTGCCACTGGAGAACATTCGTGCCATGTACGAAGCTTTCCTCGAGTATGGCACGTACACCTCCTGACCTCGAGGCTGCGCCCGTAGGCGGCGCTGTGTTCCAATCCGCTGGGTTGAAAGGCAGGTGACCCGGCACGTGCTGGAACAACCCAGATCAAGAGCCGGAGGAGGGCGCATGATTTCCGACAGGATTATGGTGGTCGAGGGTGACATCACAAAACAGCAAGTGGATGCGATTGTGAATGCGGCGAATACGACGCTGCTGGGGGGCGGGGGAGTGGATGGAGCGATCCATCGGTCTGCCGGGCCTCGGCTGGTTGAGGAATGCAGGACAGTGGGAGGTTGCCCCACTGGCCAGGCAAAGATAACCAAAGGCTACAATTTGCCGGCGAAGTGGGTGATTCACACCGTAGGGCCCGTTTGGCACGGTGGCGACCGGCGTGAGAACGAGTTGCTGGCGAGTTGTTACCGGACGTCATTGGAGTTGGCCGTTGAAAAGGGTGTTCGTACCATCGCCTTTCCTGCGATCAGTACAGGCGTGTACGGCTTCCCCTTCGAGCGCGCAACGGCGATCGCTGTGAGCGAGGCGAGAAGCTTCCTGGAAAAGAATCCCTCCTTTGAGAAGGTGGTTTTTGTGTGCTTCGGCAAACACGCCTATGAATGCTATTTGAACGCTGCAGAACACGTTTAACCAGAGACTTGTACACAATCCTCGCGCCGTCTAAAGCAACCCATCCTAAGGGACCTCCCTTCCGGGACAAAGCCCAAACTCCGGCCCAAAAACTGCCTAGGATGGCCTGCAATTGCGTTGAATCAGAGGCTCCGCATTGCTATACTGCCACACACATTACTGCAACAGGAGGTGTCCGATGTCCAAGGTTTATGGTAGTGTGGTCGAAGTGTGCTGGGCGCTTGGCCTGATTTCTCTGGTGGTCAGTGTCGTGTTGAGGCTGCTGCCGATTCTGCAATACAAGCTTGGAGTTTCGCCCCACAGCGGCATGATGCTGGCGGCGGTTCTCTTCTTGTGTGCTCTAGCAAGCGGCGAGGCGAGGAAAACGCCATCCTCTTCCTGACGAGATCGGGGGCCCCGGAACGCAACAGGTGTACGTCTGCCTCATGCAACCACTCGACGAGGGAAGATGTCCGGTTTCGAATTGTCTCATGTTGACTGGCGTGAGACCTTTGATTATTCTCTAGTCGGCTCTGGAATTGATTTTCTTGGCTGGGGTCAAAGGGCAAGCAGGCAGTGAATGCCCCGCCAAACGAGCCGGGGAAGGGAAGTGCCCGCCCCTCGTGGAAGCGCGGCGGGTCGTTGCGCGTGCATCTGGCGAATCCAGGCGCTCGAACCCGTGCCCGCCTATCTCCAGGAGGAAGGTGAAGGGTTCGAGGGCTTGCTGTTTCATTGACTTTCCTTTGACCCTAAGGTAATTTCATGGACGGGACAAGTTGTTCCACCCGCAGCTTATGACTTCTGAACCCAGCGTTGTGGAAGTGACTCTTGAGAGCGATCTCAAGAACCTTGAGGTGGCTGAAGAGATCGTGCGAAGGGTTGCTGAAACGGCGGGCTTTGGCGAGGAGTCCGAGCACCAGATTGAAATGGCCGTGCACGAATCGATGATCAATGCCATCTGGCATGGAAATAAGAACGACGCGAGTAAGAGCGTATGGCTGCGGTTTGAAATTTACAAAGACCGGCTCGAGGTTCACGTTCGCGACCAGGGTAACGGTTTCAATATCGCCGACGTTTCCGATCCTTGCTCTGCCGAAAACCTTCTGAAGGTTTCCGGCCGAGGGATATTCTTGATCCGTACTTTTATGGACGAATTCCACGTGCAGTACCTTCCAGGCTCGGGGACCGAAGTCACCTTGGTGAAGCGAATCGATCCGGCACACCAACCCAAACAAGGAGGAACCGACCGTGAGCATGAAAGCCACGATTCGACAAGTTGATTCTGTGATAGTCGTTGACATTAGCGGCAGAATTACTCTGGGAGAAGGCTGCGCGCAATTGCGCGAGATTGTCCGAGACCAGTTAACCAAGGGTAACAAGCGGGTTTTGATTAACCTTGCGGATGTCACCTACATCGATAGTTCCGGCATCGGTGAACTGGTCAGCGCTTACACGGCGGTTTCAAACCAGGGGGGACAGTTGAAGCTCTTGAATCTCACCAAGAAGGTTCACGACCTTCTACAGATTACCAAGCTCTACACCGTTTTCGACATCCACGATGACGAGGCCAAGGCCATCGGCAGTTTCGAAAAGTAGGGGCAGGTCCGCCAGTCCGTCGGCTGACGGATCAGCCGACGGACCTGCCGTGGGCGACCGCAAGGGTCGCCCTACTGCCTGTTTACGCACTCGGGCGTTTGATGTCGAATTTTTCCAGGCGATATTGTAGCGTGCGGAAGGTCATACCCAGCAGTTGGGCGGCGCGGGTGATGTTCCAGTTCGAGCGCTGGAGGGCTTCCAGGATCTTGGCTTTCTCGTGTTCTTCCCAGGAGCCCTCGGGGATGATCGGATGGAGCGCCCCGTCGGGACGTTGGGCCGGGGCGGCAGCCACAGCCGGGGCACGGTGAAGGACTTCCGGCGGAAGGTCCCCAAGTTCGACGCATTCCGTCTCCCCGAGTACCACGGCGCGCTCCATGGCCCATTCAAGCTGTCGAATGTTTCCGGGCCAGGAGTAATTCCTTAGCGCCTGAATGGCTCCCCGCGAGATCTTTTCCACCCTGCGACCGGAGACGAAGGCTGCCTTCCTCATAAAATGGTAGGCCAGCGTATCGATGTCATCCCCGCGTTCTCGCAGGGGTGGGCAGAGGATGGGGATGACGTTCAATCGGTAGTAGAGGTCCTCGCGAAACTTGCCTTCTTTGACGTTTTGTTCCAGGTTCTTGTTGGTGGCGGCGATGATGCGCACGTCCGTCTTGAGGGCTTCGGTACCGCCCACACGAATGAACTCACGTTCCTGAAGCACGCGAAGTATCTTGGCCTGCATGGCCAGGCTGGTGTCTCCGATTTCGTCCAGGAACAAAGTGGACTGGTGAGCTCTTTCGAACAAGCCCTTTTTTTGCTGATGGGCGTCCGTGAAGGCGCCTTTCTCGTGGCCGAAGAGTTCGCTTTCCAGGAGGGTTTCGGTGAGTGCGGCGCAGTTGATGGCCAGGAACGGGCGTTCGGCGCGCGGGCTGTTGCGGTGAATCTCACGCGCCACCAATTCCTTGCCCGTACCGCTCTCTCCGAGGATCAGGACCGTGTGGGCCGTAGGAGCGACCTTCCGAATCATGCGCATCATGGCCTTCGTGGCGGGGGAGTCGCCCAGAATGGTGCGCTTGAGTGTCGCTAGGCGCTCGAAAACCTCGTCCACCACTCGCAGCAGTTCGGCCCGGTCAACGGGTTTCTCAAGATACTGGTAAACGCCGCGGCGGGTTGCTTCCACTGCCGACTCGATGGAAGGGTAACCTGTGATGAGGATGACGGCGACGGTCGGGTCCTCTGCCACGATCTCACTCAGCAAGTGAATTCCCGTCATGCCGATGAGGTTCAAATCGGTAATGACCAGATCGAAGCGACGATGCGCGAGCAAGTGGAGAGCCTCTTCGCCGCTGGGAGCGGTGTCGGTGGCGTAGCCCTCATCCTGTAGAATGTCCTGATAGATTTCGCGTTGCCGCTGCTCGTCGTCAACTACCAGGATACTTCCGCAAGGCATCGGGCATGATCCTTACGCTGCCGGGGAGGCAGCAAGGGCTGCGGGCTCGGGCCGCGAGGGTTGAGGAAATGGAAGTTGGACCACCAGGTCTGTGCCCGGCATATCTCCGTTGTCGACGAAGATCCGCCCCGCGTGGTCCTCAATGATTTTCTTGGCGATGGCCAACCCCAGGCCGAAGCCGGTAGCTTTGGTCGAGTAAAAAGGCGCAAAAACCTTCTCGCGCTCGCCAGGGGGAATGCCGGGCCCGGTGTCGGCAAAATGTAACTGGAGGCACTCTGCGCCGTTGGGCGCCTTGGTGGCAGCCGCAAAAATGCGGACCTGGCCTCCCACAGGCATGGCCTGGAGCGCATTGGTAAGGATGTTCAAGAAGCAGGTCTTCATCTGAGCCGAATCCAACCGGAAAATCGGCAGGTCCGGCGCGAGGTCCAGTTTGATCTTGATACCCTGGTTGCGCGCTTGCCGCTCAACCAGCGCCATTGCTTCCGTGAGCGTGGCCGTCAAGTCACAAGGCGCCAGGGTGGGGGGAGCCTGACGCCCGGCTGCCAGAACGTCATTCACGAGATGGTTCAGGCGGCTGATTTCGTCCTTGATGTCGGCAAGGTTCCGCTGGAGGTCACGCGCCGCGCGGTCATCGCCGTTCAAATGCTTGGCGCGGATCTGGTCGATGCTGAGGTTGATGAAGTTCAGTGAGTTGCGCACCTCGTGCGCCACCGTAGCCGCGAACCGGCCCAGCAAGGAGAGTTTTTCCGCCTCATTCAAACGTTCCTGGAGCGCCCGGTTTTCCCGCAACCGCTCGACCATCTGGTTGAACGTCTGGGCCAGGCGGCCCATCTCGTCCGAACCCCTGGAAGGTAGCGAGATATAAAGGTTCCCTGCGGCCACCTGCTGTGCGCCTCCTACCAGTTGCTCAATCGGCTTGGTAAAAAGGAAGGCCAAGTAAAGCACCACGCACAACGCCACCAGCATCGTTCCCAGAATCCAGTAGAGCCGCTGCTTGTACCACAAGCGGGACAAGGTTGTTACCCGGTCGCTTTCACCTTTTATTACGGCGTACCCGATCACTTTATCGCCGAGCACCAGAGGGTATTGAATCACAAAGGCGGTTTGGTCAATCGAGGGGTACGGATCGAGCTCCGGAAACTCTGCGGGAAGACGCACCGGGTCCTTCCTGGTTTCGAGGCGCCTCTTCTTGATGGGGATCTTCTTTCCCACCTGCCCGGGATTCGTGCTCGCCACCACCTGGCCTTCCGTCGAGGTGGTGGAAACACTGGAGAGCCCCAGATCCTCCAGTTTCTTCTGGTAGATCTTCAGCGCCTCGTCCACGCTGGTTTTCGGGGGAATCTGAGTCTGAGCGAGCTGGCTGAAGGTTAATAACCGCGATGTCTCCCCAGCCACATAATTCAGAATCTCGCGCCGATGGTTGACATAGTTCCAGGTCAGAATAGCGCCGGTGCAGGTCATGGTGACGAACATCACCAGCGCCAGACGCGTGCGGAAACGGAGATTGAGGTGTACGGACTTCAAAGCCGGTCTCTCAGAATTTCCTTATTTCTAACTCCACATTCTATCGGAATGGTGGCGCGGCGTCAATGCAGCCGAAGCCGCAGCTAGGAAATGGAAAATGGAAAATCGAAACTCGAAAATCGAAACTCGAAACTCGAAAATCGAAACTGGAGAAAGGAAATGGGAAAATGGAAAATGGAAATCGGAAGGCCGAAGCTTGATTGTTGTGGATGCGAAGCTCTGAAATCTGCAATTTCAAATTCCCCTCGGCGTGTCGACCACTTGAAGAATAAGACCTGTGCCGCCCGGCGGAATTCTCGGTGTGCATGCCTTCGCAACCCAACCTTCCATCCCCATCTCGCATCTTACGAACATCCGCGGGACGTTCAGGTCAATGTATATGAACAAGGCCGCTTTGCGATTACGAAACGCTCTCACCTTGGCTGCGCTGTTCTTTGCGTTCGCCGTGCCTCCCTCCTTGCACGCGCAGGGGGCGGTGTTGGAACTCGACCCGGCGCAGACGCACATTGAATTTACCTTGACCGGCACTCTTAACTCTGTGCAAGGGACCTTCAAACTGAAGAGCGGGACCATCCGCTTCGACCCCGCAACAGGCAAAGCCGGCGGGCTGGTGGTGATAGACGTCACCAGTGGCGAGAGCGACAGGCCCGACCGCGACCGCAAAATGCACAAGGATGTTCTGGAGAGCCAGAAGTACCCGGAAGCGACTTTCACACCCGTTCGAGTCATCGGTCGCTTTGAGGCGCAGGGAGACTCGCCAATTGAACTAAGTGGCATTTTCAAGCTGCGCGGCGCCGAACATGATCTCACGCTTGCTACCCTAGTGCGCATGACCGGGGATCAGTTGGCCGCCAGCACTCAATTGGTGATTCCTTACGTGGAATGGGGCCTGAAGAATCCCAGCACTTTGTTCCTTCGCGTCGGCAACAAGGTTGACATCGATATAAAAACTGTGGGCCGCATCACGATGCCGGCGCCGCAGCAGTGAGCTGGCGCCCGCTGCCTTTGGAGTGCGGGAGCTTTCCCGTTTTGCTGTACCGAGCGCGCAGTGCGCCTGGAACGAACCGGAAACCGCTGGAAACGCTTGCAAATAGCAGCCCCAGGGTGCGCCAGCATACCGTCCCCATTAGAGGCAAGCTCCAATAGGTTCATACGGTGCGCTGCCGTCCTGGACGTAATGCCTTGCTACCAGGCACCCTAACCCGGCATAGCCGGAACCAAGCAGCAGAGTTGGACGCTTTCAAACTATCCTTCTAAGCCTTATAAACACAGGCTATAACGCCATTGGCTCAAAATATCCTGCCACAAAATGGCAGAATCCCACGACAAACGTACAAGGGAGAATATCGAATATGAATAAGGACACTATTTTTCTCTTGACAAGGCGCCCTTCCTCGGTTAAAAGTTAAGCCGCTTGTAAGCGATTACACTTTTCTTAGAAGCTCGGAGTACCTAGATCTCACCAAGCGGCCAACTCAAGAGCTTCCTGTTCGACTTCGTCGGGTCCGGTCAAAACTCGAAAGCAAATGATGGCAAAAGGCGCACAGCCCTATCTGACCTCGCCAGTCAGCATCCGGCGTTGCGGACGGGGCTGCGCGGGATTTTCCTTTTCAGGAGGGATAATAATGAAGATCCGACATAGGGGCGCGCGCGCATTCGCGCGTGCAAGTGCAATTTTGCTGTTAACGCTTCTTTGGGCTGGCTTAGCCCATGCTCAGTTCAGGGGCAGCATTAAAGGCGTGGTTCAAGACCCGAGCGGCGCTGCCGTGCCCAGCGCAAAGATCGAACTCTTGAACGCCGCCACTGGGGTTTCCAGCACCACCACGTCAGACGCTGCGGGGAATTACGAATTTGTGAGTCTGGCGCCAAGCGCGTATCAGGTTACAGTTGACACTGCCAGCTTCGTCAGAGAAGTGGTCAAGGTCACCTTGGACACCAACCAAACTTTGAACGTGCCTATCACCCTCACGCTAAAGGCAGTAACCCAGACTGTCGAAGTGACGGGGGCGGCGCCCGTCTTGAACACGGCAGAGACCCGCAACCAGATGACAATCGAGAATCAGACTGTTGCCGAGTTGCCCGTCGCCGGCCGCCAGTTAGTTACGTTAGCCAACATGGCGCCCGGCGTCACCGGATTGGGAAGCGTGGGCAACGGTGTACCCGGCGCGGCCGGGACGCCAGGGTCCGGGGTGGACAATTACTCGACGGAGACGCAGCTTGACGCCAGCGCCAACGGCGAAGGCCAGATGTCGAACATGTGGGTTGTCGACGGGCTCGACGTCACCAGCGGAATCCGCCAAGGGATTTTAAATCTGACCCCCAACCCCGACTCGATTCAGGAAACCGCCATCCAGGTCAATACGTTTACGGCTGAATCTGGCCGGTCGGACGGAATCCAAACGTACATGACGACGAAATCCGGGACCGACAAATTCCATGGTATCGTCGATGATTATTTCAACTACCAGGGTATGTTCGCCCGTGGGGATTTAGGTCCCCCCTCGTACGCGGGGTTTCACAGTAACAATATCTCCGCCGGAATTGGCGGCCCCGTGATCCCGCACAAACAGTTTTTCTTCTTCTTTGACATCGAGCCCTTGCGCTCGTCTAAGGCCGCGAGCACGGGTGGTGAAACGTTCGCCGATCCGGCGTTCACCTCGTGGGCTCAGGCGAATTTCCCGGGCACGATCGGCACGGGTTTGTTGGGCAAATACGTGCCTGCTCATCTGAGCAACGTCACTGTCGGCAAGACAGCGGCTCAGGATCTAATCGGGGCGGCGGGGTGCCCGGCCGGCCAGACAACGATACCCGTCACCAGTACCGTTTCCATCCCCTGCTCGCTGGACATGATCGACAGCGGTGTGTTTAATGGCACGGCAGTTCGGAATGGAACCCAGTGGTTCGTCCGCATCGACAAGTATTTCAAAAACGACCGAATCTACGGCAGCTTTTACCGCACGACTTTGAGTTACGGTGAGCCGACAGCCGTGCCCCAGTTCTCTCCCGCCAACAACCAGAACTGGGAACGCGCCTATCAGTTTAATTGGACCCACACCTTCTCTCCCACCACGTTAAATGAAGTGAATTTCGGTGGTAGTCGCGTGGAGGGAACGCTCGGCAGTGGCGCCCCTGATTACACGGTCCCTGACATCGCCGTCACGGGGATCAATGCTGACGGAGGTAATGCCTTTGGGGTGGGCTTCGCCCAAGGTGATTTCATTCAACACAACTATCACTGGCAGGACGTCCTAACCCACATCCGGGGAGCGCACACGCTGAAGTTCGGGTACCAGGGGTGGTTTGGCGATGACGTAGAGCCCTTTCAAGGGCCGTACTCCACGCCGACCATCTCTTTCAACGATTTAACGGATCTGGTCCAGGACGCTCCGGCAAGGGAAGTCGGCCCCATGTACGACCCGACGACGGGCAAACCGTTGTTGTGGTCATGGAACGCGGCCTCCAGCACCTGGGGACTCTTTGCCCAGGATGTTTGGAGGGCGAAGAAGAACCTGACCTTGACGCTGGGCCTGCGATGGGATGACTCGGGCAACCCTTACACCCGTAGTTCCAGCACGGTGTTTGGGAATTACTATCTTGGTCCGTCGACATCTCCCAATGCCAGTTTCACCCCGTACGAGAACACGGTCGCGAATGGCTTTGCTAAGTCGACGTACAACGCCCTCAATCATTCTGTGAGCGATCTCCTTAGTCCCACCATTGGATTTGCGTGGGATCCCACGGGCAGCAGCAATTGGGTTCTCCATGGCGGATTCGGCATCTACAACAATTGGCTGACGCAAGCCAACGTCCAAGAGGAATTTCGAGGCAATCCCCCAGGGGGTGTGGAGCCGACTTTTTTTGCCGGCGGGACATATGTTAACGGAAAAGAGGTTGCTGGGCCTCCTATACTCGCTCTTGGAAACTCCAACAAGCCCCCGTTCGGGTATACGCTTCCGGCCTTCACGGCGGGGCTTAACAGTGTGGGCGGCATTGCGGGGCTTGACTTCGGGATCGGAGGCATAAACCCGAACTTGAAGTCGCCCAGGGCCGATATTTGGGCGTTCACCCTGGAGCGAAAAATCGCAAGCAAATACGTCGCCAGCGTTGGTTATTCGGGATCTCACTCGTACGATTCGGTTGGCAACAGCGACCAGCAGGGCATCGTTAGTTACGGAGTCGACATCAACGCTTATCAGGGCGACTTGATTCAACACGAAAGCGTGTCTCCGACGCGGATCAATCCAAGCTTCGGTTCCATTACGTACGCAGACAACAATCGCTATGGCAATTACGAGGCTGTGTTCTTTGATTTCCGCGGCCGATTCTCCCACGGGTTCTTCGATGCCTCGTATACGCGCTCAGCCTCCAAGGATGATGCGGGCAATTACCCCATAGCCCCAGGGCAGGTCGCAGCAGGTCTCGACCCGGGGAACTATTATGGCCCCTCTCCCTGGGACGCTCCGAACCGCTTCTCGCTCACCCTCAACTATTCGCTTCCCGGCCTGAATCACGGTAATGGATTGGTCGGTCATCTGACCGGCGGCTGGGGAGTTAGCGGCACGAGCATATTGCAGTCCGGCTACCCGTTCACCGTCGTGAATGGTAACTCGTTCATTCCCGTATGTAAGAACGGAAGTACCGGTTGCCCCTCGGTCGGCAATCCGATTACCGGACTCGCCGCAAATAGCGGCGACTATAACGCGGATGGAGACTCCTTGGCTTACCCGAACGCTACAAATTATTCCGAGGCGACGTCTCGTTCGGCTTTCCTCAACACCGGGGTCTTTACCGCTGGTCAATTTACTCAGCCCACCCTGGGAACGGAAGGCAACGAGAAGCAGAACGCCTTCCGCGAACCCTACTTCGCGGAGACGGACGCTGCTTTCTATAAGAACAACCGAATCAAAGAAAGCATGAATCTGCAGCTTCGCTTTGAATTCTTCAACCTCTTCAACCGGCAAAACCTTGGCAACGTGGATGCGAACCCGCCGGATGCGACCTTTGGGAAGGTAACCTCAGCACAGCTCCCGCGATGGTGGGATGTCGCCATCAAGTTCACGTTCTAGCAAGTCGTTAGGGAAGAACCGTAGCTCGGGTTGAAGGATTAAGACCCGAGCTACACGCCGTCCGTGGGGAGCTTGAGCCGTGCGGGCAAAAGCCCCCCTGGACGGAGATCATGTTTTCAGACCGCTCAGGTCGCTCAAAGCCTGGCCATGACCCTGGTTCCCGCCCACCCTGACGCCGCCGGGTCGCGAAAAGGAGTATGCTGGGCGTTGCCGGTGGCCGGCGGGGCTCCGGCCGAGGTGGCAGTGCGAGCCAGAGCGAAACCACTTGAAGCACCTGTTGCAGTACGCGAGCCCCTTCTATCTCTGCGGCGGAAGGGCGTGACTGCCTCGGCCGAAGTCCGTGCCCTGGTGCGATCTAGGGTTTTCGCCTGGTTTCTCTCGGGTTCCTTTTGGTTCGGGCTTGCCGCACCCACCCGCGCGCAAACCAGCCCCCCTCCCACTCCGGAGTCCATCGTGCAGGCGCTTCAGTCCCACGACAATGCCCGGGCTCTGCGCTTGGCCCAGGATTTCGCTCGCGCCCACCCCACCGACCCGCGCGCCTGGACCTTACAAGGGATTGCCCTCCAGGGCCTGGGCCGGCCCCAGGGGAGCCTGTCGGCCTTCGAGCACGCGCTCCAAATCGATCCGGATAACCACGCCGCGCTGGAGGCCGCCGCACAGCTTGAATTCCAAGCCGGCAGCCCCAAGGCGCTGCCTTTCCTGGAGAAGCTGCTTCGCTTGAACCCCCAGGACCAGACGGCGCACGCGATGATGGCGGCACTCGCCTTCAAACGAAAAGACTGCACCACAACCGTTGCGCACTACCAAAAGAGTCCTCAGGTCGTGGCAAATAATGTTCCGGCTCTCGCGCAATTCGGCGCCTGTCTGGTTCATTTGGATCGCGCTGCGGACGCGCTTCCGGTCTTCCAGCGGATTGCTGAACTTCAACCCCATGATCCGGAGGCGCTTTACAACCTCGGGCTCGTCCAGTACGGTGCGCACCACTACGCGGATGCCATTCGCACCCTGCTGCCCCTCACCGAAAGCGGTCCGGAAAGGCAAAGGGCCGCGGCCTTGAATCTGATCGCTACGGTCTACGAAGCCGATCAGCAGACGCCCCCAGCGGTCGCGGCCTTGCAGAAGGCTATCGCGCTTGCCCCCGGCGACGTTGACAATTATCTTGACTTGGCCACCATCAGCTTGGATCACGGGGCCTTCAAGGTGGGCGTGGATGTGGTCAACGCCGGACTGCACGCCGTGCCCAATTCCGCCCCTCTCTATCTCGAGCGCGGCGTCCTCGAGGTGCAGATGGACCACTACGACGAGGCGGACGCCGATTTCCGCAAAGCCGCAGCCTCGAACCCCCTCCAGAATGACAGCTCCGTGGCGCTGGGCATCTCACTGCTCCAGGAAAACAAACTGGACGAGTCCGTGCAGGTTGTGAAGCAGCGCCTCGCGAAGGCGCCTGACGATCCCACCCTCAACTATCTTCTCGCTGAGCTCCTCATCCGCAAGGGCGTCCAACCCGGCACGCCCTCGTTTCAGGTAGCGGAGGCTGCCGCACAGCGTGCCGTGCGCAGCAAGCCGGATTTTGCCCTTGCCGAAGATGTCCTCACCGAGCTTTACCTGCGTTCAGGAGAGACGGGTCTTGCGGAGAGAATCTCACGTCTTGCGTTGAAGTCCGATCCCAACGATCAGTCCGCCCTCTACCACCTGATAGTCTGCCTCCGTAAGAAAGGTGATCGGACGGAACTGCCGCAGCTCGTGCAAAGGCTGGCGGAGGCCACTGCGGCGTTACAGGAGCAAGAAAAGGCGCGGAACCGCTTCAAGCTGGTTGAAGAAAAGGGCGGCCGAAATTCCCAGGGGAAGGGGATCCCATGATGCCCTGCTGGCCATTGTCCCGAAGCAGCTAGCGTAGAGTCTCGCCTTCCAGAGGCTCTGCGGCTTGTGCGCGTGCGACGGTGGCAAAATCCGCTTTCACCTCCTGCTTGCGCCGCGCGAATTCGTTTTACGCATCAGGGCGGAGGGGGGGTGCTTAGGAGCTTTCAAATGAGAGATATCAATCGTTACCAGTTCATAATCTTTTTCCTGATACTTTCAGTGCGTCCTGGCTGGGCCAATCCCCAGATGACGAGCAACACCCCAGCAGGGGAATCAAGCACGGGACAGGTAAAACTGCTCGACATTCCACTGAAATCCGTCGAAATCCGCGACGGTTTCTGGTCGCCGCGAATCGAAGTTAATCGGACGAAAACCCTCGAGCACGTCTACCGCGAACTCGAACAGACGGGGTCGATTCGGAATTTTGATATTGCGTCGGGCAAGGCCAGCGGCAAGTTTGGCGGGCCCTGGTGGAGCGATTCGGACGTCTACAAGTGGATCGAGGGAGCCAGCTACAGCCTTGCCAAGCATCCCGATCCCGAGCTCGAGGCGAAGGTCGAAAGTCTGATCCAGAAGATCGCCGCGGCGCAACAAAAGGACGGATACATCGACACGTTTATCCTGATTGTTGAACCCGACATGCGCTGGAGAAACCTCGCCTTCTTTCACGAGCTTTTCTGTGCGGGTTCGCTTTTTGAAGCCGCCGTTGCCCACTACGAAGCCACAGGAAAGCGGTCATTGCTCGAGGTGGCAATCAAATATGCTGACTACATCGATTCCTACTTTGGGGAGGGAAAGCACGATGGCATTCCCGGGCACGAAGAGGTGGAACTGGCTTTGGTCAAGCTTTATCGCCTGACTCACGAACCGCGCTACCTCCGTCTGGCGGAATACTTCGTTAACAAGCGCGGTTCGAAGCCCTCGGTCTTCGAGGAGCAATACCGCCTTTTGCCTTCGCCCAGAAGCGTGGAACTCCTGGGACACCCAATGGACATTACGGGTTTCTACAAGAGGTTCTTCCTGCACGACCCGTCGGTCTTCGACACCAGGTACTCGCAAGACTACCTGCCGGTTCGACAGCAGAAGGAAGCTGTCGGCCATGCCGTGCGCGCCATGTACCTCTACTCTGCGATGGCGGACCTGGCTTATGAAACAGGCGACACCAGCTTGCTTCAAGCCCTCCAAAGCCTGCACGACAGCGTCACCCTGCGGCGAATGTATGTCACGGGAGGAATCGGCCCCTCCGAGCATAATGAGGGTTTTACCGCAGATTACGACCTTCCCAACGACAATGCTTACCAGGAAACTTGCGCTTCGCAAGGCATGATTCTGTGGAATTACCGCATGCTGAAGCTGACGGGCGACAGCCGATACTCCAATGTCATGGAACTATCCCTTTATAATGCGCTTGCCGCCGGAGTCTCCCTGAGCGGTGACACGTTCTGCTATGTGACTCCCCTGACCAATCAAGGGGACTTCGCGCGAGAGTCTTGGTTTGGAGTTCCCTGCTGCCCCACCACCATCGTCAGGTTCCTCCCTTCCCTGGGGAAGTACATTTACAATCGGTCATCGGACGGGTTATGGGTGAATCTCTATATTTCAAGTACGATGCATACCCGAATGGGTAACAAGGATGTCCAGCTTCAACAGGCATCGAATTATCCGTGGGATGGAAATGTAAAGTTATCGGTCAATGGCGCCGGCCCGGAAGAGTTCACTCTCCATTTGCGAATCCCTGATTGGTGCACCCACGCGGCTGTGACAGTGAATGGCGCCGTAGTTCACCCCCTCATGTCAAAAGGATATGCGGAGATCCACCGCGCCTGGTCAAATCGGGACACCCTCGAGCTCTCGCTTCCCATGCAGGTCCAGAAACTACGCGCCAACCCGAAGGTCCTTGAAGATCGCGGCAAGATCGCTCTGAAGCGTGGTCCCCTCATTTATTGCCTCGAGCAGCCCGACATGGAGGCGCCGGTCGATCAAATAGTCATTCCAATTGAAGCGAAGTTGGAGCCCGAGTTCGAAGCAAACCTCCTGGGTGGAACGGTCGCACTCAAAGGGCAGGCGGTGCAGAAGCCGTCGGTGGAGTGGCATAACGCACTCTATAAGCCCATTGCGGACTCTCCCGGCCTCCTCACCCCAACCCCCATCACGGCAGTTCCATATTGCCTCTGGGGTAATCGCGGTCTCGCCAAGATGACGGTCTGGATTGACTCTCAGCCGTGAGCTCCATAGAAGGCACGGCGTTGGAAGGTTGGAAGGGTTGTAGCCGGGCACGGCCCCCCCTACGTTGCACCTTCACGGGTCATTTTGCAAACGGACTGAAACCAGCAAGGAATAGCCTTGCGCCAGGCTTTTATGTTAATCTAACGCGGGCGTTTACTTCTAGCGAAGCGCTTTCACTTTTCGCCTATGATCATCCCATGTTGCGAGGTCCGAATCCCACATGAAACTGGAAGATGTTGCCAAGCGAGCCAAGGTTTCCATTGCCACGGTTTCTCGCGTCCTTAACGAAGTCGGTCCGGTTAGGAACACCACCAAAGCGCGCGTCCTGAAAGTGGTTCAAGATCTCAAGTATCATCCCAATATCCACGCTCGAACCTTGGCCGGCGGCAGAAGCCGCACCTTGGGTATGATCGTCTCCAATCTGGAGAACCCGTTTTTCCTGGACATTTTCCGCAGTCTGGAATCGGAAGCGCGTCGCCATGCTTACGAGGTGGTGGTGGCCAACACCGACTACAACCCACGTCGGCTGGTAAGCAGTGTGCACTTGATGATGGGCCGTCGTGTGGCGGGGCTGGCGGTCATTGTCTCCGAAATGGAGCCAACCCTCATGCAGGAGCTCATCGAGTCAAACCTCCCCATTGTCTTTTACGACGTGGGGACGCCGGCGAAAAACATTTCGAACATCCGGGTGAATTATCAAAAGGGAATTCAAAAAACCGTGGAATACCTGTACTCGCTCGGGCACCGGCACATGGCCTTTGTGGGCCACCATACCAGCCTGGAGCCGCTCCTTGACCGCAAAGTCTCCTTCGTGGAGACGATGAAGCTTCATGCCGGGGCTGTGGAGTTCACCACGGTCGCAGACCGGGACGAACCCGCAGGGGGAGAGCAGGCGACGCGGACTCTGCTGGCCACTGGTTTCAGGCCCACGGCGATCATCTGCGTGAACGATTACATGGCCCTGGGAGTGCTGAAGGCGCTTCGGGAAAGTGGCTTGAGGGTTCCCGATGACGTGTCCGTGACCGGCTACGATAACATCAGTCTTTCCGGGTACGCTTTTCCGGCTCTCACCACCGTCAATATCCCTCGGGAGAAGATTGGACGCCTGTCGTTCGAAGCTCTCGTCCCACCCGAAGGTGGGCAGGTGCAGGGCCGCGGCTTCTTGATCGACCCCGAAGTGGTTATCCGCGAGTCCACCGGGCCACCGCCGCGCAACTAACCCCGCTGCGCACCGCGAGGATCCTTCGACTATAAGGCCGCACGGTTTCTCTGCTTGCATCCCTGTAGCACTAATGGCGAACTTCATCGCGTGGCGCGAAGAAAAGCAGATCCTTCTCCGGCAGGGCGGGATCAGGTGGACAAAGAGCGCAGGTGCCGTGCAAACGCTTTCAGCTATCAAGCGTAAGCTAACCCACATTAAACCTCCACGAATCACCCGTTGCCTAATCTCTTTGTACTAGAACATCGAAAAAAATCTAAAAAACCCTCTTGACAACAGCCTACGAACGATGATTTTATATGGGGCGCGGATATAAGCGCTTACACTAACGCCGGGTGGTGAGCGCAGCCGAGCCGCCACGGGCTGACGGGAGATTCAGTTTGGGTTCAACGTGGAGCAGTTGGTTCTCGAGAAATAAAAGTCCGTGGCCTTGGCTATCTCGTGAATCGGCGATATAGGACTTAGCCTGTCATTCGGAAAACCCATTGGAGGTGGGCAGTGAAAAAGCAAGTGCACTTTCTAACTATTTTACTGACGCTGTTTCTTTTAACGCTCCTCACCGGAAGGGTCGTCTATGCGCAGGTAGGAGCTGACCGCGTAGCCGTGACGGGTTTCGTGACCGACCCGTCCGGGGCCGCTGTGCCCAGCGCGGCAATCACGCTACTCAACCAGGACACCGGCGTAAAGACCGTTGTGGCCACCGACGGTGCCGGTAATTTCACAACCCCGGCGATGATTCTGGGCAAATACACTTTGGAGGTGACAAAGGAAGGATTCAAGGCTTACAGCCAGCCCGACATGACCCTGAATATCGGCGGAAGGACTTACACGCAGAACGTCACGCTCCAACTGGGCGCGGTAAACCAGACCGTCGAGGTGAGCGCGGGCGCACAGCTCATTAACACTCAGAGCACCGAGGTCTCTTACCAGGTTGGCAAGCAGTATTATCAGGACCTTCCGGACGTGATGGGGGCCGACGTTCGCTTGGCCGAAACCAAGCTCGTCTTGTCACCCGGCTACGTCCCCACTGCGCCCAACGGCGATGCAATCTTTCGCGGCGACGCGTTTCAATCGCGAATCAATGGCGGCCAGACCGTCTCCTGGGAGAGCTGGTTTGACGGCGCCGAATACGGCTACGCCGAAGGCCATCAGCAAACGCATGAAAGCTCGATTCCCTATCCCGCGGTGCAGGAAATGACCACCACGGTGAATAACTTTTCCGCCCAGTACGGGCACACCAGTGGCGGCATAGTGCTTTACACCACTAAGTCCGGCACTAGCCAGTTCCACGGCAACCTGTACGATATTCTGACCAGCAACAAGCTGGACGCAAACAACTTCTTCCTGAATTCGTCAGGTGTAAATACTCTCCCTCTGACCCAGAATAACGCGGGCTTTACCTTTGGCGGCCCCGTTCCCAAAGTCCATCTCTGGGGCAAGACGTTCTTCTTCACCAACTATGACCGTTTCGATTATCACAGCACGGTCAACACCGGCTTCCAAAACACACTTCCTACAACGGCTGAGAGAGGCGGTGACTTTAGCCAGTTGCTGCAATATAAGTGTAGCACCCCTCCCTGCCAGATTGATACGGATGCGCTAGGCCGGCCCATCTACTCTGGGGAAATCTTCAACCCGGCTACCACGCGGACGGTCAATGGAGTTCCCGTCCGCGATGGTTACGGATTTGACCCAACAACCGGGTTGCCCACGGCGACGGCGAACATGATTCCGTCGAGCGATGCGCTGTTAAAGATGAATGCTGGAGCCCAGTACGTTGCCTCCATCATCCCCTCGCTGGATCGGAACACGCTGTTTACTCCTAACGAATTCGGCGGCACTTCGGACGACAACGACAAAATCAATGTCTGGACGTGGTTGTTCAGGATCGACCACACGTTCAATGATAAGTGGTCCGCCTCCTTCACCTACTTCCAGAATCACCGGCCTCGCACCGCGCATTGCGGCGGGCCGGAAGGCTGCAATACCACGAGTAACGGCGAAACGGACCCCGAGGGGAACGACACCTATCTCGGGCAAGGCTTCTACCAGCTAGTCGACAACCACTTTATGCACCTCCAGATCAGCACGGTGATCAAACCGAACCTGTTTAACCATGCCACGCTATCCTACGACCGTTGGGTGATGCAGGGCCACCAGTTGTCCTCAGGGGTCGGCTGGAACCAGAAGCTGGGGCTTGGCCTGCCGGACGACCCGGCGCATAACAAGGCTGGCTTCCCCGAGCTCTACTTCTTCGGCGGTCCCGTCGGATACACTTCCTATGGAACACCTTGGTACGCTGATGGAGGCGACATCAACAACCGGTACCAGTTCTATGACGACCTCACCTGGATTGTGGGCAAGCACACCTTAAAGTTCGGAGTTCAAACGGAGTACCACACCTACCCGCAAACCGGCTGGGCCGTCAACACCGGTGGCCAGTTTAATTTCTCCGGCGGCTTGGTTTCCGGGTACAACAGCGCGGGAACTAACTTGAGCACCTCGACCGGGGACGCGTTTGCTGCCATGCTGCTCGGCCAGGTCGACTGGGCGTCGTTCACCAATCCCACCTTCTACATGCCGAAGTTCTGGTACGCCTCTCCCTGGGTGAACGATTCTTACAAGGTTACGCCTCACCTCACCCTCGAGCTTGGACTGCGTCTCGATTGGAATTCAGGCCTCTCCGAGCAATACGGTCGCTTCTCGACCTTCTCGCCCACCGCTACCCAGACCATTGGCGGCGCGTCTGTTCCGGGCGCGATGGTCTTCGGCAGCCAAGCCTACGGCAACGGCTCTACCGGCTTGGCTCCTCGCTTCGGATTCGCCTACCAGTTAGGGGAAAACAGCGTAATCCGGGGAGGATTTGCAGAATACTACGGAGCCACCATCTCCGGCTCCTGGGCTGGGAACCCCTACCCGGTGAACGGCTATTCGACAAGCCCAACGGCGGCCAATGTCAACGGCGATGAGTATCCGACTTTCAACTTCGCCAATGGATTCCCGAGCTCGCTCATCACTTTTCCGCCGAATACCAGTCCAGCGCTTGAGAATGGGTCGTCGCCGGTGGGCGTCCTTCCCGACTCATACGAGATGCCCAGGTATCTGAACTACACCGTCTCCTTCCAACACCAGTGGCACGGCAACACGGACCTCACCGTGGCTTACGTGGGGAACCACGCAACGCGTTTGCCCATCAACTCGGAGAACCTGGGACCGGAGGCCAATGAAAACGCCGGCAGCGTGCTTCAGTATGGCGCTCTACTGACGAACGGATCCTTCACCAACGGCGTCCCCAACGCCGCCTTGGTGTCTGCCGGGTTCAATACTCCTCCTTACCCGGGTTTCAGTGGAGACCTCGCCCAAGCGTTGCGGCCCTGGCCACAATACCAAAGCATCGCTTGGCGCGAGGGACACACCGGAGCCAGCCATTACAATGCCTTGCAGGTGCAGCTCAACAAGCATTGGCGGAACGATTTGGTCACAGTATCCTACACCCTGTCCAGGCTCATGAACAACGCTGCGGAATCCGGCGAGGCACAGTCAGGCATTGCGTCCGGGGATGATAGCCCTCTCCAGAATCCAAGCAATATGCGCGACATGTGGGGACCCAGCGCCGACGACGTTCCGAATACCCTTGCCATCAGCGAGGTCTACACTCTGCCCTACGGCCACGGCCAGAGGTTTGGCGCCAACAGTTCAGCAGTTGTAAACAAGCTCCTCGGCAACTGGAACATTTCCGGTATCCTCTCTTACGAGTCGGGCCGCCCGCAAACAATGACAACCAACAACATCTTGGGCAGCCTTTTGTTCGCCGGCGGCGTCCAATTCCCCAACACCGTTTCCGGCCAAAAGCCCGTGAACTCGGGGTCGTTCACGAATCCCAACACGCAAACGTACTACAACCCGGCTGCCTTTGCGGATCCCGGAACATACGCCTTCGGCGACGCACCGCGGACCACGTCGAGTATCCGAGGGTTCCACTTCTACAACGAGGACTTCTCGATTTACAAGGATACGTACTTCGGCGAGAGCAGGTATGTAAGGGTCCAAGCCTCGGCGGGTAACCTGTTCAATCGAGTGGATTTCTGCTCGCCGAATTCGGACATTGACGCCGGCACGGCATTCGGGACGACATCCACCCAGTGCAACGTCCCGCGGCGTATTCAGGTCGGCCTGCAAATCTTCTTCTAAGCCCGATTCTCGCGTCTTTCCTGCAATGGCCGGTCCCCTGTGGGGCCGGCCATTTTTTCTTTGGTACTATACTTTGATCATGAACGCTCGCCGCGAATCGCGTTGTGGGGCGGGGGTGCGAGGGGAAGGGGCTACCTGTGCCCTCAATTAGGTTTGCGTTTCGGATGCGAACGCATCACCGGCGCGCACCCGAGGCGGCGCGAGCCACGCTGAGAACAATCCCTCTCTTTCTCCTCGGCTTTGTACCGATTCTCGCTCAGGCCCCCCAAAATCCCAATCCGCAGGGCGTCATCCGTATCACAGTCAACCTGGTGCAGGTGGATGCAGTGGTGACCGATGGGAAGGGTCATCAGGTTACCAATCTCCGGCCCGAGGATTTTGAAGTCCTCGAGGACGGGCGCCCGCAGACCATCACAAACTTCTCCTACATTTCGGTCGCCGCGCCCGCCGGCGGTGAGACTCTCGCCAAGCCTGTACCGTCGCCGGGCGTGCCCAGCGTCCCGCCTGTGCGGCTGCGGCCCGACCAGGTGCGCCGCACCATCGCCATCGTTGTGGATGATTTTCACATCAGGTTTGAGAATGTTGTTTACACTCGCCAGGCTCTGAGGAGATTTCTGGATGAAGACGTGCACCCCGGCGACTTGGTGGCCATAGTTCACACTTCCGGCGGCTTGGGCGCGCTTCAGCAATTCACCAACGATAAGCGTGTGCTCGACGCTGCCATTGACCGCCTCCACTACTTCATTACCGCACCTTGTGGCGGTTTTGGGTTGCAATCGTATTTGGCAGCACTCGAAAGAGAGTACTGCGCGCGGGTCACGGGCGCAGCCACCCTAAGCACGTTGGATTACGTGATGAGAGGACTGCGGGACCTCCCGGGCCGCAAGTCGGTCATTTTGCTTTCCGACGAGCTCTTTATGGGGTACGGCGACCCAAGCGTCTGGCGCAAGGAAATGCAGCAACTCGTTGACGCTGCCGATCGCTCCTCTGCGGTCTTGTACACGATGGACACACGGGGTTTGCCGACCCTTCAGTTGAGCGCCGCCCTGCCTGGACTTCCGTCCATCTGGGGAGGGCCTGGCTCCGTTGGACCGTTGCCACCCCGGGTCGCGACCTCTCTAATGGACCGTGCACAGGGGTATCTTGGCTCACAGGGCTCTATGGCTTACCTGGCGGGGCAAACGGGCGGGATTTTCGTTCATGACAACAACGATCTCGCCGGCGGGATGCGCGAGATTATGGATGACCTGAGCGGTTACTACCTGATCGGATATAAACCCCCTGCTGATACGTTCAAAGCGAGCAAGAATGGGCGCGGCTATCACCAGATTCAAGTGAAGGTCAAAGTGCGGGGCCTGCACGTCCGTTCACGCACGGGCTTCTTTGGCGTTCCGGACGAGGAAACACAGCCCGTTTACCGCCCCCGTGAGGACCAGTTGCGAGCTGCGGTGATTTCACCCTTTGGCACATCGGGGGTGCGGGTGGAGCTTGCTTCCCAGTTTGTGAACGAAGGCCGCCAAGAGTCCCTTGCGCGCCTGTGGCTGCACATCGATGCGCGCGACCTGACGTTTCAGGATGCCCCGAACGGGACCGAGAAGAGCGCGGTCGACATTCTCGGTCTTGCCTTCGGCGACAACGGCGAGCCCGTGGCGGGTTTGGACCACACGTTGGAGGGCTCCTACCAGCCTTCGGAGCTCGACGCGCTGCGCCGCCAGGGCGTCAACTATCGCATGGATGTTCCCATCAAGGATCCGGGCGGTTACCAGTTGCGCGTGGCGGTGCGCAATCCCATTTCGCAGAGGGTAGGCTCCGCGAGCGAGTTCATCGAGGTTCCGGATTTGCGGCAGGGCAGGCTGACCCTTTCAGGCATCGTTCTGAACCGCAACACGCTGGGAGACAAAGGTCCGGCTGTGCGACGATTCCAAGCTGGCGACCGGGTGAGCTATGAACTGGGAATCTACAATGTTCGCGGAAGCAGAGCCGGGCGGGCTCCCAATTTGGAGAGCAGAATCGAGATCCTCCGCGACGGGCGCCTCGTGTCTACGCAAAATCCCGGCGCCATCAGCCAGGTGCCGTGGGATTCGCGGCGCATGGTGATGTCGGGCGAGTTGACGCTCGGTCCGAACATGGCTTCCGGCGATTACCTGCTCCAGGTAACCGTCACCGACAAGCTGGAGCCCAAGCACCCTTCATCGGCGAGTCAGTGGATTGACTTTGAAATCGGGTTATGAGAGCGTGGCACGGCCCGTGGCGGAGAACCTCTCTCTTCGAATGATTCCCCTGCCTTCTTGAACGAAGACGAGTTGGTTGGCTTCGATGTTCTGGAACCGCTCCACCAGGCCGGAGGGCCAGCGAACTTCAATCGCGTCCACCTGTTTTGCCCGGCCAAGCCCGAAATGGAGGCGAAAGTCATTTTGGGAGAGATAGCTGGCGCCGCTCATCACTTCGTCAATCTGGGTGTGGTTTCCGGTCGCAATTTTGACGCGCGCTCCGATGGCGCTTCGATTCGATTTTACGCCGATGCATTTGACTTTGATCCAACTGTGTCCTGACGTGCAGTCATTGCGCAGCAGGGACGGAGGCCCATTCATATTGATAACGATGACGTCCACGTCGCCGTCGTTATCGTAGTCACCAAAAGCACAACCGCGGCTGGTATGAGGCTGAAGGGCGCCCGGCCCGGCCCGTGGCCCCGCGTTCTCGAATTTTCCGTTCCCTGTATTCCGATAAACAACCGGCGGTGAGGCGTAATCTGCCATCAGACCGCGCCCCGAGATTTCCGGGTAAACGTGTCCGGTAGAAATGAAGATGTCGCGCCAGCCGTCGTTATCGAAGTCCTGGAATCCTGGTCCCCAACCCACATTTGCCGTTGCGGCTGCAAGGCCGGCTTGATAAACCGCGTCGTAGAAGGTGCCATCGTGATTGTTGTGGTAAAGGCTAACATTCTCGCCCGCGAAATTGGGCTTCAGGATATCGAGCCAGCCGTCGCAATCATAGTCTCCTACCGCGACTCCCATCCCACCTTGGGTAGCGCCGTTCCCATTGAGCGCGCAGCCGGCGGGCGTGGCGATCTGAGTGAACGTTCCGTCATGGTTGTTGTGGTACAAGAGGCTGGGCGCTTCGTCGCACGCAACGTAAATGTCCGGCCAACCGTCGTTATCGAAATCCGCCGCCGCGGCGCCCATCCCATATGAGCCTGCCGGAATCCAGTTGTCGCTGACCACATAAGGGTCTGGAAGCCCGCGCGGAATGGCGACACCGGAAGCTTCCGAGACATCCTCGAATGTGCCGTCTCCCCGGTTACGGTAGAGGATATTCGTCCCGCCGCCCATACCTTGAGGCCCGCAAGCAACGGGGACTCCGTAATACTTACAGAGCGCAGAAGCGCCGGGCGCGGGAGCAATGTTCGGGTCGAAGTTCACATAGTTCGCCACAAACAGATCGAGGTGCCCATCAAGGTCGTAGTCCAGAAAACAGCACGCGACATTCCACCTCACATGCGGACCGTGCTGGACAAGGCCTGCTTTCTCCGTAACATCGGTGAAAGTGCCATCGCCGTTGTTGTGGTAAAGAACATTCTGGCCCCAATAGGTTACGAATAAATCGTCAAAGCCGTCGTTGTCGTAATCGCCCACGCAACAACCCTGTCCCCAGCCTGTCCGGACCAAACCCGCTTGCCGCGTGACCTCGGTGAAAGTTCCGTCGCGATTATTGTGGAAGAGGAAGTTGGAGGGTGGCGGGCCGGAGGAAGGCGCGTCAAAGGTAGTTCCATTCACCATGAAAACATCTATCCAACCATCGTTGTCGTAGTCGAAGAACGCTACGCCACACCCCATCTCCTCCAAGAGGTAGCGCTTCGTCATTATTCCGCCGGTGACGTTTATCGCTTGGCCGAGTCCTGCGTGCGTGGCAACGTCTGTGAACGAAAAGCCCAACCTGGCTGCCGAATGCTCCGGGGGCGAGCTTCGCACCTTTGACCGTTGGCCAGCCCTCACACTCTGGGATTCGAGGGCGAGAATGGATGCCGGCACTAAACCGCCGAAGCGCTTAAGAGTCCGGAGAAATTCGCGCCGTGACTTCAAAAGGCCGCTTTCGAATTCAGTGCTCATCATCGTGCGCCGGTGGGGCTGGGGGAAGGTCAGGTTCGCGTTCGTGGTTGGCGTCTCGCCAAAGTTTGGCCATGGCATTCTCGTCGTTATGGATCTCTTCGAATTTCTTGAGAGCCGCCTCACTTTCCGGGATTTTCCCTAGCTTCCGCAAGGCCTTACTGAGAAGGTAGAAATACTCGGCCGTGCTGGAATTGATCGCGATGGCTTTTCGAACGGCGTCCTCGGCTTTCTGCCACTCGTTCTCGGTTTGAAACGCCTTGGCGAGATCATAGTAGGCGAGATCGCACTGCGAATCGATCAATAGCGCCTTGTTTGCAAATTCGATTGCGAGATCGGGCTGTCGCTGTCGATTGTAATGGGCGCTGAGATATTCAAAAGGCAATGGTGAGTTCAAGTGTTGCGCCTCATTCATTTGGGCGGCCGCCGTGTAGTCCTGAACCGCCTCATCATTCTTCCCCAGTGTTTCCATAACCAGACCAAGATTGTCGTACGCTTTCATGTACGCAGGATCGAGCTGGATTGCGGTCTGGAATTCCTTTTGGGCCAAAGAGAAAACCTGCCTCGTGTAGTAGACTCGACCGAGAAAGTAGTGAATCTCGGGCGATTTCGGTTCCAGTTGTGCGGCAGCTTGCAATTCCACTTCGGCCAAATCATAACGACCCACGAAGGTGCAGACCAAGCCGAGAATCTTATGCGCCTGGGCGTCCTTGACGTTGAGCTGCAGCGACCTGGACAGCTCGCGGACAGCGCCCCCTATTTTATGGGTACGGAAAAGGACATAACCAAGGTCATAGTGCGCCCGGGCCGAGCTGTCGTGATCTTTAACGTAGCGCTCCAAGCCCGGCATGGCTTGTTGATACTGGCCCAGCTCGATGAGGTCCTCTAAGGGCTTAAGGGTATCCTTATCGGCAGCTTGAGCCGGAGTGTCGAAGGCGCCTGCAGGGGGGCCACTCGTCCCTTTATTCTGGTTGGGTGCGTTTTCCTGAGACCCGAGAGAAAGCGGAGCAACCGCAAGGGCGAGCAGCAGACACGCAATTCGGCCGGCCCATCCGAGGGCAGGGGTCGCCGCACGGCCCACAGCGGGCGGCGTGACCGCCGTGCCGGGTTTCATGCCCATGTTGGCCAAAATGCGTTCGCTCCGGTTAACGATGGTTCGCCTTCGATGCGTTAAGCTGCTTGAGAGTGGCGGTCAGGTTCTCTTGCGCTTCGTGGTATTGGGGATTGAGTTTGAGGGCTTGTTGAAGTGCTGTGACGGCCCTCTCCACCTCGCCTTTTCGGGCGAGCGCTACCCCCAAGTAGTTGTAGGCCTCGGCCCATGACGGACGCAAGCGGATCACCTCCTCGAATTGCTGGATTGACGCCTCGAGGTCAGCTTCGTCAAGCAATGTTTTCGCCAAGGTGTATCGGGCCTCAGAATCGCCGGGCTTCAACCGCACGGCTTCCCGCCATTCTCGAATTGCGCCTTCGGAGTCGCCCTTCCTGAACAAAGCTTCTCCAAGCTCCTTATGAGCGCTCGCGGAGTTGGGCTCCAATCGGGTGACCGTCCGGAAATGTTCAATGGCGGCATCGGTCTGCCCCATGGCTAATTCCTCTTCCGCCAGGCTGAACTGGGAATCGGCAAACTGTGTCCTGGTCTTCGTCGCGTTGAACTTTTGGCCGAGCTGAAACTCCTTGGCGGCTTCCTCGGTTTGTCCCATGCGTCCCAGGGCCAATCCCATCTGGTAGTGGGCATCGCCCCTTTGTGGATCCAATCTCACAGCTTCTCGGAGGTGCACAAGTGCTTCCTGCAGATTCTTCTGATCAACCAACATTTTGCCGAGTGTGTACTGCGCATCCACGGACTGGGGGGCCATCGTTACCACTTTGCGGAGCTCCGAGATTTCCTGCTCGACGTTTCCCTGGCGGCCGTAGGCTACGCCCAGATTGTAGTGGGCGCTGACCAGGGTGGGATCGAGTTTCAGAGCGGTTTGAAGTTCCTTGACCGCCTCATCGAGGTCGCTCTCGGTCAGAACGGCGCCGAGATCCGAATGAGCTTCTATGTAATCCGGTTTCTCTTGAATAGCCTTGCGGAATTCTTCGATGGCTTTTTCGCCCTGATCGGATTGAACGTACACCAACCCCAGCGCGTGATGGGCTTCATAGAAATCGGGTGCTTCCCGAATCGCGGTCTGGAGCTCCTGCATCACCGTTTCTTTGTTGGCGCCCTGCAAGCCCAGGAGACGGCCAAGCACGAAGTGTACCTCCGGCAGGTCGCCCTTTCCCTGGGCCGCCTGCTTGAGCTGAGAGGTTGCTTCCGCCAAATCGGTTTGGGCTGCTGGAGCCTGCGTATCCAGCCGCAGAGCCGCCTCGAATTGATGAAGCGCCGGACCGAGCGCACCCATCTTCAATAGAACAACTGCCTGATCCATATAAGCCGAGAAGTCATTCGGGTTGAGAGCCAGCGCGCAGGCCAAGCTATCCAAGGCAGACACATCGTCGCCAAGATCCTTCAGGCTCATGCCCAAAAATGCGTACGCCGCGCCCGAAGCGGGGTCCAGTTTGACGGCCTCCCTCAATTGGGTGACGGCTTCGGTTCTCCGGCCCCCATACCATAACGCAACGCCAAGATTGTAGTGTGCCGCGGAGGATTGCGGGTCCAGCGCTACTGCTTGGTTCAATTCCGCAATGGCGTCCGGCAGCTTGCCTTGCTGGCCGAGGACAAATCCGAGTAGGTTGTGGGCATTTGGGTAGCTGGGGTCGGCACGCAGCGCCGCGTCGAGCGCTTGGACGGCTCCCTCCAAGTCCCCCTCCACAAGTTTCCGGCCGGCCTGATCGCAAAACTTCTCCGCCTCCGGGTTGGCAGGCGCAGGGGACGTGTGACGTGATTTCGAGGCAAGCTGATTCAGGACCGAACCAAGCGCGTAATAGGCTTCGCTCATTTGCGGAGCCAGGTGAAGGCTCGCTTCCAGGCATTTCACCGCCTTCTCCAAGTCCCCCATTTGCTGGTAGGTCTGGGCACTCTCGTACTCGGTCCGATAAGCGACCGCGCCCGGGGGATGAAGCGCCAGAACACGCTCGAAATGTACTAGCGCGCCCTTGGGGTCACCTTTGGCGCGCATGATCAGACCCATATTGAGATGAGCCTCAAAGCTCGCCGGACGCAGCGCCAACGCCTTCCGAATCGCCGCGTAACCCGCATCAAATTGCCCTACGCTGGCCAGAGTTGAGCCGAGATTGTTGTAGGCACGAAAAAAATCCGGCTTCAGTTCGACGGCTTTTCGATATTCTTCAATTCCAACGGCGATTTGATTATTCTGAACGTAGGCGTTCCCAAGACCATTATGGGCCTCGGCAAATCCGGGATTCCGTTTCAGAACCGTTTGGTATTCTCCGATTGCCTCCTTGATCTGGCCGCTTGCTTCCATGGCTAGCGCCAGCGCCAATCGTGCCTGCTCGAAATCGGGCTCGAGTTCAACCGCAGCCTTTAACTCCCTCGTCGCATCCTCCAAATGCTGCGCTTCGGCGGCAATAAGGCCGAGATAATAATGGGCCTGCACGTTATTAGCGTCGAGGCGAATGGCCTGAGCGAAGGCTGCCTCGGCATCCTTCTGGTTTCCTAATCGGGTCAGCGCTACACCCAGTCCATCGTACGCCTGACTGTTCTTGGGGTCACTACGGATAGCCTGCTGGAATTCCGCCGCCGCTTGCTTCCACTTCTGCTGGGTCAGTAGAACAACCCCTCGGCTATAGGGGTCCGCACCCGATTTCGCTTCCGTCTCGACAGGGAAGCATGGGGTTGAAATCGAGCAAACAAGTAAGAAAAGGATTGAACCGGCGAAAGCGGATCCGGGCCAGCCGCATGGGTGCATTCTCCCGGCCTTCGGGGTCTCGCTGCGCTGAGATCTTTCGTTCATGGCAAGATTCTGCTGCGACCCGGGCGTACTTCCAAAAACGCGCTTTGCTACTATCGCCAGCGTCAAACGTCCTCTGAATTATACACGAAACACATGTCTTCACGGAGTGATCACGACGTGCGACCGGAAGAGCTTGAATCCCGAGTAACGATGGGTATTACGAATGAACACACCGTGATAGTGAACCTGCACCGTTACCTCGTGGGGGAGCCAGAGAACCTTCCTCTTTCACGGCGGGTCGCAGTTTGTGAAGAGCAGGCGCGCTCTTGATCTCCCGCGCTGTCCAATCCATAAGCGTCCGCGCATGGCGGTAGGTCTCCAGTTCCTCCTGGCTCGCGCGTAGCCGTGGCTCCGCCGATTGCGGCGAGCTGGGGGCCGGCTGCGCCAGGGTCCTGCTTCCCAGGGCAACCGTCGTTGCAAAGACGAGTGAAATCACAGGCACGCCGAACTTCACAAGGGCAGGACTCGGCCCGTCGACTCGCGAGTGAGGACGCCAGTGCATGAATTCGATTCGCCTCTGTGCTCCCTGTGGCCAAGAAAAGACCAAACACAGAGCTCACTGAGACCCTCCGTGTTCAAGCTTTATAGCCACAGAGAACACCGAGAAGCTTCGTATTGGTTGCGGCCACCCGACGGCGCTGCAGCGAGATGATCGTTAGTTGCGCTGGAGTTCCTTTAAGCTTTGCTTGGCGTAGGTCTCGATCACTGTTCCTTTGCCTAATTCCGCCGCCTTCGAAAAGGCTTCGATCGCTTCCCGCTTATTCCCGGTGCTGGAGTAGATTTCTCCCAGACGAAAGTAAAGTGAAGGCTTGGGAGGTTGGGATAATGCGATGGCTTTCTTGAATTCTTCGACGGCCTGGTCGTATTTGTCTTGCTGCATGGCGACCGAGCCGAGGGCGGCGTGCGCGCCGGATTCGAGGCCGGCCTTGCGCGCCGCGAACTGTTCGGGCGTCTCATTGGGTCTGATCGGTAGCTTTGGTAAGAATTCGAGCGCCCGCTGCGCGTCGGTCTGCGCTTCTTCGAGCGCCTTTGCGCCGTTGTCTGCGGAGTCACGCACCATGCTGGGTTCGGAAAGCGCCGTGGCTACAATGAGCAGGCTGTAGGTGTTATTGGCATCAAGCGCCAGGCTTTTTTGGCCCGTTTTCACAGCGTTGGCGTAGTCGCCTTTTTTTTGGAAAGCGGCCGCCGCCTGCGTGAAGACGTAGGACAACAGCTCGCTGGTTGGAAAGGTCTGAGCGAATTCCATCGCCATGCGAATTTTGGTGTCCGGATCGGGGGCCTGCTCTAGCGTCTTGTAGCCCATGGCCTCCTTGTAAGAAGATGTCAGGGGAGCGCCCGTCGCACTCATGAGGACAGCACCTTTGAAATTCCGAACCGTAGGGCCTGCTGCCCAGATGGCCTGGAGAATTTCATCGGTCGCCCCGGCCTTCTCCATCCTCTTTTCAATATTAGGATTGAGGTCGAAATCTACACCCTGCTCACGTAAAGTTTTTTCAAGAAGGTCCGGTTGCTGCTTCTCCTGTTCGATCAGGCGGTAGACTTCGTCCTGATTCAGCAGATGGCGCCCGGTTTCCTGGGCCGGCAGAATCCCCGCTGATAGTATTGAGATAACAGTTAGGCTAACCAACTTTTGCCACATTTTGTACCTCACGCTACCCGCCACCCGTGGGGGTAGGGCGTGCCCTACCCTCGTTGTAGCTGAAAAGTGAACTTCACCACTATTGCGGTGTCGTTGCCGGCTGCGGGTTCGACTTGCGCATTGCTTCCGCTTCCTGCAGCATTGATTTGGCCTGGCCGGCCAGCGGCCCGTTAGGAGCGATCCGGAGATAGGTCTGCATTTCAGTATAGGCTTGATCGTACTCCTTCTGCTGTAAATAGGCGTCGGCAAGCCGGACGTGAACTTCCGGGGGCACGGCGGCACTCAAGGACATAGCCTTCAGGTACTCTTTTTCCGCCTCCTTGTACTTACCCCGGTGTTGGTGCACGGCGCCCAGCCGGTAGTAAGGTTGCCAGTCGCTCGGCGCCACCCGCAGTCCTTGTTGCAGAATGGATTCGCTTTCCGAATACTTTTTCTCCATATCCAGAAGGATTCCTAGTTGAAGGTAGGGTTCCAGAAACTCCCCGTCGCAGTGAATGGACTTTTGCAATGAGCTTTCTGCCGAAGAAAGCTCCCCTTGCAGCGCGAGAACCACTCCCAACTCTGTGAGCGCCCGCGCGTAGCACGTGTCCACCTCAATGGCTTTTTCAAAGTGCTTGCGTGCGCTTGCCAGGTCTTTGGCTTGCAGCGCGTCGTGGCCCTGCTCGTATTCTTTGCGTGCTTTCTTTGGCGCAGCCAGATCCGTCGTGGTCTCCGAAGGAGTCGGAGGAGTTTTCTTTGCTCCTAGTGGGGTCAAGTAGAGCGTCGGAAAGCGGCTGGCATGATACTGCATGTCCACCGGTGCGCTTGCCGGCTGATACCCCTCAGCGGTGGCGATGACCTGATAATACTCGTGGGTCAAATCGTAGAACGCGAATTTGCCCGTTATGTCTACGATCTGTTGAGCGACGACAACATTCTCCACGACCTCTAGTTTCACGGTGACGGGAAAGGGAAGGGGCCCACCGTTAGTCACGCGAACCTGCCCTTGAATCGAGTTGTCGCTGGCTTGGCAGACTGGCGCGGTGAGGAGTGTGTCCATCCCCAGAAAAGCCAGCATCATAAAGCGCGTCGTGCCCGCATTGCGCGTCAACCCACGCACCATCTTAGCCTCCTCTGAGCCTGTCAGTCGCCCAGGCGAAGACGAGAATATTCTACTACATGGAGAGTGGATATGGGAGCATCAGGTGAGAAGATTCATTCCCGCGAACGCGGGAATCCACCCCCGCGGATATGCTCTGCGTTGAGCACTGGTTCTGCGAACTCTGTGGCCTCTGTTTGCAGCCCATAAGGCTGCCTGTCTTGCCGGTGCAAGTCCGGTCGCGGGAATTGGCTGATTTACCCGCGTAGTTATATTCGACGCCTTCGTGAGGCGACTCAGGAGGTGAAAGCTCGAACGTAAACGCCCTGGCCGGTGCAGGGCTAGCAAAACTTCCGGGCCGTACCATAAAGTGAACTTTGCAGCCTCGTTACACAGCCACGCTGGAACCGGAACGCGTGGGGATGTAGACGCCGACCCACTACAGAGATGGGGAAGGCCACAGCGGACGATGAAGGAACAGCCAGGGGCAGTCGTTCGGTCTGCCGGGGTATGGAAGGCGGCACGGAAGAAACAGACAGGCAGAGTAAATTGGGGAATCTCTCGGTCCGGGTAGGACCGGACGGCAAAGTCATAAGTCGGTCCGGGGGGACCGAGAGCCTCGGATGAGGTCATAGTAAGCGACGACCCGGTGGGACAATATAACCTGCTGGCGAGCCAAGGACCTCTGGACGGGAGTGTTCTATCAGAAGAGGGGAGTGCCGCTTGGACGAAAGTCCCGCTACGGCTTGATGCTCTCTTCGGAGATAGGGACTTTAGCCGCGTATAAGCTGGCGCGGGGTGTTGGCTCGAGCCACTCCGGGCGGGCGAAGGTCGCGGCGGAATTCCCGTTTGAAGCCGTACTGGGGAAAACCCACCGTACGGAATTTTGGAGGGGGAGGAAGAGACGCGAGTGCCCCGTGTGCACGTCCCGGTGATCCGTTGGATTGGCGCGGTCAGCATGTGGTGCGCTTCCTCTC
>Ga0326728_10001702_pt1 | contig 76505 bp, 59 predicted proteins | sample MB3enrmetagenome_FD_207602 | JGI IMG/M metagenome (GOLD analysis project Ga0326728, IMG submission 207602) | Lab enriched peat soil microbial communities from McLean, Ithaca, NY, United States - MB31MN | ecosystem: Environmental > Terrestrial > Soil > Wetlands > Peat | place: USA: New York...
TCTCGCCCCGTCTGGTGAAAGCGCCGGCGGCGAGCCACCCTCTCCCCGGGGAGAGGGAAATTGTATTGCGTGCGCACGAGCGCCGCGCGATATTTCTAACCTTCTCCGAGGGGAGAAGGTGGACCGCGACGGGCGTCCTCATCAGCCGTCGCGGGCCGGATGAGGGGTTCCTTCCGCGCCCTCCACGACCAATGGCCTGCCACACACACAGCTTAACCCATCGGCTGAACGGGGTACCGCAGACCTTGGCTACTTGGTAGCCCAGGAGGAGTAGCGAAGAGGTGGACGCCGTTCAGTCCTCCTCTGCGGCTTTTTCGAAAATCCCCGCCCTGCCGCGCCTGCGCCGAATCCAAGAGCCGCTGAGGAGCGCACCATACGCGCACCTCATCGCTACCCCGACCCAACCTCCGCGGTGCTTGGTCGACCCTGCCCACGGAAATGTGGGGACGGAGGGGATAGACACCAGCGCCCCCGCGCGTGACGCCCCACGCAGATGCTGGCCGCGAGTTGTTATGCGCCAATCTGGCGCACTTCGCCCTTTTTCACAAGGGGAAGCGTTTCCAGCAAGGCCGGGACGATGGGCGGAAGGTCGCATCAGCGATTGGTGGGCGCGGTGAGGACCAGGACCGCGATGCTGAAGCGCGTTAGATTCTGCTGAAACGACAGATTGCGATCCGTGTTGACAAAAGCTTCGAAATGCCTTTCCGCCAGAGCGAGAAGGTCGCCATTCTGCTTGCCCTTCCAACCCCTCTGCCTGACCGTAAGCACGTCGTGCCCGGCAAAGTCATGAGCCAGGCGCTCGTCAACACATTCATCCAGCAGGATCTTCACTTGACCTCGGCGAGGACCTTGCCTTTCGCAGTCTCCAGCAACACCACCACCTGCTGGCGCGTTACGGTGGGAAAGCCCGCCAGGAAATCATCAATCGTGTCCCCGGCCTCCAGGTACTCGAAGAGGGTTTGGACGGGCACGCGGGTACCGGCGAAGACCGGGGCACCTCCCATGATGTCTGGCGAGATGGATATTAGATGGTCGCCCATGAGAAGGAGTCGAAGGGTAAAAGCACTCTTCTGGCAAGCGGAACCAGTATTCAGCTCGATGATGCGGGCCACGTCAAGGGTTTGGACCTCGACTTCAAGAGGAAGGATGCGTTGGAAAGGCGAAACCACGAGCTTGCCCGCACGCGCATAAAACCCGGCGGCGAGCCACCCTCTTTTACTGTCTATATATCCGCCACTCAGAGATCAGGGAAAGAATTAACTCGGTTCAACCACCCCTTCACGAACTGTGGGAACCTCACTCCCAACGCTTGGTAATAGGCGATCCGACCTTGTTTGTACTGACGATAGACTTGCACCTGGTCGACCCCCGCCAGTGCCTGCAGCGAAGCTGTGCCGATCGCTCCATCTTCGACGACATGTGCTCCCAGGTTATTCAGCACTTGCTGGAGCAACTTCGTGGCGTTCGTACCGGAATTCACAAAGAAATCGCAGACTATGTTCGCAAGCTCCTGTAAGGCGAAGGCATTTCCCTGAATTTTGTTCCAGTAGAGCGCATTGTAAATCACACCCGCTTGGGCGTCGGTCAGGGCTTTTAGGTTGTCGGAAGTGGGGTCAAGGCCCAGCAGCTCATAAGAGCACTGCTGAAAGGTATTCATGGTGATGCCCTTGTTGGTTTCGCCGCCAGGATCCGTTGGGTCGTCGGAGTACCCGCCTTCGAAGCGCAACACGATTGGGAGAAACGCGTCAAAACTTGCCATATTATTCTGCTCCGTGTACAGACGTCTACGGTCGTAATGATTTCTTCAATTCCCTTGCACGGGCCTCCGTCAGATTAGCCATGGCCGTAATTTTGAGGAGGGGCGCAAGGGTGCCTCCTCGAGCCGTATCGGCCTCGAAATCAACCTCCGCCTGCCGGAATTGCCGCCATGCCGATTGCGCGCTGCGCAGCTTCCCCTTTCCGGTTTCATCAAGCTGCTTCATCAATTCTGCGTACGCCGAGTCGAGGGCTTTTTCCGCTCGCTCATAACGGAGGTTCTCACAATTCCGCATCGCAGCCGTAGTGGATTCCGACCCGCACGGTGCGGCTTCCGGCCGGGCCTGCGCGACCGCCCGAACCAGAAATCCGCCCAATGCCAGAAAGACTGTGACCAGAAGCACTGCGCCTGGAACGCGCGCCCGCAATGTCCTGCAAAGGGGGATTACATTTTCCATGGCTGACTCGGCCCGTATTGTCGAATTGCAAAGGTCCTGATGATAACATATCGTTAGCCATCCCGGGATTGCTGTCTATCGGGTAGCAGGTACCGCAGACATTGGCTACTTGGTACCCAGGTGGAGGAGTAGCGCAGAGGTGGACGCCGTGCAGTCCTCCTCTGCAGCTTATTCGAAAATCCCCGCCCTACCGCGTCTGCGCCGAATCCAAGAGCCGCTGAGGAGCGCACAATACACGCACCTCATCGCTACCCCAACCCAACCTCCGCGGTACCTGGCCGCGTTTTCTCGACCACCTCGCCGAAGCAGACTTTTCACTGAAAATCTACACGGAACCAGGTCGCTCCGGGGGGCCTTGCCCTGGCGAGTCGTGGAATCCCTGTAACCAAACCGGGTCGTTTTCAATGGCGGGTTGGAAGGGACTGGGAACCGAGAATTCTTGTTCTTCGGTTCCCCTTCTTCCCTCCATTGTTCCGCTAAACTAATCTGTATCGGGCGGTTCGGGCGGCCGGGTGTCATTGATGAAGTAGTTTGCGTCCAGCGGCGCATTAATCATTTGGAATCGGCGTGGAGTCTGGTCGAAGTTGAAGAAACCGCCAAGGTCGCCGGTGGCGCGTTCATCGGCAAATCCCAGTGAGCCTTCAGGAATGCCGTACACCGCTTCGATGAACCGCTGAATGCTGCCAAAATCGTGCCGCACGTTGTTCACGTACGCTGTCGGAGTGTACGTCGATACCACAATCATGGGCACGCGGAAGCCGTATTGATAATCGCCTTGCGGCGCAGTCTGGATGGTCGGCGTAACGTGATCGTACCAGCCACCCCAGTCATCCCACGTAATCACGATGGCGGTGTCGGACCAATATCCCGCGCCCCCTTCGCACGTGGTATCGGCGCCGATGGCATTCACGATGGACGCCACCCAGGAGGGGCCGCCCGTGGTCGTCGTGCTGCCCGGATGATCGGAATTTCTGCCGTCGGGAATTACCCAGCTAACGTTCGCGAGCTTGCACGCTTTAACGTCGGTCAGCACGTCGGCGGGTTTGAGATCGACGTTCTTAGTCCAGGCGGGACCCCGGCATTCTGTGTAAGTGGAGTTCGGCTGGCAAATCCCGCGAATGGAGTTCGGCGCCGTCCAGATAGAGCCTCCAGGATTCGCCCCGCCGGGATTCACCATGGCCGGCGCATAGTATTTCCAGCTCAGACTGTGCTCTTCCAGCAATTTGGCCATGGTGTCATGGGAAAAGCACAGCGTCCCCTGGGGATTGTTTGTCAACTGGGTCTCTTGGCCATCTGAGTTGATCAGCCAGTTGTACTCACCCAAGGGAGCGAGGCAACCCGTGTCGCTGCCGGCGCTGTAGCCCGCACCCTTGGGCGCACCGGGATTCTCCGCAATATAGAGGCCGAGTTGGTCGTACAGCGCGTTGGGCGCCGAAGTTCCTCCGAAGATGAATTGATGCGCGGGAAAGCTTGGTCCCTGATTGGTTTGGAACATAGCATTTGCCCAGCCGTAGTCGGCGGCGAGGGTCAAGTAGGGGTCGATGTCATGTGTTGAGTTATCGACGTACTTGAACTGGGGATCGGCCGCGCAGGTGCCGGAACAAGGGATGTTATTGGCCCCATCCATTTTCCCGTTGTCATACATCGCCACAAACGCGGAGTGAGCATGGCTTAAATCATAGGGAATTCCCAGGGGAACGGGGCCTAAGGGAATCAAATTACCCTTGGAATTCACGCCCCACGAGGCAAGGTCGTATTTCGCCGGATTGATACCGGGCCAAGTGAGCAGCGCATGGAAAAGATTGTCGGGTGTGCGGTTCTCCTGAACAATCACCACAATATGGTGGAAGGGATTGGGGTACGGGATTTGAGCGTGGGCGACGGTGGTCCCGAGGCAGAGAATTAAAGTCAGGGACTTGGCAACGGATTTCATCATCTCCTCCCAATGTTGATCCCTAGTGGAATGCGGCGTGGGCCGCCTGCGACGCGTGAGTGCAGAACACCCCTCTGCGGTACCAGCACCGGGTAGGTAGTTGCCCCCATCGCGCCGTGCCTATGCTTCGCCGGCGTTCACCCTTTGAATAACCACTTCTGGAATCAAAGTTCTACTAGCTTCCGTCTTTCGATACTTCGCGTACCGGTTCGGGGCGTCCGAAGTAGTAAACACTCGAAACGCGAAAATGTTGCGGAGTGTCTTACGTCGGAAGGAACGGAACTCATCTGCCCACTCTTTCTTACGTCAACCCGATCGATCCTCTTACGGGCGAGCGTCCTTATCCACAATTTGCGCAGATTTTCTGGCGTGGCAGCGACAGCAACAGCACGTAGGAAGGGCGTGAGCACTGATGCGCGTCCTCGTTGACACGAATATTCTGCTGCGCAGCGCCCAACCCAATCATCCCCTCTGCTGCCAAGCCACTCACGCCGTTTCGAAATTGCTACGGGAAGAAAACTCCGTTTTCTTTTGTCCTCAGAACATCGCGGAGTTTTGGAATGTCGCGCCGCGCCCCGCCGACGGGAATGGACTGGGCTTCTCGCTTGAGGAAGGGTTGTGGGAGGTCGACCGCCCAGGGCGCCATCACAACCGCCCCGGCGCTCGGCGCTAAAATAACCACCGCCCGGCGGGCCACTGTAACCACCCCGGCGCTTTCGCGCCACCCCTCCTCAACTGAGGAGGGGAGTTCTCTGGACAGCTCCGCGCCACGATTGCTGCCCTACTAGCAAAACATCGGTTGACTGACGCAAGAAGCAAATCCGCGTTAGGATGGAGTCCAGAGTATGAAGGTTTTGCACTGCTTCGAGAAGGACAGCCGGAGGCTGACATGAACTGGAAGAAAGTCCTGCGCATTACCGCCGTCACGGTGATTCCCGGCGGATTGGCGATTTTGGGAGGGTGGCTGCTGGTGAAGAAATTTCGCTCAAGCCATGATGCGGAAGAAAAATCCCCATCGGACCTTGCCCAGCGCGGCCAGGAGCAAGCCGGGAAGGAGGCAAAGCATGACGTTCACCCCATCCGCATCCAGTAGCTTTTCGGCTGGTGCGGTCTTCCGGGGAATGATTGGGGCCACGCTGGGGAAGCTCAATGAACTGGTCCACTTCGTAGGCTGCAAGAAGTCCAATCCCCGCCAGACCGTGCTTTTTGCTTCTCGCTTTTGGGGGACGGCGGGAGACGGCCGGCTGGCTGAGAGCAATGCCCTGCGTTGTCGTCAGGCTGCGCGGTGTGCGATACTCCACGCATGATCACCAGGATGAAAATCGTCATGCTCAGTTTGGTGGTTCTATTTTCCACGGCGGCCTTTCGTCAATACGCGACGGCGCCGCCTTCGGGTCCGGCATATACCCGTGACGCTGAGCTCAAGTTTCCCGAGCGTTACCGGGAGTGGGTGTACCTCAGCACAGGGTTTGACATGAGTTACCACCCGGCGACGCAGATGGATCATCACATGTTCGACAATGTCTTTGTCAATCCGGAGGCGTACAAGGCATTCGTCGAAGCGGGCGCCTGGCCCGACAAAACCATGCTCGTGCTGGAAGATCGCGGTGCTGAGGGCAAAGGGTCGATTAACCAAAAAGGCAATTATCAGGGTGAAGCGGTAATGGGCGTCGAGGTACATGTGAAAGATGAAGCGCGTTTTCCGGGCAAGTGGGCTTTCTTTGTCTTCGGTAACGGCAAGACCTCCAAAATGGTTCCGACGACCGCCGACTGTTATACCTGCCACGCGGCACACGCGGCTGTGGACACCACATTCGTCCAGTTCTATCCGACCCTGCTGCCCATCGCCAGGCGCATGGGCACCCTCTCCGTCTCATACCAGAGGGAAGTCGGAACCCTGGCGCCGAAGTAGCCACGCACCAAAAAGCTCACCACAGAGCGCACAGAGACCATAGAGAAAAGAGCTCCTTCTTGCGCGAGTGGAGATGATGGTTCCTCATTGGTTGACCCACATTTCTTCGGTCTGCTCTTCGCGACGCGCGAAGATTTCGTGCCTCGGGCGTCCCGCCCCTGCTCGAGCATGGCCGGGACGGCCATGGCACAATTTTGGTTGCGGCTCCGCCGCGCTGTGCCTCTGTGGTGAAATCCTATTGGGACCTCGGCCGGCCACGCTTCCCATCCATGCACACAAAATTGAACGATCCCCCTCGCTGCAAAGACCCATCTTTGCGGTACAATGGCCACCGTTATGAAGGAGGCAAAAATCCATGGCGAAGATGGCGGACTTGAAGATGGACCAGCCGCGGAAGCGTTTGCACGGGGCATTGCCGAAGATCGGGATTCGGCCGGCGATTGATGGGCGCCGCAAAGGCGTGCGCGAATCGCTCGAGGGGCAAGTGATGCGCATGGCGAAAGCGGCGGCCGATTTCCTGGAGAAGAATCTGCGCCATCCCAACGGTCTGCCGGTGGAGTGCGTGGTGGCGGACTCCTGCATTGGGGGCGTGGCCGAGGCGGCGGATTGCGCTGAGAAGTTTGCGCGCGCCGGTGTGGGCGTGTCGCTGACCGTGTCGCCGTGCTGGTGCTATGGGTCAGAGACGATGGACATGGACCCGCTCGTTCCCAAGGCGGTGTGGGGTTTTAATGGCACGGAGCGCCCGGGGGCGGTCTATCTGGCCGCGGTGCTGGCCGGACACAACCAGAAAGGCTTGCCGGCGTTCGGCATTTACGGGCAGCATGTGCAGGATTCCACTGACACCTCGATTCCCGATGACGTGCAAGAGAAACTATTGCAATTCGCCAAAGCGGGCCTGGCGGTGGCGGAGATGCGGGGCAAGTCGTATCTGTCTTTGGGCTCGGTCTCCATGGGCATAGCCGGCTCGATGGTCAATGCGGATTTCTTCCAAAACTATTTGGGCATGCGCAACGAGTACGTGGACATGTCGGAGTTCGTCCGGCGCATCGACGAGAAGATCTACGATGGGGAGGAGTTCGATCGCGCCATGGCCTGGGTGAAGGCCCATTGTCCCGAGGGTAAGGACTGGAATCCTCCCGCCCTTCAGAAGTCCCGCGAGCAGAAAGATGCCGATTGGCAAACCTCCATCAAGATGGCGATCATCGCGCGCGACTTGATGGTGGGCAATCCGCGCCTGGCGGAACTGGGTTATGGGGAAGAGGCCCTGGGCCACAACGCCATCGTGGGAGGTTTTCAGGGACAACGCCAGTGGACCGATCATTTCCCTAACGGCGACTTTATGGAAGCTATCCTCAACTCCTCTTTTGACTGGAACGGCATCCGCGAGCCTTTTGTTTTCGCGACGGAAAACGATTCGCTCAACGGGGCCACCATGCTCTTTGGGCACCTGCTCACCGATACGGCACAGATTTTCGCCGATGTGCGCACTTACTGGAGCCCGGCGGCGGTGAAGCGCGTCACCGGCCACAAGCTGACAGGAAAGGCCAGCCAAGGCATTCTCCATTTGATTAATTCCGGCGCGGCTACGCTCGACGCCACGGGACGCCAGATGCGCGACGGCCAATCCGTCATGAAGCCCTTTTGGGAAATTACTCCGGAGGATGCGGAGGCTTGCCTGGAGGCGACCGAGTGGGGTCCGGCGATGCTCGAATATTTCCGCGGCGGCGGCTATTCCTCGCAATTCCTGACCTGCTGCGAGATGCCCGCCACCATGGCGCGTATCAACTGGATCATGGGCCAGGGGCCGGTGCTGCAACTCACGGAAGGCTACACCGTGTCTCTTCCGGCGGACGTCAACAAAGTTCTGGACGAGCGGACCAATCCTACCTGGCCCACCACTTGGTTCGCGCCGCTTCTCACCGGCCGGGGACCCTTCCGCGATGTTTATTCGGTGATGAACAACTGGGGCGCCAATCACGGGGCCATCTGCTACGGACACACGGGCGACAAGCTGATCACCCTTGCCTCCATGCTGCGCATTCCCGTGTGCATGCATAACGTCGGCGAAGAAAGAATCTTCCGGCCCAGCGCCTGGACCCACTTTGGGACCCACGACCCGGAGGGCGCTGACTACCGTGCCTGCGCGAACTACGGCCCGGCGTATGGAAAAAGATAAACCGAAGCTGCTTGCCATCACTTTTACGGAGGCATAGATATGATTGCCCCATCCCAACTCCGGCACATGCCGGTCCGATGCCCATGGATACTTCGGGTTGCCGCGGCACTCATTCTGCTCGCCGCTCCCGTCATAACCCCCAACGCCGCGGGGCAGAACCAGAGTCTGCCCGACCGCATTCCCCCCAAGCGATCGTCACAGATCGAGATCGGAATGGGAGGCGTCAATACCAGCCTTCCGCGTGATCCCTATATTCCCTGGAACCGCTGGTGGTGGACGCGCATGTTCGACGCGGGCATGAAGTGGGCGCGCATCGGCCAGTACGAGGACACCTCAGATATTACCGGCTGGGATTGGATCGAGCAGAAACGCGGGGAGTTCAGCGCCCTGCCGGAGTTGGACGATTACGTGGATTCGCTGGTCGATAACGGGGTCAAAGTTCAACTCCAGCTCCTTTATGGCAATCCGATGTACACTTCCCCGGCGGGCCGGCTGCCGGATGTGATTATTCCCACCCCCGCCAGCGTCCACAATCGCGACATGAATTTGTACTCGGTGTTCTGGCCGCCCCGAACGTCCGAACAGATCGCGGCGTTTGTGCGCTACACCCGGTGGATGGTGCACCACTTCCGGGGCCGCATTCGCTATTACGCCTTGTGGAACGAACAAGACGGCTCGTACTGGAACCCCGACTCCAACGCGGAAGAATATGGAAGGTTGCTGGGCGCCTTTGTCAAAGCCGTGCGGGAGACCGACCCCGGCGCCAAACTGATTTACGGCGGCCAGGCCTCACTTTCCGTCGACTTCGCGCGCACCGCACTTGATGCTTGCCAGTGCGCTGCCAGCCTCGACGTCTTCGCCTACCACACCTATCCTGGCGGCTATTCGAATAATGCCCCTCCCGAGTCCATGGATTACGGCGCCTTCGGCCCTCTGTCGCCTCATGCCCTGCGGCAGGCCGTGCGCAGCTACCCCGGCATCCGCCCCGACATCCAATTTTGGGATGACGAGTTCAATGCCCTTCCCGACCTTCCGCGCGGCAACGACGAATCCGTGCAGGCGAAATACGTCACCCGCGGCATACTCTATAACTGGGCGGCAGGCGTATCGACCTATATCTGGGAATTTATCAACGACACGAGTAGCAGCGAAGGCGATGCCTTTGGGATTATTCATGGAATGATGTATAAGCCGGCGGACTTCACTCCGCGCCCGGTTTATTTTGCCATGCAGAACTTGGACGCGGTTTTTTCCGACACCCAGCGCGACTCGACGATCCAGATGACCAGTCCCGACTTTATCGCCATTGAGCAGGACGCCGGAGCGCCGGTGCTGGCGTACGGGTTCCGCTCACGCGCGGGCAAAGCGGTGGTGGGTTATTGGCTGTCGGCGCACAGTTGGCCTCACAATATGTTTGTTCCTTACTTCGCCAGCGTTACGCTGAAGAATTCCGGCATCAAGGACCCGGTCTTGATCGATGTCGTGTCAGGCAAGATTTCGCCGCTTAAATGGAAAGAAGGCACGACCGACACGCTCGATAAGCTGCCGATTCGAGACACGATTCAGGCGATTGCGGACACGGCCTATTTTGATTGGCCCATCCTGCCCGAAACCCCGAGTTCCTTGGACGCGCATGATGGGGGCGGCGCCGTGCGGCTGACCTGGGAGACGCATGGGGGTGAAATGACGGGTGTCGTCGTCGAGCGGCGCAACCGCAATGGGGAGGCGTGGGCGAAACTCGCCGAATTGCCGGCAGACAAGACGGAATATACCGACCCCAAGCCACCGGCCACTGCGCAGGTCAGCTACCGTGTTTACGCATTGAATAAGAGCAGCCGGTCGGCATACTCGAATGTCGCAAGACTTAAACCCTGACCTTTAGCTGAGGGTGGCGGCCCGCTAGACCCTGGAACCCCCTCACCCCCCGTGCCCCTCTCCCCCAAAGGGGCGAGGGGGGAGCTAATTCGAATTTGCGGCCCTGGCCCCTTTGGGGGAGAGGATGTACCGCTGCCGGCGTTTTCATCAGCCGGTGCGGGACGGGTGAGGGGGTGGGAACACATTGACGATGAGGTAGCGCCGTCACCACCAGGGCCGAGGGGAATCGCTGGATAATTGTGGCTGCCATCTCCCGCTCAACTGTGAAGCGAAGTCGTATTCCCCGGAGCCAATGTCGATGATTGCCCAACCGGGGTTTTCGCTGCGGAGGGAAATCTCGCGAACCTCGCCTATGGGCCGTCCCCCTTCCGTGACCGAGCTTGCGTCATCAGACGGCATATAAACCGTGGCCCGAGTGTTGGCAGGCACAGTGATATGCCAGTGAAGGCGCTCGCTCTCGAGCCGCCATTCGCTGGTGATTTTGCCCTGAACGGATTCGTAGTCGGCGCGCACGTGCGTGAGGCCGGCAAGAACTTGCGGGCGAAGGATCGTGTGCTTGAACCCGGGCCGGTCAGGATCAGGGCAAATCCCCGCGAGCCCCTCGTAGAACCAGGCGTCAAATCCGCCTTGCATGGCGTGGTTGCGGGATCGCGGGCCGTATTGCGCGTCCAACTCCGGTTCGCCCCACGTCTCCCAAAAGGTTGTTGCCCCGAGCGAAAAGAGATAATCGATGCTGGGGTAAGTCTTTTGACGAAGGATCTCCAAGGCGACATCGCCGTGGCCGTACTCAGCCAGCGCCCAGTAAAGACATCGGCTGCCGGTGATGCCGGTGGAAAAGTGGCCCTGGTGCTTTTCCGCAACGTCGCGCGCCAATGCGGCTGCGACCTGTACCTTGTCAGCCGCCGGCGCCAGCCCCAACCGCAGGGCGAGGCTGTCTCCGGTTTGGCTGCCGTAGCTCATGCCGGCCGCATTGAAAAAGTTTTGGTTGAAAGCCTGACGTATCTTGACCGCCAACGCCCGGAAATTTGCCGCGTCCTGGTTTCTGCCCAGAATCTTCGCGATGGCACTCATGATCCGGGTGTCAAGATAGAAATAGCCCGTGGAAGTCAACGGAACCGGCGTCTCCGTTGGTTTCACGCTCCCCGGTGGACACCAATCTCCCAGCCCTGGGGAGACGATGTAATCACGGGCCAACCCTTGTAGATGGTTTACCCACCGTTTCATGTCGTCATAATGCTCCTCAAGGATACGCTTGTCACCATAATAGAGATAAACATACCAGGGAAGCTGAACGACGGCGGTCCCCCAATCAGGCGCCGCTTCCTCCCGCTCGCGCTTGCCGGGCGCAACCATCGTGGGCAGACCCTTGACTTCCGAGGTGTGAATGTCCTCCAAGTATTTGGCCCAGAACCGGGCCATATCAAAGTTGAAAATCGTCATTTCCGCGGAGACCTGGGCGTCTCCCAACCATCCACACTTCTCGCGTGCGGGACAATCCGTAGGGACGCCATGCAGGTTCGAAACCTCCGTCCACAACGCCGTTCGGTGGATGCGGTTGAGCAAAGGATCGGAGCATTCGAAATCGCCCACCTTGGTAACATCGGTGTGAACCACCACACCCTCCAGGCACTGGAGAGAAGGTGCGCCTGGAAAACCTGTCACCGCGACGTAGCGAAAGCCGTGATAGGTGAACCGCGGCTCCCACACTTCTTCACCCTCACCCTTGGTGATGTAGGTATCCGTCGGAACGACACCGGTCGCAAAAACTCCGGTGCTGGCAGGGTCGATCATTCCGTCCTCGGAAACGGACTCGGCAAAGCGCAGGACGATTTTCGTGCCGCGCGGCGCGGTCACTCGGAGCTTCGCCCAGCCCGCGAAGTTCTGGCCGAGATCGTAAACGAAAACTCCCGGCCGTGGCTCGGTCAAGGCAACCGGCGTAAGTGTTCTGACCGCCCTGATCGGGGGCATACACTGTGCTTGCAGGCGCTCGGTGGGTGCGGCGACCGGGCGGGCATGTTCCCAAGCCTCGTCGTCGAAGGCGGGTTGAGACCAGCCGGGGACCTCCAAGCGCGCGTCATAAAACTCTCCGGCATAAACGTTGTTATCCAGGATTGGCCCCGGGGCCACTTTCCAATTTTCGTCCGTCACGACGGTCTCCACGCTTCCGTCTCGATATTCCAAGCGGAGTTGGAGCAGAACGCGTGGAACGCCATAATTGGTTCCCCCCGGAACACGGTACTTGCCTCGTTTCCAAATCTCATCCTGGTTGAACCAACCGCTGCCGAGCATCACGCCCGCGGTATTCTCGCCCGGTTTTACACAATCGGTGATGTCGTAGGTCACATAGAAGGCGCGCTTTGGGTAGTCCGTTTGAGCCGGATCGAGAACATGGCCGCCCACTTTGGAGCCATTCAAGTAGAGTTCGTAGTAGCCCAGACCGCAGATGTAGGCCCGCGCTCTTTCAGGAAGATCGCGCAGGTGGAAACCTCTGCGAAATAATGGCGCGCGATGGGGCGTTTCCGAGGGATCCCCAGCGGGCAGGTTCGCGGCAGACGGGCTCGCGGCCAAAAGATAGTTGGCGGAGATCCATTTCGCCTGCCACGCCCCCTCATTCAACAGTCCCATTTCAAAGGTTGCCGTGTCGCTATAAGCCGAGGCGTTGCCGGTCTCGTCCCAGACTCGCACTTTCCAATAAACGCGCTGGAACGATTCAAGGGGCTTGCCCCGGTAGTCGATCTGGATCGAACTGTCTGAGGCGACCTTACCCGAATCCCACAACTCACCGACGTTGACGGCGAGGCGCTTCAAGCTGCTCGCCACCAGAATCTGATACGCCACCTGCGTCTGCGCGCGGAGACGTGCTTCCAATCGCCAGCTTAGGCGCGGTCTTAAAACATCGAGACCCAGGGGATTCAGAGCGCCTTCGCACTGCAACCAAACAGGTCGTAGCGTTGCTTCAGGGGAGGGTGCACCGGGCGTCTCGGAAGGTCCGCGGAGATCATGCGCTTTCAGAAGATCTTGCGCAAATCCTCTGCCGCCGCCCAGTGCCGCTACCCCTTGCAGGAATTTCCTGCGTCGCAATTCTTATCCCTCTCCCTCTTTCCAACCCCAAGATGCCCGCATGTGGGGGTGGTTCTGCAGAGCCTCGGCGCCCGAGAAGGGTGAGCAAAGTTGGTTTGCCCATTCAACCTCCCGAACACTATCACGGTATTCCAGGGTGGACAACGGCGGGGCTGAAGAGTCCGTGTGAAAACGTGTCCTGGCGTGTCGTAGCGGCGGTCTCTGACCGCCGAAATTATTGATTTCGAAAACCGGCCAGGGACCATCGCTACACTTCGAGGTTTTCACCCCGACTCTGAAACCCCGCTCTTCCCACCCGCGGTGAGACATCCGGCCTAAAGTCGTATTTCCTGTTCACGGCCGGAGGGAAGGCTCCCCGCCCGTGGGCATTGCATTTCTCCCTTGTTTCGCCGCAAGCTTTGTGGTAGGAATAACATGCCTGTCGGTAGTGACTAGCTTCCTAACAGAGAGCGGAAGACGGGGTTTGGAGCGCAGATCCGAAAGGTTTCGTGAGAAACCCGCTTGCGACCCATGGGTTCCGCGAAAGGAGATGTGGGCATGGCATTCTGTGCAAAGTGTGGTGCACAAATGGCCGAAGGGATGACGTTCTGCGGTTCGTGCGGTGCGCCGGTGGCCGGCGGTGTGCCGGTGGGCGGCGCTGCCCAGGCTGCGGCCCCTTCAGCCGCGAGTACGGGATTGACCTCGAATGTGGCGGGAGCGTTGGCGTATTTCACCTTTATCCCGGCGATTGTTTTTCTAGTGGTGGACCCTTACAAGAATGACAAGTTCGTTCGGTTCCACTCCTTCCAGTCGATCTTCTACTGTGTCGTGGTGATCGGATTCGGCATCGCGTGGGCCATCATTTCGGTAATTCTGGGGCTCGTGTCGATGGGTATCCTGGCGGGGGTCATGTTTTTGATCAGCATGGTCATCCACCTGGGGTTCCTGTGCTTTTGGATCTTCCTGATGTACAAGGCGTATCAAAGCCAGTATTACAGAGCTCCGATCATCGGCGACTTGGCGGCAAAGCAAGCAGGTTTGTAACGTCCCGGGTACGGCGCGACATCTCAAAAGATCAAGGGGCGGCGGCAATCCCGCCGCCCCTTTCTTTTGTGGCATACCTCGACGCAAGCCTTCGCATTTCCGCTTGACAATTGACTGTCGGTAGCGCAATTTAAGGGGTTTCGCCCGCACCGGGTGAGTCTAGGAGGGCAGATTGCAGCCCCCCTCACCCTTGCAACCCATGTCTGTACTCGTATGCTTTCACGACCGATGCTTTGACGGAGCGTGCTCGGCAGCAGTCTTTACGCGCTTTTACCGGCAGTGCGTCGACGCGCAAGGGGACTTCCTCTACCGCGGCCTGATGCACCGGGCAGGACAGTTGTTCGATGAGGGTCTGTTCAGCGCGGAAGAGAACGTCATTGTCGATTTCAAGTATTCCAGCTCCGACCGCCTGACCTGGTGGTTCGATCATCATCAGAGTGCTTTCCTCACGGAGGAGGATGCTGAGCACTTCCGGCGCGATGTTAGCGGGAAAAAATTTTACGGGCCGGACTTCCACTCCTGCACGAAATTCATTGCCCATATCGCGAGCACGCGCTTCGGCTTCCGGGCACCGGACCTGGAAGATCTGGTTCATTGGGCGGACCTGATTGACGGTGCCCGGTACCCGGACATCCGCACCGCCGTGGAAATGCGCGAGCCGGCTACGCAGTTGACTTTGGTAATCGAGGGGACCTCGGAGCCCGAGTTCTGCGTGCACTTGATTCCCCAGCTTCTCTCCAAGCCGCTGAAAGAAATCGTTGCATTGCCGCATATCCAGAAGGCCTTTGAACAACTTTACGCCCGGCACTTACAGTCCATCGAATTGATTCGCGAGCGTGCCGAATTGCACGACGGCGTAGTGTTCTTTGACATCGTCGACCTGAACATGGAGGGATTCAACAAATTCATCCCGTATTACCTTTTTCCTGCGGCGCTTTACAGCGTGGGCTTAAGCCGTTCACAGGAACGGATCAAGGTTGCCGTAGGCAGCAACCCTTGGAGCAGCGCCCCCAAGACTGCCAACCTTGCTACCATCTGCGAGCGCTACGGGGGCGGCGGGCATGCCAAGGTGGCGGCGATTTCTTTGCCTCCGACGAATCTGGAAAGGGGGCGCGAAGTGGCAGCGCAAATTGTTCATGAGCTGCGCGGCGGTTCCGGTTAAATCCCCGTTCCGGGCCTGGATGCTCCTGCGGCGTGCGGGGTGTTCCGGCCTTCCCCTTTCTTGCGGCGGTACGCGGCGCAGGGTTTTGGCGCCCGGGATTCCCCAGGCCGGGGGAAGAGGGACCGGGCGGGCAACAATCTTCTTGACATTACCTGTTAAGGCGGGAGGGGTAAGGCTCACGAATGACCCGTCTGACTTGATACCAGGCAGCGGCTGTGGTAAGAAAGAGCAGTTATTTCAATCCGCAAAAGCCGGCCCCCGAGGAGAAATAGGTTGGTGGTGGACGAGCGCGCGAGCACAAGCGGGAGCGCCAGGGGGATTCCTTTTGGGGTAAATTCGACCTGATTCATAAGGTGCACAAGTATCAAAAGCGGGCGGTTTCACTTAGGTTGAGGTTGACGCTTACTGCAACCGGGGGATGGTGAGGGCCGTGGCGGAAACGACGGGAAGTGATCCGAAGGCCATTCATGTGAGCTTCTTCGGGATATCGGACGTGGGTCGAGTCCGCAAGAACAACGAAGATAATTTTGTGGTATGCAATCTTACGACGGGAGAAGTGGGCCTTTCGCCCACGCTTCGCGAACACACCTTGGGGCAGTATGGATCGCTGTTCATGGTGGCGGACGGGATGGGAGGGGAAGCGAGCGGTGAGGTCGCGAGCCAGCTTGCCGCCGTCACCATTCCCAAGCGTTTGTATGACAACTTAAAGTCCCTGGGCGTGGTCAGCGAGGCCAATTTCGTTATCCTTTTGCGCGAAGCCATTGAGTACGCCAATCAGATTATTTTCCAGAAAGCGCAGAGCCATCCTGATTACCGAGGCATGGGAACGACAACGACGGCGGCGGCCCTTTTCGGCCAGTATCTCTTCGTGGGCCAAGTGGGAGATTCTCGCGCCTATTTGGACCGCAACCAACAGATGACCCAGTTGACCCGGGACCAGACGTTCTTTAACTACCTTAAAGACATTGGGGCTGAGTTGCCAGCCGACCCGGAGAAGGACAGCCGGAAAAGCATCCTGACGCAGGCCGTGGGGAGCAGTGAGACGCTGGATGTGAAGGTCACCTCCACGAAGGTGTTGCAGGGAGACCGTCTACTGCTATGCAGCGACGGACTGTACAACATGGTGCCCGAACCCGAACTTCTGGAGACGGTAAGCCGGGCGAATGGGCTGGCCGACAAATGCAAGGCCCTGATCGAGAAGGCTAATGGGTACGGTGGGACCGACAACATCACGATGATCATGGCAGAATTTTCGGGGGAAGGGCTTCCCCCTATGGACGCCACCACGTCCGTCGAGTGCAAAGAGTTCAACGAAGAAGATTTCAAACCACGCCCATAAAATCCCAAATCGGACTTTCGAAAGGCCCTGCCCGCCCTCGCCTGGCACGCGGGCGTAGGGCATCCGCGTCAAGATGATGACCTGCCGCTCCCGTCCCGGCAGCGCACTCAAAATGGACAGCGAGGTCCAAGGCCATGAAATGCCCCGTATGCGGCGAACTCAATGAGGAAGGGTACCGGTTTTGCAGGGTCTGTGGCCACACTCTGGGCGCGGCGGGAGAGGCTGGCCCCACGGTAGCCATGCCCGCGGGTTCGGTCCCGAGTGACGATGCGATTTCCACCGTGGCCATGGATGCTCCGCCCTCCGCTCCTTCCGCATTTCGATTAGTCGCGACCTCAGGGCTCCTCTCCGGCCGCAACTTTAGCATCACTTCGAAAGGGCTTAATATCGGCCGCGATCATAGCAATTGCCAGATTGTACTGGCGGATGACCAAGTCTCTCGCCAGCATGCCTGGATCGGATTGAACGATGCCGGCCAAGTGGTCATCCGCGACAAGAACTCCGCCAACGGGACTTACGTCAATGGGGGACGAGTACAGGAAGCGGTAGTGAAGCCGGGGGATATAATTTCCATCAGCACTGGGGACAAGCATCATTTTCGCGTCGAGTCTTACGTTCCTGCCCCGGCGCCTCCTCCCAAAGTGGCAGCAGTGAAAGGGGCGGCAGCCGAGGAGGAAGATGGCCACGTCGTCACCTCCTTGGTAAGCCAGGAGGATATCGCCGCTGCACAGCAGGAGGAAAAGACCAAGGGCGAGACCGTGGCCATCAAACTCACCGAACTGATGGCCCGTCCGCACGTTGAGCTGATCGTTGACAAGTTTGCTGTGAAGAGCGAGGACATTCCGGATACGGGTTTGGTCGTGGGCCGCGACCCTGCACGCTGCCAGATGGCGATGGAACACTCGACGGTCTCCGCCGTGCACGCGGCGTTTTCAGTTAAGAACGGCCAGGTCTGGCTGACGGACAAATCGACCAACGGAACCTTTGTGAACGGGATCCGGGTCACGACCAGCGAATTGCATGACGGCGATTACATTACCTTCGGGCGATACGCCGGCAAGTCCCTGATCTTTCGCTCGGGTCTGGAACCGCAGCTCAAGCTGGAAAGCCTCGACCTGAACAAAGATCATCTTGTCATCGGTCGCGACCCTGATTGTGACGTGATTATTGCTCACCCCATTGTTTCGAAAAAACATGCCGAGATCGTGAAACAGAACGGCAAATTCCTGATCGTCGATCTGGGCTCCACCAACGGGACATTTGTCAACGGCATTCGTATTAAACGCCATGAACTTCAGGAACTGGACCGGGTGGTCATCGGCCCTTCCGAACTCCATTTCCGGGGTGGGACCCTCTCCCATGCTCCCGACGGGCGCGTCATGCGGTTGGATTCCGTGCATCTGAATTTCCAGGTCACGGATACCAATACTGGCAAGCCCAAGCTGTTGTTGGACGACCTTTCGCTGGTGGTCAAGCCCAAGGAGTTGATTGGCTTGTTGGGGCCCAGCGGCGCGGGAAAAACTACCCTGATGAACGCCCTGAATGGCTTTGTGAAACCCACCTCCGGCCAAGTGCTGTACAACGGCATGAATTTGTACCAGAACCTGGACGCGCTCAAGGCCAGCATAGGATTTGTTCCCCAGGAAGACATCATGCACCGGCAGCTTACCGTTCGCCGCTGCCTTTATTATGCTGCCCGCCTGCGCTTGCCGGATGATATTTCTGATGACGAGATCAACCGCCGGGTGGAAGAGATGCTCGAAACCCTGAAACTGGACCCCCAACGGTGGGACAACCCGGTGGCGACCCTGAGCGGCGGCCAGCGCAAGCGTGTGAGCTTGGGCATCGAACTCCTTCCCAAACCCGGCGTGCTCTTTTTGGATGAGCCCACGGCTGGGCTCGACCCGCGCACCGAGACGCTGATGATGATGCTTTTCCGGCAACTCGCCAACCAGGGCTCCACTATTGTCATTACCACGCACTTGCTGGGGTCGTTCGGCGTGCTTGATAAGGTTGTCGTCCTCGTCCAGGGACGGCTTGCCTACTTCGGACCGGGAACCAAGTTCCTCGACTATTTCCAGGCGGAGTCTCCCCCCGATGTTTACGACGACCTGACGGACAACAACACCGTTCCTTACGCGCTGGAGTTGAAAAAGAGATTTCAGACGGCGCCGTTGTTTCAGGATCTGGTGCTGGAGCCGCAGAAAAATATCCCGGCGGAACGGCCGTCGGCGACGGGTCCAGCTTCCGCCGCGGTTAAGGCTCGGCCCAAGGAAAAGGGATTCAGCCTGCGCCAATTCAGCACGCTGCTGCAACGCAACTGGGAATTGAAATTCAGTGACCGGGCGCAAACCACTTTGCTTTTTGCGCAGGCCCCGTTGGTGGCCTTGTTGGTGGCCTTGATGGCGAGTGGGCCTAACCAGGTGCAGACGATCTTCATGGCGATGTTTTCCTCATTATGGTTTGGCTGCTCGAACGCGGTTCGCGAAATTGTGGACGAGCAAACCATTTACAAGCGCGAACGGCAGACCGGGTTGAAGATCCCCTCCTACGTGCTCTCCAAACTTTTCGTCTTGTCGGTAGTGGCGCTGGCACAATGCGTGTCGGTGGTCCTTATCCTGCTCGCCGTCAATCGCGCTCTCTCGTTGACTCTGCCGGAAGCCGGCGCCGCCATACTGATCATGTTCCTGGTGGCGGTGAACGGCTCGCTGATCGGGTTGCTGATTTCCAGTTTGGTTTCGACGCCGGAAAAAGCCTTGACGCTGTTCCCGCTCGTGCTGATTCCGGAACTGCTGCTTTGCGGCCTGTTCCTTTCAGTGCGTCCTATCCAGACGATCATCCCGATCACCGTGGAACAGCTCATGGAAGGGAAGATGTTTGCCCAGCCGGAGGCGAAAGCCCAAGTGCAAAAGATACTGCAACCTTGCAAGGGCGTTCCCTATCCCGCTTTAGCGGCGAGTCCCGCGCCGAGCGGCCAGACCGCGACCGCGGAAGTGGAACAGGGCCGCTTTGCGCACCAGGTGGCGGGCGCAATGACGCCATCGCGGGAAGTGGCGGATTGTTTCCACAGATTCACCCCCGCTCCTGCTGACGGCATGGGAACACCCGTCCGCTGGCTTTCGGCCCTGGCGATCTCGCGCTGGGGTTTGGAAGCGCTGTCCGATCTCTGTTTGCACGGCGCTCATTCTACCCAGGACTACGCGTACAAGATCATCAACACCATCACCATTTCTCTGCACCCGGATGACGTCGAGAAACTCGAGGAGGGTTTGGAGCAGCCCGCAGAGGCGTTCGCCGCTTCCGGCGCTTTCCCCCTGCCTTCCAACTTCCTGAGGGATAAGGGACCGTATTTGTCGATCCTTACGGGGTACGCCCTGCTGATGGTTGTGCTTATCCTGGTGGTCATGAAAGGCAAGGATGTGAAGTAGCAGTGACAGGTGGCAAGTGACGAGCAGGCATAAAACAAGTATAAACTATTAGCCGTCAGCAAGGATTGAGTTGAGGGCTAAAAGCGCAAGGCTGAGAACTACTGGTCACTTGTCACTTGTCGCTGCAATTAAAGGAGTCAGCATGGATAGCGGTTATTCCACGGTTCGCAACCTGCTTTACATTGTTCTAGTGCTTAGCCTGTTGTCAGTCTTTTCAAACCTTTACGTCGCGTCAGAGCTTTCCCGGAATAGCGATGAGCTGGCGCGTTTGGGCCTGCTTCTCCAGAAGCAGTTGATGGGGTCGGCCATGGAACAGTCCCAGGAGCTGCAAAAGAAAATGGACCAACTCAATCAAGACGCGGCTGGTATCGACGCGAAGTTACAGAAAGCCCAGGACGATTTTGTGGCAAGGATGAACATCGAGCTCCCCCGCATCATGGACAACTACATCAAGTCGCGCGCCCCCATGATTGAGAGGCAGGTCATGAAGCAGGCCGTTCCGCAGTAGACTCGGCTGGGAAGCGGGAAGGTGGGGGTGCCCCCGCGCGGGCCGGAGGCTTTGGACCGGGATTATTCAGCGCGGGTTTGCAAGGATGAGGCTAAGGCGAGAATCATAAACCTCTCCCGCGGGAGAAGGTTATTAGTCGATGGCGCTTCGGGCCGGGGGAGCGTGGCAAGAACCCCGGGCTATTCGAGGGTTTTTACCTCCACTTGGAAAAGCTGTTCCCCCATGAAAAACTCGTCGGCGTCAGTGAGTTCAACATCATTACGCACGCGGCGATAAACGCCATTCCGACTGCGTAAATCTTGCAAAACAAAGTGCCCCGGTTTGGCGACGATGCGGGCGTGGGTGCCCGACATGTACGGGTCGTCTTTGAAGATCAGGTCTCCGGTGGTCCGGCCCAGAGTCGTCTCCGGCTTTTCGAGTTTGAACTCCCCAACAATTTCCCCATTCAATTTGATGTGTTCGAGCTTGGCTGAAACGGGGCCTTTCTGAAGCTTGGGGGGGCCGCTCCACATCACGGTGCCTTGGGAAGCATCCTTGCTCGGTCCATCGTCCGGGCCCTGGGTGGTGAAGCGGAAGAGTTCACGTCCCAGCAGGAAGATGTCTCCCGGGGAGATCTCCGTGTCCTGCCTTTGTCGAATGAAAGATCCGTTCTGGCTGCCCAGATCCCTCAACACCAGCTTGCCTTCGCGCAAACTAAGAGCAGCGTGCCGCGGTGAGAGTAGCATATCCTGGGGATAGCTCAGGTCACAGCCCTCGCGGCCGATGAGCGTTTCCTTGGTAATGGCGAAGGCCTTCCCCACAGACCCGTCCGGTTTTTTTTCCGCGATCTTGGCTTCGATCCGCTGTACGCGCAGGCCCGTAAAAACAACAGTTCCCTCTGCTGCAGCCGCGGGCGGACGGGCAACAGCCGGTGGAGGCGGAGCCGGCTTGGCAACCGGTGCAGGAGCCACCGGTGGCGCCGGCGGCGGGGCCGCAGGCCTCGGAGGAACCTGAGGGCGGGGTGGTGGAGCGGCGACGGGCCCAGGCGGAACCGGGCGAGCCACCGGCGGCGCTGGGGCCGGGACCACAGGACGCGGCGGGGGCGCCACCGGCCGAGCCACCGGCGGCGGGGCCACAGGTCTCGGAGGAGCCGGTGGTTGTGGGGGCGGCGCGACCACCGGCGCGGGCGGCCGAGGCGGGGCCACGGGCGGCTGCTGCACCGGGGCCGGCGGAGTTACCACCTGCGGGGCCGGCGCGGCCACCAAGGGCGTACCACAGAAGCCGCAGAACTTACTCCCCATGGGAAACGATTTGCGGCAGTTTGGGCATGTGATTTGGGCGGCCATCGGTGCCGCCGCGGGGCGGGGCGGGGGCGCCGGTGGCGTTGCAGCATGCAATGGTTTTCCGCAGCGCGCACACGTCGGCGAAGACGTCGGGTTCATATTTCCGCAAGAGGCGCACCGCATGTAACGGACTGTTCCTTGTTCATTGGTGTCAGCGGTCATGGTCTATGATCGTCTCCGTTGCGACCGGCGTCTGCTAACCGCCGGTGGCCTTTATCCAAATGGGGTTAGTATAGCAGCGAAACTCCTCGTTGGAGGTGTTTCGTGTGATAGCCTCCAAGCGGATATATTTCCACTCCTCCGAACCCTCTTGCAAGATCTGCCGAAGGTCGACAGGAACAAGACCTTCGCTGGAGAGGCCTTTGGAAGAAGGTACGGGCACTTCCACGGGCTTCAACTCGCCCGTGCTAGTGCCTACGATCAGGCGGATGGTTTGAAAAGTCCCAAATTCTTCACTGCTCACCCAGACGAGTTGGAGTGGGGGCAGGGATTTAAGAGGGCAGGAGATATCCTGTCCGATGCCTACATCTTGGGGGTCGTCGAGAGATGCGTTGGAATTGCGATCGAAGCCGGCGACGAGAAGAGGGCCGTTCGTCGCCACGCTGCGTCCCTCCCGCAGGGCGCGCAGGACGTTCTCACCACGCGCGCCCATGCCGTTCGGCGCATAAACCAGGGTGAAGATGCGGCCGAGGGCGTTGTCTTCCGCATATCCGTTTATGCTACGCGAGGGCTTGCCGAGGAAGTCGGTGACATCCATGGTGGCTTCATAATTGAGGTCTCCATGGGCGTCCGACCCTGCGGCGATGAAGGTCTTGAAGAGCGGAGCATTCACTCCATCACTGCGCGGCCCGAGACCGCGCTCGAGCAGAGGTTGCCATCCTACCTTGATTCCTTGTTCCAGGCGTACGTACTGGTTAGCGTCCTGATCCGCTTGGAAGCAAGCGCTCGCATCCGCGTGTTCTTGGACACAGAAGGGGTCGCGCATATCATCGGCCGTATCATTCGTGGCACGGTTCCAGAGTTCCAGTCCGACCAGGCCGGCCGGAAGCTGCTTTCCATCCGGGGCCAGTAAATCCGTGTCCAGGTTCCATTTCCCCCCGCGCATTACGGGGCTGATGGGGTCAAAAGGATGGGCGGCGTAGGCAAATCCCCCTGCCGCGGTGACCCGCGCAAGAGCGTCCTTGATCGGCAAGGCGTTAGAGGAGGGGGACCCGTCGCCCGTCAGGACTACCGCGCTGCCGGCATTCGTGGGGTCAGGGAAACCCTTGTCCGGATCGTCGGGTGACGGCGCCACCACCATGTGTACGGTGGTCAAGAGCGCATCTTGGCCGGAGGAGACGGTTATTTCCTCCCCGCGAATCATCACCAGCCGGCCGTCGCGATACTTTTTTACGTCCTCCAGTTCCTGCTGATAGCGCTCCGGCGAGAGGTCGGTCGAGTGGTCCGTCAGGAGCAGCCAGTTCAATCCCGCCTGGAGCGCCGCTTGTTTCGTCACGCCGAGCGGGTATCCGCGCTCCGCCGGATTGTCGGTGTAACCGCAGTGGTAGTGCACATCACCCCGGTACCAGTTAGGGATTTGCGGAAGCGGGGCAGCGTTCAGGCGGACCCGTAAATAGAAGTCCTGGTTCGGCCAATCCACAACGTGAAACGAAACGTCAATGTCGACCGAGGAGAATGGCCCGCCCAAATAGTGGCTGGCTAGAAAAGACTGCACCCGGTCGCGGGGAACCTCCAGAGTTTTCTGCAGCCGGGTTGAAATCGCCAGGGGCTGGTCGCCAGCGCGCGCGTCAAAGGAAAAGTCTTTGCTCGTTCCCAGAAGCAGCGGTTCCTGGACGAACTTGTGTTGAGCGCTACTGGGTTTCACAAATACGTTTACACCCTGCAGCTTCAGCGGGTTCCGTGAGATATAGCTTGATAGGGAGGAGCCTGTCGTATGAGCGGCCTGCTCGACGCCGTTGATGACCTCTAAATAAATGGGGAGATAGGGGTCGTCAGGAATTCGCAGCGAGCGCGGAGCATCGGCCCGAAAAAAAACGCCGGTTTTCGAGAGTTTTTCCTTGAGTTGGTCCGTCAGGCTTTCTTGGGATTGGGCGAAGGCCGGGAGGGAAAGTGTAAGGCTCGCCGCCAGAGTGGCGGCGCAGACCGAGAATTGCAAGAAGCGGTTACGAAGATTCATGGAATCATCTTCCGAGCGATTTGACCGGAGATGCACTGTTTGGCCGAGGCCGCCAGAGCCACAACCTTTCCGTCAGCACTGAGCAAAGGCGCGCCGGATTCGCCAGGATCTACCTGGTGGTCAATCGCTAGGATGGCCCCTTGCATTTTCACCCTAACCCCAAGAAGACGCGGGTCGGTTTGGGGTTGGCTCGTTCCGAAAGGAAAACTGCACATAACCAGCAGGGGATTAGAGGCAAAATCAGGCGCCGCGTCCAGGAAGGCCAAGGGATGAAAGCCTGTCCCCCTGAGCTGCAGCAGGGCCAGGTCAGACTCGCCTTCCGCATGCAGGAGGAGGGTGGCCGTCTCGCCCGAGTCCGGGTCTTGGTATTGCTGTGGAGCCATTTGGTCAGGTGGTGTTTGCAAAACCTTTAACGTCTGTTTCTGCGTGCTGAGGGCGGATGGAAAATCGGGTTGACCGTCCGCTCCGATCACTTTGGCGCCCGCCGGCCAGGCATATATCTTCACACTGGCTTGGTCCACCTCCAGATGGTGACGCTGCAGCAGGACGGCGACCTGTGGGTCGAACTTCCAGGGCGCAATTACCCGCTTGGTGGTGAGCAGCTTTCCATCCCCGCTTACCAAGAAACCCGTCCCGGATTGGGAGAATTTCTCGGAGGCCTTGGATTTCGGATCGAGCACCGTGTACTCCGTGTACAAGAGATACACGGCCGGTTTTGCCACGGCGCCAAGGGTCTGGTCTTGATGCAGCTTCGCCAGATGTTCCTTCGCCATGTTGACGGCCGCCTCGGAAGTAGGATTCGAAAGCGTTGCCAGGATGGTGTGTGCCGTCATGCGCAGCAAAGGGTTGCCCTGGAATAAATTCAACGGAACCTGCTCGTTCATGGTTGCAGGGATTACCATCTGCTTCGCCCGCACCGCAATTTTTTCCAGGGAGTTCAGTTTGACCTCGATGAAGCTTTGCCCGGTGATCTGGATCTGGTCCTTGTCCACCATATCTTGGACGGGCTTTAGGGAATCCAGATCGGCAAAAACGATGGAACACATCAGAGGAGCGGGCAGGTCGACGCTATTCTTGTTCGAGAGTTTGAATTCTTTTTCGAAGGTCTCGATGTGGACGGGAACCCCGCTCACCCGCACATCCTGAAAGTAGATTCGTTGAATGGTGGCGGGGCGGTCCACGGGGCGAATGCTGATTGCAAGACCCAGCAGCAAACGCTCGAGGTTGATGTCCTCAAACGAGAGGCTCTTGTAAACCGCCGGGCTCGCCGCCGGCTGCCCACCCTTGGTGGGAAGCTGGTAAATCTTGGCTCGACGAATCTCCTCCGGCAATTGGCCGGTGGGCGCCGGTTGCTGAGCAGAGGCCCGCGGGGAGCCGATCACCATCATCCCCACGACGGCGGCAAGAACCCAAGAACGAGAACCAATCGATAGGGGCAAGAGCATTCTGTGGACCCCCGGGGTTTATCCAGCGCAGGAGAGGTTCACCCCGGAAACTGTATAGTGCCTTCCCCCGAGCCGGGATTCTGCCAAAGGATTTCGTAGAGTTCCACGGGCGTCTCCTTGCCTTTCACGCGGATGGGTTCCAGGCGTTGCGCCGGTATGTTGCTGTTCAGATGTGAAAAGGTCGATTCGGAGATGAGGATTTGTCCTCCCGCGGCATTCGCGCATAGGCGGGAGGCCAAGTTGACGGCATCCCCGATGACCGTGTAGTCCATGCGCTTCGCGGAGCCAATGTTTCCGGCCGTCACCGGCCCGGTATTCACCCCTACCCCCATCAGCAGCGGTGCTTGGCCGCGGTTTTCCCACTGCTGATTGAGGTGCGCCAGAGCCCGTTGCATCTCCATGGCGGTCTTGGCGGCGCGCAGCGCGTCGTCAGGTTTAGGCAGCGGAGCCCCGTACACGGCCATGATCCCGTCGCCCAGGTATTTGTCGAGCGTCCCACCGCTATCGAAGATGATGTCCGTCATCTCCGAGAAGAATTCGTTTAGGAGTTCCACCACCGCCTGGGGCTCCATGTGCTCGGACATGCGTGTGAAACCTCGGATGTCGGAAAACAGGATGGTGGCGATCTGGTTATCGCCCCCCAAATGGACTTCACCGGGGCTGGTCAAAATCCTTTCCACGATGGCGGAATTGAGGAAGCGCTCGAGCGCCTGGCGCTCCACCATGCGGCGGGCCAGTTCCTCATGTGACCGGGCGTTATCAAAGCTGATGGCGGCCTCCGCCGCAATCACCGAAAAAATACTGAGTTCCTCCTTGGAGAACGCGTAGGGCTTGCTGAGGCAATCGACGTAAAAGAGCCCAAAGACATGGTCTTTGTAGATCAACGGTGCACACATCGCGGAGCGAATGCCTGACATGCGCAGGCTCTGGCTGGTGGAGAAGCGCTCGTCCTTACCGACATCATGAATCAACAACGGCACGCGGTCGTTCATGACCTGCTCGATGACGGTGCTGGAAAGGACCACCCCCCGCGCCTGGGCTTTCAGGCGCTCGTCTTTATAAAGGAGCACGGCGGGCTTGAACCCCTTCTTCTCGTCACGGAGCATGACGAAGCCACGTTCCACGTTCTCCATCTGAAACACCAGTTCCATGACCCGGTGCATGATTTCTTCCGGCGTCAGGACGGAGGAAAGCGTCTTGCCCACCGCCAGAAGCAGTTTCAGGAGCTTGTTCTCGCGCTCCAGGACGTTCATCCGTTCCTGAACGGGTACCGCGCTGGGGGGCGTCAGGGGGGAAACGATGCGCAGGGCGGTACTCAGGTCATCCGACCCCACCAATCCCTCCACATCGGTCACCGCGCCGCCGGCTTCAATGTGCAGGTCGTGAGCGCGCGCCCTCTCGTACTTGAGTTCGTACATGCCGACGCCCACGCGGTCCTGATCGGAAAGGGCGTGCTCCTGAACCTGCACACCATTCACAAAGGTTCCGTTCAGGCTGCCCAGGTCATTGAGCAGAATGGTGTCGCCGGGAAGCACGGTGACGCGTGCGTGGTGGCGGGAGACACTGGGGTGGCGGAGAACTAGATCGTTGGATTCCGCCCGCCCGACACTTACTGTGGGACCGGAAATCTCGAAAATCTGAGTCCGGTCGGAAGGGTCGGTAATGACAAAGCGCGCCATGAATAAAGCCCGATTTACTCCACCCGTACCACGTCAGAAAACTCCGGTTTCGCGCCGGCGTTCATGGTCACAACGTGGGCGCGCGCGTTGCCGGTGTCGATCACTTGGATGATCTCGATGACCCCCACGCGGGTGTTGGGGTCGGTGGCTTTGTACACCGCCAAGCGAGCCCCCTGCTGGAGGCCTTGAGCTGAGTCCATGTCGATCGTCGCATCGGCCCCCTCCACGTTGGTGATATACCCTTGGGGCGCCTGGTGCACCGGCGTGGCGGCCGTATGTGCCGCGGGGGCGACCTCCACCGCAACCCCCGGTTGCTGCACGGGCTGGCCGCTCAGCTTATTGACGGCACTCTCGGTTTCTGCGCGCAATTCCGTAATGGCGGTTTTCAGTTTCGCGAAATTCTCCTCATTGCCGATCCGCAACGAGGAGAGCTTCTGGTCCAAATCCTGAAGCCTGTGCTGCTGGCGGATGACGACGCTCTGGAGTTGCGCCTGGTTTTGTTTCACTTCCACCAATTGGGCGTTCAGCGCGGCGTTCTGATTACCCATGGCCTGCATCTGGTCAAGCACGGCCTTGAACTGGTCATCGAGATACTTTTGTTCATCCTCTTTGAAACGTGGCCACGCACTGGGCGCCGAGATGAGAATCAAGAAAATGGCAAGTTTAATGCGGCGCGTCATAATCACCCCTCCCTAGCGTTCCTGGGTGCTCCGCCAGGCACTTTCCCGTTATTGGCTGGTGAGATTAATATTAACGGGGATTGTCGCGTTTTCTGAGACCGTGACTTGCCGCCGAGTTGGTGGATATCCGGTTAGCGATATGACCAGCGTATGAGACCCGGGGGACAACCGAAAAGATGTGGGAGTCAGTCCACCGACGAGTGATCCATCCGCCTGCACCGTGGCCCCCGGGGGGATGGTCCGAACCTCGACGATCCCCGTCGTAACCGCCCCGCCAAGGTTCACCATTTTGGTGACTATGCCCCCGCTTAGCATGTTGAATCGGCTCTCGTAAGGTTCTACCCCTGGCCGCTTGACCGTGTAGGTGTGTTCGCCGGCGGCGACCGTAGTGCGAACGGGGCTGGGCCCATAAGATTTTCCGTCAATGAGCACTTCCACTCCGGACGGAGTGGTCGTAATATCGATTTCACCGATAGGGGTCGAAAGATTGCCCATCACGCTGCTGGTCTGGCCTCCTTCGATGGTCACACTCTGCTGGAAGTCCTCGTAGCCGGCCTTGGAAATGAGCACATTGTGCGTTCCTGCGGGAAGATCCAGAATCGTATAGGGTGTCACCCAACTCGCATCGCTACGCCCATCGATCGTGATCTTGGCGCCGGTGATGTTGGAGCTGACCAAGAGCAGTCCCGCCTTGGAGACGGGGGCGTGGGCGTGAGAGAGCTCCTGCCTCGGGGTGACCGCAGGCTTGGCCGGAGTTTCCGGGGCCTTCACCTCCGGGGGTTGCTGGGTGGGAGTCGTGGCTTCGGTGGTCGGGGCCGCCGCGGGCACGGTCACCGGCACGGCAGGCGGCGGGGTTTGCTGACTCCCGGGCGTCGACGCAACGACCGGGTTGGGGGACTGGCGAAGGGTCTGGTTTTGACGATGCACGACGACGAAGTAGCCGGTCATGACCAATACGGCCACGACCAGGAGAGCTCCCAGCACCCAAGTGATTTGGGGAATCTCTTGAGATCGAGGGTGGGCCGGTGGAATGACCTGGATGTTGAGGGAACTTGCGATAGGTGTCTCGGCAACGGACTGGGGAGGGCCTTGCGGGTTCGGCTCCGGTAGCGGCTGACGCAGGGCCGGCGCGGGAGGCGGAGCCTCGGGCGGCGCGGGAGGAATCGCCCGGGGAGGCGGCGGGGCGATGATAGGAGCCACCTTCAGAACCACGGTGCCCTGGGGCGTGGCCGCGGATCCCAGCGTCTTATAGTTCCTCAGATCTTCCGCCAACTCACGGCACGACTGGTAGCGTTCGTCGGGATTCTTGGCCAGTGCCTTGGCGATCACATAATTCAAACCGGAATGAATCGTCCCGTCCAGCTCTCGCGGCGGAATGGGGTTTTCGTTAATGATCTTGTAAATGACCGTGGTGATATTCTGACCACCGAAGGGCTTCTCACCGGTCACCAACTCGTAGAGGATCACACCTAAAGAGAAGATGTCAGACCGGCCGTCGACCTGGCGGCCCTTGACCTGTTCCGGGGACATGTAATTGGGCGTACCCAGAATCTGGCCAGCCTGCGTCATGCCCATCGACATCATCTTGGCAATGCCAAAATCGGTCATTTTCACGATCCCGTTGCGCAGGATCATAATGTTGGCGGGCTTGACGTCGCGGTGCACAATCCCGTTCTGGTGGGCAAAATCGAGGGCGCTGCACACCTGGTCATAGATGGGCAAGATCGTTTCCACGGGCAGGACATTCTGCTCCTCGGCGAGCTTTTCGAGGGATTTGCCCTCCAAGAATTCCATGGCGAGGTAGAGGATGCCGTTATCCTCACCGAAATCGTACACGGTGATAATGTTGGGATGGGTGAGTATTCCCGCGGCTTGCGCCTCGCGTTGGAAGCGTGCCTTGTATTCGTGGAATTCTTGCGGGGATTGGCCTTCGGTGATCATCGTCTTGATCGCCACGGTGCGGCCAATGATCGGGTCGTACCCCTGGTAGACGATACCCATTGACCCGCGTCCCAATTCACCGACAATCTGATACCGGCCCGTTTTGGTGAGTGCTTCGGCCATGTAGCCTCGCTTTCTGACCCTTGCCTGAACTCGTCTGCGCCCCGGAGCGATCTATTAAATTATTATCCCTAGACCATCCTCATGTGATGGCCCAAAGTGACTTATTAGCCTTTCAAGCCTAACTCAAGAAGATGATGCAAGTCAATGTTACTCCCGGAGTGGTAGGTCAATTTGATCTATCCGTTTGATGGATCGTCTAAGGAATCCGCGAATCTGGGGCGCCGGCTGAAACCACTCGACTGGGCAAGCGCGGGCCGGAGTTTCCGGCCCGCGCCGCAATTTCTAAAGGAGGGGGCAGCCTAGCGTTGTGGCATTTGCGGCATCTGCATCTTCACCGGCTCGCCCTTAATATGGGAGGTTTCGTTGGTCAGGATTTTCTTTAAAACCATGGTCATATCGCCCCTGGTCATCTTCACCATGGCATAGGGACTAACGTCCGTGGAAATCCACGTATCGACCGGGCCCTTCTCTTCCTGCTTTCGATAGTGCTGGGCGGAAAATGTGCCGGCAGGGACCGTGACCGACTCCATGCCCACCAGTTCGCCCCTGTCGCCTTTACCACCGCTAGGGGTTTGTGTGGACTGGGGTTGGTGTTGTTGCATCATCGACATCATCATGCCGGTCATTTCCATGGGAGGGCGTCCGGGGTACTGCATGATCATTCGCTTGATACCTATTTGCGGACCCTCAGTCACCATCAGCGTCTTGGTCACCATTTCCCCGCCCAATTCGGCGTTGCTCATCCGCTGCTCCATCCACAACCCGGGGGCGCCATCGACCTCTTCCTTGCCGAGGATGACCGTGGTAACGTCCATGTCCATATCCTTGCCATTTTTCTTGGTGGTCATTTGGTATTCGGCCCCTGAGCCTATCACCGGGTTACTCAGGCCAGGCATGGATGGCATGTTACCCATCATTCCCATGCCGCCGCCGGGGCGCTGCGCCCATAGCCCGCCCGTCACACCCAGCGCCACCACGAACATCATCGCAGCCCTCTTCCGAAAACTCATAGGCACTTACCTCCGCTTTTTTTGACTGGCCGGAAAGCAACGGTGCTTCCGCCCAAGGCCATAGATTCCGAAGCAATATGCTCTTCCACTGCAACATTTATACTGCCCATTCATGTCCGTGAAAACGCAATCTGAGAAATAGTATAGCAGAAAATTCGCGCGCTAACGGGAAGTGCAAATTTCAAAATAGTGCCGGGCAAAGCCCCGCAGGTTATTCGCCGTGCGCGCCGTAAGCCATGAATTGCTCTTTCTTGAATTGTTCCCACCGGGTGGGCTGATACTGATCCTTGGGGATGAAAACCTTGTGGAGAAAGGCGATACCCAGTTGGGCTTCGTCGATTTCCGCATCCTTTTGAGGGAGGTAGTCGAAGACGCTGCGGTTAGCTCCGTAATACGCGCAGAGCCACACCCCCTGGGAGTTCTCCACGGCGTAGAGCGCGCAGACCAGCGGTAAGGGACGAGTCGCGTCCACGGAAACCTTCGTGACCACGTCGATGATCTTGCCGGTGACGCGCGGAGCAGCCGCCGTCGGGGAAGCAGGTGTCGTGGCCATTGCTGACCTCACGCTTGGATTGTGGACGCGTGCCAACCCACCGGCCCACGCCGTCGCCAGAAAACATACATCGGGCTTGCGAGGTGCGTCAATGATTAAGAGGCTAGCTAACTCCTAACTCCTCAGTTTTTCAACTCAATCACCAGCAACTGGCCGCTGGTCTTCCAAGCGCCACCGGTCGCTGTCTTTCCCTCAGAGAGCGGATTGGGGCGCGTCACCAGTTGCTCTGCGGCGACCTGGCCGCCCGCAATCAGGTCGGCGCCCACTTTGGAGCGCTCCGCATCGAGGTCGGGATCAATAGCGTGTGAGACCACGCCGAAATGCACGTCCAGGCCAATGTCGTGCGTCGCAGCCCCCAGCCAGATTTCACGCCGGCCGGGGGCACTGACGGTGGTGCGCCAAAGGCGAAGGTGATGACGCTTCATGAACGTATTCAGCATTTTCTCGAAGGCCAAGTCCTCCACATGACCGTAAAGGTAGAGTTGTGAGACCGGAGCTTGGCTATAGCCTTCCTCGCTGGTCACGGCGCGGACCGTCCCCATTGTCGACTTCGGGCCTAATTTTTTCGCTTCGCTCCAACCAGCTTGCTGGAAGGCGTTGACGATCTGGTCGGCCTGCCCGACGATAACCAGATTGAGCGGGTCGCCTGGCTTTTTCGCCTCACTCTCAGCGCGCTGGGGGGCGTCAGCGAGCAAGGTTTGGACGGCATCTGCCAAGCTCGGGGAGATTTGCATCGCCGCCGCGGCCGGAGAGGCCGCGTCCACCGTGAGGGGTTGATCCAGCATCAGTGTCATGTCCACCCCGACGGGATAAGTGATCGAAGTATCCGTCTCCCCGATGGTTTTGTTTGACACTTTTTTCAGATCGGTCCCCGCGGCCCCCAGCTTGTCAAGCGTGTTATCCACGACTGAGACCGGTATCTCACTGACCAGGATTCCTCTAATCGTCCCGTCCTTCGCGACCGTTTCGCGCGCGTTTTCCACCTCCGTAAGGTGGGCCACCAGGGGCAGGGCGGCATGGCCCGATATCCGCAATTGGTCAAACTGAATCAGCAGGCGGGCGCGGTCCGTGGGGTCAGAAGTAGGGATCAATTTCGCAATGGTCCCCTGCGCTTCCGCGCCAATCGGAATGAGCACGCCTTGGCCGCTTACGACTTCCCGCACCACCCGCGCGGTCACGGTCTGGTGGAGGTGCGATGTCTTTGTGCTCACCGGAGTCCCCAACCGCACGTAAACCAGGGTTCCGGCCGCCAGGGCATTACTGGGATTCTGGACCGGGCAACCAAACCCCGGCGCGCCTGGAACCTCCCTCAAATTTATGCATAGGAAAACGAGGAGAGCGACGATCGACATGCAGTTGCGCATGGTTCCCAGGAGGCAACCGGAGAAAGATAAGGGTCTCGAAGGAGCGGTCATGGCTCGGTATTTCACGTTCCACCTCAAAGCATTTAATGGTCATTTGCCGGGGAGGGCACGCTTTCTCCAAGAAGGATGAACCTTTCCGGCCGGTTGAAGCGATTAATACTCCCGGAAGAGTTACAACGCAAGTCTGGACTTTCCGAGCTATAGTCGCAAGGCACTTTCCCGGATTTTTGATGCCCGAATTAACAAGCAGAGCTTGACCATGTGTCTTCCATCCCAAACGATATTATTTCCTTTGGACTTCTAACTGATCCCCGCTTGCGAGCCCCACCGACCCGTGGTATATTTATAAGTCGTCTGCATAAACTTGCATGGACAACGTCTACCGGCGAACGCAGATCCTGGACCTCCTGCGGAACGGAGAGGTCGAGACTCAGGACGACCTGCGCCGCAAACTGGCGCGGAGGGGTATTCACGTCACCCAGGCCACGGTCTCGCGCGATATTGAGGAGTTGGGCCTGGTCAAGACCCGCACCGGTTACCGTCTGCCCGAGACGGCGGAACCCGCGGCGTCTCCACAGCCGACTCTGCCCATTGTACTAAAGGAATTCCTGACCGACGCTCGTCAGGCGGCGAACCTGGTCATCCTGAAGACCCGGCCGGGCAACGCTCACTCCGTGGCGGTGGCTTTGGACGCTGAGCCTTGGGAAGGGGTGGTGGGAACCGTGGCGGGTGACGACACCATCTTTATCGCCACGTCCGGCTCTCGCCAGGCCGCCCAGATTCGCAAGAAAATCCTGGCCCTTGTGGCGGCTTGAAGCACGGAGAAAGTCCCCCGTGGCGTTCGGTGAGCCGCGTGGCACGAATTCACACAGACACCTCTGGATCACCGGAGACCGCCCGGGATAATCCCCAACAGAAAGGAAATCAAAAACCGATTCCATGAATGCATCTTCATTACCACCTCTCAAGCGCGTGGTTCTGGCCTATTCGGGGGGACTCGACACCTCCATCATCATTCCCTGGCTGCGTGAGAATTACGACTGCGAAGTCATCGCCATGGTTGGAAACGTCGGCCAAGGCGACGACTATGCGGCCGTCCGCCGCAAGGCTCTCGCGAGCGGCGCTTGCAAAGTTTTCGTAGAAGACCTACGCGAAGAATTTGTAACCGGTTACCTTTGGAAGGCCGTCCAGGCGGGCGCCCTGTACGAAGGCAAGTATCTCCTGGGGACTTCGCTGGCACGGCCGGTGCTGGCGAAAGCGCAGGTAAGAGTGGCGGTTGAACAGGGTGCGGACGCGGTTGCCCATGGATGCACGGGCAAGGGCAACGACCAGGTGCGGTTCGAGCTCACTTACAAAGCCCTGGCGCCGCACTTGCGCGTCATCGCCCCCTGGCGGGAGTGGTCGATCAAGTCACGGGAAGACGCGGTGGATTACGCCGCGGCCCACGGTGTGCCCGTCCCGGTCACCAAGAAGGACCTTTACAGCCGCGACCAGAATTTGTGGCACCTGAGCCACGAGGGCGGGCCCCTTGAGGCCAAATTGGGCGAGCCGCCGGAAGACGCCTGGAAGCTCACCCAGAGCCCCCAGCGCGCGCCGGAAGAGGAAGGGACGGTCGTCATCGGCTTCCAGGCCGGCGTGCCGGTCTCCGTGAACGGCAAGCGGCTGGGACCCGTCAAGCTGGTCGAGACGTTGAACCAGATCGGCGGCCAATACGGTGTGGGTCGCACCGACTTGGTGGAAAACCGCTTGGTGGGGATCAAATCCCATGGCGCTTACGAGACCCCGGGTGGCACCCTGATCTACGCCGCCCACCATGAACTGGAAGCTCTCTGCCTCGACCGCGAGACATTCCACTACAAGCAACATGTCGCACTGCGATATGCTGAGATCGTCTATTACGGGCAGTGGTTCACTCCGCTGCGCGAGGCGCTCGATGGCTTCGTCGCGGCCACGCAGGCGAACGTGACCGGTAAGGTGACGCTGGGGCTTTACCGCGGTAACGTGCGCGTGCTCGACCGGGAGTCTGCCTATTCACTTTATGACACCAGCATCGGCAGCTTTGTGATGGGCGCTGATTACAACCAGAAAGACGCCGAGGGATTCATCAATATTCTGGGCTTGCCCCTGCGGCTGGCCGCTGCCCAGCACGCCCAGCGCAATCGGAAACCCTCACGGAGGAAAGCGGGATGAAGCTTTGGGGAGGACGCTTCAGCGGCCGGCGCGACCCGCAATTCGAAAAGTTTTCCGAATCCTTTTCGCTCGACCAGCGATTCGTCCTGTACGACCTGCGCGTCAATCTGGCTTACGTGAAGGCGCTCGGGCAGGGGCGCATCTTGAAGCCGCGCGAGGTGGGGCGTCTCTCCGCAGGTTTGGAAGCGCTGCGGCGCAAAGTCCAGCGCAACCCCCGCTGGGCCCAGGGGCAGGCTGCGGAGGACGTCCACACCTGGGTCGAAGCTGAACTCGAACAGCAAGTGGGCGAAGTGGCGCGCAAATTGCGCACCGGCCGCAGCCGGAACGATCTGGTAGCGACCGAGATGCGCCTGTACGTCAAGGATGCGACGCTCCGATTGCAGCGTGCCCTTGTGGAGATACTCGCCGCCGTGGTGATGCAGGCGCGGCGGAATATCCAACTGATTCTGCCCGGATACACGCACCTTCAGCCCGCGCAGCCTATCCTCTTCTCGCATTACCTGCTGGCCTTTTTTGAGATGTTCCATCGCGACGCGATCCGGCTGGAGGTGTGCCGCGCGCACGCCGACGAACTCCCCATGGGCGCAGGGGCGCTCGCGGGAACCACCTTCGCCGTTAACCGCGAGCGACTGGCGCGCGAACTGGGCTTCGCGCGCGTCGCCCGCAACAGCGTGGACGTGACCTCCGACCGCGACAGCGTGGCGGAACTGCTTTTCGCCTGCGCCTTGTGCATGGTCCATTTGAGCCGCTGGGCGGAAGACCGGATCATCTTCTCCTCGCCGGGGTTTGGCTTCTTGGAATCGGCGGACACCTACTCGACCGGCAGCAGCCTGATGCCGCAGAAGAAGAATCCCGACTCGCTGGAGCTCATCCGCGGCCGGGCGGGAACGCTGATTGGCAAACTCACTGGAATGCTGGCGGTGATGAAGGGTCTGCCGCTCGCCTACAATCGCGACCTGCAAGAGGATAAGGCAGCTCTGTTCTCAGGTGTGGACACAACGCTTGAGGCCCTTACCATCGCGGGCCGCGTCGCCGCCACCATGCGCATCCACCCCGAGCGCATGAAGGTAATGACCCAACTTGGGTTCCTGACCGCCACCGACCTTGCGGATGAACTAGTGCGGCGGGGCGTGCCTTTTGCCGAAGCTCACGACCAGGTGGGAAAGCTGGTTCGGCATTGTGTCGCAGAAGGCAAGTCCTTTCAGGATCTGTCCAGCCCCGAGGCCGCGAACTTCGTGCCTGCCTGGGATGCGAAACTGCACGAAGCTGCCATTTCGCCAGAACGTTCCGTTGCCCGCCGCAACGTAACCGGTGGGACTGCTCCAAAGCAGGTGGCGCGCCAGATTGCCCAAGCCGAGCAGACGGTCGCGGCGCTGCAGCGGAAACTCTCCTGAGCAGGGCAGCAAACGAATTGAGAAGGAGTACACCTCTGAAGTATTGTGGCTAGAAACCAAGCCTACAATTCTCATTCTTTGTACCGGAGGATATTCAGCATGTCAAAACGCAGTGTTCTGTTCGTCGCGACGCGGCAACCCACGATCTGACAAAGCTGAGTTCCACCTCCATTGCCGCAGGTAGGTGCCAGCCCCTGGAGTTGGCCTATAAACCTGTGGGGCGCGCGAAGCCAGTCCGGCTATCCGCACGCTTCTATCACTCGCACGGCACTACCACAGCAGATTTCTCATTTATGCCGTAACCACTTCGGTCCAGACTTTGGCAAAATCCATTTTCCCCAAGCCACGATCCTGCGCGAGTTGCAAATAATGCAGACGGCTGGAATCGAGGTCCCAGTAGGCTTTGGCCACGTAGGCATCCAGAGCCACGGGATCCGTTCCCGCCACGAGTGTCTTCTCGAGGAGAACGTCGGAGAGACTACCACCGGTGGGGCCGTTGCGGACGAGCACCCGATAAGCGTCCATCAACGTCAGCGTGGGGCGCATGGCGTCGGCGAGGTCTGCCAGGCTTTCGTGGATGCGTTGATGCAGCCGGTTGCGCGCGCCGCCCAGAATTCCGTACCAGTTCTTCATGCCCAGCGAAACGCCCGTCAGGCTGTGAGATTTGGCGACGGGGAAATTGATCATCTTGTCAGCGGTGATGAAAGGCTCGAGCACGGGCCACTCGCCCAGGACGTCGCCGCGCAAGTCGACCTCGCGAAACAGGTGGTCCTCGGGAAGCACGACTTCCGCCCCCTCGGCGCTGGCGGCGCTGGCGATGCCGCTGCGCTGGAAGCACCGGCGGGGATCGTTGCAGCTTACGTCGGTGACTATCACCTTCTTCGCGCCCGCTTCCAGGCACTGCCGCACCATTTCCGCCACGGCCAGGGGGTTGGTGTTGGCGGCCTGCTCGGGAGTGCGATCCCACGCAATGTTGGGCTTAATCACCACCACGTCGCCCCGTCCGATGAAGCGCCGCACCCCGCCCAGCCCCTCCAGCGCCTTTCGAACCAGCGCGCGAGGGTTTTCTCCCTGCGCCACCACCATTTCTGGATACCGGGCATCGGCGGGCACCACGAAGTTGCGATTCAGCGTGAGCGCGACTTCCTCTTGCGGCCGCCGGCTCCGCCCACGGAGCCACAGTCCAGCGGCCACGGTCGCAGCGCTTATGCCCCCTAGGCGGAGGAGTTTCACCAGGATTTCGCGCCGGCTGGCAGAGTCGGGTTCGGGGTTGGCGAGCGGGTTAGGAGTGGGGGCCATCACCGTTTCCCTGAAGCACGAATTCACTTCGCCAAAATTTGAGCTTTCCAGCGAAATGGCAACCGTATTGCCATTCGACCATCGGAGATGACTCAGCAAACGGGCTTCCAAAGCGAGGATTGGCGCGCCGCGACCGTGACGTGGACGCTGCGTGTCATTTTGTCACTTATTGGGTTTACCTCCGTCACTGCCCAGGTCGTCCTGATGCGCGAGTTGCTGGTGGTGTTCTATGGCAATGAGCTCGCGCTGGGTGTGATGCTGGCTAACTGGCTCCTCTGGACCGCACTCGGCTCAAGCCTATTGGGGCTCTGGGCAAGGCGGACGCGCAACCCGCGAAAATTCCTGGCAGGGCTCGAGACGCTCGTTGCTTTCGCGCTTCCGCTGACCCTCCTGGCGGTGCGGGGGAGCAAGGTTTTTTTCCAGTCGGTCCCGGGGGAAATCCTGGGGCCTGAGCCGATGTTCCTGACTTCCTTCACGACGCTCAGCGCTTTCTGCGTGATTTCCGGAGGGCTGTTTGCCGCCGGCAGCCGGTTGTTTCGAGATCTGACCGGGGCCACGACGGCGGCCGCCACAGGCGCGGTCTATCTGCTCGAAGCGGCGGGCTCCGGGTTGGGGGGAGTACTGGCCGGTCTGGCGCTGGTGCGGTTGCTGACCCCCTTCGAAATAGCGGCGCTGCTGGGCGTGCTGAATCTCCTGGCGGCCTGCGTGCTTCTCTCCCATGCCGGCGGGAAACACCGGCTTCTGGCCGCAAGTTTCGTGGCGCTGGCAGGGCTCGTGGGAGTGGGAAGCTGCGCGCTCGAACCGCTGTCGCTCAGAATGTTGTGGCGCGGTTATCACCTGGTCGCCACCCGGAATTCCCTTTACGGCAGCCTGGCGGTGGTGGGAACGGACGCGAGCCGGAGCCTGTTTGAAAACGGCCTGATCGTGATGACCGTACCCGACCCTGCCGCGGCAGAAGAGGCGGTGCATTACGCGCTGCTCGAGCATCCCGCCCCTCAGCGCCTGCTGCTGATCGGTGGCGGCGTGAATGGCAGCGTGGCCGAGGCGCTTATGCATCCCAGCCTCACACGCGTCGATTACGTCGAACTCGACCCGATGATTTTTGACCTCGCGGCGCAATATTTTCCGGAAGCCTGGGAAAAGATCCGGAGCGATCCTCGCGTCGAGGTCCACGCCTTGGACGGGCGGCGTTTCCTGAAAAGCACCACGGACTCCTTTGACGTGATCATCGTGAACCTGCCCGACCCGCACAACGCCCAGCTCAATCGCTTCTATACGGAAGAGTTCTTTCGCGAGGCCGCCGCGAAACTGCGCCCGGGCGGGATCATTTCCTTTCAAGTGACGTCTTCGGAAAACTTCATCAGTGCGGAGCTGGCGGATTTCCTGCGCTGCCTCCATCACACTCTGCGCGCGGTGTTCCCGGAAGTCGCGGCGATTCCGGGCGAGACCGTCCATTTCTTCGCGGCCGGCAAAGCCGGAACACTGGTCACCGACCCCCAGGAGCTCGTGCGGCGGCTGCGGGAGCGGCGGCTGCACACGGAATATGTGCGTGAATACTTCCTGCCCTTTCGAATGTCGCCGGACCGCATGCTGGACCTCGAGCTGCAAATCGCGCCCCGGCCGGACACTCCGGTCAATCATGACTTTGCGCCGGTGGCCTATTACTTCGATGTGGCGCTGTGGAGTTCGCGTTTCCACCGCACCTCGGGACGCTGGATCGAGACTCTGGCGGGCGTGAGATTTGGGCGCCTGCTCGGGGCCACGGTGTTGGCGCTTGCGGCCCTGCTGCCGTGCCTGTGGCTGTGGCCCGCCGGCCGGGAAGAGAAGTCGGTGGCGCGCGCGCGGCGAGCCGCGGCCTTCGCCGTGGCAGCGATGGGATTCACCGAGTTGGGTTTGGAGATCCTGCTCCTCCTGGGTTTCCAGGCGCTCTACGGATACGTCTACCACGAGCTCACGCTGCTCGTGGCGCTGTTCATGGTGGGCATGGCGGCAGGCGCGTACCTGGCGCTGCGGCGCACGCCGGGCCCGGGCGCATCCCATCCTGGGAAAGAACTTCGCCTTCTCGCCGGCCTTCAAATCACCGCCGCCGTGTCGCCGCTGGTTCTCTACGGATTGCTCGTGGAACTTGGCCACGTGAGCAGCGCGGGCGGGCAACGGATCGCGAGCCAAATGCTCTTCCCACTGCTCGCGCTCATGGCCGGATGGCTGGGAGGGTTTCAATTTCTCCTTGCCGGTCGCGTGTATTTCGCAGGCGCAGGGCCGCGCGAGGGTTCGCCCGGGGTGCTCTACGGTCTCGACCTGGCGGGCGCCTGCCTGGGGGCGCTCGCTTTGAGCGCTCTCTTGATTCCGGTTTATGGATTCTTGCGCACCGCGCTGCTCATGGCCGCGGTAAATCTGGCGTCGGCGGCGTTGGTAGCTGCGACCCTGGCGGCTGCGGCGACCGGCCGGGAAGGGTGGGCTGGTCAGTCGCCGCCTCGGCAGAAGTATGCTCGCCAAAGACCAGCGCCGTGAACATGAAGATATCGGTGTCCTCGTCCTTCCAGGCCTGGCGCGGCAGACCGGCCTTGACGCAGGTCTGTTCGAGGAAGGTGTTGCGGTCCCACTGTTCCTCGACCGGCACTTGCGGCAGGAGGATTCCCTCGATGTTACCTTTCTTAATAATCAATCCATGCTTGCCAACCTTGATCTCCTTAATATCCAAAACGCGCCGGAGCGGTGACATGACGGAAATCTCGTACTGAAGCAGGGGCAATTCCGCCGAACTGACGCGCTCAAAGCGTGGGTCCTGGATCGCCGCGTAGGCGGCCACATCGCGCACGGTTTCCGCCAGAGGCTTGATGGGAGTGATGTAACCGATGCAGCCGCGCAACTGGCCATGCTCTTTGAGGGTGACGAAGGCGCCGCGGTCTTCCTCCAGGCGCGCGAAGCTGGTTGCGCCCACGAGGTACATCTTTCTTTCGCGAACCACCGTTTCGACGGAGGCCCGGGCGATTCGCATCAATTCGTCCTTTTCGCGGCCGGTGAGGGAGAAGTCCGCGCTCTTCTTGGCGGACTCGGGCTTTGCCGGGGTGATGGCGACGGCGCCGTAACCGACCACGCGAGTCTTTTCGCCCGTGGTGTCACCGGAATTCGCGTACTTGAGAATCTGCGCGCGATTCGCCCCCAGGCGCTCCGCCGCGATCATGCCCGCCACGATGGGGCCGCCGCCGCAGGCTTCCCAGGTCCGCGTCATAAAATTGCGCCACAGGCTCAGGTAGTCCCACTCCTCGACGGCGGCAAGCGTGTGGTGATCGATCGCGACCGCCTCGTCGTAAGGGTGATAGTGCGAAAGGTCGGAGCTGATCAGGATAAGCGTTTGGGCGCGCACCTCAGGTTTCTCCGCCAGCAGGGCCTTCGCCAGCGCCACGCCCAGGGCGCGGCAGAGGGGGTAGTCCTGGTCGCCCATCACGATGGGCACCAATTGGAATTCGCCGAGGGTGTGCTGGAGAAAGGGCAGTTGCACTTCCAGCGCGTGCTCACCCTGCTGCCCCGCGGGAGTGTGGCCGCGGTCGGAGAACTTGATGGTGGAGCTCAATTGCACGAGCTTCGCCGCAAAAGCCTTGTCCACGGGGACCGTGCCGAGCGGGGTCGCGTAGGCGTCGCCATCGTAGACGGAAGAAAAAGGAAAATTTTCGAAGTGCGAAGGCGCAATCACCACCACCCGCGCGTACTTCCTTCCCTTGAGCAGGGAATAGGAATAGGCCGCGACGGGGCCGGAATAGATGTACCCGGCGTGCGGGCAAATCAGCTCCACCAGCGGCCCTTGAATCTGCGGTACGGGCGTGTTGGCCAGGAAACCATCGATCATCTGGGTGAGTGCCTTGGGGTCGGCGGGGTAAAAGCCGCCCGCCACGGCGGGGGCGCGAACTTTCTGTTCGGCGCCGCAGCCAGCCTGTCGCGGGAGCGCAAGAATCAAACCGCCGAGAGCAAATAAAACCAAAAGTTTGGTATGGGAATTCTTCATGGCATCACCTTCGAGGTACTGGCCATAAGGACAAGTCAAAAGGCAAAGTGCAAAAGGCAAAAGTCAAAGGGCAAAGCTGATGTTGCTCGTACTTTTAACTTTTGTCTTTTGCACTTTGCCTTTTGACTTTCATTTAAGTCTCCCTATCTGGCCGCTGCCTTTCGCTTTCTGCCTACTGCCTACTGCCTTTCCTAACTCCACACTCCCGGAATCGTCGTCTGGCAGAACTGGCATTTGCCGTGGCGGAGATAGACTCCGTTGATGGTGTAGCCGGTGCGGTCCACGATTTTTTTCCGGCAATGCGGGCAGTAGGTGCTCTCCGCCGGGTGGCCGGGCACGTTGCCGATGTAAACGTAGTGGAGCCCCTCGGCATCGGCGATAGCTTTGGCGCGCTCCAGCGTCTCGATGGGTGTGGGTGGCAGGTTCTTGAGCAGATACTCGGGATGGAAGCGCGAAAAATGCAGCGGGACGTCGGGGCCAAGTTCGGATTTGACCCAGCGCGCCAGGCCTTGGAACTCCCCATCCGTGTCATTGAGCGTGGGGACCACAAGATAAACAATTTCGTTCCACACGCCCGTCTTGCGCAGCGTGACGAGCGCTTCCAGCACGTGCTTGAGCTCGCCATTCACAACTTCCTTATAAAACTTTTCGGAATATGCCTTCAGGTCAATCTTGATCGCGTCAACGTGCGCGCTGAGGTTCTTGAGCGGGTCGGCCTGAATATACCCGCCGCTCACTACCACGCTGCGGATGCCCTCCGCGCGCGCCGCTTCCGCGCCGTCGAGCACGTACTCGGCGAACACCACCGGCTCGCTGTAAGTGTAGGCAATCACCGGGCAGCGGTTTTCCCGCGCGTACCCCGTGAGTTTATCGGGTGGCACGTAGGTGCTGCGGACCTGCTCGGGACGCACCTGGGAAATCTCCCAGTTTTGACACATCTTGCAATTGACGTTGCATCCCGCGGTGGCGAGTGAAAAAGCCACGGCGCCGGGCAGGAAATGGAAGAAAGGTTTCTTCTCGATGGGATCGATGTGCGCGGTCACCACGCGCGAATGCACCAGAGTAAAGTAAGTGCCGCCGCGGTTTTCGCGCACGCCGCAGTAACCGCGCTCCTGGTCGTCAATCACGCACTCGCGCGGGCAGAGCTTGCACTTGACCTTTTTGTAGGGCAACTTTTCATAAAACTTTGCTTCCCGGATGAACGGCTCGTCGTTTTCGGCGGCGGGCGAAGCGAACAAGGGCGCGGCAAGCCGCGCGCCGATAAGCGCCCCGCTACAAGCCGCGAAGCAGGGCAGCGAAGCGGCTTTCAAGAAACCGCGGCGGTCGAGAGCATTCATCATATTTCCACCTGCTCAATGCGTTTCGGGTCGCACGTACCCAGGCGGTGCTCGGCGTCGGCGGCAGTGGCGATGTACGTGGGCTCCCGCTTCAATTCCCCGAGCGGCTTCATGCCGGCCTCGGCGCGTTTCTTCTCAATGATCTTCCAGCCCACGTAGTCGAGCGCTACGGGATCACGCGCCACCAACAATCCGTTGAACGGCCACATCCACTGCGGCATATAGGACGGCCCGCCTTCATATTGCGCGTTTAGGCCATCGCAGATGTGCAGGCGAACCTTCTGACGGATGGGCGCCAGCATGTTGACGTCGGCCACGTAGGGGTCGCCGGCATTCGTGTGATACTTGTTGGGGTTGTGAATCGCCCCAAACATGCTCTTGAGCGACAGGGTGACGCCGGCGATGCCATGATCTTTAAGCACGGGCAGGTTGATGACCGCGTCGCACACCCGCGTGAGTGTTTGACAGAGGCGGCTGCCCGCCTGGCCAAAGATCGAGAGGTCATCCTCAAAGCCCAGTGCGTCGTTGCCAAAACAGCGCAGGCCCGAGCCGCGCTCGACGATCTTGAAGCGGGCGTGCTCGAGGTCGGAATTCTGCCGCTCCCAGATGATAATCTCGGTAATGCCCGCCTCGCGCAGACGCTCCGTGATGGCTTCCACCAGCTCCGGGTGCGTGGCGTTGCCGCGGCCCCCCAGGCAGTTCACCTTCAACCCCACGACTTCGCCCGGCCACACCACTCGCTTCCAACCCTCCCCGGGTGAGTCGACGTTGAAAGAAGCCTGGAGGGCGCGGTCGAGAAGTTTTGCGACTTGCGCGGAGTCAAAATTGGAGCCGGCACTGCGAACCTTGGCGTCACGGGCGACGACGACCCGCGAGCGCCCTGCCTCACTGGCCGTCGATGGCGACGCCGCGGCGCAGTTGCCTCCCAAGTTGAGCGCCCAGACCGCGCCGCCCAGCGAAGTGCCTAAGAAACTGCGGCGGGTTGGCTTGGCAGGTGGCTTCAGCATGGGAAAGCCTCGGAGGAGACATCAGCGGGCCAGGACGTCAGGCGCGGGCCAGGAGATCGGACGGTGTGCGAACTCCCCCACAGGTTGAGAATCGACCCGGACTACATGTAGCACACCAGGGGCCAACCATCGAGTCCCTGTTGATCGGGTCATCGGGCCATTGGGTCATTGAGTGATTGGCGATTGGGCGATTGCCAAGAATCGCGGCCGAATTTTGGGCACATGTTTAGGTGCGAACCTACCGATTACCGAGATGGGGAAGTGTTGCCCACCCTCGGCTCTATCTCGCCGCGATTATCGCGAAACCTGCGCATTTTCGGCAAAAAGTTCCCTCGTTTGTTGTCAATTAGTGCGCAATTGTTGCATTTTCCTGTAAAGAGCCGTGTTTTTCACTGGACATTATGTCACTCTCGTCTGTGTTTTCATGCACATAGTCGGGTCGATCTTCATTTTTAACATCTTTTGGCCCAGTCCAGACTTTTTTGACTTTTGTCAGTAAACCAGTCCGGCACGGAAACCGGGCCTTGGGGGCAATGCGATCTCCCTCCAAGGTGTTGGAAGGCTTCCGAGCAGCCATTGGCGATGGAGGCCGACTCTGGAACACCGCAGCGTCCTCTCTCTCGTTCGGCAAAGGCGCCGGTGGCGGATCAAATCCAGGTCGCCTGTCTGCCGCCGGACTCATCTTGTGCTGCTTCATGAAGGGCCTTCGAAGGTCCAGGGGGCAAGGAGTTCCTTGCGCCAAAACACCGCCCGCTCACCGTTATTGTGCCATGCACCGCGTATTATATGTCAAGTAATTAATCGAATGATAATCCTACGGGTAGCCATAAAGCGAAGGCAAGGGGTCAAGTTGTCCGAACAATCGCCAATTTGGTATGTGTCGCTGTGAAGAATTACGATCTTTATCCCTTAGCTTCACCCATAGGCAGGGTGACGCGGAAGGTGGTGCCGTGGTTGACTTCGCTCGTGAAGTCGATCGTGCCGTTGTGGAGTTGCACAATTCGAAAAACCATGGCGAGACCGACGCCCGTCCCGCCGGGCTTGGTCGTGTAAAAAAGGGAGAAAATCTTTTTCTCCTCTTGGGGGGGAATCCCCACACCCGAATCGCTAATCTCGAGTTCGACCGCGCCCGCCATCGCCCGGAAAGTCACCTTTAGATCCCCACCCTCGGGCATAGCCTGGCATCCATTCAGAACCAGGTTAAGCAGGGCCTGCTTAAGGAGGTCGCGATCGGCATACACGGGCGGCGGTGGGCCATCGCCGGCGAAGATGAGCCGGACGTTATTTTTACACGCCTGGGGTTCCGCCAAGGCGAAAACCTCCCGCACCAAGGGTTCGACCTCCGCCTCCACGGGATGAATCTCCACGGGACGGGTGAAATCAAGGAAAGTCTCGACGACGCGATCGAGGCGGCGAATTTCCGCCGCCAGGATATCCACCTGGGGTTGCACCCGTTCACCCTCGTCCCCCAGCCGGGCCTTCAACACTTCCAATTGCAGCACGATGGCATTCAGCGGGTTCTTGACTTCATGCGCCACGCCCGACATCAGGCGGCCGATGGCGGCGAGCTTGGTGGTCGAGTCAATCTGGTCCCGGATTTCCGCGCGCGAACCCGTATCGCGCAAGGTAACGAGGCAGCCCACGCGCTGGCCTCCTTCCTCCACAAACTGGGCGTTGACGGCGATGCGGCGGGAAAGCTCCGGCAGCTCGACGGTCTTCCAGAGGAGCGACTTGCGGGTTTGGAACGTTTCCCGCAACAGTTGATGCAAGGGCGAATCGAGGAAGAAGACTTTCTGGGCGGGGTGATGAACCAGGCGGGTGACCCCCGGGCCGAGAAAGCGTCCGACCGCCGGCGTGGCCAGAACCAGCCGATCCTGCTGGTCGAAGAGCATGAGGCCATCACTCACCTTGCTGAAGAGCTGGTCGAGATTCTCCTGGAGGCGAACGAAGGCGGCCTTTTCACCGCGCATCTGCTCACCCAGCAGGTTGAGTTTGGAGGAGAGGATGCCCCATTCGTCACGGCGGTTGAGCGCCACGGGTACGGAAAATTCACCTCGCGCCAGTCGATCAACGCTCGCGGAGATGGTCGCGAGCGGCCGGAGCAATCGAAAGCTGAGCGCCCCGGCGGAAAGCGTGGCGAAGATAATCGCCACGAGCGAAAGCAGCAGAGCCGCGCGCATGTTGGGCGCGAGCTGATGGCTCAGAAAGAGCGTTGAGACACCCACCCGGATGTCCCCCAAAGGGCGGCCGCTGATCTCGAGCGGCAGGGTAACTTCATAGACGCGGGGCGGGCCGTAGACCACCCGGAGCTGCTCGAACGGCCCCGCCTGCATGAGCTCGGAAAACCGCGGCGCGGGCAGAAGGGGATAATTGACCTTTTCGGGATCGTTATGCACGAGGATGACGCCGTCCGTGCCGGTGATGGTGACGTAATAGAGAATCGCGGAGTAACCCACGGCGGACTCAATCAGCGAGGCCAGACCCGAATCCGAAGACAGGCGTTGTTCGACGAAAAGGCGGAGCGCCTCGAAGTCGGCGGGGCTTTCGCCTGCCGGCATGTGGCTCTCGGCCAGCGCCGTGTACGCCTGGTGGTAGACCTCGCCGGCCACGAACTCACCCCGGTCCTGAGCCTCCGACAGGGCTTCGCGGGTGAGCTTCGAGATATAGACCGCGGAGCTGGCAACAACCACCAGGAGCACCAGCAGCGTGATCAGCGCGGTGAGCTTAGCTTTGAGGCTCAGCCTCATACTCTTTCAACTTGTTGTGCAGGGTCTTCAAGCTGATGCCGAGCATTTCGGCAGCGCGGGTTTTGTTGTTCTCCGTGGCCGTCAGGGTCTCGAAAATCAAGCGGCGCTCGGCTTCCCCCACGGTCATTCCCGGCCGCAAGCGCAACGTGTCCAAGGTGCTGACGACCATCGTCCGGCCGAAGCTCTCACCCAGGTTCTCCTTTTCGAGCCTCTCCCCGGAGCAGGTGACCACGGCGCGTTCCAGCGTATTGCGCAATTCGCGGACATTCCCCGGCCAGGAATATCTGCGGAAGGCCTCCAGCACGCCGGAGGAGACGCTCTTCACGGTGCGGCCGTGTTTGCGGTTGAGGTCCTGGAGGAGCGCCGCCACCAACTCTTCCAGGTCGTCCAGATGTTCGCGCAAGGGGGGCATGGCCACGCGCACAACATTCAGGCGGAAAAACAAGTCATTGCGCAGTCGCCCTTGGGCGACGGCTTCCTCCGGGACCTTGTTGGTCGCGGCCAACACGCGGACGTCCACGGAAATTTCCGACTTGCTTCCCAGCCGGCGCACTTTCGAGTCCTCGAGGACGCGCAGAAGCTTGGCTTGTGTCCCGGCCGGCATCTCGCCAATTTCGTCGAGAAGCAGCGTGCCGCCGTCGGCCAACTCAAAACAGCCCACCCGCCGCTCCACCGCTCCGGTAAAAGAGCCCCTTTCATGCCCAAAGATTTCGCTTTCCATCAGCGACTCAGGGATGGCGGCGCAGTTGACAGCCACGAAGGGTTTGCTGCGGCGCGGGCTGAGATCGTGAAGGGTGCGCGCGGCCAACTCCTTGCCGGTGCCGCTTTCGCCGGTAATCAGCACGGAGGCGCGGGAGGGAGCCACCATCGCCACCAGGCGCATCACCTCCTGGATCTTCGCGGAACGGCCTACCAGGCTTCCCAGCACGCCCAAGTCCTGCAAACGGCGTTGCGCGACCTCCAGACGCCGCTCGCTTTCCTGACGCTCCAGGCAGTTGCGCAACTCTACCTGTAGCCGTTTGGGGTCAATGGGCTTTTCCAGGAAATTGTGCGCGCCCAGCTTGGTGGCCTCTACGGCTTCTTCAATGGTTCCCTGACCGGTCAGCATGATGAAGTGCAGGCCCGGGCGAAGGTCGTGAATCTGCCGCAACAGATCCATGCCGGTCACCTCCGGCATGCGCAGGTCGGAGACGACCACGGCGGGATCAAAAACTGAAATTTTCTCCAAGGCGACGGCGCCGTCGGCCGCCGTGTCGGTCTCGTAACCCCAAGCGGTCAGCAGGTCGGAAAGCCCCTGCCGCTCGTGGGCATCGTCCTCGACAACCAGAATCTTCCCTTTTTTCGTCACCAATTCACCTTCCCGTCCGCAACCATTTTACACCGCTTGCGAGATCTGTGGATGAGCGCCATCCAGGATTTACTCAAAGTCGCGGATGACGCATCCGTTTATGGTATGAATGTCTCAATCGCCAAAAGACCCCTCACCTGTCCCGCCCCCATATGGAATTTACTCGAAATAAAGCGGCACTAACAAAAAGAGTAATACTTTGACTTTACCTATGGGGGTCTGTATACTTGCGCGTTACTAGGCGTGACCCTCGCTCCTGGTGAAGGCCCCGTCCCTCGTTGACCTTCATCTCGCCGCCATGAAAAGCCACGTGTTGTTCATTGATGGTGATCTGTCGTCCGCGAACCCGTCTGTCCGCACGCTGCGCGAGATCGGGTGTGAGGTCAGCATCGCCAGTTCCAGTTCCGCCGCCCTGGTGTTGGTGGCGCGGAAGAATTTCGATGCGGTGCTGATGGACCTCCGGTTGGCCAGCGTGGGTGGAAATGATCTCGTGGGCACCGTCAAGCGCCACCAGCCGGGGATCGACGTGATCCTGATGGTGGACGAAGGCGGGCACGCTGCCTTGAATCAGCCACTGCACCTTGGTGGATTCCCCCTCCTCACCAAGCCGCTGAAGACCGAAGATCTCAAGCGCCTGCTGGATTCCTCCCGCGATGCGGAGACGCCGCCGGCGGGCGAGGAAGGGTCTGCGGACTCCGCGCCGCCAGGTTTCGCGGGCCTGATCGGAAACTCGGAACGGATGCGCAGGATTCACCGCTTGATCTCCAAGGTGGCGGCGCAGCGCCATCCGGTTCTGATCGCCGGCGAGAGCGGCACGGGTAAGGAGTTGGTGGCGCGCGCCATCCATACCCATGGCCCCTGGCGGGATCAACCTTTCGTTCCCGTCGATTGCGGAGCGCTGCCGCCCACGCTGATCGAGAGCGAGTTGTTTGGGCACATGAAAGGCGCCTTCACGGGAGCCACCCAGTCGCGGCAGGGATTGTTGGCCACGGCCGGCACGGGCACGGTTTTCCTGGACGAAATCGGCGAGTTGCCCATCGAATTGCAATCCCGCCTGTTGCGCGCCTTGCAGGAGCATGAGGTCAAACCGCTGGGAAGCAACGAGCGCACCCGGCTGGACGCGCGCATCGTCGCCGCCACCAATCAGGATCTGGACGCCGCCATGAAGCGGGGTACATTTCGCAAAGACCTCTTCTTCCGCCTCAACGTCGTTTCCATCAAGCTGCCTCCGCTGCGCGACCGGAAAGATGATATCCCGCTGCTGGTCCGGCATTTTCTGGAGCGCTTTGGAAATGGGAAATCCGTGACCCAGGTTTCCGACGAAGTCATGGGGCGCCTGCTGAATTACGAGTGGCCCGGCAACATCCGCGAACTCGAGAACTGCATTCAACGTGCGGTTTCCTTGGGTTCAGGGACCTTTGTGCAAATGCAGGATCTGCCTTCCAGCCTGCTCTACCACCTCGGCCGCACACCTTCTTCCCGGCAGGATTTGACCACGCTCCAGGCGCTCGAGCAGCAGGCTATCCGGCAAGCCCTGCGGGCAACGGGCGGCGACCGCCTTCGCGCCGCCAAACTCCTGGGCATCGGCAAGACGACAATTTACCGGAAGCTGAAAGAGTACGGGATGGAAGACGCGGGCGTCACTCCTCCTGAGGCATAGCCGCATAGAGGTTCGACATCGCGGCGTTTTCACGCTAGGATTCAATGGCAAACTTCCTGGGGTCTGAACCCCACAAGTCATCCCAACGATGGCGACGATCGCGCTGGATGCAACCTACACGGTAGACCCGCAGCCCTCGGGCATCGCCGTCTACTCCCAAAAGCTCGTTGAGACGCTCGCCGAGCTCGAGACTCACCATCGATTCTTGATTTGTTACCGCCTCTCGCGTTGGAGCCGGCGGCGCCAGTTCCTCTGCCCACGGGGCGCCGGTGCGGCCGGACCCACCTTTGCCACGCGACTATTTCAGGAGCCGTTAACGTTCTGGCTGCCTTGGCAGGCCGAGATGTTTCACAGCCTGGCGCAGCGGCCCCCGGCCTTCCGGTTCAAGAAAGAGATCGTGACGATCCACGACCTCTTCCCGGTCACGGGACGCGACTACTCAACGCCGGAGTTCCAGCGCAAGTTCGCCGCTCTGCTGATGCAAGCGGCCGAGCGGGCGGCGCGGATCATCACGCCGTCAGCTTACACGGCTGAGCAACTGGTCCGGCACTTGGGAACCCCGCGTGAAAAGATCAGGGTCGTTCCGGAAGGGGTCGAGTTGCCGGCGCGAACCATGAGCCCGGAGGAGCGCCGCCGCGAACGAGAGCGTCTGGTGGGCACGGGACGGACCATGGTCCTGAACGTGGGTGTCTTGCAGACCCGGAAGAACATCCTTAATGCCTTGAAGGCCCTGGAGTGGCTGCCGGAGACTTACCGGCTGGTGCTCGTCGGCGGCAACGGCCATGGAAGCGAAGCCATCCATGCGTACATCCGCGAGCGAGGGCTCGATAGGCGTGTCGCGCTCTTCGGGCACGTCGAGGCGCACTTGCTGCCGGCTTTCTACCAAGCCGCTGACGTGTTCCTTTTTCCTTCGCTCGAAGAGGGCTTTGGGCTGCCGGTGTTGGAAGCTCTGGCGAATGGCCTGCCGGTGGTGGCAGCGAACACCTCCGCACTTCCCGAGGTGGGCGGCGACGCTGCCCTGTATGTCAATCCCGCCGAGCCCGAGGACATCGCCGAGAAAGTAAAACGGGTCGTCGAAGACGCGGAGCTGCGCGCCGCCCTGGTGAATAAAGGGCTGAAGCGCGTCCAGGAATTTTCCTGGAGACGGACGGCCGAGGCGACGCTGAGCGTTTACGAAGAGGTGCTGATACTCTAAGCAAGCGTAGCGCGCACCTGAACAGCGGAGGTCCGCGCTATGCTCGCTGAAAAGCAACCTGGGTCGTGGTAATCTTAAACCGGTAGGAGTCGACCCATGGCCACCAAGACCTTGCTGACCATCGAAGAATATGTTGCCCTCGACGAGCCCGCGGGGCTGCGTTATGAACTGAGCCAGGGGGAACTCATCGTGACACCTTCCGCCAGCTATTTTCACAATGAGATTCGCGACCGCTTCAACGCCCGGCTGCGGGCTTTTGTGGATACTCACTCCTGCGGAGGAATTACCAGCGAAACCGACGTGAAATTGGCCAGCGACGTTGTCCGCAGACCCGATATAGCATTCATCCGCCAGGGGCGCCTCGAGGGCGTTGATCTTGAGAGAGTCCCTTTGCCTATTGCTCCCGATCTCGTGATCGAAATCGTTTCCAAGAACGACCGCGCCGACGACCTGATTTTGAAAGTTTCACAATACCTTCAGGCCGGGGTTCAGGTTGTGTGGCTTTTGTATCCCGGCACGCAGCTCGCCTATCGTTACATGACGGGCAAACTCCAGCCTGAGGTTCGCAGCGCCAAGGCTGAGGACAAGTTCGAGGAACCGGAACTGCTCAGCGGATTTTCGCTGGCCTTTTCTGAAATTCTGAAATAAGTTTGCCCGGTCCCTACGTCCCCGTGCTGCTGTAATTCGCGACCCCGCGGTTCCAAACTACAATTGCCAGCAAGAAGAAGCCTGCCGCCACGACGGGCACCAGGTGGAAGTACAACGCGAAGGAACTCCGTCCCAGGAAGTGAGTCGTGGGGTAAAACGAGGCAAAACCAAAGGGGATGATCCAGCTCAGCAAGAATTGGATGAAAACGTTGTAAATGGTCAGGGGATAGCGGCCAAAAGTGAGCATATTGAAGACCGGCGGCACAATGCCGACACGGTCTTCAAACCAGAAGGAGACCGCCGTCAGAATTAAGAACACGGCCAGATAAATGACCGCTCCGCACACGATCATCAGCGCAAACCAAAGATAATCCGCGGCGCCCACGGTGAGATGCATCCGGCGAACGCAGATGGCCACCACTACGAGGCCGGTCACGACCTCCTGGAGCGACTCCAGGCGGAACTTCTCAAAGATAACCTGGAAGAGCGTGTCGACGGGCCGCAAGAGCACGCGATCGAATCGGCCCTCAATGATGTATAGCTCTCCGAACTCGTAGAGATTCCAGCTCACCACGTTGAAGAATCCCAGCGGAATCAGCGAGAAGCCATAGAGGAACATCACTTCGTTGAAGGACCAGTCCTGCAAGCGCGGAATCTTGGAAAACAAGACCAGCACGAAGCCAAACCCCAGCACCGTGGCCGCCATGGAAGAGAAGAAGGCGATGATGAAGTCCGCCTTGTACGCCATGCGTACTTTGGCGTATTGGGCGAAGTAGAGGATGAGGAGCCGGACGTGCCGTTTGAGGGAACTCACGGGGTTTGCCAATGCGCCTGCGTGCCGATGTAATTGTCGTCCGGCAGGTTGGCCTGGATCAAGCGGCGAATCTCCAGGGGATCGCACTCGCCCTGGTGCCGGTAGACGACCTGGCCGTCGGGTTTGATCAATACCGTGTACGGAAGCCCGCCTTTCCAATCCGGATCGAAAGCCGCCATCAGCGAATAGATATCCATCGACCCGAAAAGCAGGTTGGTGGTGGAGGCGTGTACTCGTTCCAGTTCCTCGGTCACCCCGGTCTTGGCGTCGGGATAGTTCGCGCTGACCGTGATCAGGTCAAACTTCCGGTGGCGATACATGCGGTACATGGTTTGAAACTCGGGAAGCTCTTTCACGCAGGGCCCGCACCAGGTCGCCCAGAAATCCACCAGCAGGAGCTTGCCCGTGGGATTCTTGCGCAGTGCTTGGAGGTCTTCGGCGCTCGCCAGCTTCAGCGTCACCGGCTCTTGCATGATGGCGGCCATTTCCTCCTTGCGGCCCTCCTCCTTGGAGGCCCATTTGATGGAACAGCCGAAAGAAGGCGTCTCCGCGACGGGCACGGGTTTACCCGCCAGCAGGGCGTCCAGAGCGTTGCGCGCGTCCTTCTGGGTCACGAACTGCTCGCGGGGATTGTTGTCAATACGCCCTTCATAGCGAAGCTTGCGCTGGGAATCAAAGATGAAGACGTGCGGGGTGGCGCTCGGGCCGTAGGCCCGGGCAACACTTTGCGTTTCGCCGTCGAACAGATAGGGGAAGTTGAAGTGCCGGTAGGCGGCGCGAATCTTCATATCCTCGAACGAATCACCCACATCGGTATAACCCATTTCATCAAGCCGCACGGCCAGGGGAACGTTGGGCTCGATGGCCACGAAGGCCACAGAGCGGCCCTCGAAATCCGCTACCAGCCGTTTGATGCGGTCTTCATACAGTTGCGCCGTGGGGCAGTGGTTGCAGGTGAAGATGATCACCAGAATTTGGCTCGAGGCATAATCCTTCAGGCAATGGGTCTTGTCGTCAATGCCCGGCAGGCAGAAGTCCGGCGCTGGCGCCCCAATCGGTAAGGTCGGGTGCTCTTCAGCAGCTTTGAGGGCGGGCGCGAGCGCCAGCGCCAGAAGTAACGCCATCAGAATTTGCCGTAGCATGTCTTCACTCTCCCCAGCCAGAAGCGTCAATCTCACAAAGCCGCCCGTCGTGCTCCTACCAGAATGGGCCCGCCCTCCCGGTGTCGGCAGGCGTTAACCCGCGAACCGCTTCAGTATAACGCATTTTTCAAGGACTCATCCCAGTCGACGGTTTCTTCATTCCTATTCCCCGCGTTATCAATAACTGCCTTTCTTTTCATCAACATCGTGGCAAAACAAATATAACTCATTTGTTTTCATCAATATCGTGGTGGGGTAGAAAAGCGACATTTTTTCTCCATGTGTTTTCAATAACATCGCGAGACTATCCTGCATTTTCCCCTCCCGCTTTTTTCGAAACGCCTACCGCTTGTCAAGATAACTCTTTTTGTTTGAATGAGATAAGATTCTGCCAAATTCTCCATTTTCATACTAACCCGTTTATTTTCTGGCATATCGTGGAAAACAACATTTTTCCGTCGTGGCTCGTATAATTCAAGCTAACTTCCTTTATTTGAATAACATAAGATTCCGAAATGTTGGGAAGTTCAATCGCTAACCCCTTTTGTTTCTGTAACATCGTGGCAAGGACATGAGTAAGGCGAAGGGACTTCCTTTAGACTAGACCTGAAAATACCGATAAACCTGAGCCGGTCGGAGACTGCCTGCGTCTCGGTCTAGCCACACAAATATTAAGCTTAACATAAAGTCAAGCATCAGTCAACCCTTAACCTGTATTTCTCACTACGGGCAAACGAACCGAAGTTTGGAGTGCGGCGACTCGTCGCCGCTTTCCATCGCCGTGACTCGTCGCGGCGAATGACCCAGCGCTGACGAGTCAGCGGTAGAAAAAGCGGGAGCGAGCTCCCGCACTCCGAAATTTGCCCCCGTGCACCCGCACAAGCGGTTCGATCGTGGCGGGCGCGGAAACCATCAGAAAGGCCCTTTAAGGACGGGGCTTAACCCCACCCTTCCAAAGCCGTGGTGAGAAATGCGGGCTAAGTCGTGCCGAGGCATGGGGAGATCGACTCAACGAGCCATCGAGCCATAGGGTCATTGATTCATCGGTTGATCGGCCCAGGATGTGGTTGCACACCCCGCTCTGCTCGCAGCGGTCCCAAGTTTCTATCGGCCGGTGAGCCGAGGCAAATAGCTACTAGCATTTTCGCCGCACTCCGTCGGCAGAAGCATAAGCAGAAATCGGCGCCTCGGTGATTGTTTGCAGATGATGGTCAGACGGCAAGAAAAATCGTAGTAGGTCAGTTTGGATAATTACCATGCGGCCGGTGAACACTGCGGCAGCACGCAGGACCGACGCCCTTTGGCATCCTGGATAATTGTCCTCACGACGCTGTCAATAGCAACTTCCGAGTAGCGCGTGGTCCAGGACGAATAAGGACGTCTCGGCGTGTTCACGTCAGCCTCGCCGCGCTGCCTCGATGGTGGCGATGTCGATCTTCTTCATCGTCATCATCGCCTCGAAGGCACGCTTTGCCTCACCGCCACCAGCCGCTAGCGCATCGGTTAGCGCGCGCGGGGTGATCTGCCAGGAGAGTCCCCAGCGGTCCTTGCACCAACCGCACTGGCTTTCCGTGCCGCCATTGCCGACGATCGCGTTCCAGTAACGGTCCGTCTCTTCCTGATTCTCCGTCGCGACCTGGAAGGAAAAGGCCTCGGTGTGCCTGAACGCCGGGCCGCCGTTGAGACCGAGACAGGGAATGCCCAGGACGGTGAACTCCACCGTCAGCACATCGCCCTTCTTGCCGCCCGGATAGTCACCGGGAGCCTCGTGAACAGCGGTTACTTTGCTATCCGGAAAGGTGACAGCGTAGAACCGCGCCGCCTCATGCGCGTCTTTGTCGAACCAGAGGCAGATCGTGTTCTTTGGCTTCATGTTCGCGTGCTCCTTGTGTTCGATCAGGGCGAACGCCACCGTTCTTGCGTCGGTCCGTATCAGTGACCCACCAGTTCATCTGCTGATCTGCTGCGGCGGACGTCTCAATTGGTCGCCGCCCGTCCTGCCCTCTAAATCATATCACTGGCAGGGATCGACTTCGAGATCCGAACATGCCAAGATAGTCGGCCACCCGGAAGTTGGCCCACGCTATCGCATATTACTCTTGCCTTGTTGCTTTGCATATTTGAACGCCTGGGTTGCGATTCAATTCAAACTGACGAAAATCTGTAGAGTCTTATATAGAGTTCTTACCGCGTCCCCGCCGATGAGGCCTTCAAACCTGGTTCCCCCTAGCCCCCCAAAAGCACTCAGGCGCTAAGAAGGCAGTGATTTCTGCGGCCGGCGGGGGTAGTATGACGTTCCCGGCTCCAAGGCGAAGAGACTTCCTGGCGGGCCGGACACGCGGAGGGTCATTGATGGCGATCGATCTGAACCTTGAACACCTGCCTGTTCCTCCCGGCAAGAAGGATTTTCGCATCGGAGCGGTGGGCGCGGGCTTCATCATGCGGGACATCCATCTTGTCGCCTACCAGAACGCCGGCTTCAAGGTGGTGGCCATTGCCTCGCGAGACCCTGCGACGGCCCGCGCCACCGCTGAGTTGCGGGGCGTTCCCAAGGTTTACGACACCTGGCAGGAGCTTCTAGCGGACGACTCGATTGAAGTCCTTGACGTCGCCGTGCCCCCCCACGCGCAGCCGGAGATTGTGCATGCCGCGCTCCGGCACCCGCACATTCGCGGCATCCTGGCACAGAAACCTCTGGCCACCAACTACCGGAACGCGAGTGAAGTAGTCCTCGCCTGTGAGCGCGCCGGGGTGCGGCTTGGCGTGAACCAGAACATGCGCTACGACCAATCGATCCGCGCGCTGAAGACCGTGCTCCGGCGAGGTTATCTGGGAGAGCCCGTGCTCGGTACGATCGAAATGCGCGCCATCCCCCACTGGAAACCCTGGTCGCAGAATTACGATCGGCTGACCCTGCTGGTGATGAGTATCCATCACCTCGATTGCTTCCGGTTCCTGTTTGGCGATCCGGAGAGTGTCTACGTGAGCGCCCGCCAGGATCCGCGCACGGACTTCCCCCATCGCGACGGCATTGCGCTCTATATCCTGGAATACGCGAATGGCCTGCGCGCCGCCGCCTGGGACGACGTCTGGGCGGGGCCGGCGCGTGAGGGCGGGGCGGGCGATCTCTACATCAAGTGGCGAGTGGAAGGCACCGCCGGCATGGCGCAGGGGACCATCGGTTGGCCGGGCTATCCCGCTCGCGTGCCCAGCACCATGCAGTTCACGACGCGCGCGCAGCCCGGTTGCTGGATTTCCCCGACGTGGCCGCAAGCATGGTTTCCGGACGCCTTTGAGGGCACTATGGGAGAATTGCTGAGCTCACTCGAGGAAGGCCGGGACTCGGTGATCAGCGGGCGCGACAATCTCAATACCATGGCGCTGGTGGAAGCGTGTTACCGCTCGATCGACCAGCATCGGCCGGTGCGACCGGCGGAAATCAAGGAGGAATACGCATGAAACTCGGACTCATCAATTCCGCTTGGCTGGGTTCCCCCGTGGGCACCGAGGAAGGCATTCGCCTGACCAAGGAGATTGGCTTCGACACCATCGATATCCTCGCCGATCCCCTCGAAATCGGCGTCAAGAAACGCCGGCTCATCAAAGACACCTGCCACGCCGTCGGCCTGCCGGTCATCAGCGTGGGTTGCTCCGCGCTGGGTATCGCGGATTTTAATTCGCCGGTCCGCCGGTTCCACATCGACCGCGCCAAGGCGCACCTGGATTTTGTTTATGAGCTCGAAGCTCAAAACTTGCTGCTCGTGTTGGGTGAATACATCTGGCAGCAGGAAGTTATCGCGCCGCGGGACCAATGGAAATGGGCTGTGGAAGCGGTCCACGAGTTGGGCGATTACGCTGCCGGCCTGGGGCTCGAAATCGCCATCGAGCTTGAGCCGTTCCACCTTTCCATTGTGAATACGCTCGCAAAAATGGTGGAATTCTTGAATGACGTTCATGACCCCGCCGTCCGCGCGAATCTCGACATTTCGCACCTGGCGATCGCGCACACGCCCGCGGAAGAAATTCCCAACCTCCAAGGGCGCATCGCCCACGTGCATTTCTCCGATTGCGATGGCATCAAGCACGGCGATCTGCCACCGGGGCGCGGCGTGGTGGATTTCCGGCCCTACCTCGCGCAACTGAAGAAAGTGGGATTCGGCGGAACGATCAGCATCGAACTCGAGTACTCGCCCGAGCCCGCAAAAATCGTCGATTGGGTTACAGAAGCCTACCGCGAGACCGATAAGCTAATGCAGGAAATTGGGATCCGCGGGTAGCGCTACGTGCGGTTCACTTAAGCTTCGTAGTTCCTGTTCAGCACCACCCCTTAATCCCCTCCTCAACTGAGGAGGGGAGTTCTCTAAAAACTCGCCACCTCGGGGGCAAAGACATAGCAGGCCCGCGTCTTGTCCCCCTGGCCAAGCCTACCCGCGTGATTTCGCCTCTTCAGCTTCATTTAATCTCTCTGCAATTTTTGCTTAAAGTGGGCGCGAGAGAGTAGGCAGGGCGACAAAACAATTGAAGGGAAAGTACTCAGCCGCTTTCAAGAGTGCTCGAGTAATCGGCTCACGTTGCGGGTTGTTCTCATACTGCTCTCAGAGGTCCTGGGTGAGCCGCAGATTGATTGCGGCACTGTTACTGGAACTCTGACAGTCTCGTCCGGCACTACCATCCCGGAGCGCAGGTTATGAGTTTGTCCAAAAGTTAGGCGGCCCCCCTGAACACTCAGGAGTTGAAAGGAGAATTATATGAGCCAGAAAGGAATGAGCATGGTCCGAAAGCCAGTCTTTCGACATTTGAGGATGCCCTTTTTCATCGGCGGCGCGATGATTCTTGTCTGCGCTCAGCTTGCCTGGTGCACTGCCACCGGCAGCATTTCCGGCGTGGTCCGCGATTCCAGCGGTGCGGCCGTCCCCGGAGCTGAGGTGATTGCCCTGAACACGGGGACGGGCGTCGAGCGGACGGTGATGACCAATGCTGAAGGGTTTTATTCGTTCGAGGCGCTGCCGGTGGGAACCTACGATGTGGATGTCAACAAGACAGGGTTTAAAGGGTATCGGGAAACCGGGCTCGTGGTGAACGTCAATTCGGCTTTAGCCGTGGACGCCCGACTGGAGGTAGGAGAGATCAGGGAGGAGGTGAGTGTCTCCAGTACGGCTGTTCACGTCGATACCACGAGCACCCGAATGGGAGAAGTGATTACCGGTGCGACGATGACTGCGGTGCCCCTCAACGGGCGCAGCTACGTTGACCTGCTGGCTCTCCAGCCGGGGGTGACGCCGCAGGCCTCGACTCAAGGATCTCCGGAGTTCGGTGAGGTTGCGGGGTACGGTGAGACCAGCGCCCCGTTCCAAAACAGCGGCTTTTCTGCTGCCGGTAATTTGTCGATCAACGGGAATCAGGAAACTTCAAACGCGTTCATGGTGAATGGAGCCCTGGTGAACGACGTGGTTCAGCAGGGAACAGCACTGGTCCCCAACTTGGACTCTATCGCCGAGTTCCGCATACTGACGAACGGCTATGAAGCGCAATATGGAAATTACGGCGGCGGGCAGATCAATATCGTCACAAAGAGCGGCACAAACCAGTTTCATGGCGATGCGTTTGAGTTCGTGCGGAATACAAGTTTGGACGCACGAAATTTCTTTTCTCCATCCATCGGCCCGTACCACCAGAACCAGTTTGGTGGCACCGTTGGAGGGCCCCTTGCGCGCAATAAGGTGTTCTTCTTCGCGGATTACCAGGGAACGCGGCAAGTGATTGGAGTGGACACCGGGGACATCGCAGTTCCCTCCGCGCAAGACCGAACTGGCAACTTTTCTGACATCGCCAGCTCGCTGGCTGGGACGGTAAACGGCGCGGGGTGGGCCAGCGTTCTCTCAAGTAGGCTCGGCTATGCCGTTGCCAATGGGGAACCCTATTACACTTCGGGCTGTACGAACTCGGCACAGTGTGTGTTCCCGAACGCAGTGATCCCCCAAAGTGCATGGGGTCCGCCGGCCTCCAAACTTATGGGCTACATTCCGGAGCCTAACACGGCTAGCGGATACTTTGCGACCTCGGCCTACAAGCAAACGTTTAGCGACAACGAAACTGCCTTTCGGGTGGATGGGAACAGCAGATGGGGCATGCTTTCGGGCTACTATTACTATGACAATAACAGTCTGGATAACCCCTACGCCCAGCATAATATCCCCGGTTTTAATGGGCTAGGCAACCAGGATGAGCAACTGTGGACGTTCGGCGACACGAAGAGCTTCGGGTCCACCATGGTTAACGAATTGCATTTGAACGTTCTTCGGGTCTACAACAGCTCCTGGGTCCCGGTGGGCGGCTTGGGACCCAAGCTCAGCTCGCTCGGGTTTGTCGAGGGCTGCCAAACCTTGGGAATATGCGTCCTCCTGCCGCAATTTGAAGGAGTCCCTTCAATTGGCTTCAACACCTTCAGCATCGGCATTGACGCTCATGATGCCACTTTCATTCAGAACACGTTCCAGGCGGTGGACAACTTCTCAAGGATTGTGGGGACGCATTCCTTGAAATTTGGCGGCGAGTCCCATTATGACCAACTCACGGAGTACCACGTCAATAAGGCCGACGGAGGGTTTAATTTTAATGGGAACGAGACCGGCAGCGATTTCGCAGACTTTCTGCTCGGCGCGCCCACCACGTACACTCAGGGCATATCGCTTAACTCCTACAACCGGTCGCGCTATTACGGGCTATTTGCGCAAGACGATTGGCGAGCCAAGCCCGGCCTAACGCTCAGTTACGGCTTGCGCTGGGAAGTTAGTTATCCCTGGTACCAGACCAATAACAATCTGGAAACTGTCTGGCCGGGCAAGCAATCCGTGGCATTTCCGGGCGCACCTCCTGGTTGGGTGATTCCAGGCGACGATCCATTCGTGCCCAACACGAGTTCGCCGGTGCAGTGGGATAAATTCGCCCCGCGCTTCGGGTTTGCGTATGCCCCCAGTCCGCAGAGCGGATTCTTGAAGACCCTCTTGGGCGAGCCGGGAAAGACGAGCATTCGCGCTTCCTGGGGTTTGTTCTACTCCCAGATGGGCGAGTTGGGAAATGCTCCGGCTATCGGCGATGCGCCGTTCGGGTTCTACTGGGTGAGCGAGGCTCCACCTATGTTCGACCAGCCATTTCTGACTCGCGCCACACAGACGTCGCAGATGCAGCGCTTCCCCGTGGCATTCCCGCCCGGTCACGTCTCCGCGTCCAACCCTGACACCAGCGTCAATTGGGCAGACTTTGAGCCTATTCAAAGCTCGCCGGGTTGGTACCACGGGAATGTCATGCCCTATTCCGAGAACTACTCGTTTTCAATTGAGCGCCAGCTAGGGTCGAACACGTTGGTAACCCTGGCGTATGCAGGCAGTCAAGGCCACCACTATTTGGTTACTGTCGAGTCCAACCCCAGCAATCCCGCACTCTGCCTCAGCCTGAGCCAGGCAAGCGAAGTAGCGCCCGGAACCCCCACTTGCGGGCCTTATGCGGAAAACGGCGTCTTCACGACTGCCGGCGGGCAAAACGTGACGGCTCGTCCACTGGCGCCGGGCCTAGGGAGCAACGGCCTTTACACGACTATCGGAAATTCCAACTACAACGCTTTTGAGGCTAGTCTAAAGCACCAGACCGGGCGAAGGACATTTCTCGCCTCTTACACCTACAGCAAAGCACTGGACGATGGTTCTTCTGAGGTCGATCAGGTCAACCCCCTCAATAACAGGCTGAGCAAGGGGCTTTCCGCATACGACATGACGCACAACTTCGTATTCAGTTACAACTACGAGTTCCCTTTCGACAGGCTCATTCACGAAGGGCGCGCTACGAGCGGATGGATTCTCTCCGGCATTACCCGGTTCACCACCGGCCTTCCAGTGACCATTCAGGATACGAGCGATATCGCTCTGATTGGCAATAACAACGTAGGGAATACCGGCTCCACCACCGACGAGCCGAACATCGTGCCCGGGAAGATTCTCGCCAACAAGAACCCTCGATCGGGTATGCCCTATTTCAACACTTCGCTCTTCAGCCAGGAGACCTTAGGCCAGGTTGGGAATGCGAATTGGCGATTCTTTCATGGGCCGGGCATTTCCAATTTTGACATGGCCTTGCTGAAGGACCTTCGGCTTACCGAATCGAAGTCCTTGCAATTTCGGGCGGAATTTTTCAACATCTTCAACCACGCACAGTTCACTAACCCCGACGGCGAGTACTTAGATTTAGGTTCGACCTTCGGATTTGTCACGCACGCCCAATCGCCGCGCATCGGGCAACTCGCGGTCAAGTTCATCTTCTGAATCTCTGCGCCAGATTCAATTTGCGCCGAAATGGATCTTTTGAATGCGCCTGATACCATTTAAGCTTATCGCCCCTGCCGCCCTGATGCTGATGCTGGCGGGCGCAGGCTTGCGCTCGCAGGGGCCGGGACAGCGCAACTCTCTCCCGTTGCCCTCGGGAAAGGTCATCTATGATCCGGTACCCGGCCAGCCCATTCGCACCAATAGTTTCCCTGGAACCGTGGCCCTGAGCCCGGACGGCCACTATTTAGCGATCCTGAACGATGGATGGGGAACGCCGGAATCCGGTTTCAGCCAGTCAATCGGAATTCTGGACCTCGATGCCCACCAATTGCGGGATTTCCCGGACACCCGGCTCCGGCTCGATGCCCACCAGGTTTATTTCTGCGGCTTGGCGTTTTCGAGCGACGGTACCCTGCTGTACGCTTCCATGGACTCTTACACGGATCCCGCCGGCCTCCGGCCCGGCGATACGGGTAACGGCATCGCCGTTTACAACTTTCACGTTGGCAGCCTGACCCCGGCGAGGTTTCTGAGCATTCCCTTGCAGAATGTTGCGCCGGGTAAGATAAGGAACGTTGCCTTACCGGTGCTGCCGGCTGGGAAGTCGATTCCCTATCCCGCCGGACTGGCCGTGGTGCGCGGCGCGGCGGGAAGCGATCAGCTTCTGGTTGCCGACAATCTCGCGGACAACGCCCTCTTACTCGATACGGCCACCGGCAGAGTCGTCAAGACCTTCGACCTTTCGACGGGAGAGCATATCCCGGCATCCTACCCCTATGCCCTCGTCGCGACTCGCAATGGCAGCCGGGCGTATTGCAGCCTCTGGAACGCCTCCGAGGTGGCGGAGCTTGATTTGTCCAAAGGCTCGGTGATAAGACGGATCCGGCTGCTTGCGCCGTCCCGAGACTTGGCGGCCGGTTCCCATCCCACGGCGCTTCTCTTGAGCCCGGATGAAAAACTTCTGTACGTCGCCCTTTCAAATGCGGATGCCGTGGCCATCGTGGATACTGCCACCGGCAGTGTGGTCACCACACTTTCCACCCGCTTGCCCGACCAAAAGTTCGGGGGCAGTTTCCCCACCGCACTGGCGCAAAGCGAAGATGGCGGGACGCTCTTTGTCGCGGATTCAGGCTTGGACGCTGTGGCGCTGTTTGAGATCGACCCCCGTAATCCTACTGCCACACGCCACGCCCGCGGATTCGTTCCCACCGAGTGGTATCCCGCGGCTTTGGCGGTAAGGGGAGATGACCTCATCGTGACTTCGGGGAAAGGCCGGGGCACCGGCCCGAGCAGTGGCCCGCCCTTGTCGCCGCAGATGGCCCTTTACGAAAAGCACCCTTATGTTATGGAACTGCTGCACGGCTCCGTGGCCCGCCTCCGAATCTCCGAAGTCCGCAACCGTCTGGAGAGCCTCACCGAGGAAGCCGAGCGAAGCAATTTGATGCAGAACCTCGACTTCACCCTACATTTCCGCACCGCGGGCAATCCTATTCGTCACGTTATCTATGTCATTAAAGAGAACCGCTCCTACGATCAGGTATTCGGTGACCTGAAGCCGGGAAACGCGGACCCGTCGCTGTGCCTCTATGGCGAGGACATCACGCCCAACGCGCACAAACTGGCGCGCCAGTTCGGAATTTTGGACAATTTCTATTGCAGCGGAAACGTATCAGGCGACGGCCACGTCTGGTCCACGGCCGCCACGACCAGCGACTATACTGAGAGAACCTGGCAAGTCATGCAGCGGGCTGACGAACGCACTTACGATTACGAGGGTGATGTCGGCCACGAGTATCCTCTGCTCGAGGGAATTCCCGACGTGGATGAGCCCGCCACCGGATATCTCTGGGCCAACGTCGACCAGCACGGCCTTACCCACCGAAACTACTCCGAGTTTATCGAGACCCAGTGGTGCGACACAGGATACGTCGTGAAGGACGCCAAGGAGAATCACCCGCTGCCGCCGGGCGCGAGCTGCCCACAGAATTTTGTGCGAACCGGAGAGTTGTTGCCCGCCAACGTCGGTCAGCCCCACGGATCTGCCAGCCCCTGGCCCTGGCCGGTTCCCATGATGTTCCGCGACATTCCCACCAAACCCGAAATCGAGGGCCACTTTGATCCTCGCTTCCCGGATTTTCGTCTCGACTATCCCGACCAGCTTCGGGTTGACGAGTTTCTGAACGAATTCGAGGAGTTTGTAAAAGCCAAGGAATCAGGAAAGGGCGACGAGCTTCCTCATTTCGTACTGATGCGCCTGCCCAATGATCACACGGCCGGGACGAAGCCCGGCTTCCCCACTCCCGCGGCCATGGTGGCGGAAAACGATCTGGCGGTGGGGCGCCTGGTCGAGGCCGTTTCCCATAGTCTGTATTGGCAGGACACGGCGATCCTGATCCTCGAGGACGACGCTCAAGACGGGCCTGACCATGTGGACGCGCACCGTAGTCCCACGCTGGTCATCAGTAAATACTCGCCAGGAAATGCCGGACAGCCGTTCGTCGACAACACGTTCTATACGACCGTGAGCACGATTCACACCATCGAAGTCCTGCTCGGCCTCCCGCCCATGAACGTCAATGATGCCCATGCCCCCATAATGTCGCCGCTTTTCGAGGGCCCCGGCGCCCAAGTGCCTTTCCAGGCCGACTACGCGAACCAGCGGAACGGCCTGATCTACAAGACGAACACCTCCCGCTCCCCCGGCGCCGCTGAATCCGCCAGAATGGATTTTTCCCACGCCGATGCCGCCGACGCGAAAATTCTTAACGCGATTCTTTGGCGGGATCGAAAGGGCCTCGTGCCTATGCCCAAGAGCAGGTACCATTATCAGCCACCTGATTGATCGCTGCCGCCCGCGGGGGCTAACTGGATTAGGAATGATAAACGCCCTTCCATGACAGTGGGGGGAATCGACATCGCCTTGGTCGCTTGATCGTGTAGTTGCCTTGTCGGACAGATGCAATGGCGTCCCCGACGGGATTTGAACCCGTGTTACCGCCGTGAAAGGGCGCTCCCCTACCGTACCTTATTGAAACGATGCGATGCGGATGGCAACCGAAGACACCTTCAGTAAGCTTGAGGAAGGGTAAGTGGACCATAACTGGACCATAAAATTCCCGAAGGGTTTGCCTCCAACGCACGTCATTTATTGTTTGTTCATCATCCGCCACGACTGCCTCTGCCCGCTCAAATGTGGACATCGGTCCCTGTTTCAACACGGCAGATTTGCTGGACGGAGCGTGCGACGGATGGCGCGGAGTACTTCCTCGTATTCCGGCAGAACCGGCATATGATGCGCCAAGCGGCGTGACCAGAGCGCTTTCAGCCGAGCCTCTTTTTGAAGTATGGCAGTTTCGAGGTTTTTATTTGACTTACCCAGAAAGTCGAGTTTCTGACGAATGGCGTCCGCCATGTGATCCAGTTGGATGTCTTGGCCATTACTCAGAAATCTTGTGGGCGCGGACGATGAATCTCCTGGGGGCGGGGCCGACAAAATAGAACGGATAACAGGTCACGAGGGTGAGGACGTCGTCCGCGGTAGCAGCCAGCACCTTAACGTTTTCGGGTTCGACCACTTGGGTCGAGTCCACGTGATAGCGGTAGGAACCGTGCAGTGTCGTCAGGGTGATTTCATCGTCTTTGTGAATATTGCGCAGTCCGCGGAAGAACGTGTCCCGGTGCCCCGCCAGCGCCACGTTGCCTTGCTGGCCTGGCAGCGGGGTGCCGGGAATATGCCCGACGGCGTGTCGCAAAGTTCTTCCATCGACGCCTTCCATGATCATGGCCACGACGCCGATGGAACTGATCTCGATTCGCCCCAGGGGAGAGCCCGCCAGGCCATCGATGCCAAGACTCTCAGCGAGGGCACGGTCCGCGTCCGCCTGGGCGGTAAGAGGAGGCGAACCAGGCGGTTGAATGGTAAGGGCAGGCGTCTGCGCATCCTTCAAGGCGCGCTCAAATCGCCAGGTTTGATAGGCCTGAAAGAGCCACCGGTCGAGCAGGACGACGGCGCAGTAACTCAGCGCCAGGACTCCCACAACCCCAAAAAGGAATCGTGCCCAACGGATAAACAAACCCAGCCGCGTCGGCTGTCGTTTAATCTTGAACATCATGGGCGGTCGCCTGGACTGCCGGCATTGGGGGCCAAAGGCTGAGGTTTCGAAGGTGCGTAATAACCGGCACGCGTGCGGACGGTCAAGCGCCCATGGCCCGGCGCCGTTGCCTTCACCTGGATCACCCGATAGGCCCCGTCTTGCTTTCGGTTCGAGGGTGCATATGCGAGGGTGTATTGTTCACGGATATCGTGCGCGATTCGTCCACAGGTGGGCACAACCCCTGACAGGTCCTGGGGGAAGAAGGCCTCGCCTCCCGTGGCCTTGGAAAGCTGGCGAAGCGCCTCGGGCTTTTTGTCTGGATCTTCGTCGGTGTAGATGCCAATGGCATAGATGATAGCGTCGGATTTCTGCGCCATGGCCAGGATCTGGCTCAATTTGTATTGGCTGGCGTTGTCGCCCCCGTCGCTCACCACGATCAGAACCTTTTTGTCCCTGTTTCCCTTCTTCAGGTGCTCGAGCGCCACCGCCAGAGCGTCGTAGAGCGCGGTTTCGCCGTCCGTTTTAAATGTCGAGAGGGCCATCTGCAATTGCTCCGTTTGGTCCGTGAAGGGGGTGCCGGCGGGAAGGCCGAACGAGACATGCTCGTTGAAATTGACCACGAACATCTGGTCCTGCGGATTGCTGGAGCGGGCAAACGCCATGGCAGCGGCAATCACCTCATCACGCTTGGGTCCCATACTCCCGCTGTTGTCCAAAACCAAGCCCACCGTGACGGGAATATCTTCATGGCTGTAATACTCAATCTGTTGCCGCGCGCCGTCCTCGTAGATCTGAAAGTCATCTTGGCCGAGCCCCGAAACCGAGGCTCCTTTGTGGTTCTCCACGGTGGCGTGCAAGACCACGCTGGAAACATTTACACTGATTTTGTAGGGCGCAACCGGACGAAGGTCGGAAATCGATGTTTCTTGCGGGCGGGCAAAACCGGGCAGAGCGAGCAGCAACACCAGCGCCGCGAGACTGTAGCGCGTGGTGACGCATGCCTCTCCTCTGCGAATTATCGTGCTCAGCGACTCCGTAGCCGGCATCAATCTCACCCTCACCCTATTGCGACTGCCAACAGGCCCTACGGCTCGCGAGGTTCAGCCGTCCATCTTCCCGGCAGCCAATGGGGGACGGATGCCAGTTCTCGCCACCACCGCCACGTGATTCCGCCTCCCTCCCAGAGCATGACGCACATGGCGCTCGCCGTAAACAGGAACGTCCCACCGATCAGCGCCACGAGCAAGCATGCGGCATATTCGTAGATGATGAACATTGCATCCTCAGTTCAGGTGACCTATCGCCTTCCACTCGATTCCGGCCCGTTGGCGGAAGGACGATCTTCTTGATATTTGACGTGCAAATAGGTGAAGGGGAGGCAATACTTTGCCTGCCTCCCCTTCACGACCCGACGCTCAGTCAGTTACGCCTGGGCCAACAGAGTGGCGACCGAAGCGTCATCCTTAGGCCCCTTACGTGAGTAGTCCACGCAAGCCCGCACACTTTCTCGACTCAGACCATTCTCTTGGCAAGAGCCGAAAGACCAAACCACGCGCCCAGCGAGAGTAGCCCAATCAATGCCACAAGTGACAAGGGGCTGGCTGTTTGCGGCAGGGTCTCTACGGCTGGAGCTGTCTCCACGGCGGCCACCTCGGTCGGCGGAGCCTGAACCACTTCCGTTACCGCCACCTCTTCTCCCGTAGGTTTGACGGCTACGACCGGCGCCGTCGCCAAAACCTCGACGGGTGCAGGCAGTTCGACAGGCGTCGCGAGAACGGGCTCATTGACGATCTTGGCCAGCTCTAAAGCCCTGGACTTGGGGTAAACAAATTCGTCGCCCCATTCACGTCCCGGATAAAACCACGACCGGATGGCTTCCGGCTGCCCTTCTGCCCTCTCCTTAAAAGTCATTACCGTTTTGTCGGTCGCCCGCATACGGTAATCGGGGATGGCGAGGATGGTGGTGTACACATGGTCTTCCGCTTGATTGAAGATTTGGACGATGTGGCGATCGGCGGGAGAATCCAGGAGCTTAAAGACATAAGTACCCGCCGGCAGGATCTGAGCGCCCACACCCGGAACCTCCACGGGCTGGTTGAAGGTCACAACCGTTTTTTTGTTCCAATCGTCTGCCTTGGCACTGGGTAGAACCGCTAGAACCACCAGGGACAGGCAGAAAATCATCATAACCACTTTGAATTGGTTCATCTTTTTCATCTGATTTACCTCGATACTCTCTTGGGGCGTTCGATTCTGCCCCCCGTTGATACTCTCTTGGGGCGTTCTGTTCTGCCCCCTCGTTTTTGGGCCGCATCTACATATGAAATGAATTTATGACCGCCACTGCTCGTGCGAACATATTGCTTTCCCTCGACATCGGCATCCCACTGGAATCTGGCTATTCGCATGCGACACTATGGTTATACCTTGGGGTGGATTATCTGTCTGTTCAGCATGGCTCACGGGTTTGGTCAAAAATGCTCAGGCCGGTTTAGGCGTGGGATTTCAAGGTGGGAGCGGTCAGGAAAAGGTGGCGACATAAGAGTGAAAAAGCGGAGGTGGCGCGGGCCGCCTGCCCCGATTCGTCGGCGTCCGCCCGCGCTGCGTCCGAGGGATCGTCTTTCACTATCTATTTACGGCAAATTAGTGCCGGTCAGGAGACTTTGCCGTTACGAAAGATCCGGCCTGGGATGTTAATCCGCCCACTAGAGGGTGCGCTGAGACGGCTTGGATTCGGGTGTAAAAAGGCTTTTTTCAGGACAGATTGTCTGAACGAGGCTCACCCCATGCTCAATGAGTGCATAGGCAACAATCGATGTCCCGCTCATTTCGGAGAAGGAAAGATCTTCTTAGTCGAATCTCCCGGTTGTTTCCGCATCGGTATCACTCCGATACACTTTCCAAACCATTCGCGACGTCGTTAACGCGGGGCTCAGCCGCCGTGGAGACGGAGAGAGGAAGTCTCACCGCGGCTACAAACAAGAGGGCATGCAAGGCGCAAAGAAGAAGAAACGCCGCGGTAAACGGGCCGAGCGCCACGTCATGGATATGGGCTGCCGCTAATCTCCATCCCAGAAATGTCGCGCACAATGTCGTCAAAGTCGGGCCCCCAAGACGCTGAACGACATTGAGCGCGGTGGTCGCCATCGGCAGATCGTTTCGCTTGACGGAAGCGTAGGCGGACGCAAGGGACGGCATACCGACCGCGCTCAGGCCCACGCCTCGGATGAAGAGGGCGGCAGCGAGCGCAGCGAGAACGAGTCTGTGACTTGTCAGGTAGAGAAAAGGCAGCGTCCCGACGAATGCCAGAAATGCGCCTCCGGCCGACACGTTGCGAATGCCGAACCGCCTCGTCAAGGTTCCCAGCAGCGGGTAGCAGCACATCATCCCCAAGCCAAGAGGAGCCAGCAGCCAGCCCGTCGCGCTGGGTGACAGACCACAGGCGCGGATTAGATAGATCGGGATCAGCATCTGGCCGGCAAACGCGATCCCGTTCGCCATGAACTGAGTGACAACGGAGGCGGAAAAGGCTTTGCCCTTGAACAGGCGAAGGTCGATAAGGGCTTTGTCTCCCTTCTTTGCGGCGGTCGAGAAAAACGCCGCAAGCAGAGCAATGGACACAAGGAAAGACCCGAGGCCTATACGCTCGCCGAGGTGATCGGAGCCATAGAGAAAGAGCACCAGCCCGGGCGACAGCAGTGCCAGCCCAACAAAATCGAGGTCTCGCGGCCTCAGCTCTTCATGATCTTTGGGCAGAAGGAGAATGGCCAGCACGACTGCCAGTGCGCCGACCGGAAGATTAACCAGAAAAAGCCAGCGCCAGGAAGCGTATTGCAGAATAGCGCCGGCAATCACCGGGCCGAGGATGGGCGCGAACAGAAGCGGCACAGCGGCATAGCCCATCACGCGCACCATGTGCTTTCCCGCATGGCGAGCCATCATCAACTGCACCATCGGGGCCAGCAGACCTCCGCTCATGCCCTGCAGCACGCGGAACGCGATAAGCGAGTTCGCCGACCAGGCGGTTCCGCACAGGGCCGAGGAAAGCGTGAAAGCCGAAAAACACCATAAATAAAGGGCCTTGGCCCCGATGCGGTCTACCAGCCAGCCGTTCAGAGGGAGCATGAGCGTGAGTGCAAGAAGATATCCGCTCGTAACCCACTGAATCGACGCAAGGCCGCTATGCAATTGCATGGCGAGGCTGGAGAGAGACACATTAACAACGGTTGCGTCGAGCTGGGAGAGAAAGGCGCCGAGCACAACAACGGAAGTGATCTTCCAAATAATCGGATCGAGCCGATCGGTTTCGTTCGATAGCTCAGGCGATATGTTTTTCACCGTGCCCCTGGCACGTCTCCGGGAGAATTGCCACCGTGGAACCGTCCGAAGCTCCGTGCACACGTCAGACCGATGAGGAAAACGCCCAGTCCCAAGGGGACGACATGGGTTGCAGAGCGCAAATCAAAGTTTCCGACACGGCAGACAAGCAGATAACCCAAAATCAGATTGAAGAATCCCCAAAGCATGTTTACGGTCGAGGAGGAAAGCCCCTTGCCGGGCGGTTTCGCAAAGGGGCTTTGAAAGGATCGCCCCATCATGCCGCTCACAAAATGCGGAACAGCATTTGCAAGGAAGGCGCCGCCAAAGAAGTAAGACACAGTGTGAATCCAATTCATAGTCAGTTGCTCCTCTTCATCGTTTATCGAACCCGAGCCTCGCGTCGGCACATTCATGCGCGGGTGCGGTCGAGCAAGGCGATGATCTCCCCGGTTGTGCCGGTTTCGCCCAAGCGAGGAAAGATGCGCTTCACGCTGTTGCTGTGGGCGTCAGGGTTCATGTCGGTCATGGCGTCAACGGCGAGCGTGACGTTAAACCCGTGCTCATGCGCTTGGCGCGCCGTTGACTCCACGCCAATGCTGGTGGCGACGCCGGCGATCACGACCTGCGTGACACCAAGCTTCTTCAGATGTTCATCGAGACCGGTGTTTGTGAACGCTCCCCATGTACGCTTTGTCACGGTGTGGTCTTCCGGCTGCTTGTCCAGCTCGGGGACAAGATCGGCCCATCCGGCAGGAAACTCTCCGCGTGGACGAGCCTGCTCCGTCCGTCCCGGCGCGACACCCGTGGCATTGACGAGCACCACCGGCAGGCCATGGCGGCGGAATGCATCGGCCAGTGCGGCGGCGCGCTTTACGACCTCGCCGATCGAATGGACGGTTGGATATGCCACGATGCCTTTTTGCAGGTCGATCAGGATGAGAGCGGTTTTGGGGTCAAGGGCGGTGACTGCCATAAAGTTCCCCTTATCGGCTGGGATGAATCGATTTCGAGTTTGGCTGACGATCTGCCGACAAATCGGCGAGGCGCTTGAGCAGTTCAAGGGCGACCCCGAGTTTCTCCTGCTCCTCAGAGGAGAGTTTGGCTTGAATGGAACGGAGTAGCCAGTCCTCCTTCGCAGCTCGATTGGCCTTGATCATTTCCCGGCAGGCATCGGTGAGAGACAGGATGGTTTGCCGTCCGTCGGCTGGGTCTGGAAAGCCTTTCACCAGGCCGGCATTCTGGAGCGCCGAAATCGTTGCGCCCATCGATTGCTGTCGCACGCCCTCAGCCCGCGCGAGAGCGCTCACGGTAGTGGGGCCATCGCGTTCCAAACGGATGACCGCGGAGATCTGTGACCATGTGTAGTCACCGAGACGTGCCTGCTCCCGCATCCGGTGCCGCAGTTGGCTGATGAGAATGCGAAGCTCGCTTGCCAGAGCCGAGGCGCGTGCGTTTCGCGAATTGCTCTTCTGTTTGCTCACAGATCGACTCTAGCATATACACAGCTATACTGTGAAGCGTTTCTTCATATATTCTCGGTCGCCAGGATTGGGGGCTTAAGCAGAGCCTTGTCTTACGTCGCAATGCTGCCTCTTGCGATGTGGCCAACCTGCGCCCGGAGGGCTGTGATTTATCGCCGCTGAAATGCGGCGATACCGTTTCACAATGGGCACCTCATCGCCAAAGTGCTCATCGACCGCAGATAGGGAACGAAAAGTCGCCTTCCTGTCAACTATGTCACCTCATGGGCTCAATTCAGGCGTGGATCGGTGTTTTTCGTTCCGAAACCGGCTCAAGTGATCGGTTGGGCAGTCGCCAAATACTGGTAAACCCTGGGCGACAGGGCAGGATCTAATTCCCCGCAACCCGTTTCGAGCGCTGACTTGGTCGGGAAGACAGAAGATTGCCCGCTAGCCATGAACGGTCCGATTCTGTGGGGACCGAGAAGTCTACAGCGAGGGACCGGTATCGCTTACTATTGTTCCCATCCAATCCAAGCGCAACTAAATCAGCAACTAAATCAGTCTTGCCGAAACCTCACGAAGTGTTTAGAATAATGCCACGTCTGCGGGGGGAGCTGAGTCCAATGCAGGCGCATGGCTTTGAGGTATACCGATTGGTCGAGAAAACACCTAAGGTTATAGATGTCGGCGCCTTGGGAAGTCTCGTCAAGGCGCTGATTGTCCGTGGGTACGAGGTCATTGGGCCGACGGTCCGGGACAATGCCATCGTCTTCGATCATATCGAATCATCTGAGGAATTGCCCGCTGGTTGGACCGATGAGCAAGCGCCCGGGCACTACCGACTGAAGCGGCGCAAGGACAAGGCCATTTTTGGATATGCGGTGGGGCCGCAAAGCTGGAAAAAATACCTGCACCCGGCAGATGTGAAGCTGTGGTCGGCGGAGCGACAAGGCGGGACGTTCCGTATATTGAACAACGAGTCGCAGCCCAAGCGTCCGTACGCCTTTCTCGGGGTCCGGGGCTGCGACCTGGCAGCCATTGCGGTGCAGGACCGGGTGCTCATTAAAGACAAATACCGCGATCCCATCTACGGCAGTCGGCGCGATAGCACGTTCATCGTCGCAGTGCAGTGCACACAGGCGGCGGCGACGTGTTTTTGTGCCTCGATGGGAACTGGACCGCAGGCGAAACAGGGATTTGACCTGTCACTCACTGAACTCCTCGACGACAACCGGCATGTCTTTCTTGTACACGCAGGGAGCGAGCGTGGGGCAGCTTTGCTTTCCGAACTGGAGGCTGCGCCGGCAACGAAAGAGCACCTTCAGCAAGCGGAAACGGCAGTCGAAGCAGCGGCGCAGCAGCAGGTGCGCAACCTCGACAACACCGGCATCACAGAGCTCCTTTACCAGAATTTCGAGCACCCTCGCTGGGACAATGTCGCCGCGCGATGCCTCACTTGCGCCAACTGTACGATGGTATGCCCAACCTGCTTCTGCACGACCGTGGAGGACGTGAGTGACGTCAGTGGAGAGCATGCCGAGCGCTGGCGCCGTTGGGATTCATGTTTCACGTTGAATTTCTCGTACATCCACGGTGGGAGCGTGCGGGCTTCCGCCAAGTCGCGATACCGGCAGTGGATGACACACAAGCTGGCCGCCTGGCTCGATCAGTTCGGGACTTCAGGGTGCGTCGGCTGCGGGCGCTGCATCACCTGGTGCCCGGTGGGAATTGACATCACCGAAGAAGTCCGCGCCATACGGGAAGGGGGAATAAATGGAAACCCTTGAGCGCATCATCGCCGAACATCCTTTCTTCAGAGGTCTGGAGTCCTCCTACACGGGTTTGCTCACGGGATGTGCGGCGAATGCCCGTTTTGCTGGAGGAACCTACATCTTCAAAGAAGGAGGAGAGGCCAACGAGTTTTATCTCATCCGGTCCGGTAAGGTGGCGCTGGAGCTTTCTGCGCCGCAGCGCAAGCCGATTGTGGTCGAAACCCTGGCGGAAGGAGATATTTTGGGATGGTCGTGGCTGTTCCCACCGTATTTGTGGAAGTTTAACGCGCATGCGACGGTGGAAACGCGTGCGATTGTGCTCGATGGGAAGTGCCTGCGGGGGAAGTGCGAGCAGAACCACGATCTTGGCTACGAGGTGCTCAAGCGCTTTTCGCAAATCACGGCCCAGCGGCTGAACGCCACCCGCCTGCAATTGCTCGACATCTACGGGGCACGGTAACGACGATGTTAGAGACCGAGACACTCCAGATCACCGGCGATCCAATGCTGCCGCAACGGTATGCGGTGCGGCATGTGACAAAGGAGACGCCTGACACATTCTCGCTGAGCCTCGAGCCGGAGGATGAAGTCAACGGAATGGCGTTTAAGCCGGGGCAGTTCAGCATGCTATGGGTGTTTGGAGTAGGCGAGTTACCCATCTCCATCAGCGGTGATCCGGCAAACCACGGACGACTGGTGTATACGGTACGCTCCGTGGGCAACGCAACCCACGCGTTCGTGAGCCGAAAAGTGGGTGATACGGTTGGCGTGCGTGGACCCTTTGGCACGGGATGGCCAATGGAGTCAGCACGCGGGCGCGACATCGTGGTGGTCGCGGGGGGAATCGGCCTGGCGCCGCTGCGCCCAGTGATCTACGAGGTTCTGAACCATCGCCAGGATTATGGGCGACTCGTCCTCCTTTACGGAGCCCGCAGTCCACGTGATGTTTTGTACCGCAAGGAACTGGCCGCGTGGGCTCGTCAGGCTGAAACCCAGGTGCTGACCACGGTTGATTATGGCGGCCTTAGCTGGCATGGGCGCGTGGGTGTGGTCACGACATTGTTCAAGTATGCCCGCCTGCAGCCGGCGCGATCGGTGGCGATGGCGTGCGGACCCGAAATCATGATGCGTTTTGTCACCCGTGAGCTGGAGACACAAGGACTTAAGCGCGAGGACATTTACGTTTCCATGGAGCGAAATATGAAGTGCGCCGTCGGCTTCTGCGGACATTGCCAATACGGGCCGCACTTCATCTGTAAGGACGGTCCGGTTTTTCGCTACGACCGAATCCAGCCACTACTGGAGAAGTATGAGCTCTAAGACCCAATCCAAGCACAAGAAAAGGCCGAAGATCGGGGTCTTCAAGTTCGCCTCCTGCGACGGCTGCCAGTTGAGCCTGCTCGATGCCGAGGATGACCTGCTCGGGATCGTGGGAGCAGTGGAAATTGCCTACTTCCCGGAAGCGTCGCGGACCATGGTGAAGGGGCCGTACGATATCGGCCTGGTCGAGGGCTCCGTCACCACTCATCAGGACGCGCAGCGCATTCAAGAGGTGCGAAGGAGTTGCAAGACCTTGGTGACGATCGGAGCTTGCGCCACGGCTGGGGGGATCCAGGCTTTACGGAACTGGAAGGATGTCAATGATTTTATACGGGTGGTTTATGCCACGCCGCCATACATCAACACGCTCAAGCTGTCGACCCCCATCGCCGAACATGTGCCGGTGGATTTTGAGTTGCGCGGTTGCCCCATCAACAAGCACCAGTTGGTCGAACTCATCACGGCAACGTTAGTGGGACGGAAGCCGAATGTTCCCACGCACAGCGTGTGCCTTGAATGTAAGCGCAAGGGAAACGTATGCATCCAGGTCGCGCACGGCGTCGCTTGTCTGGGGCCCGTGACGCAAGCAGGCTGTGGCGCGTTATGCCCGAGTTACGACCGTGGCTGCTACGGGTGCTATGGGCCGATGGAGAGCCCGAACACGGGTTCCTTGTCGAGTCAGTTCCACATTCTCGGGCAATCTTCCCAACAAGTCGTACGCGCCTTCCGGGGATTCAATGCCTGGTCATGGCAGTTTCGCCAAGCCAGCGAGGAGAGTGAACGGCAATGACGGGGCGCACGATACGAGTGGAGACGCTAGCCCGCGTGGAGGGCGAAGGATCACTCTACATCAAGATGGCGGGTGATCGTGTGGCCGACGTCAAACTGAAGATTTATGAGCCACCGCGCTTTTTCGAGGCCTTCCTGCGTGGCCGGCACTATTCGGAGGCGCCGGATATCACGGCGCGGATCTGTGGAATCTGCCCCATTGCCTATCAGATGAGCGCCATCCATGCGATCGAACGAGCCTTGGGGATTCGGATCGACCCCGCGACTCGATTGCTCCGCCGTCTGTTCTATTGCGGCGAATGGATCGAGAGCCACACGCTGCACGTCTACATGTTACATGCCCCGGACTTCCTGGGCTTCCCGGACGTGATCGCCATGGCGGGCGCCCATCGGGGTGTGGTGGAGAAGGCGCTGCGGCTGAAAAAGATCGGCAATCGCATCGTAACTCTTCTGGGCGGGCGGGAAATTCATCCCGTCTCGGCGGCGGTCGGCGGGTTTTACAAAACTCCCACCAAGCGCCAGTTGCGCGAGCTGGTGGCGGACCTCGAGTGGGCGCTCCAGGCTTCGCTGGAGACCGTGCAATGGACGGCGGGATTGGATTTTCCCGCCTTTGAACAGGACTACGAGTTTGTGGCGCTTCGTCATCCCGACGAGTATCCCTTTAACGAGGGGCGCCTGGTCTCCAATCGCGGCCTTGACATC
>Ga0326728_10001703_pt1 | contig 76492 bp, 45 predicted proteins | sample MB3enrmetagenome_FD_207602 | JGI IMG/M metagenome (GOLD analysis project Ga0326728, IMG submission 207602) | Lab enriched peat soil microbial communities from McLean, Ithaca, NY, United States - MB31MN | ecosystem: Environmental > Terrestrial > Soil > Wetlands > Peat | place: USA: New York...
CGGACACCACCGTGGTGTCCGTCCTCACCAGCTCCAACCCGCTGACCGGAGTCGTCGGGACCACGGGTACCTTCAGTTTCGCCTCGCCAACCACTAGCACCTACTACTGCGCTTCAGTGAAGGACGCTTCGGCCGAGCCTGTCACCGTCCTGTCTGGAACCACTACGTTCACGGTGAACCCGGTCCTGACCGCTGCCCTCGCCCTCTCTTCCGGGGCCATCGACTCGGGTCAGTCTGCAACCGTCACGGCAACGGTCACATGGTCGGGAGGGACCTCCACCTACTCGGTGGCCCTATTCAGTGGTATCAGCTCTTCCTGCGCCTCAGACACGACGGCTGTGGGCAGCGCGAAGGCCGGTCTCATCTCGACATCGGCGACGTTCACATTCACGTCGCAGGCGTCGACCACCTACTACTGCGCCAAGGTCACGGACAGCTCCGCGACGCCGTCGACGATCACAACGATCCCCGCTCGGTTCACGGTCAACTCCCCTCCCACCGTCGCGATATCCCCGCCGGCGCCTTCGATCAGCAGCGGGCAGTCCGTCAACCTGACCGCTTCGTCTTCGTTGGGGACGGCGCCATACACGTACAAGTGGTACACGGGGAGTTCGTGCACCGCGGTGATTTCGGGCCAGACCTCCTCGACCTACGTGACCGGAGCCCTGACGACCACATCTGTCTTCTCCGTCAAGGCGACCGACAGCAGCACAGGAGCACCGTCGAGCATCTCGAGCGCCTGCGCGAGCGTCACGGTAACCGTCGGGAACGGCCCGGAGGGCATCGCGTCTGACCCGACCCTGGGAATGGTCTACGTGGCGGACCCTGGCTCGAACAACATAACGGTCATCGACAGCGTTTCGAACACCGTCGTCACGACCATAGGCGTCGGGACATTGCCCTGGGGAATCGCGGTGAATCCCGTAACCAATCTCGTCTACGTTACGAACTACGGGTCAGACACCGTCACCGTGATCGACGGCTCGACCAACACCGTGATTACAACTATTGTGGTCGGGGACCAGCCGGAGGGGATCGCCGTCAACCCACTGCTTCATACGGCATACGTCGCTGACTCCGGTTCCAACGCTGTCTCTGTGATCAATACGACGGCAAACAAGGAGATTTCGAGCATCGCAGTCGGGAGCAGCCCTCTGAGCGTGGCGGTCGGTCCCTCTCCAACCTTTACTGTGTTCGTGACCAACTACGGCTCGAATACTGTTTCTGTGATGGATGTCAACGTGTACGGCATACCGTACGGGATCGAAAACGTGGCTGTTGGTAGCAATCCCTGGGGGATCGCGGTTAGCCCGTCAACGAACCATGTGTTCGTGACCAACTCTGGCTCCGGGACGGTTTCGGTGTTGAACGGCTCGACACTCGCTACTCTCGCCACGCTAACGGTCGGGAGCACCCCTGAAGGAATCACCATCGATTCGACGGCTTCGATTGCCTATGTCGCCGATGCTGGCTCGAACGCAATCTCTGTGATCGACACCGCGACCAACAAAGTGGTGACTTCAACGTCGCCACAAATACCCATACCGGTTGGGGCCAACCCGTCGGGAGTCGCGATCCTGCTCAACCCGAACAACGCACTCTACCCTGGTCAGGCCTACGTGACGAACTCCGGCACCGACACGGTCTCGGTCATCAACATCGCCACAAGCGAGGTAATGACAGTCATCATTGTCTCGTAAGACCCGTCCTGCCTCTTACTCGCACCCCGAGCCCTTGTGCCCCAGCTCTGCATTTGCGCGCGCCCCGGCAGCCTCTTCGAGGCCTGGCGCTCCCGTGTCTTCAGGCACCCCGTCGATGGGCTCCAGAGCTCAGTCCAAGGCGTATATACGACGCCCACTTCTTGCGAATCGAGCTGTATTGAGAGATGGAGACTCCCGCAAGCTCCCGCTCACCGGCTTCCTCCTGCTGACGGTTCTGGGTTCTATGCTCGTTCTCTCTTCCCCCGCAGCATTCACTTCCGTAGGGTGCGGCGCTACGATTAAGGTAAGCACGACCCTGGCTGCTGATATTGGCCCCTGCTCGGGGAACGGGTTGGTCATAGGCGCCAGCGGCATTGCCCTCAACTGCGCCGGACACACCATCAGCGGCAGCAGCTCGAGCATAGGGATTACGCTTGTGGGGAGAACGAAGGTCACGGTAGAAGACTGCAATGTCACGGGATTCCTTGAGGGCATCTACCTCTCCAAGTCTCCCGGCAACACCCTCAGCAAGAACACAGCGGACAAGAACGGTTATGGTTTCTTCCTGGACAGCGCGTCCAAGACAAACAAGCTCACGGGAAATACCGCTAACTATGACAATAACGCCGGCTTCTACCTCTACGGCTCTTCTGGCAGCACCCTCACCGGGAACACGGCCGACAGCAACGGCCTCTATGGCTTCTACCTTTCCGGCGCTTCCGGAAACAGCGTCAAATCGAACACGGCGAACAGCAATTCCTTCTTTGGCTTCTACCTCGTCGCCTCAACGACCGACACACTCAGCACGAACACCGCGAAGAGCAACAAGAACACAGGCTTCTTCCTCTCCGGCTCCTCCAGCAACACTCTCAGCGGGAACGCGGCGAGTTACAGCGGTTCCTATGGCTTCTACCTCTACGACGGCTCCTCTCGCAATACTCTCACCGGAAACAGAGCCAGCAGCAACGGCCAAAACGGCTTCTACCTTTCCAGCTCATCCAACAGGAACAGCCTCACCGGGAACACCGCGCAAAGCAACTTCAACACCGGCTTCTACATGTCTGGCTCCTCCAGCAACACCCTCGCCACGAACACGGCGAAGAGCAACTTCTATGGCTTCCACCTGACTGGCTCTTCGAGCAACACCCTTAGCGAGAACACGGCGGACAAGAACGGCTACGACGGCATCTGCGTGACCGGCTCATCGAGCGCTGACACCCTTACGGGGAACACGGCGGAAAACAATCTTCTCGCTGGCTTCTGCCTATCTGGCTCTTCGAGCAACTCACTCAGCGCGAACACCGCGAAGAGCAACGGCCTCTATGGCTTCGACCTATCCGGCGCTGCCAGCAACACTTTCACCGGGAACACGGCGAACGGCAACGACGATGACGGCTTCCATCTTCTCGGCTCCTCCGGCAACACCCTCAGCGGGAACACGGCGGATAGCAACACGCAGTACGGCTACTACGACAACTCCGTTGGCTCAGGCACGGCGGGGACAGCGAACCGGTACAGTGGCGATAACTGCGTCAGTAACGGTCTAGGAGGCTCTTCACCGGGCGGGCTTGGCTCCCCTCAGTTCTAGAATTCTCCGATTTCACACTACTATTCGATACAGACGCTAGGCAATCTGCAAACGGCCGAGACAAATAAAAAAGGATATATCATGTGTAATCGCTTTTCATTTCGAAAATATGCACTTAATGAAAAGCAAATTCATAGTACTAGCTATTACATTACTACTTGCGCTTTCATCTTCTGCTGCAATCATTCCAGTTGCGTTTGCCACGAACCCAACAGCCCCCCTGCTGACTCCGTCCTCCAGCACAATCGTTGCTGGTCAGTCTATCGAACTGACTATGACGTGGTCTCCAGGGACCAAGACTAGCGTCTATCTGTACGAGAGCTCAATTCCATTCTGTTCCCCAACGACGTCTACAATGATGGCAGCGATTGTCGGGAATAGTCCCGAGGTCTGGGGCAACTCGACTCTTGTTGAGATTCCCCCGAGTTTCGGGTTAGCTTCCCTGAAGATTGCCCCGACCACCACCACCTATTACTGCGCTAACGCGGCCGGAGGGCCGATATCGGGAGTCGCAGTTGTCTATGTCGTCAGTAGTCCCGTCACGGCAACCGTAACGCCCGCCTCTCCGAGCATCGACAGCGGGCAGTCAATCACCCTCACGGCCAACCCCTCGCTGGGCGTTGCTCCGTATACCTATCAGTGGTATGCTGGAGGGTCGTGCTCCGAAAGCGGCGGCGTCTGGTCAGCTACCGGCGGCGCGGAGGAATCTGGAGCGACATCCGCATCGTACAATACTGGAGCGCTGAGCACTGGAGCCACCTACAACGTCATCGTGACTGACAGCAGCGCTGGGCTCCCGACAAGTGCTTTGCCTGACACCTACTGCGCCTCCGCCATCGTGAAAGTGGAGACTCCATTGTTCAGCATCAACACTGTATCAATCTCAGGGCCAACCGCAATTGATCTGGGTTATCCGCAGTCCATCCCAATCAGCGTAGGCTGGAACGGAGGCACATCGCCCTACACAGTGACCCTTCTCAGCGGCAGCAGTAGCAGCTGCGCCTCTGACACGACGGTCATTGGGACCCAGACTGGAGCCACATCGCCTGCCTCATTCTCGGTCTCCGCCCCGACAAGTGTGGGTCTCTACTACTACTGCGCAACGGTGTTAGACAGCGCTTATGCGCCGCAGACCGCATCGATGGTGACGACGACGGCTTCATTGAAGGTCAACTCCCCTCCTGGGACCCCTGTCATCCAACTCACCGCTAATGGCCACCCCATTTCGAACATCGACGTTGGCCAGACAATCCCTACACCCTTTGGTGTTTTGGTCACCTGGACTGACGGCAACCCAAGCTACACCGTAACTATCATGAGCGGCTCAAGCTCCACCTGCGCATCAGACACCACCGTGGTGACCGGACCCCTCGCAGAGACCTCGGGCAGCACGATTGGTCTTCCCAATCCACCTTCGAATATCTTCTATTGCGCGGTCGTGAAGGACAACGGAGGCACGGGCATCCCTATCATGTCGCCGACCGTGTCATTCAACTACGTCCCGCTCCCGCTCGTTACACTCGCTCTCAAACCCACAGCTACCGACTCGGGCGTGGGGACCGTGACTGCCACATTCACCTTGTCTTCTGGTGGGGTTTCACCCTACACAGTGGCGTTCTACCAGACGACGGGGGCGCCAGCTAACCCCACGTCCTGTGGTGCAGGACCGACTCTGGTATCTTTACTGCAGAATGGATACAATCCGCTGACAACGTTCACGGGGAAGTCTGGCACCTTCACCTTCAACACACCGAACGCTGCTGGTCCCACATACTACTGTGTAGTTGTGACAGACAGCTCTGCCACAGCGGCTACGGTTATCGCGTCGGGATCCATAACGATCAATGCAGCACTCGCGATCACATCCTTCCTCGCCAATCCCGCTCCCCTGACCATCGATCAGGGTCAGACAGAGCCAATTACAGTCACTGTCGACTGGGGCACCTCAGGCACTGGCCCCTTTACAGTCACAATAACCAGCGGACCTTTCGTAGGTTGCTCAGGTGACACGAACGTGGTGACCTCGAAAGCCAACGCCGTGGCGCCACAGACGATCACCTTCAAGTCATCCACATCTGCCACAGTTGCCAATCCCACATACTACTGCGCAACTGTCACCGACAGCCTAGGGGGGACAGGGACCTCACCGGTATCAATTCCATTCACAGTCAGCACACCTCTCAGCGCTCAGGTATCAGGTCCGCTTACTGTAGTGCCAGCGGGCACTACTCAAACGCTGACGGCCACCGTTGGTGCCGCAGCTACGCCCTTGAACATCGGCACGCCAGGATACTACTTCACGTGGTACACCGGGTCTGCTTGCAGTAAGACCAGTATCGCATCGGGTCCGAACGCCGTGGCGATGTCCAGCCCTGCGACCTTCAAACCCTTAGTTACAACGACCACTACCTACTCGGTCAACGTCACCGACAGCAGCGCAGTCACCGCGCAAGTCTGCTTGCAGGTCACTGTCACTGTCGGTGATGGCCCGACTGTGGTCGCATCCAACGCCGCCACAGACATGATGTACGTATCAAACCCCTACTCGAAATCGATCACCGTCATAGACACCATAGGGAACGCAAAAGTCGCGACGATTTTCATCGGTTATTCAGTCACCGGAATCGCAGTGGACAGCGGGAACAACGTCATCTACGTGTCTGGCGGAACAACGATCACCGCAATCGATGGGGCGACCAATTCAATAATTGCGTCCGCGACGACTTCAATCGCTGGTGCCTCTCTGGAAGGAATCGCATTCAACCCCTTGACCAGCATACTCTACGTCGCTGACTCCGCTAACAACTGTGTCTACGCGATCCCAATCACGTACAGTGGCCACACTCCCAGCTTGGGAACACCGCAGACCATTCCAGTAGGATACGATCCGCAGAACATTGCGATCGGACCATTCACAGGCGCCTATTACAACGTGTTCGTGACCGATTACGGCCAGAACGCGGTCTCCGTGATAGATGTCACGCCTAGTTGCGTCTCCACGCCTAGCTGTACCTACGAGGTAACCAATGTGCCGGTCGGAGCCAACCCGTGGGGAGTCGCTGTCAACCCGTCGACTGACCGCGTCTACGTGGTCAACTCAGGTGCAGGGACACTCACCGTCCTGAACGGGACCACATTCGCGACAATCGGCTCACTCATGGTAGGAGTAAACCCCCTCACCGTCACAATTGATTCTGCGACCTCGACGGCCTATGTAGCCGGCGGAGTCGGATCGAGCACGGTGACGGTGGTCTCCCTATCGGGCAAGGCACCATCAGTGACAGCATACATACCAGTCGGTCCCGGACCTTACGGGATCGCATTCATCTCCAACCAGGCATACGTGACCAACTCTCTCTCGAACACGATTTCGGTAATCGATCTCGCGAACAACCAACTCATAACGACGCTCGTCGTCGGCCCGTAATAGCACAACACACAAGAAAGTACCAAGAATGTGCCTGCCCAAGAAGGCAGGCATCCCTCGATTTTCACATCCTTCGGCAGAGACGACTCCGCAAAGGTTCATGAGTTTTCCAAAAACTTCCAGGATCCCGGGCAAATTAAAAAGACGTAAATCTCCGTGAGTTCTTCGTAAAAGAAGAGAACCCGATTGGTACTGAGGACAAGGCACTTGCTTAGGGGGAGGGGTGCTGCTAGAGGGTTGTCACCCCACAGCGGTTCTGTCTTATCGAAGGATCGAAGGACTGTGGCCATGGCTATCGGGATCTCGATTCTTCTCGTTCTCCCGGCGCTGGCGATTCGACCTGCCTCAGTGGGCGCATCCTCCAATGGGCTCTACGCCGCATTCTGGAAGGGGACCTTCTTCGGAAGCCCCATGGCTGCCTGGCCAGCATGCACGACGGAGACGTCACCGCCTGCTGGAGTGCCGCCTGGCGTTCAGTCAAACGCGACGGAGATTGATCCCAACGTGGCTCATGGAACTTCAACGAGCTTCTATTGGGTAGAGACCTCTCCCGGATTCACTGTCGCCTCAACCACATTCTACGATACGGTCTTCAGCACGGCATGGACTGGGTATATCAGTCTGGCCGCGGGAACCACGTACTACTTCCAACTCGACAGCGACGATGGGTCCTGGCTCTACATCAACACGACTCCATCGAGTTCAACCATTTCGTCCGCGAACCTCGTGATAAACAACGGCGGCAAGCACGCTCCCCTGGCTGTCAATTCGGAAGGTGTCACAGTGCCGTCTTCGGGCTGGTACCCAATCGAGATCGACTACTACGAGACATGCGACACGAATTCTGGGATCGACCTGTCCTGGGCTACGGGCTCAGCGAGTGGGTTCACCATCATCCCCACAACCTCTCTCACACCCGCGCAAATAGGAGCTAACGCACAGGCAGGCTCTTCGACCACCTCTTCGACCACCTCTTCGACCACCTCTTCGACCACCTCTTCGACCACCTCTTCGACCACCTCTTCGACCACCTCTTCGACCACCACCTCGAGCGGCAAGGTCACAGTCACACACAAAGCAAGGATTTCATGCGTCTCCAACGGATTCCTGGCAGCGCAGGTCTCCGATGCCACCGGCATCTACTATTTCGGGCTCGGCACCTGCAACACATCCTCACCCATACTGTATCCCGGACTCTGGTCGAGTTTTGCTTCTGTTGCTGATTTCACCACTGGATCGGTGTACACGGAGGCAGCGGACGGAGGGGGCACCACTCTTGGAACTCCGACCAGTTCCGCTGTAGTCGGTAACTCGATAATCACCGTCTTTCCTCCGACGTGGGAAGGCCTGGTCGTCACTCAGAACATAACTGTGGCGGGAAGCGCTGCTGCAGACTCTGTCATAATGATGAACATGAAGGTCGTTAACACAAACACCGATCCTCAACAAGTGGGAGTCCGTTATCTCTGGGACGGTGACGTAGGCGGATACGATGGGACGTGGCTTCAGGTGTACAGCGGAAAGACGCCCGGAGCCATAACCGGGTACGAGACAGTCTACAGCCCGCCCCCCACGGGCTTCAAGTTCTATGCGATGGCTGGCTGTACACAGGGCTCAGTCCTTCCGCCACCCTATACCTGCACTCCCTCGAACTTCGGGGCTGGGTTTAGGGACTTCAGCGTCTTCGGCTCGATCTCCTCGGGCCCAGGTGCAACCATACCGGCCCGATTTGTCTACGGTTGGTGGGGAGCTATGTTCCAAACCGCCTACGGCTACACCATGAACCCATCGAACGAGGTCGGTGACTATGGGACTAACAGCGGCGGCGCTCAAGACTCCGCCATGCTCTACTACTTCTCCAATGAAACGCTCCCAGGGACGGGAGGGACTCTGTCCAACCAGGCCGATGTCAGTATCTCGTCGGTCGTCATGGGAATCCCTACTGCAACCACTGCGTCGTGTGCTCCCACTTCAGTGATCGTGGGCTCAACCACCACTTGCACAGCGACGGTTCAGGGAACGAGCTCCGCGCCGACAGGCGAGATCATATGGTCTAACAGCAGTCTGGGCACTTTCTCGAGCGCATCCTGCCAACTTTCAAGTCAGGGTTCGTCCGGCACGTGCTCAGTAAAATTCACGCCTGCCATTGCGGGCCCTTCCGTTGTAACCGCGAGCTACTGGGGAGACCCCACCTATGCTCCGTCGGCTGGAACGGCTGACCTTGCTATCGCTAAGGCGGCCACACACACCGTAATAACGTGCACCGAAGTCTCCTTCGGGGTGGGCTCCTCTGTCACCTGTACGGCAACGGTGTCGGGCGGGTATAATCTGAATACCGGGACGGTCGAGTGGCAGATCATCGTCTTGGAGAACGGCCAGAGGGTCCCGGGGACCGGAATTGTCACGTTCACCCCTAAGGTCTGCACACTTGTGTCGAGACAGTGCTCGGTGACGGTCACAGGTACAAACGCTGGAGAGCTCTGGATCAGGGCGAACTACGAGGGAGACGTCAACAACCTCCCCTTCTCAGGAACGCGCCATCTGGTCATAAGCTAGGAAGAGACCCTACCCGAGTGATCGCCGCTTCCCGGAGCGGTTTGCGCGCACGGGCGCTGGAGACTTGCTCCCCAAGAGCGAGTGTAGAGCTACGGACGCCGTGATATAGACTTCGGCAGCTCGTTCCACCAACAAGATTATAAGAACAAAAGGCCCAAAAATGACGTTCCGGATGAAGTCCCAGAGTGCTACTCTGAGCCTGGTAATTCCGGCCGTCTCCGGGCTGCATCTCGCTCCGCCTCAGCCACCACCATCGAAAGACATCCCCATCCAGACTGCCTCGAACGCCAGCTCGGGCTGCTCGTGGTCCGAGGTCGAGTTCGCAGGTGAGGGTGGGGAGAGGCTGTGAGCGGAAGGAACGTCCGTTCTGTCTGCGCCGACACTTCTGGAAGGTCCAGACGCCCTCTCGCGATGCTCGCTCTCTTGCTTCTTGTGATGTCGACTGTGGGAGGCCTGCTGGTCACTGTGGCCCCCGTCTCGGCCCAGACCTCCATGACCCAGAACAACAGCGCCTCCGTGGCAACGGCGGCCGGTGCGAAGTCGCTGAACGTGCCCTTCGCCTTCAACGTCCAGGACGGGGACATGGGCGTCGTCTGCCTGAGCTGGTCGACGGCGGTGGGCTCCGTGTCGGTGACCGACACCGAGGGGAACACCTACACCCTGATCCAGTCGGCGACGAACGCGGCCGAGAGTGCGATCTACGTGACTGCGCAGCCCCTCTTCGAATCCGGCCCGGACACTGTGATGACTTCCTGGACGAACTCGGTGAACGTCACTGTGAACATCTTTGAGCTCGCGAACGTCAGGTTCGGGAAGGACTCGACCCTGGGGACGGGGACTGGGACCTCGGTCTCCTCGACGCCCCAGACCACCGGCGACTATAACGTGGCCATAGGCTGCATCGCGACGGCGACACCCGAGACGATCACGGCAGGGGCGTCCTACGACATAGTTGGCACAGGGCCGGCCGGAGGCGCCGAGTTCTCTACGTCCCTGGCCTCGACCCCAACGACATTCACGACCGGCTTTTCGGCCACCCTGAGCGGGATCTCGAGCTGGGCCGAGGTGGGGCTCAACGTCTTCTCCGCAGGTGGTCCGGTCAACAACCCGATCTCGTTCGTGGGCTGGGCTGGCACAAAGTCGGCCTACGCCCAGTCGCTTACGTCGCTCCAGGCTCCCACCACCGTGGGCAACCTCCTCGTCGTCCTCGCCAGCGTGGGCTCTCCGAACGCACCCATGAGCGTCTCCGGGGGCGGGCTCACCTACGTCAGGGACTCCTACCACGCCGACGTGAAATCCGGCAGCCAGGTCGCCATCTATCACGCGCTTGTCACCGTCCCAGGGTCGGTGGCCGTCACCCTTTCTATAGGCGGGGGCGTGAACGAGCCCATGTCGCTGCGGACCTTCGAGCTGAGCCCGGCCAGCACGGTGGTGGCCTCCACGGGCCAGGCCAACGGCACCGGCACCCTCACGGGCACCGCCTCGCTGAGCGGTCCAGCCGGGTCCTTCGAGGTCGCCCTGGTGTATCAGGACAGCGGGGTCGCCGAGGCACTGGGGACCGGGTTCACTGCGCTGAACGTCAACACCCAGGGCGCGTCGGGCGAGTACGTGCACTCCGGAAATGCCACCACCTTCCCCTTCGGCCTGAGCGCCACCGCTGACTGGAACGAGGTCAGCGCCGTCTACGTCCCCGTGGTCTACAATCAGGTCTACGCGGTGCCGGGCTCCGGCAGCGCGGCCATTTCGCCCACCAATGACTTCAAGGTCACGTTTTCGGTTCAGGGCACCCCCACCACTACCTTCCTCACCGGCCCCTACACGGTCTTCTTCGGTGACCCGTCCAGCGTTGTGAGCCTGAACGCGGTCTCGTCGGGCTCAACGTCCTCCCAGCAGTGGGCCTTCCAGATGTCCGGAGGGGTGGCCGGCAACTACACCTACGGCGAGGGGACCGGCCAGCAGGTGACCCCGACCCTCAGCTACTTCGAGCAGTACAAGAACGAGCTCGAGATAACGCCGCAGTCGCCTGCGACCTGGGACGCGTCTAGAACCATCCAGATCGAGGGCACCCAGGCGGGTGTCGACACGGTCGTCGCCAGGTTCACGCCCGCCAGCGGGAAGGGCGCACTCAACGAGTCGGTCTGGACCGACACGGGCCAGCCTGTGGTCTGGGAGCCGTCCACGGGCGGCGCCGCTGGGAAGACCTGGACGCCGAACCCGACCCAGTCTTCGGCCATCTCATCCGGCGGCGGGATCTACAACTCTGAGTACACCCTCCAGTCGACCATAGTCACCACAACCACGACGACCGCGGCGGCCACTACCCTCACCACCGCCACCACCGCCACGACCACGATCACTGTCGCAACCAAGACTCAGACTACAACCGCCTCCACCACGGTGGCGACCACGGCCACTCAGACAGTGATCTCGGCGACCACAACCACGATCACGACGACAACTCCGGCAACGACGGTGACGGCGACTGCCACGACCACGACCACAAGGGCGTCCACGACGACCACGTCGACTCAGACCGTGACATCAGCGACGACCACCACGACCACCTCCACAAGGGCGCCCACGACGACCACGGCGATTCAGACCGTGACCTCGCCCACAACCATCACGACCACTACCCCTGTGACCACGACCGCCACGGACACTACCACCGTCACGACCACGACGCCCATCTCGACGACCACGTCGACGACCACCGCCACCTTCACAACCAACTCCTCGATTCTGGTGATCACGACCATCTTCAGCAACTCCACCGTTTTCAGCAACTCGACCATCTTCTCGAACTCGACCATCTTCTCCAACTCTACAATCTACTCCAACTCCACCATCACTTCGCTATCGACGACGACGTCGACCAAGATCAAGGTGGAGACCGTGCCGACGACCTTTACGACCATCACGACCAAGACCTACGCCACTACGCTCACCGGCTCCTCGTCCGGTCCCAGCAACGGACAGATAGTCGTGGACTACGTCTGGCTATTGGCCATCCCGCTGCTGATCGTACTGGATCTGGTCATCTTCATCATCAGGCCCTGGAAGAAGTAGCCCGGATTCCTGAAAAATTCAGAGGGGCGCCGCTGCGACCAGGCGGAGTCGCGCGCCCGTATAGGACTCTTCGGGTTCTGTGTCCTAAAATTCGCGGAGTTTGTGCTTGGTAGGCCCGTGTTGATTTGTGGCATTGCTGCAGCGCGCGCCCAAGCCAGCCGCAAAATGCGTTCGAGTCCAGGTCCAATGGGATTCGGAGCGTTCCTGGCGCTGAAGGCAGTATCGAAGCCCTATATCTTCCTGTGATGTGTGTTTCGCCTACCACTGAATCGCCTTCGCTGTTCCACCCGTAGCCACAGTACTTGCACTTGTAGTAGAGGACGTGAGTAGTCCGCGTGAAAGTATTGACTACTCTCCCAAGGCGAAGATGTTGGCCGAGAGGAGCAGGACCCTCGCTGTCACTGTCTGAGGATCTCAATGATTGCTGAAATGTTTCATAAGGGGACTCGTTCTCATCTTTGACGTGACCTATCTTTCTCGCTACCGTAAGACGAGACCAAGGTCTCCGGCAGGATGGGCACCTGCTCGTGAGGTAACCGTAAGCGAAGATCCCCCATATCAACACCGCAAAGATGATGGCATCGACCAGCATCGCCGTGACAATTGAACGGTAGATTGTCCAAATGGCAAAAACTATGCCAATCGAGAATATTGCGAATGATAAGCCTACAATGACCATTATCTTTTCTGTATCCCATGGCGTTTCTTCGAGGTGCATCTTTTCCCAGCCAACCCCACCTTCGTCTTCGGGCGAAACTACTTCTTTCAACATCTCCTTTTCTGTACTCCTGGCAATACGCCTTTCGAAGGACGGCCACGTTGATCACAGGAAGAAATCCAATCGCGACTAGAATTCAAAGGTGACGTGAGCCTTTGCGAATTTCTCCAGCCCGCCATAGCTCAGATGAACCTTTCCATAACAAGTCTCTCTCGAACGCATTCAAACAAGCAGCGCGCGCAAGCAGCAGAAGTGAGTCGAGGTTTCCCAGCGTTGAATTCAGTGTGGACCCTGGAAACGACCCTTCCTCAGAGGCTCGCCTCTTCCCGTGATGGTTCGAATCAGCTGCCACGCGAATTCGTCCGGGGTTCACTTTTTCTACTGTGAGCGCGTTCTAAGTCGCGGGAGCGGTCGGCCTTACAGCGAAAAACGAGACCACTACAAGTCTGGCCGTCAGGAGGGGCGAGGAGCACTCTGAAGGGACGCAGGAGAGGAATGCTCAGGGCGACCAGCTCGGTCGCTTTGACCATACTCATGCTGGCCGCCGCGGCCGTCCTCTTGGTACGGCCTCTTCCCACTCACGCAGCGCCCGGACTCCAGGTGGTGCAGATGGAACTCGGAACGTGTTTCTCGGAGTGGGGTCCTTGCTCGGAAACGGTTTCCTTCTCTTCCAGTGTCCAAGCAGGGGACGCCATCGTCGTAGGCGTAACAGTAACAGCGGGTGCGATATCGTCTCTCACCGACACGCAGCACCTACTTTCTTCCGCCAAGATGACAGCCTCGGACAGCTACCCTGACAACGCCTACGTCTACTATGCCGCATCGGCCGCCGGGGGCGCCGAGAGCGTGACTGTTTCTACCCCTTTTGAAGGGGGTGTGGCCGTCGATGTGTTCATGTTCGAAGTTCAGGGTGCAGACCTGGCCAGCGCCACGTTCGCAACCACCAATAATGGTCTGGCGTGCCCGAGCGGGTCGTGCACGGCTTCATTCTCCACGTCTTCATCCGCGGCTTTCGAACCCGGGGCCTTCCTGCTGGGCGTGATGGCGGACTCCGGGGAAGGCACAAACTTCGGCCCGGGCGATGGCTTCGCCGCTGAGATTGGCTACACGAATCCCAGTCACTGGGGTGAGAGCTACGCGGAGTACTCGCCCTCGAGCACGACTTCTGTGACTTCTTCGCCCACTGACTTTCCCGCTTCTATCTCAACGGTGCAAAACTACCACTGGGCGGAGATAGGCCTGGTCCTGGATCCTGCCGCGACCGCCACCGCCACGTCGTTGACCTGCTCGCCTCAGTCCATCTGGGTGGGCTCGTCCAGCACCTGCACCGCCACGGTAACGGGAGCCTCCCCCACCGGCACGGTCACCTTTGCCTCATCGAGCAGCACGGGCTCCTTCACGCCACCGAGCGGCCGGTGCACGCTTTCCTCTTCCGGAAGTTGTTCCGTCTCGTACGGCGACGCGTCCGGGGGGTCACCAACGATCGAGGCCTCTTACTCTGGCGACGCAGACAACACCGCGAGCGTCGGAACTTTCTCTCTCACAGTGGTCGGCCTCCCTCCCCAGCCCACGGTCTTCCTTCCGACCGTCAGCGTGTCCTCCATCGGTCCGTCGGCAGCCGTGAGCTGCCCAGAACCAGGTTCGGTCTGCTACTCCTCCACCCAGAACGTCACGGTGAGCGGGATGGTCTGGCTGCCCTCGTGGTACACGGCGACTTCGCCCACGTACCTGAAGTACTCGGTATGGGATTACGACGGTGGCGCGTCTCATTCAGCGGATGCAACAATTTCAGAAGAGCAGCAGGGAACTCTCTGCAGTCCCTCTTCTCCTGGCTCGAAGAGCATCTTCAGCCACCTATCGAGGCATCTTCTTCAAGAAGCGTCTTCTTCGTGCACCTCCATCACATTCTGGACGTTCACTTTCAACGCCACGCTCGCATCCGGATTGCCGTACTGGATGCCTACAATCCTGACGATAACGATCCACTCGACACCTCAGCCAGCCACGAGTCAGACGACTTCGAGTGAAAACATATTCATCTGGGAGACATAAGGAACTCCGTAGAGCCTGGCTGCGCTCGCGGGCTCACGCGCGTCTACGAAGCGTTCCTCGCGATCTGGGGTGTCATTGTCGACGCGATGCTCGATGCCTTGGGCCACAGCGTAGCGCGGACAAGGTACAGATGATATGCACCGTAGGCGCCCAGGACCAGGGCTGTCGGGTAGACGCCGAACGGGGCCATAAGGAAGTACACCAGGTAAGTGTTCAGCCCTATGATCGTCGCCCCGCACAGCACACCGAGGTACGTGGTTAGGCGTCTGTTGACAAACTGACCCATGAGGTCCTTCTTGGCGGTGTACACCAGCAGAGGTATCATGGGCAGTGCGATCATCAGGCTGAGGAGCACCTGACTGTAGACCAACAGGGACAGCGGATTCAGGCCCAGAAGCACGGCTGCGGTCGTCGGGAAGACGTTGATGACTCTCGTGACCAGCCTTCTGGCGGTCCTGTTCACCTTCGTTCCCAGCAACCCGTCCATGATGGCTATGCCTGCCAGCGTTCCCGTCGTCGAGGAGGCAAGGCCGGAGCACAGCAGTGTCACGCCGAACACGACGGCGGCAGCCGCTCCGTAGATCGGTGTCATTATGTTGTACGCCTGATTTATCGTCGAAATGTTGCTCGGATAGAACGCCACGGCGCTCACTATGAGGATGGCCGCATTGACGGCCCCGGCGATCATAAATGCAACGATGCTCTCGCGAAGGTGCAGCCCCAGCATTCGACGCTTTTCATCATTGGTCCCCTCCACCAGCTTGTCTCTGGTCAGCGTCGAATGCACGTAGAGCGCATGCGGCATGACGGTCGCGCCGATGATGCCGACGATCAGGGTGATGCTGCTGCTGCCAAACGTCGGCGAGACGAAGGAGTGAGTTATTTGAGGCAGGTTCAGGCCGACGACGGCGACTTCGTACAGGAAACCGATGGCTATGATCGATACGAAGAGCATGAAGAAGTACTCGAGTGACCTGAAGCGCCTGTTTGTCAGAACCAACAGAATCAGGACGTCGGCCGCTCCGAAGATCGACGCGTAGATGAGGGGCACTCCGAACAGTATGTTCAGCGCGATGACCGTCCCCAGGTACTCCGCCAGGTCGGTGGCTGCGGCTGCCACCTCGGCGCCGACCCAGTTCAAATAGATGTCAAACCTGGAATTGTGGAGAGCCTCACGGACGAGCTGCGCCAGATCCCTGCCCGTGGCTATTCCGAGCTTTCCTGAGAGGTACTGAAGAAGCATCGCCATCAGGTTAGCCATCCAGACCGTCCAGAGCAGACCGTAGTTGAACGACGCACCCGCCCCGATGTCGGTACCGTAGTTCCCTGGATCCATGTACGCCATGCTCACGATCAACGCCGGACCGGCGAAGAGGAAGACTTCACGAAAAGAAGTGTGGCGCGGCTTCTTGGCCTCGAGCTGCTCCGGTGGCATGAGCACTCCCTTCGAGGGCGCGCGTTTCCACGGGAGCTGCATGCTTGCGAGAAAGAGAAATTGCGAGGTATTTTAAGTTTGATGCCTCTAATATAACTCGATTCTCCTAAAACGATTAGGAGCATCATCCTTTCGTAGAGCTGCCTAACCATTCGTGAACCTTTTTAATGGGGGACGAACCACATCTTTGTAAGCCAGGGGAGCATGACGAGAGTCACCCAGATAGAGCAACAGGAAGGGATGTCGAGGCTGGAAGACTATCTCGAGGTAATCTACCATCTGATTCAGGACAAGGGTTGGGCGAACACCGTCGAGATCGCAGAGAACCTTCGAGTCACGTCTCCCACGGTATCAAGCATGCTGCAGAAACTCGCAACGAGAGGTTACCTCGTGCACGAGCGCTACCGAGGCATCAAGTTGACCGACAAGGGAGAGAAGATCGCGAAGTCCGTGATCGCGAGGCACAACACAATTTCGGAGCTGCTCCTGATGCTCGGCGTGGAGAAGAAGGTAGCCTACCAGGACACGGAGGGGATAGAGCATCACCTGCAACCCGTGACCATCAAGAAAATAGCGGGGCTGGTCGATTTTCTCCGAAAGGACCCGGAGCTGCTGCGCGCGATACGGGATCGCGCAGAAGAGTAACACTCCAGCCCTGGCGGCAGGAATACGAGCTTTGATGCAGATGTTAGCCCTGGACAGCGATAACGGATTCGTTGATCGGAACTGAGATGCGAGGATCAACCTCGCCCACTTTTGGAATCTCCATCAAGGGTCACCTCCTGCAATACATGTCGTCCAATTCGCCTAATCTATATTAGGCGTGATATCTATCCTTTGACTTCGCAGGACATTGAACCGGTATCAGGTCTTTGCAACGCTAGTCCTGGTCCTTCTTTCGATTATGTTTCTCCCCTCGCTGGCAAACGTCCCTCCAGTAGCTCGTGCTCAGTCCAGCCCATACATCTACTCGGTCTCTGGAATTACCGCCAATCCGAAGGGCCAGATAATCATTCAAGGTTCCGGTTTTGGGAACAACTTTCCCACTACCGTTCCGTCAGGCGACGGCTGCGTAAACACCGAGGGCAGTCCATCAATAGAAATCTGGGACATCACCCAGGGTTGGTATGCGGGACGAGTGGGTGATCCAATTGGAATCTGCCTCTTAAGTTGGAATGATACCACAATCGTGATCAATGGGTTCGGGAGCAATCTGGGCACAGGAGTTCTCATTGGAGGAGTTTGCGAGACTTGGGGGTATGGTGCCTGGAGGACGCCTGGGCAGTGGTGGTCGCCGCCTTACGGAATCTGCACGGGTGACGAAATAACAATCGAAATATGGGGACCAACGGGGATGCCTGCCTTTCAGACGGTGACGGCCGTCCTTGCTATTACTACGTCGTTGTCGAGGACAGCCATGGCAGTGGGCGATTCCGTATCTGACACTGCTACACTTTATGGAGCAACTCTCATAGCCAACGGAACGGTCACTTACGAGTACTTCTCCGGGTACCAGTGCTCCGGCAGCTCCAATGTCGTTGGCCCCGCAGTGACGGTGACTGACGCGGAGGTTAACGGATGGGTTCAGCCCAGTTCCGACTTGCAGACCTTCTACACATATGGCAACTACAGCTGGAACGCAATATGGAACGCGGACAGCGGCAACATCAACAACATGAGTGCCACGAGCCCGTGCGAGCCGCTGACCGTAAAGAACTCTACGAGCATATTGACGACCTTGTCGGCGGTCTCAATTACGGTGGGCAACTCAGTGTTCGACACCGCTAAGCTGTCCGGAGAGACGAGCAACGCCCATGGAACAGTCCAATACGAGTACTTTTCGTCGAGCACCTGTTCGGGATCCCCGACGCCAGTGGGTAAGAATGTCACCTTGACGAGTGGCAAAGTGCCCCGCTCTTCATCATTGATCTTCTCCTCACGTGGTTCGTATGGTTGGGAGGCCTACTACAGCGGCGACTGGAACGACTACAACGCGACGAGCCCCTGCGAACCGCTCGCCGTCGACGGTCATCCAACAAGTACAACCGTATCATGCAACCTTGCACCCGTGGCAGTCGGTTTAGCGGCCACGTGTGCGGCTACGGTCAAGGTCAAAGCGGTCGGCCCTGTGCCGACCGGCACCGTAACCTGGTCAAGCAGCCAACCTGGAAGGTTCTCGCCCACATCCTGCAAACTTTCGCAACATGTGTCCTACAGTACATGCTCAGTTACGTTCACCCCGAATACCGCTAAGTCCCCAGTCACAATCAAGGCGTTGTACGGAGGGGACTCCAAGGACTCCCCGTCGAATGGGACGACAAGTCTGGCCGTCATAAGGGCAAAGACGGTTGCATCGATAACGTGCACCAAATCGACCTTCGCGGTAGGCACCTCGGTGACCTGCACAGCGACGGTGACTGGCAGCGCCCCCTCGCACACGGGGACAATCACCTGGTCGAAGTTCTCTGGAACCGGGAAAGTCGCGTTCATACCGCCGACTTGCAAGCTTTCAGCAGGGAAGTGCTCTGTGACAGTCAAGGGGGTGGCTGCAGGTAGTGTCACCATCGAAGCGAGTTACAGCGGGGACTCGAACAACCTGGGCAGTTCGAAAGAGTTCACTCTGAAGATAGTTAGCTAGTAGAGCATCTCGCGCTCGCGCGTCTCGCCTGCCTCTTGACTTCTCTCCCTCTGCAGCCCTATGAGGTCCAGAATGTTGTTGAGCAGTGTCTCAGCGTCAACGGATGAAGTGTTCCTCATCGCTTTGCTTCCCGCCTCCCTTAGATAGACCGAGTGCTCCGGCAGCGCTTCCTGAGCCTGTTCGATGACATGAAGCAGCTGAACTTTTTGCTCCGTTGTCATCCAGCGGCACCACTTGAATCCTCCGAATTTGCCAGACGCGCCAGGCCCCTTCGAGAATGTTTTCTTCATCGATGTGCATAGTCTTTCCACCTTCTCGATGTTCACTCTGCGTTCTCTTGCTTCGGTCCCTCCGGTCTGCTCCACTGTTGGATTGTGTTCAGGCCGTGACGGTTCGTACTTTGGTTCCTGTCCATTTCTCTTCATCTGCTCATTGAGAATCTTTTCCGGCTTCTTTCTTGGATTCCCCCTGGGCCGATCGTTTCCTAGGGGCTCTTCCCACCCAGCGTACTTGAACACCTTCGGATCCGTCATGATCTCGAGGCTCTTCTGCGGAGTCGAGGATATTGATTATGGAGGTGAAATTCACATTGCAGATTAATTCAGAGCGCGCGACTTGCGAAGAGAGCCGATTTCCGGCTGCATTCCTTTAAGACAGGGATCTTCCCCGAGTCGGAGGGGTATCGCTCGGAGAGAGGTGGATGGGTGACGAAGAGCTGGCTCTCGAAGCACGTCCGAACACTGTTCCTGACCGCTACCCTCGGCTTTACGGAGCTCGTGCTCGTTGGCTATGCGTTCGGGTTCTACAGGCACAACTGCCCCGTGGGCGCGAGTCACCTCAACCCGATCGTGGCAAGTCCGCTCACATACATACTGAACTCAGTGACTGATCCGTTGGTAGCGTACGCTCATTGCTTCAGGGAAGACTTCGGCATCTTCTTCCTGGTGGCCCTCGCAGCCGCATCCTGCTTCCTTCGGCTGCCCCTCAGGAAGACCGTTTCGGTTCTCTGCGCTTTTGGCGTCGAGCTCGCTGCGGTTATAGGGGTTCTTGACCCACAAGAATTCAACCTTCACGTTACCACCTTCCAAGCCAGGTACAAGATCGCGCCTTGGTTCACAAACGCGGATCTACTCGTCGTCTCCTCTTGCGTCCTCGCACTGACCATCGCGTGGCCGATTGCGAAGCCGCACCTGCCTCGATTGCCCACGGTCAGGCTACCGGTCAGGCATCGTCTAAAGTGGAACAGGCTGAGCATCGCCTCGGTCGCCATCGCCGTCATGGTTCTCTTCGCTGCACTGGCTGTCTATTACGCAACCTACAACCCCGCACCGACCAGAGTCGATGAAAAACAACCCATCAAGTTCATGGTCGCCGGACATGGTCCTTCAGTCAATGTAACGCTGACCGGTTGCGATGTGTCTCCAACGTCTGTGGCAGCGAATGGAGCCCTTCACGTCGTGACGGCCCTGTCCGATTGCACGATCACCGCGACCTTCTCCAAAACGAACGAAGTTAGATACGTAGCCGGGAGGAGTATCGTCAGCCTTGGCCCTGGCTGTTTCGAGACCGCCGGGACTGCAATCAACGGCGGCCAGAACAACAGCTACTACTCTGAATATGAAGAGGTCTCTTCGCTTCCGATCTACACATGCCTGTGTGGCGGCACCTGCGCGAAGTACGTGAGTTTGCTCTATCGTCAAGTGTTGGTCACGGTCTCGTACAATTTGACAGGGGGAGGCACGTCTGTCTCCCCCGTCTTCACCTACTCCACACTGGGTAGAAGCACGAGCGTGGTCCTAGGAGCGAACGGAACGACCTTTTGGGCCGATGACGCCCCCTTTTCTTTTACGAACCTCCTAAATGGGTCCACACGCGGCACACGCTGGGTCTCGACCACGGCCCCAGAAGAAACAATCAACTTCACTTCGCTTGTCATTACATACCATCCTCAATTCTATGTCACAGTTGTTGAGGAAGCAAGCGGGGTCGTCATAGGGGGCCTTGGCAGCGGATGGAGAAGCGGAGGAGTCTCAATCACGCTCAAAGCGCAGCCGTTGCAGGGCCATCAGTTCGTCAAGTGGTCAAGCAGCACGCCACTGATTACGATAGCAAACCCTGACGACTCGAACACCACGGCGACGATAGACGGGGAAGGGACAATCACGGCAATGTTTTCATAGTGCACGGCTAGTGAACAAGCCAGATTCGTGCGCGCGAATCAGAGATTGGGTTTGCCCGCACGCGATTCGCGTCCAGGCCTGATGCTAACACGAAGCTCGTAGCGCGCACTCCAGTTGAATCTGGAAGCGCTTGGGAACTCTCTCGGTTCCACATCAGGCTGCGCGCGCAACCTAGTTTATCGTGAAAGAGTGCGTCCCGCTGCTTCCTGTGTTGTTCGAGTCCCCGCTGTAGCTCGCCTCGATTGTGACACTACCTGCAGCCATCCCCTTGACCGTTACAGAACACTTTCCCGCTTTCAGCGTGCAAGTCTTCATGGACAAAGTCACGCGTCCCGGTCCTGAAACCGTCGACCAGGCAATTGTCCCTGTGTGTGAGGAGTAGGCCCCAGTCACGGTGGCAGTGCACACGATAGACGAGCCGGAGGGGAAGGTCGGCCTGGTGCATGATATGGTTGTCTCTGTGGATGCCTTGGTGATGATCAGCGCGGCCTCTCCGGAACTGCCCAGATTGTACGAGCTGCCTGAGTAGGTCGCTGTAATAGTGACGGTCCCGACCTTGGACCCCACTATCGTCGCCGTGCAATATCCGAAGGAGAGAGTGCATCTGCTCGAGATGAAGGAGACCGACCCCGTGCCACCGTATTTCCAACTTACTGTGCCTGTCGGAGGGTAACCACTCACGAACGCCGTGCAGGCTGCTTGGGTGTCCTCGGCGACAGTTGGATAGTTGCACTCAACGGTAGTGGTAGTGGTCCCTTTGCTGGTGATGGCAAAGGAAGCGTGAGTGACCACGGTAGTGTTGCTCGCGTCGGTCACGACCACCTGGCCCGTAGTACCGACGGGTCCGAAGACCGGTAGTGTAACGGTCGGGAGGATTTCTCCGTCGCCGTCGGTCACGAAGTTGAGGTAAGTGCAGTAGTGAGGGCTAGCCGTGTTCGGTTCAAAACAGTAGTTGTAGGTGTGGTCCTGAGCGTATCCGTTGCCTGACAGGGTCACGGTCGTGCCCGAGGCGCCTGCCGTTGGTGAAATTGTCAGGTTCGGGACCGTGGCGCAGAATTTGACCGTGGCGCTTCCGTTCTGACCAGTTTCGGCAATGGTCGCTGTATCCTCCTGGGTCACGCAGCTTCCGACCTGCCCCCCCGTGAGGGTGTATTGATAGTGGAGATAACAAGTGCTGGAAAAACCATCCCAAACCGAGGTGTTGCTGCATGTGCGGAAAGAACCACCGAGTGTATCTGTTACGGTAACGACGCTGTTGACATTAGTGGTAGGCGTCTCAAACGAGAAGGCATGTGTTCCTGTTGTGGTGCCAGTACTCCAGACTGCCATGGCGCTGTTCATTCCGTTGCTGGAACTGGGAGCCGATGAGTAGGTACACGCGTACGAAAATGTCAGTGATGCATTCGCAGCAATCGAACCTGTTATCGTGCCGTTCCCGTTTGCCGCGAACCCATTGGACGCGCCGATGGAACACGCTCCGCCAACACTGTCTTTGTCACTCACCGTAGTGGTGAAAGATTTCACCGTGTCCCGGTTCGTTACTGTGATCGTTCCGTTGACCGACCATCCGCTGTCGACGTACGCGGGTGTAGAACAGCCAACGGGACAATCGGAGGACGTGACAAGCACATCATAATCGGTCATTGCGGAGTGTGTTGAAATGTCGAGCTTGCACGAAATCTCGGACCAATAGCCTCCTTGGGTTGGTTGCTCGCAAGTCATCAGCATGCTCCACTTGTAGGTGCGCGTGAAAGAAGGGCTCGCCGTGTTGGTCACCGAAAGAGCGGGCGCCCCGTTGGCTCCCTGCGATTCTCCATAGACCGGTCGAGAGAGAAGAACCGCGGAGAGGCCGATGACAGTCATCACAATCACAGAGCATAGGGCAACGGTTCTGAATCTCCTCGATTCTCCTTCCCTCAAGACAGGTGGTGCAACGCCCGTGTGAACTATTTACGGCTTGGGGGCTTCACGTACGCACTCTCACGAGTTGGCGGCTCATCACAGTCGTCAGCCGCGCGCGCTGCGGTGTTGAGCTTCGGCGTAGTGGCCGTCGTCGCGGCGATCTGAAACCAACCCATGGGCCACGCGAGAGTTAGAGTGGAGACTCCGAGTCGAGAAGCCACTCGCATCGAGCCATCTGAGCTTCACGCAGACTCGGGGCTTCCATCATATTGGCTCTGACTTGGAAAGCAACTCGACGGTTCTGTTATAGGCCCGGATGACGTCCGTCCTTGTGATTATCCCGGCCAACCTGTCAGTGCCCTTCGCAACTACTGGAAGACGACCGATTCCATGGTCAGTCATCAGGTTCATGACATCCAGTAATGATTCGTCGGGGTGCACCACCAGCGGGTTCTGGGTCATTATGGACTTCAGCGGTGTGGATGCCATCTGTTCTTGAGGAACCCTCAGAACATCGCTCATCGTCACCATTCCGATCGCTCTCTCAGACTCGACGATGGGAATCCCTCGGAAGCCCCTGTCGAGCATGATCTGGTAGGCCTTTGCTGTCGTGTCATTCGGAGAGAGAGTCAGCACGTCGCGGTTCATGGCATCGGAGACGAATATCTTGGTCAGCAGGGGGACGTTGTATTCGCCTCGATGTGCAGGGGAGTCGGACCTCCTGGGCACCTGGCTCCGATAGATCGTGTGCGCCGGCCCGGTCACGAAGTACGCGATTACTACCGCCACCATCGATGGGGCGAGCAGCGAGAGAGTGCCGGTCATCTCGCTCACCATAAGGATTACCGCAATCGGAACGCGCCCGACTCCCGCGAAGAGGGCCATCATGCCAACGATTACGAGCGGAGCGGGAATCGGTATCACGCCAGGAAGCGCGTAGTTCAGCACAGTCCAGAAGGCCGCACCCACGAATCCGCCAATGACGAGCGAAGGCGCGAAGACACCAGCGCTCCCGCCGGAACCCACCGTCAGGGATGTCGCGATGATCTTGAAGATCACCACGAGCACGAGGATCACGAAGATCGGGAGTGATAGGAAGCTGACTCCTATCAGATTCGTCTTGCCATCGATCAGGTACTGAAGGAAACCGTACCCAAGCCCCAAGACCTCCGGAAAGAAGACCCCTATCACTCCAGAGATACCGAGCCCTATCATGGGCTTTACGTACCTTGGAATCTTGAGCGACGAAAAGAAGCTCCTGACCGCATAGAACGTGGTAGTGTAGCCTCGTCCGACGACTCCGCAGACCAGACCGAGAAGGGCGTAGAACACCAGGTTGACGGGCTGCGTGAAGACGTAGGAGACGGAACTCCCGAAGATGGGAGTGAACCCGGCGAATGAAGCGAAGATGACATACCCGACCGGGGCCGCTATGAATCCTGGTATCAGGGCCTCGACCTCGAAGTCCCCGGCGCTGTAGAGGATCTCAGCGCCGAGCATCGCGCCCGCGAAGGGCGACTTGAAGATCGAACCGATACCCGCTCCGATGCCGACTGCGACGGCGATCCTCCGGTCTCGTACCGAAAGCTTCAGCGCGTCTCCCACGAACGAGCCTGACCCGGCTGCGATCTGGGCCGTTGGCCCCTCTCTTCCGCCGCTTCCCCCTGAGCCTATCGTGAGAGCCGAGGCCAGGGCCTTGACAATGGGAATCCTTCGTCTTATCTTGCCATCCCTGCGGTGAAAGGCGGCGATTGCCTCATCCGTCCCGTGGCCTTCGGCCTCCGGGGCGAACCTGTAGACGAGAAGCCCTGCGCCCAGGCCACCCAGAGCCGCTGACAGGGGAATAAGCCAGAGATCTGGATGTGTGCTGAGGAGGGAAGCTGCCTCCCCTGCGGGGTTAGGGGGGTAGTACCCCGTGATCCCTCCGAGCATCGAATTGGTCGTGAACTGGATGAGGAAGTAGAAGATTGTCGCGCCGATCCCGGCTGTTATTCCGATGAAGAGGCCGATGACGGCCCATTTCGCCAGGTAGTTCCGCTGGACGACCCTGTTGATTCTCGCGGAGATTTCAGACAGGTTCCGTCAACTCCCTATCATGCAAGTTCTGTTAGAATAAAGTTAAGCTTTCGAGAGTCAACGGTCGGCCGTTGCCTTCGGTCGAGGTTGTAATCACCGCGTTCCTGGGGATCGCGCTGACGGCGTCGATTCTCTCCCGCAGGACGCGCACCCCTTACACTCTGGTCCTCGTCCTCTTCGGGATTGTCCTCGCAGCCTCTTCCGTATCGACGGCGCTGGGTGTTGACCTGATCTATGACAAGCTGATCGGCGGAGGTCTCTTCATCGGTCTGGTCCTTCCGCCTCTGCTGTTCGAGAGCATGGTGAACATCTCATCCTCGGACCTGAGCGCGGTGCTGCGACCTTCAATCCTGCTAGCGACCGCTGGGGTCGGCATAGCCACGGTTGTGGTGGGCCTGCTCCTATGGCAGATTGCGGCCCTGCCTCTCTACACATCCTTCCTCTTTGCGGCCCTGATCGCGCCGACGGATGTCGCCACCGTGCTTGAGGTCTTCCGACGGGCGAAGGTGCCGACGAAGCTGGCGACGCTGATGGAGACCGAGGCCGTCTTCAACGACGCGACGGCCGTGGTGATCTTCACTCTTGTTCTCACTTCGATTGGTGTATCCAGCGAGGGAATCTTCCAGGCTTCGCTTGGATTCGTCACAGTCCTGGGCGGTGGTATCGTAGTGGGGCTGGGCATCGCTCTTGGCGCCCGTCTGTTGGCGAGCCAGATTACCGATTCCATGACTCATACTGTCTTGACTATTGCGGCGGTCTATGGGTCGTACGCGGCGGCCAGCGCCATCGGAGCCTCGGGGCTGATAGCCGTGGCTGTCACGGGACTCTACTTCGGGAACACGGTCGTCAGGGAGAGGCTGTCTGGTGAGGCGGCGGTCTCAATCAAGTCCTTCTGGGCGGTCGTGGCCCTGATAGCCAACACGATAGCCTTCCTCTATATCGGACTGAGCACGGACATCGGCGGGCTCTACGCTGGTCTCGTACCAATCTCCATCGCATATGCTGCAGTGATCGCCTCAAGGTTCGCTTCAGTCTATCCGTTCCTCGGACTGAAGGCTATTTCTGGGGAGAGGATGGGTCTCTCATGGCTGAACACTGCGGTCTTGGGTGGGATGAGGGGGGCGCTCTCCATCGTGTTGGTCGCGTCAGTACCTGACACGATTCCGTCGAGGGGTCTGATGGTCACGATGACCCTCGGTATCGCGTTCATCTCCATAGTCCTGCAGGGACCGCTTCTGATTCGATATATTGGTAAGAGATTCCCCAAAGAAGACTTGGTTGCTAAAGGCTCAGGTTAAGCGAGCGTGCATGGGATCTGTCCTCAGAGTAGCTGGTCTGTCTTCGATCAGCCAGATGAGCCTCTTCTAATCACGATTGGACCGTCTGCATTCGATCCGAGTACCACTGAATCTGGAAGCGCTTGAACTCTCTCGGTTCCACACTAGGCTGGGATCAAGAGGATCAGGCCGATCCCCTCGTAGACGTCGACAAGGGGGCTCGAGACCACCTGAGGGACGGACTGCGCCACCAGGCTGAAGTTCCTGGCGTAATAGCTATCGGTGAAGGTGTACTCGGAGTTCTTGAAGACGACGAGGTACTGGTAGGAGGAGAAGAGAGACGAGTTGTATTCGGTCGGGTTGAGTTCAGCGCCGGTCGCAGGGAATGTCAGGATCTTGACTCCTCCGGTGTGGATCAGCTGGAGTAGGGAGTCGTTGGCCAGGGACATCAGGGTGAGGTTGCCATTTGTTATGATCACGCTACCGGCACTGACGCCCGTGTTCAGCCACCTTTGGAAAGGACTGAACGAGCTCTGGGAGAGGACCGGGCTGGCCTGGGCCAGCATCGCCGCCTGGGAAAGGGAGACGATTAGAATCAGACCCACCGCGACTGCGGGCGCGTAGCGGAACGGACGGGACAGCCTGGGGCTTGCCTCGATGCGCCTGCCTATGCGGGAGCCCTGGAGCGCCTTCCAGGCGACGAGTCCGAGGCCCAAGCCCAGGCCGACTGTAAGCACCGACGAGCTCAGCTGGTTGGGATCGAGATTGCCCACGGGGATGCCGTGGCTGTTGAGTAGGGTCGACTCGAGGTCGGAGACGGCTGCCAGGATCAGGGCGCAGGCGGCCACCCAGACCCCCGCGCGCCCTTTCAGGCTGTTGTAGAGCCCTATGGCAGCGAGACAGACCATGAATGGATAGACGAAGAGGCCGTCCCGGGGTATCTCTGAGGGGTAGAGCAGCAGGGCGGAGATGAATCCACTGAAGAGAAGGATGGAGAGAACCAGCGTCAGGTTGAACCTTACGATCCCCTGCCCCTTCCTCCATGATAGCACGACTCCCGCTAGAAACAGGAAGACGATCGCATAGGTGATCAGATAGGGCGAGAGGAGGGCGACGTACATCCCCTGCGCCAAGGAAAGCGGGCTCACGCTGGAGATGGATTGGAACGCTGAGGTAGCCTGATCCAGGCTGAAGAATCGGCCGAAGAAGCTGTACGGAAGGACTGACGACAGCGCGTTGTGGATGCCAGAGCTCTGAAAGACGTGCGCAGAGAAGTTGTAGACGAGGTCGGCTGCAAGGTACGCTGACGGCAGCCCAGCCATGGCAGCGAGGGTCAGCCTCCTCCTCCTGAACCTCGACCTCCAGACGGCGTAGCAGAGTCCGATGTATACTGCAACGAAGACGGTCAGGTCTCCGGGCTTGGTCAGGTAGGCGAAGAGGAAGCTCAGGGCGACGAAGGCCAGTGGGGTGGCGCTGATCCCCCAGCGCTCTCCGCTCTCGGTCCGGACGGACCTGATGAAGAAGCAGAATCCCAGGAAACTGAAGGCCGCGAAGGCCAGGTCCAGGAGGACTGTGGAACCAAACAGGACCAACACGGGCGTCGCCAGCGCCAGGCACGCAGCCACCAGGCCGGCCCTTTCGGAAGCAAGTATCGTCGACAGCATGAAGACGGCGAGCATGGTCATCGAGAGGAAGAAGAGCTCGATCACCCGGCTCGAGAAGGCCGATGTGGACGATACCGCCAGGAACGAGGAGATGGTGGTGGACCAGAGGGGCCGGGAATCGACGAAGTTCACCGACGAGGCATGGCTCATCAGAGAGTAGGGGACGTACGATGAGAAGAGGTTCAGCGATCTTGCGTCGAACATGTAGTGCAGTTCGTCGGGCGCCGGAGTGTAGGGCAAGTTTAGCACAACAGCGGAGATGGCTGCGAAGGCCCCGGCCGACAGAAGCACTGCCGCCAGCTCCGCCCTGGAGAAGCGCAGAGACCCTCCCCCGTTCGGGGAGGCCCTGTCCCTCATGACCGCCACAAGGAGGCACGCCGGGATCCAGACCGCGATGGCCCAGTCGAAGGCCTGCAGGTCGATCTTCAGGTACCAGACCGCAGTCTTGGCCACGAAGGTTATCAGCACGCTGACAAGGAACGACTTCAGGACGAACTCGATCAGGCCCTTCACCTCCCTCTCGAGCAGAAGGAGGAGCGCCGACCCCGGAAGAATCAGGAGGTACCAGGGAGCCACTAGCGCTCGGGCAGAGTCCCAGGGGCTGACCAGGACCAGGAGGCAGAAGAGCTCCGCGATAAGGAATGAGAAGACAACGGATTCCTTCTTGACCGACAGGAACGGGGGAGCCGATGCCTCGGTCGAAGACATTGAAGGAACTTGCCGTGACTAGGACCTTGGGGATTTAAGCACTGAGGCAACGTGATTCTGTTGCGTCCTTTGTGATGGTCGCGCGCGCTCACCCGGGAGTGGTTCGTTTGAGCCTTTCAGGGAAGGTCAGGGCCTCCTCAAGCGATTTGGCCCGTCTGTACCATGCTTCTATTCCGATTCTCGCCTGAGGTACGACCAGAGCACGAACGCGATGAACGAGACTGGAAATGCTATGACGGCGATGAGGTTCTGTGGGATGCGAATGTAGAGTGAAAGCGGTCCGGTCTGGAGCTTGGGGTCGATGTAGAAATTCAGACCTATCCACCCCCAGAGAATCAGGGAATACACCCACACTCCAAGAAAGAACGACCTGGCGAACCTCCTCAGATTGGGTGGCAATGCTATCCTATCCTGTCCGATTCCCTCACCCTCTGCCTTCGGCGTATTAGCACTTGCGAGCGGGAAACCCTGCAGCCTTCAGGGGCGCGCGCGCCAACTTCGCAAGGCCACATGAAGGGCTGAAGGGCGAGACACCGACGACCAAGGCGGGAATCAAGGTCGAGGGAGAGAACAAGTGGCTAACCTTAATTCAGAATGCCAAGCGGGGCGAACCAGTTGCCTAAGTGGAAGAAGGACGCGAAGGAGTTCACGGTTGCGGTTCATCATAACAAGGATAGCGGATATTACACTGCTTCGATACCAAAACCAATCACTGAGCATCTTGGAGAAGGGAAGGAGGTGGAGACGATTACCTATTCGCTCAAGGGGAAGAGAGTGGAGGTTAGAGTAGGTCATGAGTGAGCAACCGATTGGGCTGATACATTCGGTAGGAATCACCCATTCTCTGGTCATCACTCCGACGAGTGTCCATGCGAGAAGAATGCTGCTTGGGCTTCGAGAACGGTCTTCCACGGCCTACTTGGGTTCAAAGTCAACTGCAACGGAAGACCAACGAAGGATAGCGCAAGTCATGATGGAGCAAATCAATCAAGCGAAGTTCAACATCATTGAGAGGCATGAGAAGGACAAGGAGTTCTCGGCGGAGAAAGAGTCAATTCTCAGAGTCACGTTGAAACTTCCGGGCGCATTTCGAGCGGGGCATGTTGTTTTCAAGACTCTTGGAGAGGAGTTCAAAGTGTCTTTCAATCCCACTTCTTCGAAGGTAGAGAATGCAAGGAACATCGTGAAGGTGTTGGTTCCATCGTTGTTGGAGTTCGCGCCGGACAGATTCTACGACGAAGAAAGCGGCAAGTTAGTCACAGAGTTGCTGCAAGAAGGCTCCAGATGGGCTGAGGGTCTGAACTTCAGTTGGAAGCCTGAGAAGCCACGCAGTTAGGTCATACCGAGCTTCATCAACCGCACTTAACAGTGAGAACTCTCTGTCCCGTGAACCGTTAACATACCAGAGCCCCAACCAGTCGAAGTTGAGGGAGTTGCAACAACCGACCTCCTTCCCAACCTCTTGAATCGTAGTTAAGGGCTCGACTCTGCGCATGACCCGACAGTTAACAGTCTAAGGATGACCCGCTAGGTTACCAGAACCTTCACGTACGCACTCTCACGAGTCGGCGGTTCATCACAGTCGTCCGCCGCGCGCGACTGTCAAGGGTCGGTAGATGAGAGGATTCTATTGCATCCCGTCTCTGACCAGAAGACCAGATCTACTCATCCCCGATGTGGTCAACCTCCTTACTTTTCTGAGGAGAGGAGGAAGGTAGAACAAGACAGCGAGAAATGAAGCACTGATCAAGACGGTCCAGTTGCTCAACAAGTAGGTCCCGCCGACTGACCATGTTGCGAAGTCGGTGACATGGAGGGACATCTGGTCGAAGTCGAAAATCAAGAGATTTCCTTCAAGAAAGAGTATCCCTGGGATAGCGAAGAAATTGATTGCGTCTTTGAAGGCTCGGAAGAGTCCTTTTGGATAGCCGTAGACAGTAAAGCCGACAAGAGCAGCACAGAATAGAGCACCAGCCGAGTATCCCAGAGTCATTCCTTGTGCAGAAGCGGGAGCCACATTTAGAAGTCCTACGACATCCACTGGCACTGGCACGGCAAAACCCGCGTTATTCACCACTGCCAACAGGTAAAAGACAGCAAACACAGATGAAGCCACAAGAATCAACGTCCTCGGAACTTCCCTTCGAAAGGCATGACCCCGCAGACTTCGTTCCTGAACGAGGAATAGGGTTGCGACCATTGCTGATGATAGAGCCAATGACCAGACCATAAGGCGGTCAAATTGGTAGGCGAAAAGTGAAGGCCGCAAAGCCACAAGAGTCGCAAGGTATTGGGCCTCCTGCGCCTTGCACGGGTCAACTACTCCATCCTCCGGAGTTATTCCAGTTCTACAGGGCGAGATAGGTGGTGTGGGGCCGGACTTTATCGGAGAGGCGTAGGCGAGGAGGGCGAAAATGGCTGAAGCGCTGAGCAGAATCAGCGCGAACAGAGCCATACGTTTCATTACAGCGCCTCAAAGCCTCTGAAGGGCATTGGGTTCGAAACTCGTATGCCTCAAGGCACCATCTAGGAGAGAGGCCATGAAGAGAATCGGGGAAGCCCATTTCATGTCCCCATTCTCGTCCGGATCGAGATTTAGCCTTTCTTGGAGGCGGTCTGGTTCTATTGCGTTGACTGTGCTTCCTCCCCCGTGGTTGTCGCAGTTGCTCTAACTGTGCGTCTGTAAGTCAATCGGTCAGGTTTTCTCAGACTGGTGGGAACTGTCGAACGCCTCGGCGATAGACATGCGGTCGCATCAGACTATCTCTAAGGCTATCGCCAAGTCGTGCCATGACATGGGGCGGGGGGTGACCCACAAATCATTGTTCTCGTTCTTGCGCCAAGCGAGGTCAGGAGGAGTAACCACCGCAGAATAGAGTTCACCTTCTTTCTTGATGGTTATCACGATTTCGTGGACTTCGAGCGCGCGCGCGCGTGAGCGTTGACCAGAGATAATGTATATTAGTCGCGTTCTTCGTCGAACTTCTGCCATGCACGTCGAGGGGTCGAGGTCACGAAGGTTCGCTACCATCATAGGAGCCTTGGTTGCGGGAGCCTTGGTCGGGGGAACCGCCGTCTACCTGGCCGTGACCGCAACACGAAGTTCACCAGTCTTGTATCGTGTTGTCTTCCAGCAGATGCCACACCAGCTCGACCACTACAATGTGTCTGACATTGACATTCCTTGGTCCGTCACAATAGGTGGTGTCACTGAAGTTCAGCCACCCAGCACAAGCCTGCCACTGAACGGCTCGGGCAGAGGGACGCAGGACATGAACCTAAGCAAGATCGTCTTTTCGCTCGCCGACGGAACCTACGGATTCGTGGTCAGCAACCTTTCCGCCCCATTCAATCCTCCAGCTGGAAGCGTCGTGGTAAACGGTTCAGATGTCCTCGTCCGAGTGTACTTCGAGCCACCCTGAAAGAAACATAGCTGACGGGAGTTAACAGCGAGAACGACCTGACGCTGAGTTACTAGAACCAGCGCGCGCCTGCAAACCTTCATATTCACGACCTTGGACCGCCATGCATCTCATGGCAAACGACAGGGCCGTTGGCGGCCTGATTTTCGGAGGAAGCGTCGTAGGGATCGTTCTCTACGGTCTGCTCTTGGCTTACTTCTGGAAGATAACCATCATAGTCACAGCCTTCATCGGCGTTGCGCTCATCCTGGGCATCCTGGCATGGATAGGGTATACCATGGCCACGACTCCTCCGCCCGAGCCCATAGCGGAGATCCCGGATGCTGGAGCGAAACAGGAAGCAGCAAAGGCCGACACGAAGGACAAAGCCTAAGGGCATAACACACACTCGCGCGCTAAGGCAAGAAACAGCGCTTCCTCTGGATGCCAGTATTACCCCTCAGTTGAGTAACGACCGGGGATGAATTGATTGCACGTAGCATGCCCTCTTGTCAGGTCGCGCGTTCGTGGTGCTCTGACACGGTACGAAACGATCGATTGATCAACGGTCCCTTCATTCGCGCTGCTCGCTGGTAGGCTTGACGCGCGCGCTAGAACCGTGAGAGTTGAACCTAAAGCACGGCGCCCTTTCTATGATTCGTTGCTGTGAAGACTAGCATGCAATGCCCAGACCGTGGAGAGCCAACAGCGCGGGCACGCTCGCACTCCATTGTGATCCGATATGACTGGCCCAGTCATCTTTAACGCGTTAATCAATTTGCGAATAAGGGACTAAAGTCGCGCGCGCATCCACAACTCTTAAATCGAGATTTACCCCAAAATTGTGGGACTCGGAACGTCTGAAAACACCGAGGCGATGTTGAGCGAAGCGCTTAGGGGACTCGTAATTCCCTCCGGGGTCGCAGAAAAGTTCGAGTACGCTCGAAAAGACTTTCTCGAATTCCTTGAAGCGAATGAACGAAAGTATCAGAGTTTAGGACTGAAAACCCAGGACATAATGCAGTGGAAATCGGAAAAAATCAGAGAGTGGAGGGCTAGTCTTCCAGGTTGGTTCGAGGCGTCAAGAAAAAACATGGCTGAGCAAGGCGCAGACAAGCAAGGCGCGGACGCGCGCGAGAATGAAGCGTTCGGGTTGCAAGGGAATGTTGTGAACGAAAGCCATTTGGGTCTGGTTAAGGTTGAACTTCTAGTCGCTGAATTCGTCTCTATGGTTATGCTCGCGATTTGGTTCGTCAGTTTTGTTTTGCTTTTCATCTTTCTCATCTCGGTCGCCGGTGCTGCGTCGCTCTTCGAATTGATATTCGTTCTCCCGGTCGTTCCGTCCTTTCTCCTGTGGCGCAAAGCTTACCACATGAGAATACTGGCAAAAGATTATGGATTCACCGAACTGAAGACTGAGAATACTGTCGGCCTGCCTATACTCGTCTTACTCGTCAACGTGGTAATCCCAGGTATCCTCTTACAGTCGTCCCCGGTACTAGGATGGTTCGCATACTTGGTCTACCTTGGAGGAGTCCCCAGCATCATGCTTTTGATTGCCCATGTGCCTATCGAAAGGCTTGGAACGCCAGAGCGCATGCGCGAAATTGGGACAGGCGCGTCACGTACGGGAGGACTGATGACGGCGGTGCAGCCAGCCGTTGCTATAGCGAATCCTCCAGTGACGGGGGAAAGCCAGTTCTGTCCCAGTTGCGGGTCCCAGAACCCACTAGACTACGACTTCTGCAGAAAATGCGGTGCGAAACTGGGTTAGGTCGGATTTGTATACGGTCCCCCACATCTCGGCCGAAGAGGCAAGACGTTACGCGCGCGCGATGTGGCGTGACGACTTGACCGCTATCATCATGCACAACGCGCGCTACAACACTGTTTCGTGCGGAATCACCACGCAAAGGTATTTATTTCCCAATTTCACCAAATTCTACGTACGGCCACTAACCAACCTCAGCCAACTCAGCAACAGACAACGATGTCTTCGCGCAACCTTAGCGGCCGGCGCAATCTAGTCGGTTTCATCATTCTGGTCATCTTTCTCATAATCTTCTTCCTTGTGCCCTTCGTGCCGCATACGGTAGCGTCCTACTCCGGCTACGGGGGGTTTGGCTCAGTCTCATACAGCGAAAACGTCTCTCCATCATACGCCCTGTTCCAGTGTGGCATGGTCTCAGGCGGCTCAGGCACGGTATCCATTGGCGGCTATCAAGAGACAGTTTCATCGAGCGCTTCTGGGTTTGTGTGTTGACGTATTTCAGTTGAGAGAATCATCATGACAGGGCTGAGTGGCCTGCAATTGAAGCATCTCGATCTTCGTGCGCGTATGAAGACGAAAGGCACTTGAAAACTCACCACGAAACCCTGAGGGCCATAGCTTGTCTGTTAGGCATACTCCTCTTGTCCAATTCCTTCAACGGGGTAATGTCAGGGATTAGTTCGCACTCCTCCTCTTCCTCTCTACAAAGCGGAAACGAATCAAGCGATTCCAAGTACATTCCAGGAGCTGCACTACGAAACATAACTGTGGGCAGTTATCCGACGGGCATTGTCTACGACTCGGACAACGGCTATGTTTACGTGGCGAACCTCAATAACAGCGTCTCGGTCATCGATGGTTCCACGAACGAGGTCATCGCTACCATCAAGGTGAGTCTCTACAGCGGCATGACCTCTCTGTTGGGCCGGGCCATTATGGCCTACGACCCCAATGATAACCAAATCTTCGTCACGGTGGACTTGTGCAACTGCATCTATCCAATCAAGATTCCAATCTACGTGATAAGCGGGAGCAACAACACGGTAGTCGATGAATTCGAGTACACTGTTCCAAATCCACTGAGTCAACAAGTTCAATTTTTGGGTTCTCCGGCCTCGGCAGGGAACCTCGTCTATAACCCGGAAAACGGCATGCTCTACCTCTTCACAGATCTCTGCGCAATGACGTTATCCGGTTTGGAGTGCTACACAGCCCTCATCAATCCGAGCACCGATAAGGTTCTTGAATCCGTGTCATCACCTTGCCTACTGAACCAAGTCGTTGTTGACCCGGCGACGGGCAACATGTATGGTGTGTCAGACAGCGAATACGGGTTAGTGGTGAAGATCAATACTTCTGGTAACATCGTATCGAACTCTTCGATAGGAGACTTTACTTCACCTGGTGCGATTGCGTTTAGCCCGAATGATGGGTACCTATATGTTTCAGCGCTCGGATCGCTCGAGAGTGTCGGGGGAGCCTTTGGCTGTTGCGGACTGGAAACACCAAACCAGATCCTGGAAATCGACCCAAGCAACTTCCAAATCTTGGCAAACGCAACCGTCTCGTTCGGGCCTTCGACTAGCCTGTATTACTACGGTATCACAAGCCTTGTTCTCGCACCTTACAGCGGATTGATTTATGCCAACAATCCTGATGCGAACGAAATCGACGTCGTCGATCCAGTCAGCCTCTCCGAAGTCCAGAATATCTCGATTTATGGGATAGCGGACTCGATGGTCTATGACGCCCTGAATGGAGTCATCTACGCCTCAAACGCAGAAAAGGAAGTTGTACTCGGAGGGTTTCCGTCGACTAGCACCTCAGTCGCCGCCAACACTGTTTCCGCGGTCTATGTCGGCGCCCCACCCAAGGGCGATTTGGAAGTAGAATCATATTCCTACCCCGTCCCTGAAAGCGAATTGCCCCAATTGAACGCTCAGTCTACATTCCCACTAGGAGCATACGCAGACATTGAATTTCAGGTCACGATGACTGTGAAGAACGTTGGAAACACGGCGGTTTCTTCACCCACGAGCTTGCTCGTTCTGTCCACGTCCCCCTTGAAGGACTCAGGAGGGCAAGCTCCCACGATTTCTTCTTCCTTGGTCGGTCCAGCTTTCGACATCGCGCCCGACCAAGTAGCAACCCTCGCCTACAGCGTCACCGCCACGTGGACCTATGCCCAATCGACAAACCAGATCATTGCGGACCTGCCTGTTATCGATACCTATTCGGGCTCGGCACTGGATGGCGATCTAAGCGCTTTATTGGCTCAGAACGGTCTCTCCTGGTACGAGACGTATGCGAACGACAACGCGGCTGAATTCTCTCAGGCGGTTTCTTTGGCATGTCCTACCGTAGTTGAATCTCACATGAGCACTCCTCCATTGGCGGATATAGACACCGCAATCTATGGTGCGGCAAATGCCTTCGCCACGGGCGCTTTCACGTTGGCAGCTAGGTACAACATTGGATTCCCCCAAGTCTTGACCACCTACAGCGGGCTTACAGACCCACTTACAGGACTGCCTTCGGACGGCGCGTATGTCACCGTGCTGATGCCACCTCAAAAGTTATTGTTGGTGGATTGCCTGATGATCTATTACCTCGACTCTAGTTCATACTTCGGTACGCTGATCAGCGAGATCAGTACTTATGTGGGCATCGGGGAGGACATTGTAAAGTACCTGACACAACCTCTCGAGGTGGGTTTCTCTGACTTCGTGCCCGATTGGATGGCGGTTGCGGACGGTATCTTCAAGCTTGGTACAGAGTCCCTGCTCGCCACAGCCATAAGCGATCCTGGTGGCAATTACACAGAAACGGTCAGCCCTCCGAGCCAGCCCACGTTTCTGGCAGGAATCAAGAACGCTGATGTAGGTCAACTCCTGCAAGATCTTTACTTCTACTCGGGCTACCTAAATGCGTCAATCACATCCAATGCGAGGGCATACGCGGCTCTGGGAAACAACTCGTTCCAGTATGCACAGCTTCAGACCAATAACGCCATGTCGTACGCGAACACGAGTTCCTCTTACCTTCAGAAGGCCGTCTCCCTGATGTCTGACTTGATCGCTCAGCCTAGCTTCTCGGCGAATTTCAACGAAAGCGCTTATCAGAAGGCAAGGGCCGACATGTCAGGGTCTGGGCTTGACAATAGCACACTCGCTTTGCTCCAGGACTTTGGTCTGAGCAATTCCATCAATTCGACGGAACTGTTCGAGCAGCCGAGCTTCATGCCGATCAACACAACCCTTCTCCAGTCGGTTCCGGACATTCCGGCCTCGTTGAACCTCTTTGATAGCATTCAGTTGTCCTATGTCCAGGCCGTCCAAGCTTCTCAGTCTCCAGTCTCGAGTGGCACTCGCACCACCTCGTCGAGTTCCCCGGCTCCCAGCACCTCGACCGCCGGCCTTTCAAGCAACTCTTCCTCCGCGTCCAAGGGAGGAGGCACCCTCCCACTCCAACTTGCGCTCGCCCTCGCTATTCTGGCCGCTGTCGTCATCGTGGCCTCCTACTTCGTAGTAAGACGGAACACTCTGCAGCGGACAGATTCGAAGCTGGGTACATAGCGCGCGCTAGGACCCTAAGCGATAGAAAGTGGCCGACGTCTCAATTGTCATTCGGCCAAGGCACCATGCACCATAAAAAGCGCGCGCGACAGCCCCAAAGTCAGAGGCGGCGCCATGAACTTGACACTGCCCACCCACGTAACCGGTAAATAGCCGCCCAGTTAGTCAGATACGAAGCCAGGAATTGCCAGAGATTCATGGCAGAACTAAGTCCATGAAGGGTAAGAGAGGAGTCCACTTCGGACTTCTCGAAGTATCCCTGGTGTTTCTTGTTCTCTTCATGCTCCTCGACTCCACGCCGATACAGGTCTTTGGACTGGCAAGTGTCGAGTCGCACCAGACCAACTTGTCTCAAATCCTGAGTGAAATCTCGAGACCTCCGAATAGGGATGATGACGCTGCTGCCAATTCCCGCGCGCTCGCGCCGCAGCAATCTGACCCGGCAGCTCCGCTATTCGCCTTCGATGGAGCTTACACCGACACGGGTTTCTTCGCTGAAAACGAAACTACCCGCTTCTACACTCTCGAGGCTTCGATATCCGATGTAAACAGTGCGCAGGGAACTTTCCTGGTGACCGAAGGAGAGAGTTTCAATTTCCTAGGATTGAACAACTCCTTTAGCTACAATTACAGCCAGACCGCCTCGTTCGACAACCCCAGTCCGTTTCCTGCGTACGGCTCGTACGATCTCAGTCTGCTCAACCAGGGAGAGGCGCCTCCTGATGTGGACGCCTCTGAGATTCTAACCTCCCAGGTAGTCGTGGTTCCTGCGGGCACGTTCAACACCGACATGATTCAACTCAGGGCGATCAATGCTTCGGAAAGCGGGCTGGTCCAGTATACTAGCAATAGCGTCTTGTGGGTCGATTCCTTCTCTGGCATTTTGGTCAAATCCTCCAGTGTCTATCTGACATCTGAACCTTCGACGCCAGGAGTCAACTCGACGTACTCATCATCGTTTACGATGGAACTGGATTCGACGAATGTCCCAATGAGTAGTTCTTCCTCGACATCAAGTAGTTCTTCCTCGACATCAAGTAGTTCTACTTCATCGACCTCGACGTCGTGTCCGAATCCCAATGTTCCTTCATCAGGACAACTCGCATTTCTTGATAACTTCGCCAATGACGGTGCGAACCCAAAGTTTGATTCCCCCAACACCGTACTGTGGAGCGTCAATTCGGCAGTCCTCTCTCAGATTGCAAGCGCGGAGTCAACTGCCTTCGGAGAGAACGTCGGCATTGGGGGCCTGATTATGCCCGTGGGATACGCCAGTTGTGGCATTAATTGGTCTGTAGAGGGAGATCAGATGCTCTCCGGGTTGACCACACAGGCTGCCTTCACTCCGCCGTTTTCGGCTCAGGTCGTCGCAACTCCTAACCCGCCCAACTTGCCAGGGAGGGCGGGCGGGAACCCGACTGCCATCTTCCTGTCTAACAGCGACGCCTCTGTCCTCATAGCCGTCTACATCGGTACTAGCCAAATCTGTGTCCAGAGCGCGGGATCTTCTCCCACTTGTGGCTCGCAAGTTAACGTAAACGAGCAGTACTCAGTGGAATTTGACGTGACAGAAAGCCAAGTGACTGTCACCGTGCAGGGAAGCGAGGGGGAGTCTCCTTACGTTGTGACCAATCAGGTTTCGGGGAATGATCTCGCACTATACCTCTCCATTGGGACATTTGCTGGAGAGGTACCAGGCGAAACGTCCTATCCAACGTATTCCGATAGTTCGACTTTTGCATCGGCATCGGTATGGAGTACGACTTCCAGGTCAATGACAGTAACGGTTGACACAAGCTTCAGTGGTTCAGCAAATCCCTCCCAGGGAGCATTCGTGAACGCTACGGACTCCATCCTGCACAAGTCCTACACGGGGTACACAGACTCTTCTGGCGAAGTGACCTTTTCCGGCATCGTAACTGGAACGTACATAGTTACTGCTAGTCAGTCTGAGTCGAGTTTGGGAACCTTTTCCAACTCTGAAGCCGTAGTTGTTGGCGACCCAGCCGACCCTGACAACCCCGAATACACAACAACGCTCGTCATTTCTGTGCCGCCAATATCCCCACTCACGTTAAGCATAGCTACAACGAGCCCTGCTGAATCGGCCGACGAGGAAGTATCAGGTCTCTCACCACTCGTCGCAAACTTTGTAGCAGCTCCATTCGGCTGGACTGGAAGTTATGATGTTACTTGGAGCGTCGATGGCCAACAGCAACCTTCTTCATCTGCTGACGGACTTGCCTTCACTTACGACTTCGTCGGATCGAGTGCAGTCCAAACGTTCACGGTTCAGGCGACGGTCACGTCCAGCGGATCCTGGTTCGGCGTAACTCAAAAGACCACGCAGACTACAAGCGACCCAATCAAAGTAGCGGTGATTAACGATCCATACTTTGCCAATATCATTTCGGTAGGCAGCAACAATCAGATATCATTCCTCGCGGATTCCAGTGGGTACCAAGGAGAAGTTCTTTTCGACGGCCAGAATGTGTTGCTCAGCGGCCAGATCGTGAATGACCCTGCGGGAATAACAATTCCCAGCTGGCTTCAAGGTCTGCTGGGGGTATCGACTCCCTATTACGCGATTGACTTGTCGGATACGGCGGGCACCCAAACCTCGCATGAACTCATACAATTGGACACCACCGCGCAACTTCAGAAAGCTCGGCTTCCGGCCGGAACCCCTCTGACAACGGCTGGTCTCACGGGCTACAATTTCGCGGTGACATTGGATCCGAAGGCGAACTGGGCCATACTTTACGACGTGGTCGCGATAATCTTGGCAGCGACTGGAGTGCTGGGCGGGATACCGACTTCAGATGCACCGAGTGTAATGGACGCTGTCGTTTCATCGGTATCAAGCTATGGTTCCTCGTTATCGGCAGACTTGGCGAGCAACTCGGTGGAAATGGCCAGCGAACTCGTCAAGTTATTGACTAGCATAATCTGGGCTTTGGCAAGCTCCGTTCCATTGATCCTCACCCACTTCGGGTTGGACACAATTGGGAAGGCATTTGCCGAGAAAGTACTATTGCCTATAATGGTAGCTCAACTCACTTACGACATCGTCACCTTGGCCGGTGCCATCGTCATAGGTGACTATTCGGAGGAGTTCAGCATCAACACGTTGGTCTCAAGTCTCGAAGTCAATGTAGATCCAAACGGTCCACTACCTTTTGTAACACTCTCGGGAGGAACGGGTGTTAATGGCTATACAGGAACTTGGGTGGGAGACCCAGTTGCATTCGATCATTCCTCGGTAGTCAATGGGACCTATGCTTTCGCTGTCCCCAGCGGAAGCTACACGCTTACGGTTACTGCGCCTCCAGGCGTCACTCAGACAGATTACAATGTCGGAATCAACGCCAGCGGGGTGGTCGACACGGTCAGCGGGATAGTAAAAGCTGGTTCGCCGGTGACTTATACGGTTACCCCATCGTCCAATGGGGTGAAGGTCACGACTACTACATCCAGCACGGGAAGTGGAGGCATCCCGGAGTTTCCATACCAGCTTGGTCTGGCAGCTTTGGTCACTTCTGTAGTGGTAGTCGCCTATCTTCTGACAAGACGTTCCGCATCAAAACGCGGCTTGGAAAACGTGGTCTCAAACAAGAAACAAATCAGTGTCCGCAATTCTAAAGTCGAACAAGCGCGGAAAGACCAGTGGCGGTACTCCAAACACTCATTCGCTATCGCATTCTCAACACTAATGGAAAGAGACTTGATCACAGGCCAAGGCCATAAAGCGGTTTGAGAGTACTCTCGATTCTTGTTGGGTCGCTCATCCTTCTTTCAGTCGCGCGCACGCAAAGCGAGGGAACCTGCTTCAACGAACGGAGTTCGGCTCCGAATCCAGCACGGTAGCGCGCGCTAGAGCATGAGTTAGAGATAGAGAATAGCAAACTGTCTGTGTGGATGACTTATTCCATTACGTCTTCACACGTACTTATGCCACTTGCGTTCTGCCTTCAGGATAGTCTCTCCCATGTCACGCGCTAATGCCAAGTCTAATATATGCTGAGAGCGGTAATGGATGCACATGGAGGGCAATCGGGCCCTGCGTGCAAAGGAGGCTCTTGCAGAAGGACAGCGCGTGATTTCTGCAGTGCAGAGTGGCGGGCTACCGCAGATGGCGCTGATTCCATTTCTTGACAACGCTTACGTCCATAGGATAAGGGAAGAGCTGGGCAAGATGAGCAAATCGGCTCAGCCTGATAAACTGGAAGCGGCAAGAGTGAAAGTGATAGAGCTCAACACGGGTCTTCAATCACTGGCCAGCATAGCAACCAGAAATCTAGACCTGTTTCCGCACATCCGTTCCAAACTCGTCGCCCTTGCAAATGAAACGAACAGCGCCATCGAACAGCGCGCTTTACTTCTGGGAATTGGAATCGAACAGATTCCTCCGGCAGATGAAACCGGCAGAACAAGATTAGAAGAATTGGCAGGAGAGACAATAGGAGTGGTTAGCGAGCGAGCGAGCGCAGAAAGGCCTGCAACCCCCAGAGAAATTCAGGAGTTGGAGGCAGAAATGGATAGGCACAAGGACCAATCACTTTCTGTGCCTGTTTTCAAAGGCACGGACTATCAAGAGAAAGCAATTGATTTCTTGAAAGGCTTTGCTCCCCGATCGGATGAAATACCACCAGGCCACTCATGGTATGAGTGCATAGATAGAAAGTATGTGGCTGAACTGCTCGATGTATGCAAGGGAAACAGTAGTCCGACATATGACGCGAAGTTAGCGCGCGAGCGCGAGCGCGCGCCGACAGCCGTAGTTTCCCCCCGGAAGTCTAATGTACGTCGCAACATAATCATCATTCTCGTATTCCTCGGGTTAGTTGTAATCTTTTTCGTGCCCTTTGTGCCGCATACTGTAGTGTCCTACTCAGTCTACGGAGGGTATGGTTCAGTCTCGTTCAGTGAAAACGTCTCTCCATCATACGCTCTGTTCCAGTGCGGGATGGTTTCGGGCGGCTCAGGCACGGTATCCATTGGCGGCTATCAACAGACAGTATCATCAAGCGCCTCGGGATTTGTGTGCGGCTAAAGGCGTCCATGGACAAGCCAGCGCTGCCTGATGGACTTACGGCTAATCCCGTGAACATCTTTCCCCAGAATCGAGCCTTCTTCCGACTAGCGCGCACGACGTTCAAATCGCGTCCCCGTACCTAGGTAGCCTCTTAGCCATCAACCCTAACGGAACCCTTGAGTGGAGCGCGCGCGAAGAAGATTATAATCGCCATTCTATCTGCAAGGCCTGGGATGATCTGGCCGAGCTGCGGAGAACTCGACATCGAGGACGACCCTAAGTTCTGCCCACATTGCGGAACCAACTTCGATTCGGTCAAGATGACTGGGGGCGCGAACGAAGAATCTTCTGCCTGGAGTCTCGTCTCGAGCAGTTCTCCAAGGCCGTCCGAACGGGAAATCGGGCTTGTCAGGGAGGTCTTGGCAGAGTCACCGTATAAGGCCTTCAGAGTTTCCAACACTAGGTTCCTCTTCGACTTTCATTTCACGGATAGGAGGCTCGTTGGCATACGCACGTTCGCGCGCGCGCTGACAGGTTCGTAGGGCGAGTAGGGGCCTTCTAAATCGAAGAGATCGAGCGTGACAGAGCTAACGCTTGCTGGCTGATGGTCTCTTGACGACGTAACCTACCGCGACCCCGACGATCAGGAGGACTACCATGGTCGCATAGGCCCACGTCGGCACCGATGAGGAGCTTTGCGATGTCGTTGAGGTCACTGTCTGGGTCGTTGCTGTGGTTGAGGTTGGCCCAGTTATCGTTTCAGTCGGCCCAGTTATCGTTGTTGGAACAGCCAAGGTCGTCGTGATAGCTGAAGTCACCGTTGTAGTTGCAGTAGACGTGGTCGGCGTTGTCGTGGCCGTTATTATCGTCGTTACAGTGGTAGTTACCGTTGCGGATGACGACATTGTAGTCATTGGTGAAACTTCAAGATTGTAGACTCCAGAACTTACGTTGTTGTCCTGGTCTCCGAGGTACGACGCAGTAATCGTAACAGGAGAGATCGAGGAAGGTGTGTAGGTAACAGCACAGGACCCAGCGGAAAGCGGGCATGTGGAAGAGGGCGAGAAGTTCGCGACTCCGCTGCTCGCCCATGATACTGTTCCTGTCGGGGAGTATCCTCCAACTACGGCAGTACAGGTGGTAGGTGAGCCTTCGGGGACTGGTGAAGGCGAGCAGGTGACCGAAGTCGTGGACTTTGATGGAGTAACTGAAAGGGGGAAAGTCCCTGAGGCTGGCGCGTTGTTGGAGTCACCCTGATAGTTTGCGGTAATCGTCTGGAGTGAAGTAATGGTGGATGGTGTGTACGCCACTGAACAGATGCCTGACACTAAGATGCAGGAAGATGGAGAGAAGGTTCCGGCCCCGCTGGTTGCCCATGTGACTGTTCCTGATGGTGATTTGCCTGTCACAGTCGCCATGCATATTGTGGGCGAACCAATGGGTACGGACGAGGGCGAACAACTGACCGAGGTTGCAATGGCGGGGGTTACGCTGCCCAAGGATGTTTTAGGCATGACGCCGCCGGGCGGGTAGATTCTGACCCTCGCCCACTGCATAGAAACCGACGTAAAGTCCGCATAGCTCCAGATGCCAAGCGAGGGGTACTGTGTTGCTGTCCACCCCTCTTGATTACTGTTGCCATGCGATGCGAAGACGTAGTTTACTCCGGTGTACTCCGTCCCCGTGGTGAACCAGTATATCGAAAGGATCGCGGGGACGAATGACGTCTGACTGGCGTCTATGCCATGGGACCCGCCGCCGCCGCCTCCGAATGGGGCGGGGTTTGCGCTAAAGGAGTAGAACGAGTCACCATCAAAATCTGTATGGGGAGAGAAGAAGTAGCCGACACCCTGGCCGATGGTTGCGGTCGATAGTCCGAGTGCCCCGTCCTGGTAAGTTCCAGCGGTGTCGCTCGTCATATATGTCTCAAAGATGTTGTTCGAGCCTGAGATGCCGTTTGTATAGTAGACCCCTCCGGCCTGGTTAGAGGAACCGGAGTTTGCCACGGTCAGCTCGTTGTTCATAGTTATCGAGAGAGCACTGCTAGCGCCGCTCTGAGTCCAGCCGCTAGGTGTGCTGGTGCCAGCGAAGTTCGTGTAGACGCTGAATACGTTGCTTCCATCGTCATACTGACCATAAGTAACCGAAAGCTGCGGTGCTTCCCCTGTCGTCTGACGGTTGAACAGATCTGTCGTGAGAGACGCAAAGCCCATGTTCACCGTGATGCTGGAGTCAGCCGGTATACCGTTAACAAGATTTAACCAATAGACTGTGCTTGCAGCCGTGTTACTATTTCCAGATTCGAGCCAACTTGGGACTACTGTTCCATCCGAATAGAAGAACTCCACGTTCTGCAGGTTGGAAGCTTCGTACGTGGAGTATTTCGTGCTGTTGATTGGAACCATCTGTTGGAACGGAGCCTGTGTGGGTGACGACGCAGAGTTTGTTATGGTGATGGGGACGTATTCGCGTATGCCAGCAGGAAAAGTCGGAGTCTGGGCCGAAGCAGCTGGGACGGACAGAAGCAGTGGTAGACCTGACAGCACCAATGACAGCATCACGAGAACGCAGACGGTCATCCGGCTTGGATTCTTCAATCTTGGAGCGCGAATCCTGGCTCCGGTCGGACATTGATGGATTATTTACGGCTTAGGCGCGAGCGCGCGTTGAATGGCCGATGGTCATGGCCTGAGTAGTTAGCATGGTCAATGTCAGCCTCGTAAGAGTTGTTGTTGTCTGGGTAATGGTTCTTGGAAAGACGAAGGAACCCAGCGCAAGGCCGATCATGCGCGCTATTCCCGATACTACGAAACGCACGATGTCTGGTTCTGGCCGAGGCAGGAACCGTAGACTATGCAGGTTGGTATGGCGTTGAGGGCTGAAGCGCCGGCGGGGACCATGGCATCGATGTCGTGAGTCGAGACCAGTCCGACGTTGTATGTGCCAGGCGTGGTCCACGACGGGACGGTCACGGCGGAGCTTCCCTGGCCCAGGGCATTGGCTATCATGGCGCCAACGACGGTGCCATTGTACGCGTCGGGGTTAGTAGAGACAGAGGAGTAGTTGAAGACGATTTCGTACAGTCCTCCGGACACCAGCCCGCTGGCTGAGGCGGTCAGGGTCGCCCCAGGCAGCACGCCTACTGCATCGAGGGTCATTGTGGCTTCGTACAGGAACGCCACAACTCCCAGAGGGTGGCCGCATCCGCTTCCGCCATCGATCTGCAAGGTGATGGGCGCACCCGTCTCTGGCCCGGGGTTCGCCAACGGAAGCACATCGAAGGTGACGTTCGGCGGGACACTGCCAGACGAGTCGGTTGTGAAGTACGTGTACGGTACACCGGTTAGACAATCATCGAGAGACAGCTGAGTGTTGGCCGGCAGGCCACCGCCCGTCAGATGCATTACCGTGCCCCCGGACGCCACCGAGGGCGTCAGAGTGAGCGACGCGTTCGCGCTCGGAACCAGGTATTCGGTTTGTGTCTCCACTGACACGACTGTTGCAGTAGCTGTGGTGGGGACTGTCAGCGTTGATACCGTGGTGAGCGTCCCGGTGCGTGTCAGGGTTTCTGTCGCAACCTCTGGCCTGTAGGTCGTAGCGACGAGTAGGCTCGCAATCAGTGCAATCACTCCCACCGCCATCAACCCAGTAGCAACTGCGTTTGATACTCCTGTTCGGAGAGACTTCAACAGCCAATGTCATGTAACGGGACCTATTTGGACTATGCCTAGCCCTCATGGAACTCAGATCGTAGCGCGCGCTACAGCGGTTGGTAGCGCACGCGTGCTGCCAGACCTTAACTCGCGGGCGCGTGTTTCTCAGAGGCTGGTGCCGCACTTGATGCAGAATTTGGTGGATTCCTTATTGATGTAGCCGCACTTCGGGCAGGTTGTGGCTTGCGAGCTCACACCTGACAAAGCGCCCAAACTCTGAGCGCGCGCGCCATCTTGCGGCGGTGCTTCAGCACTGGATGGCTCCTTGACGATGGCGGGTGGCTCTATCGGCCTGGACGGTGAAATCGCCTTCCCCCTGCGTCTGATCAACAGAACGAGCACGATGACCACAATGGCAACCGTGGCCACCACTCCTCCGTAAAGAGGAAGGTTGGAACCGCTGGCTCCGCTGGCTGCGATTGTGGATGTGGCCGGAGGCGAGAATCCATAGCTGTAGGTTAGCACCCGCCCGTTTCCGCCGATTCCCCCCCACGCGCCCTCACCTCCTGCGTTCACGTTGTAGCTGCCAGGAGTGTATCCTCCTGAGCCGTACGCCAGAAGGATGACACCCCCTCCCCCAGAACCTCCTTCGAGCTGGCCGCCCCCTGAAACTGGACAGGCTTGGCTGCTCTCCCCGGCCGCGTCGATGGTACCCGCGATGACTTGGTTGGCCTGGATGTATACTCCGTAGGCACCGCGAGGTGCTATGGTGCCACTGCTGCTGAGGCCGCCACCCGCTCCTGCAAGATAGCTGGACATTCCGTTGCTGTACCACGATTGGATTAGACTGTTGTCGATGCTAGGGGCTGGAGGTGTGGCCCCGTTCCCTCCTCTCGAGCCTGCTGCTCCTCCGGGGGCCTGGGTGGAATATCCGGGGGCCGCGACGACTTTGCCTCGACAGCTGGATCCTCCCCCACCTCCAGAACCCCCATATGAATTGGGGAAGTTCTGGAGCGGACTAAATCCTGTGACGATGATCCCCTGATTGTCGAACGTACCAGTGCAGTAGAAATTGAAGCCGTTGGTGGTCACAGTGACACCGGGTTCGATCGTCAGATCGGTGCAATAAACGTCAGAGGTTAGTGATGCGCTTGAGGGGAAGGTCACGGGGCCAGAATCCGAAGCGGTCAGTCGAATGGTCGGGGTCGTAGTGGAGGTTGCCGGCATCGAGGTCGTTGATGTCGTAGAAGTGGTCGTGGTGGAAGAAGTGATGGCAAAGTCGGAGATGACTGATACGGAGTCGCTCTCCTCATTAGCCACGAAGACCTCGCCCTTGGAGGAGTCGTAGGCGATGGCGGAGGGATCCCTCCCCACAGGCACCGTCGCCGCCACGCTGTTGGTGGCGTCTGAGATCACAGATACAGTGCCGTTGTAGCCAGGGTAGGCGCCTTCATTGGCTACGAAGACCTCGCCCTTGTCGGAATCGTAGGCGATGCCAAAGGGAAAGGTTCCCACACTCACTGTCGCCACTACAGCATTGGTCGCGTCGGAGATGACGGAGGTGGTGTTACTGCCTCCATTGGCCACGAAGACCTCACCCTTGGCGGAGTCGTAGGCGACTCCGATGGGCCTGATTCCCACTTTCACCGTCGCTACCACAGTGTTGGTGGTGTCCGAGATGACGGAGACGGTGTTGTTTACATAATTGGCCACGAAGACCTCACCTTTGCCTGAGTCGTAGGCGATGCCCTCGGGATTAATGCCGACCGCTATGGTGGCGACTACACTGTTGGTCGCGTCGGAGATGACTGAGACGGTGTTGTGCAGTTGATTGGCCACGAAGACCTCACCCTTGGCGGAGTCGTAGGCGACGCCGGCGGACTCATATTCCCTTGGCACTGTTGCGACTACGGTGTCGGTCGCGTCGGAGATGACTGAGACGATGTTGTCGTTCCAGTTGGCCACGAAGACTTCGCCCTTTGCAGAGTCGTATGCGAGGCCAATGGGACTGGGCCCCACGCTCACAGTAGCGACGACCGAATCTGTACCGACTGAGATGACGGAGACAGTGCCGTTGTTAGGATAAGTGCCTAGATTGGTCACGAAGACCTCGTCCTTTGAGGAGTCGTAGGCGACGCCGGTGGGACCGTGCCCCACTTGTATTGTCGCGACCACTGACTGGGCACGTGCGGACGGCGCAAGAGGAACGGTCACGAGAACGAGACTCGCGAGCAGGAGAAGAGCGGTCGTCCTGTGGCGAGTGAGAGCCTTCGTACTCCTGACCCCCTTGACGAGAGCCTTCGGGCTGACATAAGCCTTCGTGTAAGTTCCAGCTTCGGGAGAGGAACGCTAAGCAGCTCGGGGCTGTTTCTCCTGTTCCTATTCAGGACGATTGAAGCATCAAGAATCATGTTATCTGCAGCGAGAAGGCCGCTCTCTTTCGCCTAAATGACTAAGCCGCTCTTGGCGCTTGTCCTCGGCAGGGTGACCCACCTCGTTACGACGTAGGTTGCCACGATTGCGACCGTGACCAGGAGAACCAAGCCGACCTGAGCCGGGAACTCGGGGATCCCACCCGAAGAAGTGGTTGAGCTTATAGGAGATGTGGTTGTTGCAGTTGGGCTCATCGTCGTGGTGGGAGGAGCGATTGATGCCGAAGTCATCGAGCGCGCGCGCGACAGTAGTCCTACGTAACGCTGCTAGGTCCTCCTCCGCATCTGTCTGATGTCGCTGCCCAGACGCTGGTCGTCGGTCTGAAGGTGTCGGGCGAGGTTGCACCTAGCCTCCGGGCCCAGCTTCCTCATGTCGGCGACGGTCAAGGCGCAGGCTTCGGAGTCCTGAATCTCGGCTATCCAGCGACCCTCCACGATCGCCAGGTTGACGGGGCAACCCCTGACGGGCTGGTCCCAGTCGGGCTGAGATTCGTCCTGCCGTATGATGCTAAGCCTCAACCTGGTTCTCCCTGGAGGACTGGTAGTCTTCAATGAGTCTCCCAACGGCATACCTGAGTCTCCCCATGTGTTCGTCGCCCTGATCATCGTCACCTTCGGCGGTGTAGTCCTCGGCTGACTCTCCAAGCGCCTCGGCGATCTCCGTGACCATCCCGTCGATCGCGGTCTCCCTGGTCTCGGTCTCCTCCCTGAGGGCCTGGGTCTCGTCCTCCTCGACCTCTACGGCGGTCTCTTCTGAGAATCCGAGCCTGTCCTTGATGGCATCCTCGGAGACGATGCCTTCGTCCAGGAGCAGCTTCAGTAGGTCGAGGATCCTGTCCCTGATCTTCCCCACGGTCTCGTTGTCGCCCAGGATCGAGTGGCGGTTCGTGCTCTCGAAACCTCGGCCCTTGCCAAGGCCCCGCAGGTCCTGGGCCAGGATGTCCAGGTCGAACGAGCACGGATCGAAGCTGTCCATGGACACGTTGCGCCCGCACATCGGACAGAGCAGGAAGGACATGGTGCCTTTTTTGGCGCCTTCGGGCTTAAGCGTTGTTTCTCATCGAGAGAACCGAGACTTTATTGCGATTTCTTCATAAATTGAGGCCCAGTCTTCATTTAATCAGGGGGGGCATTCATAAAATCGACGGGGTTTAGTCTGGGACAATTGCCAGCGGGCCTGAGCGACGAACCATGGACCGTGCCTGCCCGCCTCCCTGAGCGTGGCCGGCCGTGCTTGGCCATTCCCATAGGCTAGCCTAGCACGTCCGGGCGATTCTGGCGGGAAACTGGGGCTGGGATCAGGCCTCCAGTTTGCCAGCCAGGGCGTCGGCAAACATTTATGAAAAGGGGGCGGTCTTTTTTGCAAGAGTTTCAAAATGGCCGATAGAGTTCGAGCCCAGAGGGGCAGGCCGGCGGTCGACCCGAAGATGGTCGCGGAGATGGTGGACAGGTGGCTGAATCTCCAGACGGAGGAGCAGATCGCGGCTGCGCTCGGTGTGAGCCCGCACACCGTCCACAACAAGCTGAGCGATGAGAGGAGGAAGCAACCGGATCTAGCACTGCTCCGATCTCTGAACGAACAGCTCGTGAAGGGGAGTGTGCCGGCCCTGGACTCGATGCGGTCGGCGAGGACCCTGGCACACCTCGAGAAGGAGGGCGTGGTGCTGAAGACGAAGGACCTGGCCTCGGCGGAGGCGCTGGTCACCAGGTATGGGGGCAACTTCGCGAATGCCATCAACGCCGGAGAGTACATCCAGAGACTGGAGAGAGTGGAGGATGCCGACTTTGCGGTACTGATGGCCGAAGCCGAGCGCCTCCACGACCAGGTCGAGCAGGGCATGAGCGACTTCGCCAAGCTGGAGACACAGATACGAGACAAGACGCGGGAGCTCGGTGTGCTGAAGAACTACGAGGACCTGAAGAAGTGGCTCTCCACCTTGGATACGAATCCCCAGGAGATGGCGGAGTTCATTGCCCGGAACCGTAGGCTGCACTCGCTGGGCTTCACTCAGGAGGCCGCGGTCAAGTTCGCGACGGAGCTCGGGAAGTATGACCTTCCACCCGACGAGGCGGCCGAGAAACTGGCGGCCGCTCTCCAGAACTACAAGACCGTCGATGCCGCGGTGAAGGGTCTCGAGAGGAGCAAGAAAGATCTGGATAAGGAGGTCAGTGATCTGACCGAGGATAGGGAGACCATCAGGACCGAGAGGGACTCTGGCAGGGCTCAGGTGACTGCTCTCGGGAGGCGCATCATATCTCTGACCGACACGTCCAACATCCTCAATGAGTCGATAAGGAAGGCGGGTACTGACGCAACAAATTCCATGAACACGATCGTAGAGAGCGCCAAGGCGGCGATCGAAGAGGCCAAGGTCAGTGCCGTCTCCCGGATCACGGGAACGGGCAGCGAGCTGATCCCCAAGGTCGAGGATAGCACAAAGGCGTTCTCCAAGGCAGCGACGGACGTTCAAGCCCTGGCCGAGCAGGCGAAAAAAGACATGGAGGAGGCGATGAAGGAGGCCTTGGACGTAGGGAAACAGATCGAACGCCTGGAAAGGATAAACCGAACTCTCTACTTCATCAGCATGGGGAAGGGAGAACCGCGGGACGTCTTCCCAATCGCCCTGGACATCCTAAGAATGCTGAAGAAGTGGGAAGAGAATCTGCCCAAGGAGCTCATGATTCCGTGGCTGAACCAGACCATCGATGAGATGGACCGCAATTGGGAGAGGTACTTGAAGAAGTGAAGGAAGAGCTGCGGAAGCTGCTCGAAACAGCCACGCGACTCAACGAAGAATACAACGGGAGGCTGAACGAGCGAAAGCGCGGCATGACCATGGAGCAAGTGCTGAAGGAGTTCGGGGGCCCCAGCCAGGCCCCACCTGAATTGAAGAGACTCCAGCCCAAGTCCGAAACCGGGCCTCAGAAAGATTCAGACGGGCGCTTCAAGTAGAAAGAACCCAGTGCGGGCTGGGACGATCATGGCTGAGAAGTTCCGGTTCTGCATCCTGAGCATGAGGATCACCGTGAGTTCGAGGAGGTAGCACAGACGCGCGATGATGCGGAATGGGCGGGTGACCCGGTCAGAGAGGGGGTAGCGGTAGTCAAAAGGGTTCTGACATCCACCACTTCCTCGAAGAGCATCCCTACCTGCCCTGGGAGGACTGGACCACGGTCTCAGAGATGGTGGAGCAGGAGCGCCGCCGGAGGGGGCACTTCTGCGCGCGCGACGGCCTAGAGTGCGATCCACCTCACCCTGAGACGTTCGAGATATCGCCAGGGCGTGAAGATCCAGAAAAGTCGCCGCTGAAGGGGCGTTTTTTATGTGAATTCTAACCCCCTTTCAAGCCACAAACGATAAATCTCTCGGCCGCTCTTCATTACTCTTCTTGACGCCCAGAGGACCGTCTACGATCTTGCTCGCCGTCCTGCTTCTCACTGCCGTTCTCGGCCTTATGCTCGCCTTCTCGCCCGCTCCGGTCTCCGCTTCGGCGGTCGGCTGCGGCGCTTCGATCAAGGTGAACACCGTTCTGACAGCCAACATTGGACCCTGCAAGGGGAATGGGCTCGTCATTGGCGCCAACGGCATCACCCTCAACTGCAACGGGCACACCATCAGCGGCGTCGGCGCAGGCGCAGGAATCACCCTCAGCGGGAGGACGAAGCTCACGGTCGAGAACTGCGTCGTAAAGGGATTCCAGAACGGCTTCCTGCTGACAGGCTCCTCAGGCGACACGCTCACCAAGAACACGGCCAACGGCAACAAGAACGGCTTCAACCTCTTCAAGTCTCCGAAAAACGCGCTGTCGAAGAACACCGCCAACAAGAACACTAACGGCTTCGAACTCTTTGCATCTCTCGGGAACGCGATCACCAAGGACACCGCGAACAGCAACGCCCTGTACGGCTTCTACCTCTATGGCTCCTCCAACAACAACAAACTGACTGGCAACACCGCGAACACCAACGGCTACGGCTTTGTTCTTTCAGGCTCCTCCACCAACACCCTGAGCGGTAACACGGCGACCAGCGATGTTCACTACGGCTTCTACATCTATGGATCTTCGAGCAAGAACACCCTCAGCGGGAACACCGCGACCAGGGACGGCTACGGCTTTGTCTTGCGCGGCTCGTCCGGCGACACCTTCAGCAAGAACACCGCGAACACCAACGGCTGGGGCTTCTATCTCTACGGCTCCTCCGGCAACACCCTCAGCGGGAACACCGCGACCAGCGATACGCAATACGGGTTCTACCTCTACGGCTCTTCCAGCAAGAACACCCTCAGCGGGAACAATGCGAACAGCAACGGCGACGGCTTCGTTCTCCTAGGCTCTTCCGGCAACACCTTCACCAAGGACACCGCGAACAGCAACGCCATGTACGGCTTCTACCTCTACGGCTCTTCTAGCAGCAACACTTTCAGCGGGAACACGGCGAACGACAACGCCCACTACGGCTTCTACCTCTACGGTTCTTCGGACGAGAACGCCCTCAGTGGGAACACCGCGGACGGCAATTCCAAGGGCTTCGTGCTCTCCGGCTCCTCCAACAACACCCTCAGCGGGAACGCGGGGAACGACAATGGATACTACGGCTTCAGCCTTTCGAGCTCTTCGAGCGACGTTCTCACGGGGAACCAGGCGAACGGTAACGGTGCCTATGGCTTCTCCCTTACTGGGTTGTCCAACGACACGCTCACGACGAACACGGCGAGCATGAACCTCGTTGGCATCTACCTCTACGGCTCCTTCAACAACACCCTCAGCGGAAACGCGGGGAACGACAATGGATACTACGGCTTCAGCCTTTCGAGCTCTTCGAGCGACGTTCTCACGGGGAACCAGGCGAACGGTAACGGTGCCTATGGCTTCTCCCTTACCGGGTTGTCCAACGACACGCTCACGACGAACACGGCGAACAAGAACTTCGTTGGCATCTATCTCTACGGCTCCTCCAAGAACGGGCTGATCGGAAACGTTGCGAACAAGAACGTCTGGTATGGTTTCTACATCGAAAATGCATCCAGCAACACAGTGACCAACAGCACAGCGAACGGCAACAGCTGGTATGCCTTTTACTTCGACGGCTCTTCCGGCAACAAGCTCAGCGGGAACTCGGCGAACGATAGCGAGTACTATGGTTTCTACTTTTACGGTTCTTCCGACAACTCGGTTAGCGGGAACTCTGCGACCAACTTTTACTACTTTGGCTTCGCTCTTTCGAATTCTTCCGACGATAACTCGCTCAGCAGGAACACCGCGACCAAGAACGCCGAGGGCTTCGGGCTTCTCGGCTCTTCAGGCAACACCCTCGCCGGGAACTTGGCGACCAGCAATGCCTATGGCTTCGAGCTTGAAGGCTCCTCCAACAACACTCTCAGCGGCAACATGGCGACCAGCGACGGATACGGCTTCAGCCTTGGCAGTTCCTCCTCCAACAACACGCTCAGCGGGAACAATGCGACCAGCAACGGCGACGGCTTCTACATCTGGAGCTCTTCAGACAACGACGTTATCGTCAGGAACGTGGCGGTCAACAACACATTCTACGGCTTCGACCTCTACAACTCTTCCAGCAACGCGCTCAGCGGGAACACCGCGACCAAGAACGCCGAGGGTTTCGTTCTCTCAAACGCCTCCAACACCTGGTTCACCGCGAACACGGCGACCAGCAACGGCTGGGGTTTCTACCTCACAGGCTCCTTCAACAACACCCTCAGCGGAAACGCGGGGAACGACAGCCAATATTACGGCTTCGTCCTCTCAGCCTCCTCCGGCAACACCCTCAGCGGTGACATTGCGAACAGCAATGTGCGCTACGGCTTCTACCTCTACAGCTCTTCCAGCAACAACACCCTCAGCGGCAACACCGCGAACACCAACGGCTACGGCTTCGTCCTCTCGGGCTCCTCCGGCAACACCCTCAGCGGGAACAAGGGGAACGACAGCAAATACTATGGCTTCAGCCTCTCGAACTCCTCCAACAACACCCTCAGTAGCAACACCGCAGACGGCAACGGCTACTACGGCTTCTATCTCTACAGCTCTTCCGACAAGAACACGGTTACCGGGAACACGGCGGACAGCAACGCCTACTTTGGCTTCGAGCTCTACGCGTCGTCCAACGACACGCTCACGAAGAACACGGCGAACAAGAACGTCGATTTTGGTTTCTACATTGACGGCTCTTCTAGCAATGCTCTGACGGCGAACACGGCGATTGGCAACGTCTACTACGGCTTCGTCCTCTCGGGCTCCTCCAACAACACCCTCAGCGGGAACACGGGGAACGACAGCAAATACTACGGGTTCTACCTCTACAGCTCTTCCAGCAACAACACCCTCAGCGGCAACACCGCGAACACCAACGGCTACGGCTTCGTCCTCTTAGGCTCTTCCAGCAACACCCTCAGCGGCAACACCGCTGACAGAAACACCCACTTCGGCTTCTACCTCTACGGCTCTTCCGACAAGAACACGATTACTGGGAACACGGCGGACGGCAACACTGATTACGGATTTTATGACACCACGACTGGCTCAGGCACCGCCGGGACAGCGAACACCTATGGAGGCGATGCTTGCAGCAATAACGGCATCGGAGGTTCTGACCCAAGTGGACTTGCTAATTCATAAGGATAGGTTATCTGTGTTGACTTCCGACCACCGGGCTCCAACTCCACCAACCGCGATGAATTCTGGATCTGATGGAGGTCGCAATCAGGAGATGGCCCCTAGTAGAGTCGCCAGATCAGGGTGCTCTCAATGTGTAAATATCGCGTCCCGACATAAGGAGGTCCTCCTTGATGCATAGTGAGTCCCCCAAGCCCTTGCTCGCTGCACTGCTTCTTTTCACGGTTCTCGGCCTTCTGCTCGCCTTCTCGCCCGCTCCGGTCTCCGCTTCGGTCTCCTGCGGTGCCACGATCAAGGTAAACACCGTTCTGACAGCAAACGTCGGTCCCTGCTGGGGCAATGGGCTCACAATTGGCGCCAACGGCATCACCCTCAATTGCAATGGGCACAGCATAGATGGCACTGGCGCGGGCGCAGGGATCGCACTCAGCGGGAGGACGAAGGTCACGGTAGAGAACTGCAGCGTCACGGGATTCCATAATGGCTTCTTGCTGACAGGCTCTTCCAGCGACACGCTCACGAAGAACGCGGCGGGCAGGAACTTAATCGGCGTCTATCTTTCAAGCTCCCCAAGCAACAAGCTCACGCAGAACACGGCGAACAGCAATGTCTTCTATGGCTTCTACCTCTACGGCTCCTCCAACAGCAACACGCTGAGCGGGAACACGGCGAACAACGACGGCTGGGGCTTCTACCTCTACGGCTCTTCCGGCAACACGCTGAGCGGGAACACGGCGACCAGCAACGGCGCCTACGGCTTCTATCTCTACAGCTCTTCCAGCAACAACACCCTCAGCGGCAACACCGCGAAGGGTAACGACAATGGTTTCATGGTTCGCAGCTCTTCCGGTAACATGCTAAGAGAGAACAGGGCCTATGGCAATATCAATGGCCTGGAGCTCTGGACTGCCACCGACAACACACTGAGCGAGAACACGGCCAGCGGCAACACCAATGGACTTGAGCTCGACTCCGCCAACGGCAACAATCTCACGAAGAACACTTCGACCAACAACGTGGACAGTGGCTTTTACGCTTCAGGCTACGTTGGTGGCGCTGTTCCTTCTGTCAATAACATCTTCGTCGGGAACACCGCACAGAGTAACTCAGCATATGGTTACTACGATTTGTCCAGCACGACTGGCACTGGTACAGCCGGGACGGCGAACGTCTACAAAGGCGACGTATGCCGCTACAACGGAGGAGCGTGTTCGAACCCAGTGGGGCTCGGCGCGCCATAAGAGTAGTCGTCCTGGGAAGCACACGCTGGCTCAGAGGGAGAATTTGCCATCAATTGTCTTCACATGTCGTTGGGCGTCGTCAAATGTCGTCGCAAGTTGTCCTCTCTTCCGATAACGCACGAATGAACACTTCTGATTCACCATCATTCTCCTAAATTACAACGTATGTTATGTAGCCATATATGGAGGCAGAATCTGTATTCCACGATGAAGAAAACATCACAGAATACTTACTCAAACCATATCAGCAAATCTCTCTCAATTGCAATTATGATAATGCTGGCACTTTCATTCACTGCTGTGCTCGCAATCCCTGCACAGATAGCACGTGCTGAGTCTTCGACATGGTATGTGGCTGCATCCCCCGCTGGATCAGGAACCGCAATCGGCGCGTCTTGCACGGCACCCTCGTTCAATACAATCGGGGCGGCCATAAGCGCTGCCTCTTCAGGTGACACCATCATTGTCTGCCCAGGAACCTACACAGAGCAGGTGGCCATCACCACTTCACTCACTCTCGAATCGTCCGGCGGTGCATCTCTCACGACCATACAGGCGCCCTCCTCGTTGGTGGCTGACGGTCTCGGCCTCAACGACATCGTCGACGTGATGGGCGGAACGGTGACCATCAACGGCTTCACGATATCGGGCCCCGTTAACAACCTCGACTACGGCATCTTCGTAGGCGGTGGCGCAACGGTGACCATCGAGAACAACAACATCCTGAGCATCAGCGACAACCCGATGACCGGAAGCCAACACGGCGGTGGCATCAGGGTCGGAAGTTCCGGCCTAGACACCATCGGAACCGCGACGATTACGAACAACGTGATCGCCGGCTACCAGAAGGGCGGAATCGTAGTCGACGGTTCTGGCTCCAGCGCGGTGATCAGTGGGAACACTGTTACGGGAGTCGGACCGACCGCTACGATCGCACAGAACGGAATCCAGATCAGCAGGGGCGCAACGGGCACCGTAGAGGATAACACGGTCAGCGGCAACGTCTGCCTCGACCCAACCCAGTGCGGCCCAGCAGGTCCGAGCGGCGGCTCTACGGGCATCCTCATATTCCAAAGCGCTGGCGTCTCCGTTACTGACAACCAGGTCACAGGGAACGACTACGGCCTATACGCAGCGGAGGACACTGGACCGGTCACATTTGGATCGAACACGATTTCAGACAGCACATACTTCGGCGTCGCAGTCGAGTACGAAACCGTCTCGATCACTGTCTCTGACAACTCGATCAGCAGCACCCTCTGCGCCAACATTCCGGCTGGCGTCGATTGGGGCGGCCTAACTTGCGGACCCAACGTGGTCAATCAAGTCCAGGGTCTGGGCATCGGGTTCTGGGACAACTCCGGGTCCAACCTCATCACAGGGAACACCCTTACGGCCAACGACATTGGCGTGTCCCTGAACGTCGACACCGGAACGGACACCGTGACGGGCAACACCATTTCAGGCAGCACATACTTTGGCATCGTCCCCTACGATCAACCCGTGACGGCGAGCGGCAACACGTTCTCAGACAACCCATCGAACTTCCAAGCCTACGTTGACACCCTCACAATGACGAGCTCGTGTGGAAACCCCACATGCGTATCGTCAGACCAGACGGGAATAACCGGTGTCAGTGTCTCCATTGCAGGGTCGAGCGCTACAGCTGGGACTGGCGTGACGATAGTCACAACAGCCCTTACGGCTCCGAGCGTTGGCGTCACACCCGGTACCCTGAATAACGAGGTGTACTTCGACGTGCAGGTGACGGGCATATCTGACGGTACGGCCACAGTCTGCGTCAACGACCTCAAGGCTGACGCATCGACCATCCTGCAGTACTGGAACGCTGGAGAATGGGTCACCGCGAGCAACGTTGTCTCCAACATCGGATCCAATGTCTGCGGGGACGTGCCTGTCTCTGCCCTCACTGGAACCAACTTCGGCGCGGGAGATCCTTCCATAATACCAGCATTTCCGTTCGCGTTCGGCATACCCATCGTGCTCGTTGCAACAGCCCTGATCTACATAGCGATGAGGAAGAGCTTGCTGGGGCAGCCGATTGTCCCTGCCAGCTACACGCGACACACACCACACAACTAGACAATCCATAATTCTGCCGCGCAGCGAACAGCTGCGCGGACCCCCCATTTCTGATTCAGAAAGAGCCACAAGGAAGTCCGGCACGGCTTATAGGCGGGTTTGTTGCCAAATCGACAGGAGCGCTTGAATAGATGCAAGGCGATGATGTGTGCTCGCCAGAAGGTGACCTTCGCTAGTGGATAGAAGGGCGGCGGCAAGACTTGCTGTGGGTTTGGTGCTGGTAGCTTCGGGACCCTTTGCCTATCTCGTCTACCAGGCTGGCGGGGAGAGTCAACTCTTTCTCGTGCCTTTGGGAGTCTTCCTTTCTACAGCGGGATTCTATCTCTGCGTGCCCTATCTGAAGATCCTACAGCCGTTCAAGAAGGCAGTGCCGTTCCTGGCCGTCGCCGTTCTCCTTCTGGGGTTCTTCTCGCCGGCTGAATGGCAGAACTCCATCATTGGCTCGGCCTATGGGACGCTGCTGACGGTTCTAACGAGAAGGCTCGCGGTTCTGATACTCAATGTCGAAGGGATAAGGGCCGTTGCAGGAGGGGGCTCGACCATACTCCTTCCGTCGGCCTCCAAAGTCGCGGGCGTGTCCATTGAGCAGGCTTGTGGCGGGATAGAAGAATCCTTCGTCTTCTTCGTCACCTTCGCGCTGATGTTCGTGGATGTCGGGAGGAGGGCGCCCAGGAAGGCGATGATTCTGCTTCCAATTGGATTCGTCGGGACATATTTGATGGGCCTCGTCAGGATCGACGCCATAGTGCTGACAGGTTACCTTTACGGGGAAAATGCCTTGGAGGTGGTGCACCTCTACGCAGGACTGTTGCTCTTCCTTGCCTTCATCTCGGCCTTCTGGTATCTTTCGCTGAGGTGGATTGGCACGGGGAAAACGAGCAGAGTCCTAGGCGCCGGGTGAAGGAAGGGGAGGGCGCGCGCGGGTCAGGATGGAGCGGTCACCTCGTACAGCAGCCAATGGGTAAAGGTTGGTTTGACCAGGACGATCCACGGATCAGCCAGTATCTTCCGAAGCGCAGGAGCGCTGTCCACGAATCTCATGAAAGAATCGAATTGGGAGTTTTGGCTCGAAGGAAGCAGCAAGAAGTCGAACCCGTGAGCGAGCAAAGCTCTCGACACATTCTCACCTTCCTGCCCCTGCAGAATTTCATTTAGGTAAGGTTCGCCTCCCCGGTAAAGGTCGAGCACCTTCGGATACGTATAGGCAAGAGCCACATTGCCGTAGGTGATGATCGTCGAATTCGCCGGGAGCAGTTTGACTACCGTCGCCGTGACATTCAAGTCACTCTGGTAGAAGCTGCCCACGTTACTGAAGTTCAGGATGTTGCCGTTGGTGTCCGACGAAGCAAGCGCCAGGTAGGGGGTGAATTGAATGAACGAACCAACCAGCACAAGAATGATCACAAACGCCTTTCCTGCTCGGCTCCATGCGGTCTTGTGCTTCGAGTTCGAAGCGCTCCTGTAAAGTAGATAGGCAAGAAGTACCGCAACGGCGAGGGCGCCGTAGAAGGGAAGAAAATGCTGGCTGAAATTGCTTAGAGAGTAACTGCTGTCGTACTCGCTGAGCGCGTACGGGATTGCTCCAAGCCGTTGGAACAGTGAGTAACCCGGCTGGCCCACCATAAAGAAGTAGATTGTCGGCCAAGCCAAGAGGGAAGTGGCGCAGTAGAATATCAGTGTCGGGTACTGCCATTGGGGGAGCTTCGGCAGTCGGAAGTCCGCGAGAAGAAGCCCCACCGCACAGGCTTCCATAAGTCCGGCGAACATGAGGTGCCTTCCACTGGGAAAGTCGCCAATGACCGTCAGGAAGTACAGGAAGTAGGCGAGAAAGAGGAGGACCGCCAATCTAGAGCTACGTTTCCTTGCAGCGTAGAAAACCGCGAGGATGCTCACGGGGAGGAAGAACAGGTTGTACCAGGGGTGAAGAAAGGGCTCGAGGATGGTGAAGCGCCCGAAGGAATACACCCAATTATAGGACGCTATGTTCAGCGCGGCTCCTTGAACTGCGCCAGGCAGTCCCTGAGAGGCGTGGAGTGCAATAGCCAACGCTGCTCCTTGTAATCCGCCAGACACACGAAGAAAGGGGATGCCGAACAGGGTCCCGCCGGCCACAATATTCCTGATTTGCCAAATGAAAGCTGGGATCATGAAGGGGAAGACAGCCCCAACGCTGCGGATGCTGACACGTCCACTCATCTCATCGGCGAGGTGATAGGAGACCACGATGAGGGTTCCGACCAGAATGACGATTGGAAGGTAGACTGTGTAGCCTCCGCTCAGAAGGCCCCACAGGCTGTTCGCTCCAACGACAAAGACCGCAGAGACCGCGGCGACCAGAGCGGTTCTGACGACTCTGCGCGTCATCGGGTTGATGAACGCCCTCGATATCATCAGCAGCAGTACGGTCGCGGTTGTGAAGAGCCCATAGTCGTACTTGATGAGCAGCAGGCTCCCGAGGCACATGCCCACCAGAAGTTCCGCATGCAGTTTTTCGCTCGGAATCCCTTGGTAGAGGGTCCATGCGATAAGCATCAGTGCGAGAGCGTATGCGTCCAGGTAGAAGGAGTAGTAGAACAGCAGGAAGTCCAGACCAGGCATGAACACGGTGACGATGAGAGCGATCGAGGCCGCCGTGCGGTTCTTGAAGGTCCGCTGCACGAAAGCATAAACCGCGAGAGGAAGGAGGACGAAGGGAAGCACTGGAATGACCCTGAAGGCCTCCGACTGACTCGAGCCGCTCAGAGTGAGCGCCCAGCTGTACATGAGCGACACTCCGGGCTCGCCCGTGAATGTCCAATAGTGGAATGGGTCGAAAACCGGGATCCTTCCCAGGGTCGTGAAGACTCGGCCCATCGGAATGTACACGGCCATCGCATCGGCATCCTGGATCGGTTTGGTTGCCAGTACCAGCAACACCTTGGTTACGTATCCGAGAAAGACGGCGGCCGCGGCCCAGTCCAGCCATCCCAGCTTGGGAAGGTGCACGCCTCGCCGGCGGCGCAGAAGGGAGTCGTAGACCGAGTATGCGAAAGACCCTCCGAGCACCACTCCTAGTATCATCTCCGTCGGCACGAGTGCTCCGACCAGCCCACCGAAGAGCAGACACGAGAGGAAGATCACCGTGCCGAGAACAAAGTCGGAGAGCAACCTGTTTACCTTGCTGACTAGGACTTCTTTCAGCCATGCTCTCGCGATAATGTCCCCGAAGGCGATCGTTCCTACTGGAATCAACAGGACTGGAATCGTTTGTAGAAGGTCCGAAGCGTAAGAAATGGGGGGCAGGCTAAGTGGCACCAGGTACCTGGCCCTTCACTTCGAGGCCTCGCACTGTGTGAGCCGCTCCTGAATCCGGGTGCCTGAGCCCAGCCCTTCTAGCAATCGCGTCTGATCTCATGATTTGAGGCTCTGTCCTGACTCTCAGCCTGATTCTCCACGCGGGCACCTGCAAGAGGCAGCGTCGCTTAACTGCATCGCTCCGGTCGGGAGAGCGAATCTGCGGGATAGGGCAGCCAGGCCGGCATCGACGACTCAATGGACGACAATCCACACTGCTTGGTGGATGGGGCGGCTGTGTCTGAGTTCTCCCGCCAATTGGATCTCTCACTATGCGTTATCAGAATCACACAATCTGTATCAGAGCGCCGAGTCCACCAGCAAGACAGTGGAAAGTTGCAACATAATCAGTTCTTTGTGATCGCGTTCCTACCCCTCCTGACGCTTGTGGTTCTTGCATTCGCAGTGCCAGTAGCGCTCATGGCGGCGGCAGTGTTCTGCTTGGCGATAAGATTAATAGTGACGGGAGGCCAGAAGTGCACTCTTGAGGAATAGCGCCTCCCCGAAGGTTCTGCCTGCTTTGCTGCTTCTTTTCACCTTTCTGGGTTCGATGCTCGCCTTCTTGCCCACTCCAGTCTTCGCTTCGGTCGGGTGCGGCGCTACCATAACGGCGAACACGACCTTGGCTACCAACATCGGGCCATGCTCGGGGAACGGGCTCGTCATAGGCCACAACGGCATAACACTCAACTGTGCTGGTCATTCCATCAGTGGCAAGGGTTCTCATGTTGGGATTACTCTGACCGGGAGATCTGGAGCCAAGGTAGAGAACTGTACTGTCACGGGATTCCAATATGGTTTTCAACTGACTAGTTCTTCGAGCAACACCCTTGCCTCGAACACGGCCAACAAGAACAGCTATGGCGTGATGCTTCAGAGCTCTTCCAAGAATGCTCTCACGAGCAACGCTGCGAACAGCAACACCAACGATGGCTTCTATCTCTCCGGCTCTTCCAGCAATACCCTCACCGGGAACACCGCCAACGGCAACAAGAACTACGGCTTCTATCTCTCCGGCTCTTCCAGCAATACCCTCACAGGGAACATTGCCAGCAGCAACAAGAAGCATGGCTTCTACCTATCCAGCTCCTCCAACAACAAACTCACCAAGAACGTGGCGGGCGGTAACGCATTGGATGGCTTCTACCTCTACGGCTCGTCGACTAACACGCTGACCGCAAACACGGCAAACAGCAACAGGAACTACGGCCTCTACCTATCCAGCTCCTCCAACAACAAACTCACTACAAACACGGTTGATAGCAACACCTACGTGGGCGTATTCCTTTACCACTCCAACCACGACACTCTCACCGGTAACGTGGCGCTCGGTAATGGCGAATTTGGCTTCTTCCTAGAAAGCTCGTCGAACAGCAACACGCTAAGCAAGAACACGGCGAGCAATAACGTCGATTTGGGCTTCTACCTTTTCGCCGCCTCCAGCAACACCCTCACGGGGAACACGGCCGACAGCAACGGTCAAAACGGGTTCCTCCTCGCCTCCTCCTCCAGCAACACCCTCACGGGGAACACGGCGAAGACCAATAGCGAGGATGGCTTCTATCTGCAGGCGTCGACTGTTAACACACTAAAGGGAAACACGGCGAACGGCAACAAGCAGTATGGCTACTTCGACAACACCAAGGGCTCAGACCCGGTGGGGTATGGCCAAGAAGGCACCGCGAACTTCTATTCAGGTGACGAGTGTAGCGGCAACCATCTTGGGGGCTCTCTTCCGGCCAACCTTGGTGCCCCCCAGCACTAGACAGTGGGCGTTCGGCCCTCGATGACGACCCTCGCGCGCGCGCGATCATTCCCTAGGCGTGAGATTCGCAACCGACGCCAACCATTCAATTCTCCAGGCTGTTACGTCCATGTGCCTGAACGCGGTTCGAAGGACTGGGGAACACCAGACTGAGAATGGTGTCTGCCGCTGGGCCTGTCTAGCAACTCAAGTAGATGATGACGAAGGAATCTGAAGTGTCTCTCTGCCTTCGGACAATGGATACCATTGACCGTGCCTATCATGACTGCCGCCTTCCCTTCGCTCTGAATCCCACGAGAAGTCTCTCATAACGGAGAAGTGGAGACGCAATCGCCCCCACAAGCGCAGGTTCGCTCAGCGTGACTTCTAGCAGGTCCAGGTCCTGCCCTGTTATCGCGCTCGAGAGCGGCGCCAGTGTAATGTAGATGCCGAAGAAGACGACAAAGTCCAAGATGAGAGATAGGAGCGATGAGTTGGCAGCCGGCAGTCGAGACACCGCAAGGAGGGCTATTGTCGAAACTAGGAGAATGATGGCAGTCGACCGGACATCAAGAACGGCGTGCAAGAACTTGAATGCGAGAATAGTGCCCACCGCCCAAGCGACGAAGTAGTAGAGAAAGGTGGCGTAGATGAGGCCGTAAACGCCCAGACCGCAAGTCAGAGCAAGAAATGGTGCTGTAACGAACAGGGTCACCGCACCTGTGAGGTATAGAACGAATGTCAGTTTGGTCCTTCCGAACCCGTTGAAGAAGGCAGGATGCACGGACCCGCCAAATGCGATGGGCAGACAGGCGAAAGCGAGGAGCTGTAGGTAGGGAACGCTGCCGACGTAAGCGGCACCGTAGAGTATCCTAACGAGTGGAGTTGCACCCGCGATAAGAAACATTATCAGCGGGGTCAGCATGAACGCGACGAACCTGTAGGCGTGCCTGAAGGCCTGGTTGACGTCTCCCTTTATGCCGTCGAGCGAAGCGAAGGCTGGGAAGAGCGCGCTGACCATGGCCGCCGATACAAGAGTTGCTGGCGAAATGAAGTTGGCTGCAGCTTGGTAGTATCCATAGACGGTGTTGGTCGCGATGGCCGCAAGAAGGAAGAGGACAAAGTAGGCCGCAAGACTCCACAACACACTTCCCGCATAGACGGGAATTCCGTATGTGTTCATCTCCCTGACATCGGAAATGAAGCTTCGAAAGTTGCCGAAACCACGCAGCTTTCTGAGGTAGAGGATACTCACTCCTGCGACCCCTGCGATGAACAGGGATGTCAGCTGCCCGACTATTGCGCCCGCGACGCCGAAACCAAGAAGGATGAAAGCGGGAGACAAGGCAAGATTTGCAACCGCCTGGGCTACGGTTGTCGACCCTGACAGCGTCATCCAGTTCCAACCTATGGCGGAGGTGGAGGCAGTTTGCAGCACCGTGGTTCCCATGACGGTCAGGGATGCCAGCTCGACATAGGGACCCAGTGAAGGTCGGTGCAGAATCAGAGATGAGAGGGCACCTGCGAACACGACAGAGAAGACGGTGAGAATCGTCCCAGTCAGGCCAAGGAATCCGATGACGTTTGCGGTGAACCTCTTGGCCTCATCCTCTCGCCCGATGGAAGTGTAGTAAGCTGCGTACCTCACCACTGCTGGAAGGGCGCCGAAGCCGATGAAGAGCTGAAGAAGTCCGGGTATGAGAAGGGCAAGCTTGTATGTTCCATAGCCTGACGGCCCCAAAAGTCTCGCCACTATGATGACGGCGACAGCATTGACAAGAGTCGCAGCCAGGTTCGAGACCATGAGGATGAGGCTTCCCTTGACAGACCGCTTCGCTATGTCTAGGGCCATCGAACGCTTCTCCAGTCGACTCGGGGTTCATATGTCTAGGTGCCACAAGATTGATGGTTTGCGGTCGGAATCTTCGCCAAGGCCTGCGCTCCTACTGCCCGTGGCTTCGCCTTGGGTTTCAAGGGTTGATTGAGCTCTGTTGCCTTCGCAACTGGAATGACTTTGCAAGAACTTCGATGGCGGAGATTGAATATCCAGTTTCGCCCTGCTGCGACAGGAACTCTTCATACCGAACTAGCCTTCATTTCTTGTCGAGTATCCGCGGCCCAAAAGTCGCGCGCGTTAGTGCTCTCACCGAATCTGCAACAGTCGCGTCGGGGCTGACGCTTGGAACACGCATTCAACGGGCAAGCTGTCAGGCGTCTGCCCGATGAAGTTGGACTCTAAGGGCCGAGATCCAGACTCTCTAAGAAAGGAACTAGGACCTTCGGTCCACCATAGGCTAATTAATGGGATTTGGAGATTCAGGTGCCGGACTATGAGGGATTCTGAATGAAGGAGGTCTTTGTTACGAAAGGCGTCGTAATTCTTGAGGATGTACCAGTTCCAGTTTGTGACGATGAAGGTTTGGTCGTCAAGACCCAATTCTCTCTGATTAGTACTGGTACAGAGAGGGACGCAATCAAGAAACCTGATAGCTTGTTGAAGGTCGCCCTGCAGAGACCAGACCTGGTCAAGCAGGTCTGGAGGTCTTTCCGGTCGGATGGCTTGTCGAAGACAAGAGAACTGGTCGAATCGAAACTATCGGATATGATTCCACTGGGTTATAGTTCAGCAGGCACTGTTGTAGAAGTCGGGAGGAACGTAAACGAGTTCAAAGTGGGCGACAGGGTTGCCTGCGCAGGAGCGGGGTACGCCACCCACAGCGAATATGCCTACATTCCAAAGAATCTAGCTTCGAAGATTCCGAACAGCGTGAGTGCCGAGGATGCATGCTTTGCCACCGTGGGTTCGATCGCCATGCAGGGAGTCAGGAGAAGCAGTGCTAAGGTTGGAGAGAACGTCGTTGTCATCGGCATGGGGCTGGTGGGTCTCCTGACTGGTCAGATACTGAAGGCTGCAGGCTGCAATGTGATATGTCTCGAGATTAGCCAAGGCAAGCTTGAGTTAGCTCGGAAGGTTGGACTGGAGGCTGGAATCCTGATTGACGGACCCGGGTTGGTAGAAGAAGTTGAGAGGTACACTAGCGGCGTCGGGGCAGACTCTGTAATCATTACCGCTGCTTCAAAGAGCAATGAACCATTATTGACCGCCTTGAGTGTGTGCAGGAAGAAGGGTAACATCGTTATAGTTGGAAACTTCCCTATCGAGATACCTCGTCAGCCTCTATACGAAAAGGAACTGGATGTGCTCATCTCGACTTCTTATGGTCCAGGGAGATACGACAGATCATACGAAGAACTTGGAAGAGACTACCCTGTAGCATACGTCAGGTGGACGGAACAGAGGAACATGGCAGCATTCATGAACCTGGTGGCCAGTGGCCGAATCGACCTCAAGCCTCTGGTCTCCCAAGTGTTTGACATCGGCGATGCAGAGAATGCTTATCGTGTTGTCCTAACGCAACCCGTGACAGCGGTCCTTTTCAGTTATGGAACGGAGGTTGGGGGATTCAGGAGAGTATACGAGACTCCAACGGCCGCAAGGAGAAGCGGAAAGATCAAGGTGGCGATTGTAGGATGCGGAAGTTTTGCTACCACCTATCATCTTCCGAACCTCAGGCGAATAGATGACTATGACATAGTGGCGATAATTGATCACGACCCGCTCAAATCCAAGAGGCTAGCAAACCAATACGGTGCGAAATACTATGGCTCTGATTACCACGAGCTGCTGGACAAGACCGATATCGACCTATTCCTCATAACCACTCGTCATGGTTCCCATGCCCAGATCACCATAGATGCTGCGGATTCCAAGAAGGATGTATTCGTTGAGAAGCCGATGGCTCTGAATCAAGACGAACTGGATAAGGTCGTGAAAGCAGTGACAGATAACGGGATACACTATTCAGTGGGATTCAACCGGAGATTCTCTCCCTTAGCACTCAGAGCTAAGGAGATTCTCTCCAAGCTCGGAGGCGCAACGATGATTAATTGTATGATCAATGCTGGCAAACTGCCTGGCGACTATTGGGTTTACGATCCAAAGGAAGGTGGAGGAAGGATCATAGGCGAATGCTGCCACTTCTTCGATTTGTTCAACTTCCTCATAGACTCCGAGGCCGTCAGTGCCCTAGGAACCTCGGTTCTCTCGAACCTGCCTCAATTCAAGAGCGAGGACAACATCGTGGCGACCCTGAAGTACAGAGACGGTTCCATTGCGAACCTTGTCTATGATAGTATTGGAAGCAATGAGCGCCCAAAGGAGCGAATAGAGGTTTTGAAAGCAGGGCGCACATTGATCATCGACGATTTCAGAGAGCTGGCTGCGTACGGGTGCATTGGTAGCCTGAAGCTCAGTAGGCAAGACAAGGGTCACTATGAAGAACTCGTGCAATTCGCGAGAGTGATCAAAGGTGAAAGCGCCTCCACCATCTCGCTTGAGGAGTGCGCACGGGCTACTCGAACAACCTACGAAATTGCGCAGATGATAACGGGTCAGAAGAGCTAGGGCTACAGGATTCGTTGGAGTGACTGCCACTCTCGGTTTAGGTTGATTGTCATCTACCTGAGAGTGAGATCCTCGACATACGATCATATGTGATTTCTGTCTGTGCCTCGGTGTTGACTTTCTCTGCTGGGCGCGCGCGACTCCAGATGGAACTTTCTACCTCGACCAGAACGACTAGACATGCGAATACGAGTCCTGGGCAACAAAAGTTTATCCTCTGTGATGTCTTCCTTTCTCACATGCAAACTGTCTGCATTGTGGGGCTTGGATACGTTGGCCTGCCCACCGCCTGCGTTTTTGCTCAATCAGGAGTAACGACCATTGGCGTCGACACAAGGAGTGAGCGCGTGGCAAGCGTAAACAAGGGATTGAGCTACATCGTGGAGCGTGGAATATCAAAGGCAGTTCAGGAGGAGGTTGAGAGCGGTAGACTGAGGGCAACCACAGATCTGAAGGCTGCGGTTTCAGGTTCTGAGGCCGTGATCATAGCGGTACAGACTCCCTTCGAGGGAGGAAAAGCGGTGTTGGATCATCTCGTGTCTGCGTGCGAGAAGGTGGCTGAATCAATCAAGTCTGGGACGGTCGTTATTGTCGAAAGCACAGTTCCACCCGGGACATGCGAAAGGCTCGTTCTCCCATTGTTTGACAGACGCGGAATGAATGACGGTTTTGAGTACTATTTCGCCTATTGCCCAGAGAGGATTTCCCCTAGCAATTCGTTGGATGAGTTCAGGATGAACGATAGGATAATCGGGGCGAACAATCAGGCAAGTCTCGAGAGAGGAGGGAGCTTGATGAGAACAGTCGTGAAAGGAAAACTGTTTGCAACTGATTTGCTAACAGCGGAGACGACCAAACTCGTCGAAAACGCATCCCGTGATGTGTACATAGCGTTCGCGAACGACTTGGCAAGGATATGCTATCATCTAGGTGTCGACGTTCACGAAGTGATTAGTCTCGCCAATACTCATCCTCGGGTCAAGATACTGAAGCCTGGACCTGGTGTAGGTGGTCCTTGTCTGACCAAGGATCCATACCTCCTGTTGGAGGGATTGGGCGAGAGAAGAGGGGAAGAGGGCCTGATGATTGTTACGGCTCGATCGGTCAACAGCGGCATGACCAATGCAGTGCTGGAGCTAGCAAAGGCTGATGGGGGATTGCGGCCCGGAAGCAAAGTCGTCGTGCTCGGCACCTCCTATAAACCCGAAGTGGCGGATCCGCGAAGCAGTCCCTCGGAGCAGGTCATAAAATCGCTTCTGCAGATGGGATGCAAAGTCAGTGCCTACGACCCGTACTGTAAGGAAGGATTCGGGGCAGAAATCGCAGAGAACCTGGCGGCCGCCACCCTCAACGCAAGTTGTGCCATCATTCTTGTTGCGCATCATTCTTTCCAAGACCTGAAACTGGATGAGTTGGTTTCAAACATGGCGCCTGATCCACTCATAGTCGACGCGGCAGGGACTTCCAGACCGAGAGATGCGAAGTCAGGAAAGTACAGACTCCGAAGATTGGGCGATGGGAAGAATTCCAGAATGGGTACCTCTTGATGGCCCTCTCCTGCGAGGGCGAGAGCTGAGCCTTTGCGAACAGCAGTCATCTTAGGGACCCGACCAGAAATAATCAAGCTTTCGCCTGTCATTAAATCTTTGAAGGAGGCAAAGCATGACTTCTTCGTGCTGCACAGCGGGCAGCATTATTCTTACAGAATGGACGCAGTCTTCTTTGAGAACTTGGGCCTCGAGCCTCCCGAGATTAACCTCGGGGTCGGCTCCGGAAGCCACGCCGAAGAAACTGGGAAGATGTTGATTGGGATTGAGAAGGCACTCCTTGACGAGGGAGCGACCGGCGTGCTGGTCGAAGGCGACACGAACACGGTGCTGGCGGGTGCGCTTGTTGCGGCAAAACTCCAGTTGAAGGTTGGACACATCGAGGCTGGTCTTCGAAGCAACGATAGACTGATGCCAGAGGAACTGAATAGAGTAGTCGTGGACCATCTCTCAGACTGCTTGTTTGCTCCGACCGAGAGATCGAAGAGGAATCTACTGCAGGAAGGAATCTGCTCGTCGAATGTCTTGGTGACAGGGAACACGGTGGTCGATGCCATCCAGCAGAACCTCGAATTTGCTGAGAAGTCTGCGGCCACAGGTATTTTCTCAGACTTGCCTTCAAGTTACCTCCTAGCCACGGTTCATAGACAGGAGAACGTCGACAGACCGAGAGTGTTGGCAAGCCTATTCAGAGCGCTTGACCGCGTGGCTGAGAGAACTGGCATGCCGGTTATCTACCCAGCACACCCCAGGACGAAGCAAGCTCTGAAGACTTCGGGGCTCAGCGTCGATCCGCACAAGATAAGAATCACTGACCCAGTGAATTACTTCGAATTCTTGCGCCTCGAGAAGAACGCTGAGCTCATTCTCACTGACTCAGGGGGAGTCCAGGAAGAGGCTTGTATCCTAATGGTGCCATGTGTCACACTACGAGATAGTACTGAACGACCAGAGACTGTTCAAGTAGGGGCAAACGTGGTTGCGGGTACGGAAACTGCCGGAATTGTGAGGAGTGCGCAGATCATGCTGAGAAGGAGTAGGACCTGGAAGAATCCCTTCGGTGACGGCAGGGCGGCGCAGAGAATTGTGAAATCGTGGACTGACCAGAGTTCTAGGAGAGCCTATCGACTGAGCTGATTCAGGCACGACATGCCTGGGAAACCATTTTGTGGAGGAATACTCACACCGTTGCTGTCGGCGCATTCCGATGCCGACAACGGCATTGTGCGGTCTTGAGGGGAGTTTCTCGTGATAGTCTTAGGAGGATCAGTGCTAGTGGCCCTCAGCTGGGTCGCCTGGTCGATAGGAGGACGCCTTCCGAAAAACGCCGTTTTCCTGCGGGACTATCCCTTCTTCCTCTTGCCGAAGAACGCAGTCGGAAATGGCCCTTAGCATCCAGGCTTGGTTCCATCTCAGGAACTTGCCCCTGTGGACGACCAGAGGATACCGCTGGAACCAATAGAGACCGTCGCTATCTCTCATCGTCCTGGCCGCAGAGCTTCTGATCAGTTCAGCCACTCTGAGGTAATCCGGGTAGAAATCTGAGAGTCTAGAGAATGTGATAATTCCTACGGCATAGTCGTGAATGTCCTTGGGAAATCTCCGCCACGGGGTGTAGCTCGGGGTGCCGGAACGGTCGAACATCCTCATGTAAAAGCCAAGCATCTTGACGGCGTACCGCATAAATGGCACTTCTGGGGACACCTCTGATGCGTCTAGGAGATCGCAAATCACGAATCCAGTGTGAAAGTTGTCAATTCTTTTGGCTCGGTAGGTAGGATCGACCCGTGAAGAGTAGCTGAGACTCCCATCTTCTGCGATTTCGGAAATTGAATTGAGCAATGCATCCATTCCGATTTGATGGAGGCCGTCGTCCCCGACTTTGGTTGCCAATCTTAACAGAAATGAACCCGCGAGCGTGTTCACATTGTGGACCAGCAGGTTGTCCCGACCTATGAAGTACTTGAAGAACGGCCGATTTCTAATCTCCACTCTTGATTTCGGATTCTTCAGGTAGTCTCCGATTCTTACAGCATACTTGAGGAACGAATGGTCCAGTTCTGAATATCGGAGCAAAGCCGTACCGCAGAGCGAGGTCAGGTAGATGCTGGGGTCCTGGGCCGTCATACAGAGAGGAACACCATGGTTGGAACTGTACCAATGCATGAAAGGAGTGCGCAGGTAACAGCCTCCCTCTTCATCGGCGAAGAGGTGCGCTTCTGTGAGCTTCGTTGCGACCTCTCTCGCTAGGGTCTTCGCCTCCGTGTACCCAGCTTGTTCGAGCGAGGTCGCAGCCTGCAGGGCAAGAATCAGCGTCTTAGGGTTCTGAACGGGAGAGCTTCCAAAGAATTTGTGAAAGCCTGGTTTTGCAGAGAATGCTAGAATGTGATCGCTCACGTCGTAGGCAAGCATGAACGGATAGACGTGACCTAGTTTCCGATACTCTTTCTCCAAGATCTTCTCTCGCAAGATAAAATGGTCGTAGTCCCTGAAGTCGGCAGACACCAATGAGCGCACGAGCACGTCTATCTCGCTGGGAAGTGGATGCGTCATCGTCACTGGCGTCCTGCGCTAGGGTATTTGGAAGCTTCACTGGGTCCGTTCCCTAGTTGACCGCTGGCATTCGTGGGAGTTGGGTCGACGCTTCTGACGCGGATAATTGTTAGGGCGAAGTGCTGAAAAGGGCCTGGTATTTGCCTTCGTCCACCTCCCACGTGAGCGTACGCTCAGCCTCCTCCTTGAATCCTGACGCCAACAGCTTCAGTTTCTGAATATTCTTCTGCACCCTCTCGATCTCTTGAGCTAGTGCTGGCGGGTCATTATGGTGATAATATGAAACCTTCTCTCCAACGGTCATCTTCACTTCAGCCAGGTCAGCCGAGAGGACAGGCAAGCCCAATTGGACGTACTGACAGAGCTTGTGCGGCAGACAAAGGTCTGTGTACGCACTCTTCTCTGAACCAATTAGAGCCAAGTCAGCTTCAGATGCCTCGCGCAGCGCGTCTTGCAAGGGAATCCAGCCGAGGAATTCGATGCGATCAGAGACTTCGAGCCTCTTCGCGAGATGAGTTAGCTTCCACGGCGCAGGGCTCCCAACAGCCTCTGCGCCAATTATCCTGAGAGCATACCTTGGACTCTGAGCATCCTTCAGAATTCCCATGGCTTCGATGAACTTGGATAGTTCCCTCAGTCTCTGCCCATCGATGCCGCCGACATAGACAAGAGTGAATGAGTTAGACTCGGAACGATTCATCGGGGGCTGTTCTCTAGGGATCTCAGCTAGGTATGGTAAGTTCCTAACAACTACAATCTTCGAGCGAGGGCAACCATAGTACCTAGGAAACGCCAATGATATTCCTCTGCTGGATGCGACTATCTTCTGTGAATAGTGCACGAGTATGCCTTCGGTCAAGAAGGTCAACGGAGTTGATAAGACGCCAATGATCCGTCTTCTCTGACCGAGCAAAGCGAATAGGGTCCACATCTCGTGGGCATCGTAGAGTAACTTGAGCCCGAGGAACCTCGATAACGCCACCGCAACGGGCCCGAGGGGAGCATCGCAGACTTGGATGGCGTCATAGCGCTGCTTCCTGATTACGCGCATCAATTCCCGGAAGTCCAATATCACTATGCCGGGATTGGCCATTCGAACGTAGACCACTTGGGCCCCTTGGAAATGAGCGACTCGATTCTTCGTCGCCCCCTTGTTCGCAATGACTGTAACTTCGATTTTCTTAGAGAGTAACGAGGATATCTCCTTCTCGATTCTAATGTCGGGGGGAAATTGGCTGTGGGTGAGGATTAGGACCCTCATTAGTTAATTCAAGACTTGTTCTCGATTATATAGGCCTGTTGAACCATCACAGAGCGATGCTCTTGAGAGAGGTCTTGGAGCCTCCTCCGAAAGTCTATATAATTCACAAGCACCCAACATCACTCTCTTGAGACGCAGGGAATCCCCAAAGATTCCGCTTGCCTTCTTGCTTCCTTTTGCTGTACTGGGGTTTATGCTTGCCTTCTTGCCTCATTCGACCTTCGCCTCAGTCGGGTGCGGCGCTACGATCACGGCGAACACGACCTTGAATGCCAACATCGGGCCATGCTCGGGGAACGGGCTCGTCATAGGTCATAGCGGCATAACCCTCAACTGCGCTGGACATACCATTACCGGCGAAGGCACTCACATGGGGATCACCCTTGCCGGGAGAACTGGAGTCACGGTCAAGAACTGCAACGTCGCGGCATTTCAGTATGGCTTCGCCCTCTCCAGCTCTTCCAGCAACACATTCACTAAGAATGTAGCAACAGAGAACGCCTACGGCTTCGCCCTTTCCAGCTCTTCCAGCAACACATTCACCGGGAACACAGCAAACGGCAACACCAACGACGGATTCTACCTCTACCGCTCTTCCGATAAGGATGTCCTCAGTGCGAACACGGCGAGCGGCAACGCCAAGTTTGGCTTCGCCCTTTCCAGCTCTTCCAGCAACACATTCACCAAGAATGTAGCAACAGAGAACGCCTATGGCTTTGCCCTTTCCAGCTCTTCCAGCAACACATTCACCGGGAATTTGGCGAACAATAACATCAACGACGGATTCTACCTTTACGGTTCTTCCGACAAGAACGCCATCACTGCGAACGTGGCCAACGGGAACCTTTACGGGGTCTATCTTTCCAGCTCTACCGACAACACTCTCACGGGGAACACGGCGAACAGGAATACTGATGGCTTCTACCTCTACAGTTCTTCAGGTAACACCCTTACGAAGAACGCGGCACTCGACGACAGTGTCAGCTTTCTTCTTTGGGGATCGTCCAGCGTCAAATTCAACGGGAATACTGCGAAGAACAGTGGCTGGCTTGGCTTTGTCATTGAGGATTCATCTGACAACGCACTCACTGCGAATGCGGCGAACGGGGCCGGCTGGTATGGCTTCTACCTTTACAGCTCTGCCGGCAACACTCTCACGGGGAACACGGCGAGCAACAGCACATACAATGGCTTTTATCTCTACAGTTCTTCCAGTAACATTCTCACCAAGAACACAGTGTTCGACATTCGTTACGATGGTATCGAGCTCTTGGACTCATCAAACAACCTCCTCACAAAAAACACAGTATACGATGTCAACATGATTAGTTTTCTCCTCGACATCTCTTCCAATAACACTCTCAGTGGGAATACCGCAAAGGGAAGCACTGTAAGTGGCTTTGCCCTTGACAACTCTCGAAGCAACAAACTGAGTGCGAACACTGCAAGCAACAACCTCGAGGGCTTTGGCCTTGACGTCTCTTTCAACAACACGCTCACCAAGAATGTGGCGATTAAGAATGCGTACGGCTTCTATCTCTACGATTCGTCCCGCAAGAACACACTCAGTGCGAACGCCGCGAACAACAGCACCGAGTTTGGATTCTATTTATCCAACTCTTCCAGCAGCATAATCACCGGGAACACGGCGAACAGCAACTACTTAGGTGGGTTCTACCTTTCCAATTCTTCCAGCAACGCACTCGCCGACAACACGGCGAACAAGAACGCCTACGGCTTCGCGCTTTCCAACTCTTCCAGCAACACCGTCACCGGGAACACCGCGACCAGCAACAACCTAGGATTCTACCTTTCCAGCTCCTCCAGCAACGTACTCATCGACAACACCGCGATCAAGAACGCCTACGGCTTCGCGCTTTCCAACTCTTCCAGCAACACATTCACTGGGGATTTGGCGAACGGTAACGTCAAAGACGGATTCTACCTTTACAGCTCCTCCAGCAAGAACACCGTCACCGGGAACACCGCGACCAGCAACATTCAGTATGGCTTCGCCCTTTCAAGCTCCTCCAGCAACGCACTCGCCAACAACACGGCTAGCAGCAACGCCATGTGCGGATTCTATCTCACGAGCTCCTCCAGCAACGCACTCGCCGACAACACCGCGATCAAGAACGCCTACGGCTTCGCGCTTTCCAACTCTTCCAGCAACACATTCACTGGGAATTTGGCGAACGGTAACATCAAAGACGGATTCTACCTTTCAAGTTCCTCCAGTAAGAACACCGTCACCGGGAACACCGCTAGCAGCAACACCCTGTACGGATTCTACCTTTCAAGCTCCTCCAGCAACACCGTCGTCCGGAACACCGCGAACAGCAACACCCTGTACGGATTCTACCTTTCAAGCTCCTCCAGCAACGCACTCGCCAACAACACCGCGACCAGTAACACCCAGTACGGATTCTACCTTTCCAGCTCCTCCAGCAAGAACACCGTCACCGGGAACACCGCGAGCAGCAACAACCTAGGTGGATTCTATCTCACGAGCTCCTCCAGCAACGCACTCGCCGACAACACGGCGAACAAGAACGCCTACGGCTTCGCGCTTTCCAGCTCCTCCAGCAACACATTCACTGGGGATTTGGCGAACGGTAATGTCAACGACGGATTCTATCTTCTTGGCTCCTCCAGCAACACATTCACTGGGGATTTGGCGAACGGTAATGTCAACGACGGATTCTATCTTCTTGGCTCCTCCAGCAACACATTCACTGGGGATTTGGCGAACG